>Ga0302319_10021572_pt1 | contig 11602 bp, 8 predicted proteins | sample Bog_T0_2_FD_203319 | JGI IMG/M metagenome (GOLD analysis project Ga0302319, IMG submission 203319) | Peat permafrost microbial communities from Stordalen Mire near Abisko, Sweden - Bog_T0_2 | ecosystem: Environmental > Terrestrial > Soil > Wetlands > Peat | place: Sweden: Abisko, Stordalen Mire...
AGCGCAGCGCGCATTGCCGATTGCCCGGTTGTTTATTCCCGCGATTTGACGAAAGACTTGCTGGATGCTTCGCTATTCCTCTACATAACGCGGGCGGAGGGGTTGGGGTCGGCCGCACTGCTAGCTATGGCGATGGGCGTGCCGGTAATTGCGAGCAAGCTAGGTGGGCTGCCGGAAGTCTTGGGAGACGGCCACGCAGGGTTGTTGGTTGAGAACGACCCGATGCAGATTGCCACCGCGATCAAGCGTGTACGAGAGGATTCTGCCCTGGCGGGAACTTTCATAGAACGGGGCAAAGAACGAGTGGTCAAGCTTTTTACAGCGCAGAAGATGGTTGAGAATACACTGGCCTCCTATCGGAGGGCGCTTGCCGTTTAAGGTGGGATTACAGGTGGCCTTAGCGGCACTGGCTGGCTTGCTGATCGGCAGCTTTCTGAATGTTTGCATTTACCGGGTGCCGCGAGATTTGTCGGTGATCGCGCCGCGTTCGTTTTGCCCGGAGTGCGGCAAGCCGGTGGCTTGGTATGACAATATTCCGTTGTTAAGTTACGTACTGCTCAAGGGGCGGTGCCGAGATTGCCGAAAATCAATTGGCTTGCGCTACCCGCTGGTGGAACTGCTGACTGCCGTGTTTTTCGCGGCGAGCGTGGCGCGCTATGGCTGGAATTTGAATGGCCTGAAATGGTGCCTGTTTGAAGGCATCATGATTGTGCTGTTTTGGGTGGATCTAGAAGAACGAATTCTGCCGGATGAATTTACTCTGGGGGGCAGCGTTGCGGGATTGGTGTTCGCCTTTTTTACGAAAGTCCCGGGTCTGTTGGGAGAGTTGCTGTTGCCGTCGGCGAACGTGCGCTATCAATCGCTGCTCGAAGCCGTGGGGGGAGCGTTTATTCTGACTGTGCCGCTCACGGCTGTGGCCTGGATTTGGAGTAGAGTCACAAAGCGCGAAGTGCTGGGCTTGGGCGACGTAAAACTGCTTCCTTGCATTGGCCTATTTCTGGGAGTAGAAGCCGGCGTCAATACCTTACTTCTAGGCAGCCTGCTCGGCGCCGTTATTGGTGGTGGATACATTTTCATTGTGAAGAAAAAGGCGCGGGAGTATGAATTGCCACTCGGCAGCTTTTACTGTGCGGCGGCGGCGCTGGCCCCATTTTTCATGAAATTTTAAGCAATTTCTTAGTTTAGTTTTGTGGCGGGAAGCATTCTCCTTGGTGTACCATAGAACTTTACGATATGAAGGAACTCCTGCACGCCCTCACTCCTGGGGATGCCGATTGGCGTATTGCGAACCAGCTTGATCCACTCCGGCTCCCGGCGCATGTCGCCATTATTATGGACGGAAATGGACGATGGGCGAAGCAACGGAACTATCCACGCATCATCGGCCACCGCGCCGGGGTGAACGTGGTAGGCGATATCGTGGAGACGTGCGCGCAGCTCGGGCTTGAGGCTCTGACGCTCTATGCGTTTTCGGTGGAAAATTGGAAGCGGCCGCGCTTGGAAGTGGAAGGCTTGTGGCGCTTACTGCGTTTTTACCTGCGTAAAGAGTTGCCTAAGATGATGCGCCATGGCATTCAATTGATGGCGATTGGCCGCATTGAATCGCTGCCGGAATCGGTGCAGGCTGAATTGCAAGATGTGATCGGGAAAACGGCGAATAACCGCGGCATGCGGCTGAATTTGGCGATCAACTATAGCGGTCGCACGGAATTAGTGGATGCGGTGAACTCGATGCTCGAAAATGCCCGGGACGAGGGCAATCTTTCGGCCTTGGAGATCACAGAAGAAGCCATTTCGGAGCACCTGTACACTGCCGGGCAAAAAGATCCGGATCTGCTCATTCGTACCTCGGGCGAAATGCGTGTGAGCAATTTTCTCTTGTGGCAAATTGCTTACTCGGAATTGTATGTAACCGAAACGCTTTGGCCTGATTTTTCCCGGCGCGATTTGTTAGAGGCGATTTGCGAGTACCAATCACGCGACCGCCGTTTCGGCGGTTTAACGCGATCGCCTTCGCCGGCGCCTGCTGTTGAAGCCCAGGAATTGTTGCTTTTAGATGACGAGGGTTTAGAATTGCCTTTGGCCCAATTGGGCTAACGGCAAACAATGAATCGTCTTCTTACGGCGTTGGCCCTGATTGCGCTCGCCGCTTACCTAGTTTTTTTTTCACCCCAACCCATTTTTGTTGGCGGCGCTTTGGCGTTCGCGGTGCTTTGCTATTGGGAGTTCTCGGGCCTTGTTGCGGCACAATCGATTCCGCGGCCAGGACCGGTGGGTTGGATGGTCGGCTTGCTGATTGTTTTGTTTCCGCAATTCGCGCTGCCAGGCGCCAGCATTCTTCTGATCGCTACTTTCGTGATTGCCTTGCGGCAAGACAGTTTGCGCGATGTCTTACCGGAAGTGTCCGCATCCTTTATGGGTGCTTTCTATACGTTCGGCCCCTGGCGATATGCGATTGAGCTGCGAGCGGTCAGCGTGCATCTGTTGTTCTTCGCCTTAGCGCTGAATTGGGTGGGCGATTCGGCGGCTTACTACGTGGGGCGCGCGATTGGAAAACACAAGCTGGCGCCAACAATCAGTCCGGGCAAGAGTTGGGAGGGCGCGATTGCTTCGGTTGCCGGCTCGGTGATTTTCGGCTTGTTGTACGTGGGACATTTTGTACCGCAGATTGCGTTGTGGCAAGTGGCGATTATCGCGGCGGTTGCCAATGTGGCGGGGCAGTTTGGAGATTTGGCGGAATCGGCTTTGAAGCGTGGGTCTGGGTTGAAGGACAGTAGCAACCTGTTGCCGGGCCATGGCGGTTTTCTGGACAGGCTGGATAGCAGTCTGTTTGCGTTGCCAGTGGTGTACGTGTTGTGTAGAGTAGCGTTGAAGTTTTAGTGGCGCTCGAAAAATCGGATACGGACGACAAAGTGGCGGCCCTCGTTGCCCAAGAATGTCAGGTAATTGGCAGTTCCTAAGACGCGATTGACGCCCGACGGGTTGGCCTGATCTGTGAGGTTGTCGACGCCGCCGCGCAAGGCGAAGCGATAGCCGTGTAGAGTAATCATGCGTTCTACTGCCAGATTCAGATCAAAATTGATCGGAAATCGGTAACCGTTCACCGTGCCGACGATGAGTCCGGTTTGGTCTCTCACCGAAAAGGGAAGTCCGCTGCGCCATTCCAGGAATGCTGAGACGGACCAATTCTTCCACGGCAACGGGCCATAACCGCGCGCCACAATTCTGTGTGGCACGTCCCAAGTGGTGCGGACAAAGGTTGTGAGTTCCTGCAGTGGCACTGGACTATTGGGATCAATCACCGCATTCGAAAGTGTTCTTGACCAGGTATAGGCGGCCGTCCAACCGTATTGTCCGGACAGCATTTGGCGTACAGACAGGGCGACTGAGTCGTATTCATCACGCCGCAAGTTTGTTAGTTGATAGAGCGCGTTTGATTGTGGATTGGGTGCAGGCAACAATGATGGCGGCGCGCTTGGATCAAGCGTATTCAGGAACGCAAAGCCGTCGGATCCGCGTCGTCGCAGAAACTTGGCGGCTACAAACACTCTAGTCCATACTTGTTGATCGATGCTCGCCGTCCAGTTTGTTGATCTGGGCAATGATAAGCCGCTGTGCGGAATTGCGAAGCGCGAGATGGCTGGCGTACCCGCTACACTTCCGTCAGGATTGAACGTTGTGGTCACTGGCGTTTGATCTAAGGGCCGGCCCAGCATCTGCAAGGTTACGGCATCATGCGTGAGCGCATAACCGCCCGACACCTTCGTCTTGCCGGATTCGAAAGGAGACCAAGAAAATGCCAACCGGGGAGATAAACCGGTGGCGCCAATGGCTTCGTCACGATCGGCGCGGATGCCTAAACTCAGCTGCAGATCTTTCGAAATGCGCCAGTTATCTAAGAAGTATGCCGACAACTCGGTATCGCTGACATGGAATAAGGCAGGGTTTGGAAATAGCGTCTCCGATAGCACTTGGCCGGTGAGTCCTAACACTTCATAACCGGTGCGCTGAAAGTTGCCGGTGTAACGAAGCCAGTCGAGATCTCCGCCGAGCTGGAACTGATGGGTGCCGAGCCACTCTACTTTGGGCAAGAAGCCTTGCATGAGAACTTGATCGCGAGTGGCTGCCTGCTGCGAATGCAGATAATAATTGCCGCTGGCTCCCTCGGTTCCCAGCAGGAACAAGTTCTCCCCTAGGGGCTTGTCTCGAATGGAATAGTAGTTGTGCGCGTAACCGATTTCCAGCAGCGCACCGTGACCCAAGTACTTCTGATCTTTAATGCTCCCTAGATACTGTTGAGAATCGACGCTGTAAGTGGTCTGCACAGGATCTAACACCGCTAACCCGACCCGCGCTTGATTATTTATGTTCACTAAGAAATCAGCAAACAAGATATTTGAGGAACTCAGGTTCGCTTGTCCATGCAGAATGTTGCTGCCAGCCCAACCACTTCGAGTGTTCTGTCCGTTCGGCAGTCCAGTGATAAGAGCCTGCGTATATTCGGACTGGAACATCTCCGAAAACCAGGCATGCCCTTTTTTGACGGGACCTGAGACACCCACGCGAGGATACCAGTTCCCGACGCGCACGCCTTGCTTGATGTCAACGCCAGGTACAAAGTCGGTAGCCGTGTAGTGAAAAGCATCTGCGCCGCTTTCAGCAGTCACCCGCATCACTCCGGCCGATCCCTTGCCAAATTCCGCTGAAGTCTGACCAGCGGAGAGATCGACCGAATGAATTCCTTCGACGGGCAGCAGTGTGTTGAACTGTCCGGAAATGGGGTTGCTGATATTGAATCCGTTGAACAGGTAGAGAACCTGATTCTCTTCGGCGCCATTCAAATGCAGACCGCCTGTGATGTCCTGCACGGCACCAGGGTACATGCCCAACGCATTCCGCAAACTATGAGTGTTCTTATAGGGAATATCGTTCACCTCGGTACCGCTGAGATGTTCTTCGGTCTGAGTTTGTCCAACATCCACGGGGGACGTTTGCGCATTGACGTTTTCCGATTGAAATACTTCACGCACGGTGTTAATGACGAAGGTGATTTCCTGTACGCCTTCCAAGTGAGTGTTTTGATTTGTGAGCTTGTAATAGCCCTCACGTTCGATGCTGATGAGCACGTCGCTTGGCTTAGGAAGCGTAAGAGTAAACTGCCCGGTGGGATCGGTTTGCCCTTCCCACAGGGTGCCGGCCTTCACCTGGGCATCACGTACCGGCGCACCGTTTTCATCCACCACGCGTCCGTGCAAAACGGTGTCAGCGGCCCAGAGCGGCAGCGTTATCGAAAATAGAAAACTTGCAACCGCGGCTCTGACGATTGACATCCTGACTCAAGTTAACAGAAGCGAGGGCCTTGCGCTACTCTGCAACTTGTGAGCGAGCTACTGATCGCCATACTGATCGTGCTAACTACGGAAGCATACATCTGGGTGTTTGCGCCAAACGGTTTATGGTTCGTTCTGATCCCGATCGCACTGTTGCTGGTTCTCTGGCGTAAACAACAGCAAACTCCGGCGACTCTCGGGCTGGCGTTGTCTGAGTGCCGACGGGCGTTTCGTCAGTGGCGCTGGCTGTGGCTCATTACGGTGGCGCTGTTCCTGTTGCTGGGGCGTTCGGTTTTGGGAGACCCAAAGATTTTGCTGCGTGGGTGCCTTTACTTCGTTTGGTGTTCGCTCCAGCAGTTGCTCTTTCAATCCGTAGTCTGCGCCGTTCTCAGAAAGCGAGTTTCGCGCTGTTGGATGGCGGCCCTTATTGCGGGGCTTGTCTTCAGCCTGCTCCATTTGCCGAATCCTATTTTGATGCCTGCCACCTTGCTCTGGGGAATATGTTGTTGTTTGATGTTCGAGAAATGTCAGTCGATTTTCGCGCTGGCCCTGCTCCAAGTGATGCTCTCCTCGATTTTGATTTGGGTCACCCCGCCGGCACTGAGCCGAGACTTTCGGACGGGGCCGTCTTATTACCGTTGGAGTTTGTGATGCACTCAGGCGTGGGCGGCTTGGCTCAAGACGGCAGTCTTCACTCTTGGAAAGCGAATGGTGAAGGTGCTGCCCGGTTGACTGGGGTCGAACTGATACTCGCCATCTAGTTGCTCCGTGAGAGCTCGCACAATCGTCAAGCCGAAACTCGTGGCTTTGCCGGTATCGAAGCCGATGGGCAGGCCGACGCCGTAATCTTGCACGGTAACTGTTGTCCATCCTTGTTCGGTTGCGAGCGTAATTAGGATTTCCCCATTGCCTCCCGGATAAGCGTACTTCAGAGAATTGGTCATCAGTTCATTCAGAATGAGCGCGCACGGAATGGCTTGCTCAAGAGTGAGTTCGGTGGGGCTCAATTGCAAAACACACTCAATGCGGGTACCCATTTGGTAGGATTCGCGCAACAGCGGCACCAGAAGCCGAACGTAGGCGGCAAAATCAATGGAACTGAATTGCTCATTCTGATAAAGCAACTCATGAATGAGAGCCATGGCACGCACGCGCGCTTCGCTATCGCGCAACACGGCCGCCATGGCGGGGTCAGCGGTTTGGCTTACTTGCATGGAGAGGAGGGAAGAGATGATCTGCAAGTTGTTTTTTACGCGGTGGTGGACTTCGCGAAGAAGAACTTCTTTCTCTAACAGCGAGTCGCGAAGCCTTTCTTCACCGGCTATGAGTGTTTGGTTGTTGGCCGCCAAATGGGCATTCAGCACCGCCAACTTATGCGAAGCATCCTCCAACTGTGCCTGTACCTCGCGCTCGGCACCGATGTCGGTACTGGTGCCGAACCAGCGGGCGACATGGCCTTCATCATCTTTGACCGGTTCGATGCGCGTGAGGAATGGCCGATAGACTCCGTCTTTGCCGCGCAAGGGAAATACCATCTCAAAGCGCGAACCGGCGGCGAGAGCGGCTTTCCAGCGTTCCGTCACGACCGGTAATATCTCAGCGTCATGCACTGTCTGCCAACCCCTATCGCGCATTTGGTCCAAAGTGGTGCCAGTGTATTCATACCAACGCTGGTTGTACCAGAAGATACGGCCATCGGTGAGCGCCATCCATGCCAGATTGGGGATGTTATCGGCCATAGCGCGGAAACGCTCTTCGCTATCGAGCAGCGCTTCTTGCATGCGCAGCCTTTTTTCCTGCAGATCCTGCTTCTCGGCGCCGGCGGTCCATACCATGCCGACGAGTACGACAATCAGCAAGACCGTATATAAGGCTAACGTAAATTCGCCGCCGTACAGGCCGTTCCTTTGCCCTGAAAGCACCATGGAGCCCAAGGCGAGCGGTAACAGGACCGCTCCGGCCGCAAAAGTATGCAGGGTGGAATGCTGGGCCCACGACTTGACGAGCAGACCAGTGAGCCCTACGTCGGCACGGGCAGCAAGACCGCCGAGGCAAAGCAGCGCAAAACCGAAAACGGTGTGCAGTGCAAGCGATGTATAAAGATCGGCTCCATAAACGCTCGGCAAATGGTAAACGTAGCCAACTAGCCCGATAAGTGACACCAGAAAAGTTAGTAAGATCAAGCCTTGACTGGTGCGGCGAAAGCGGTCAATGAGAATCAACGCACAGGAAAGCAATAGGAAACAGAGCGCGGTGGCTGGCGCCATCCGACCATGTGGATAGGCGGCGTTCTGATGTTCCGGATCTGGAAGGACCAGTTCGTCGATGCCAGCGTTCCAGTTAAAGGCGTATTCGGCTAAGGTTATCAACGCCACGGCGCTGACCATTCCAAGTAACACCCAGATCAAAAGACCATGCCGCTTGCGACAATCCGGTGTGCGCGAGAGCCACAAGGTGAGCGCAGTGAGCCCCAAGCCCAACGCGGTATTCACCTTCATGGTGGCTAGTTGCGGACCCCAGCTTTGCAAGAGGCGAATATGAAAGAGCCAGCCAGCAAGGGTAATTGCCACGATGAGTGCGACTAAGATCGCGGCTACAGCGACTAAATGCGTGTTGGAGTTGAAAGTGCCTACAGCAGAAGTGACGCTCAACTCTTGTCCAAGGGTTTGCATCAAAGCGGCGAAACCATCCGCTCTTTCAAGAGACTGCCTGTTTTTCAAGTAAGACTACCTGGGCGAGCCTAAAGCGGTAAGATCAGTTATCACGGTTGTCTAGATGGTACACCCATTTCAGCTAACCTTTACGGCTTCGGTAAATCTACGTAGGTAATGATGCAGTTAATGGCTTGTGCGAGAACGCGCAACGTAGCGACCCATAGCGGCGGCCATTTCCGTAAGAGAGCGGGCCGCATTTTGCATTTCTATGGTGCCGTTGGCTGTATCGCGCGCAACGCTTGCGACGGTGGCGGTATTCTTGGCAATCTCTGCCGTGCGTTCCACGGCTTGTTGGACATTGCGGCTGATCTCATTCGTATTCACCGTTTGTGCTTCGACAGCATAAGCGATAGCATTCGAAATTTCGCTAATTTGCGAAATGATCTCGCCGACTTGCTGAATTGTTTGCACGGCATTCTTAGTGCCGCTCTGAATTGCTTCAATCTTGTGGCTAATCTCATCGGTGGCCAGCGCGGTACCTTTGGCCAGTTCTTTCACTTCGTTCGCCACAACAGCAAACCCTTTGCCCGCTTCTCCCGCACGTGCCGCCTCGATGGTGGCGTTGAGTGCCAGCAAATTAGTCTGTTGCGCGATGGACGTGATCACCTTCATGACTTTGCCAATTTCCAAAGAGGCGCTTCCGAGTTCGGCCATGGTCTGGTTTGTGCTTTCGGCGGCCGCGACAGCCCGTTTCGCAATGCGTGTAGCGTCGTTCGTTCTGGCTGCGATTTCAGTAATCTGCCCTTTTAACCGCTCGGAACTAGCCGCGACGTTACTCACGTTGTCGGAGACCTCAGAGCTAGCAGAAAAGAGGTCTTGCGCCCGCTTAGCGGCTTCTTCAGCACCCAAGCGCATTTGTTTGCTAGTTGATGTCAATTCTTCGGCTGCGGAGGCCAGAGTAGATACACGTGCTTTCATGGCGGCGGTAACTTGGTCTAGATGCTCGGTTGGATCACGACCAGGACCGCATTGCAATCCCGTTAAGTCAAGTCCCATGCCCTCCAACGTACTGAGCATAAAGCTGTCATTGAGCAGTTGCAAATGATAGTTGAGCACCTTCGCTAGTGAGTGTTCGATATTCAATCGCTGCTCAGGATCGGAAATAGTAGCGCGCAGATGAAGACCGGCTTGGCGTTGGAACTGAAACCAAAAGCTCATGTAAAATTTGGGCGCCACGTTGTTTTCCCGGAAACTTAAGCCAAAGCGCAGAACTTGTTCAACATGGGCCAAGCCCCAGTTGTGGGTGGCGTCTTCGAATAGGCTGACGAAATAACCTTCGCGGAGTTTTTCCAGACGGCTGCGCAATTCGGGGAACGAGATGTTTTGATCTCTGGCCCATCGCTCATAGTTTTCGCGCAAAGGGGAAACGGCAAACATCGTGTCGAAGTAGTCTCTCACTAATTGCGAGGCCACAGATTTAGCCCAAGAAACCATCGGAAGTAGAATGTTGCGGTCCGTTTCGTCAAGGCAGACAGCCTTTTGGCGCCACCTGATGTTTTCCTGGTCGATGCCGAAACGATCAACCAAACTAACGGCAGAGGCAGACGGCTGTGGCTCCGTAATACTCGACATACGCTCTTATTCCCTCCCAGTGGTAGTGGGGATAGCTAGGCTTTTATATCTCTTCTTTTAGAACGCTTTGGCACGATCTATCGCGTTATGTCTCTGTGGGAAACAGCGCTCTGCTAAACTTCCCAAATTGCGCTCTCGGCAACAGATATGCTTAACGTTCCCTCATTTGAAACGGTTCATCGGATCGGCTTGTTCTTAAAGGAAGCTGGTTACGATGCGGCCCACATAACACAGCAATTAAATCTGAGCGAAGGGTTGAGGGCAGACCTTTCAAATTTGCCGGTGCTCTTTCATAAGACCGAGGGCGAATCTGTCATCCCTGTTCTGGCGCGGCTCTTCTTCGTGGGCTGGCCTGTGGCGCGCACGCTATGCGAGCGAGTATTGACGGCGCAATTTTTGACCGATGCACACGCCGCGGGTTTGCTCGTACAGAAAGGGGATGAGTTAGAAGCGCAGGCATCGATTGTGCCCTTCGCAGACTTTTTGGTGGTTTGCGACTCGGCGCGCGTCGCGGCAGACTCTCGTGAGAAAGTTGTGGGTCCCGGTCGCGCGACTCTGGCTTTGGCGCGCGCGGCCGTTCGAGGCGAACACGAAACCACGCTTGATATCGGTAGTGGCTCCGGTGTGCTTGCTATTGCAGCGGCAGACTACAGCGATCAAGTGATAGGGAGCGACGTGAGTCCGAGGGCCCGTGCTTTTGGCGAATTCAGCGCTGCGCTGAACGGCAAGACGAGCGTTGGATTTCTTTGTGGTGACGGACTAGAGACGGTAAAAGGACGGCAATTTTCTCGCATCCTGGCGAATCCGCCGTTCTTTCTTAGCCCGGTGAAGACGTTCACGTTTTGTGATAGTCCGCTCGAATTGGATGGTTTTTCGCGACGCGTGGCGGTAGAGGCACCGGTCCATCTGAAGGAAGGCGGATACTTTCAGATGATTTCGGAGTGGGTGGAAATCAAAGGCCAGCCTTGGCAAGAGCGTATTCGTGAATGGACCGCCCGATCTGGCTGCGACGTGCTGGTAACGGTAGCTTCGGCATCCACCGCGGCGCAGTATGCGGAGAAACGCTTCACTGAAGCCAAAACGCTGTTCGGCGAGCGCAGCGATGAAAGTTTCCAGCGGCATGTTGATTACTTTGCGCAACATCAAGTGGAGAATATTTTGCTTGGTATTGTGACGCTGCATAAGCGTGCCAGTGTAAGGAACTGGTTTGCCGTTCTGCCTTCGTGTCCAGTGACGCGCGGAGTTGCCGACGCTATTGAAGAGCGCATGGCTACGCTGACATTTGCGGCAACACATTCGCCGGAAGAACTGCTGAATACGCGCTTTGGCGTGGCCGCGGACGCAGTCATGGATCAACGCATTGTGTTTAGCGAAGGAGGCTGGCGTGCCGAATTTGTCGATTTGCTCAAGACCGGGCCCTTCGAAGATCGCTTGCGACTAGATAGCAGCGTGGGGATGGTGTTTCAGATGTTTGATGGGAAAAAGAGTCTTGGGAAAATTGCCACACGGCTGGCTCAGGAAGCATCAGTCAACATCGATCAAGCGCGGCAGAACTGTGTGCAACTCTGCCAGCGGCTATTACAGCTGAGTCTTATTAGGCCAATTGATTGAGGACTGCGGGCAGGATTCTAAGAAATAGGAGATCCCGGGGAAACAATGAAGAGGTCTCCAGTCAAGTTGAACTTGATTCAAGCTTCTTGTTTTTGCGGAGTAAGAGAAGCGGTCCCAATCCCGCGGTCAAGAGTGCTAATTACTCCGATTAAAGAGCCGTCTGCGCGCAACAGGTTGGCATGTTGAATTTCTGATCTAAACGCCGTGCGCGGATTCAGAGCTGGCAACATTGCCTGCGTCTCGTTTTGCTTGATAAACTGGCGAGCACAGCGCCCCGACCCATGAAAACTCATCTGGAGTTTCGTTCCGATCAATTCGCTGCCTATGCCGACGACGGGGAAGAGCCGCTCGATCCCACGCTTTGGGGAAAGTGTC
>Ga0302319_10021573_pt1 | contig 11601 bp, 7 predicted proteins | sample Bog_T0_2_FD_203319 | JGI IMG/M metagenome (GOLD analysis project Ga0302319, IMG submission 203319) | Peat permafrost microbial communities from Stordalen Mire near Abisko, Sweden - Bog_T0_2 | ecosystem: Environmental > Terrestrial > Soil > Wetlands > Peat | place: Sweden: Abisko, Stordalen Mire...
GGGTATTTAGAGATCAGATTTTCATAATAGCCAACCATTTCTTCAGAAGAGAGCTTCCGGTTATCTGCTTTCAGAAGATACTTTCCGTCCTCATAAAACTCACTGGATGCCGGATCAAGAACGATGGAGATGTCCTTCCCGGGTTTATAGCCACCTTTTTCAATGCCAGTAATAATAAACTGGATCGCCTCTTCATTGGAAGAAAGGTTCGGAGCAAAACCGCCTTCATCGCCGATAGCTGTATTCAATCCCTTGGATTTTAAAACCGCTTTCAAATTATGATAGGTTTCCGCGGCATACCTTAAAGCTTCACGGAATGACGGTGCTCCGATAGGAGCAATCATAAATTCCTGAATATCCACATTGTTATCCGCATGCTTACCACCATTGAGTATATTTAAACAAGGGATCGGTAGTCTCCTTGCCTCTTTACCGCCAAGATAACGATAGATGGGAAGTTTTGCATCAAGAGCTGCAGCTTTGACCGCTGCCATTGAAACACCTAAAATGGCATTAGCTCCTAATCGTCCTTTATTCTCTGTGCCATCTAATTTGATCATGAATTGGTCTATCTTTTCCTGTTTTGTAGGGTCTTTGCCAATAAGTTCCGGCGCAATAATGTTATTAACATTATCAACAGCTTTCAAAACCCCTTTGCCTGAAAATCTTTTCTTGTCACCATCTCGTAATTCCACGGCTTCCCGTGTCCCCGTTGACGCTCCCGATGGTACGGCTGACCTGCCCATAACACCGTTATCCAAAGTCAAATCCACTTCAACAGTGGGGTTGCCTCTGGAATCCAAAATCTCTCTGGCTATAATTTTCTTGATCTTTGACATGATGCTCCCCTTTCGTTAATAACAGCTTTTATTTTATAGAATTCTTAATTCCCTCAAGCTCAGAAATAGCTTTCTCAATCTCCCTTCGCTGGTCAGGTGCCTTATTTAAAAGATTTTCAACAGTATCTATTTCTTGTCGAATGAAAACCTTTGCCTGTTGTGCGATGTCATCCATAGAAATAGAAAGTGATTCAGTCCACTGTGAAGCCAAGCGGGTTAAATTTACCTCTATGTCCCAAGGAAGCCGGTGAAGAAAATGGCCATTGACCAAAGGTCTGAACAATCTCATGGGAACAAGAAACCAAACAATCTCCCAAGGGGTCATAAAAACATTCCCGATATATACATCTGGGATTTTTGGTTCTTTGATCTTGACCTCAAATTTTGCACCTGCGAACTGAGTATGCAATGCTTTTTCAATAGCTTGCGCCAACCGATCTTGAAAAGCCCGCACAACACGCGTATAACTGTCCAAAGCCATATTCAAATAACGCTCACTTAATTGAGGCCCAAACTCATCAGACAGGGGCTTGAGTTTGATAACAAAATTAGTTTCCACCCAATGGCGAAAAGCGTGAGAGGTCTTTTCAAGGTTCCCCCTCCAGCCTGGCATGTCTTCTTTTAACTGATGAAGCAAGTCCCTGGATACACGGATATGCTGCCGATCGAACATCCCTGAAGAGTCAGTATGTAACCGTTCTTTCAAGTCATTGGCAATGAGCCGGATTTCATTCTGAATACTTGATAACGCTTGACGCTCCTTCTCAATCTGTAGAAGTAATCCCTGACGGGATTCTTGAGTTGAATTTGCTGCCGATGCCCCAAGCAAAAGGTATTCATGGCATTTCAAAAGAACAGAACGCAATTTATGGGTAATAATTTCATCCGCTTTCTGAAGGCGATTCCCTGCGATGGATTGCCGGATAAATTCATATACGACTTGTTGGGAAGGGCCAAAGCCCAATTTTTTTGAAAAAAGGAAGATCCGTAAATCCTTATTAAGATTCTGCTTTACCTGACTATGAATAAATTGGACTACTTTATTTGCTTCGTTATCACTAACAAGGTCAACCTTAGTGAGCAGAAGGACAATTTCACAAGTATAATTATCCAGTTCTTTCAAAAGCTCTAATTCTCCTTCCGAAAGCGGTTGAACAACACTCACCGCCAAAAAGGCAGCCCCGACCCTTGGTAACCATTCCGTAGAAGTTATTGTATTGTGCTTGTAGACACTGCCAATACCCGGCGTATCCACAAATTGGATTCCCCGGTATTGTTCAAGACAAACGAGCTCCACGTCAACCCTCTTAATTTGTTTTACATTCTTTGGGTTATTCTCCTCTGTTATATAGTCAACTACTCCTTCTAAAGGGATTTCTTTAGTATGTCCATTAAGTAATTCGACTTGGGCCTTGTCACGCGCCCCATATCTAATATATGTAATAACTGAAGTTAATGGTAGAACCGCAACCGGCAAAACATCCTTGCCTATGATACTGTTAATAAATGAACTTTTGCCAGCCTTAAACCCGCCTACCAAAGCCACGTTAATAAAACCGCTCTCATGAACGGTTTCGCTAATAGCGGCTATCTGAGGCTTTAGTGAATCAATATGGAAATCACAACAAATACGGTTGATGGTTCCCACGTAATCCTTATATATTGGATTTAGCTGTTGGTCTTGATTAACTGCCATAGAATCCCTTTATGTTGAGGTCAAGAAACGCCCTCTTCACCAATGAGTTTTTCAATCGCTCTTATCCATGAATCTTTTTCTTCGTTAAATCCCTCTTTGGAAAAACGATAATCGTGTTTACGCATAAATTCTTTTAATTCTTTGGCCAAATTGGTCAACTTGACTGTTTCAATATCAATGAGTTCCTGACTCAATTTAATGTTCTTGCTCTCATTAAGGGCTGATGAAACATGGGCCAAGCATAGCCCAAAAGATTTCTTATACTCAAGAATAAATTCAGTCTCATCAAAACTTTCCCAAAGCATAGAAATATAACGCCCTGTAACTTCCTTTTCTTGTTTACAAAACATGCAAAGCACTCGACTTTGTTGGCTTGCGTTTAATTTTTTCGTCAGTCCTTTGATCGATGGTGTTGCATTATTTTCTTGGAACTGCTTTAAGACTGTGCCCATCAAATCGTTATAAATAATGGCCTGTCCAAATCCATCGCCAAGCTTTTGTAATTGCCAGGAATGACGGTTACAAAATCCTGAAGAAATCCTGATTTTATCCCTGACGCCAGAATCATTGACGCTTTCATATAAAAAATCATCCATCGCTTTATGAATTGTCTTTCTTACTATAAAACAAATCGGGCATCTTTCTTTGAAGGCCTCCAGAAGGTTAAAATATGTTTGATGTTTTTCCATCATTTTTCATGTAATAAATGGGTTGTGTGATTTAACATTTGAACAACGGAATTACCGCCTTCGACTTCGATAATATTAATAGCAGCTAAGTCCTGCTCAATCTTCCAATAATGATCTTGATTCCAACCCATAAGGCAGCCTATGATAATTTTATTGGTCAGCTTGTGACCAACAATGACCGTATCCCCCTGTGATTCTCTCAGAATGGTTTTGATCCCATCGTTAACCCTCTTTCTAACCTGTTCTAAAGTTTCAGCACCAGGAATAATTAGTTGTGCCGGGTTATTCAACCAATAAGAGTACATTTGGGGAAACTCTTTCTTAACTTCATCCACACTGCGCCCTTCCCACTGGCCATAATCAAATTCAATCAGTTCATTCCTCGCTATTACATCAAGACCAAAAATCGTAGCGATATTTTTAGCTGTTTCTACTGCACGCTGTAATGGGCTTGTATATATCGCTTTAACCGATAAATCCATCTGTGCTAAGCTCTTCGCTGTTAGCAAGGCCTGTCTTTTACCGCTTTCATCAAGCGGGATATCCTTCCTGCCTCTAAATATGTCTCTTTTATTCCACTCTGTTTGACCATGCCTGACTAAAATAACTTTCACTTCGGCCTCCTATTTAGCAATTACTTCCTCTATACGACGGTCTAAATCGGCCAACCCTAAGTTTAAACCTCCATTTTGAAAATATTTAACATCCTTTGATAGGTAACATAATCGCTGAATGATTTCCGGATTACCCAAAGACAAACGAAAAACCTCATCGGTAAATTCTTTCATTTTTTTTACAGTTAATTTAAGCATACGGACATAATAAGAAACCAAGCAATCAGAATCACATTTCTTAAAATTAGATACTTCAACTAAATTAGCGTACAAAGGTAAGAATCCCAAAGGATGCAGGTCTTCTCTTGTGGCTCCTCTGCTTAAAACAATAAAAGGGACATCTTGTGTAAGTAAATACTCAAAGAAAGAAAAATACCTTGGCCCCACTGAACCAACATGATCAAAAACAATATAAGGAAATTTGCCCTGCAAAAACTTATAAAACTGCTTTCGCAGAGTCAGCATGTTGTGTAACTGCACGTCCCTTTGAAGCAGTCCCCCCAATGCTGCCTTAAGTGTGTGGCTGTCAGAAGCATACGGGATTGATGCCCCTTCCCTATCTGTCAGCAGTTTACGAATAATGGTTGTTTTCCCCACACCTTTTGATCCCCAAATGATAATATTTCGTCTTCTTTGCATTAGCCTGTTAATTTGCTTTAGCTCATTTTTTCTGCCTATAAAAATGGGCTGCTCCATGATCATGCTCCAACAGGGCCCTAAAAAAAGAAAACTCCTACAATTCTGTCAAGAATCGTAGGAGTTATTAGCTTATGTGAAAATAGCTTAAGCGTTTATTTTAAAAACTCGGCGAACTCCATCGCCTTTATAATTCTTACATAGTTTATACTAACCATCCTCGAGCGTCAAGCTGTCCTGGATATATATGAATCTTAAACTCCGGCCAAAGACCCACCCTTAGAAGGAGCTTGGAGTCCCCCTAAAGCCCAAACACTGGGAACCGGTGTCATTCTAAAAATTACCGGTGAAAGCCAATCAATTCCCTCACGTTGAATACGTGCAACCTCTGTAGGATCAATATTTATCTCAACACCGTTACCATCTTTACTGACCTTCCACTTCATTCCGCTGGACGTGTTTAAATCAATACCACCGCGGGTAAAATTCTCGGTTTTTATACCATTAGCTAATGCTGCACTATCAACCTCACCCGGAGCTTTTCTTGTAACCCCAGCGGAATTAGGTAAATTTTGATCAACGGCTTTTTCCCCCTGCCCCACTTGAGCCGCTCCTTCAATTTCCTGCCTTTCTATTTCAGCTAAACGGTTTTCCTTAACAGCTCGAAAACTTTGAACATGATCCCCTGATTTTAATCCATAAGCGTCTACCCCACCTGCTAAATCGGCGATAGAAACTTCATTATCTTCTGGCTGTGCTTCTTTGGAACGATGGGAGATAACGGCTTCCATTCCATGCTGTTTAGCTAGCCGGACAACTTCCAGAGTTCCTAAATAGCCTTTCGCCGGATCATCAATGCCCGTCGTTAAAAAGCCGTTTTGATTAAGTTTAATAAGAATCCCAACTTTTTTAGTGACCTTACCATTAGCATCAACAAGGCCATTTTCTTTTAGCTTGTTAATGAATATCATTAATCGTCTTTCCTGTGTGACCAAATTATCATCTGCAATTAATAACACTTTATCCCCAAGGGCCTTAATCACAACCATCCACCCATCCCAATCATTCTGATCCATAGCATCTTCAATGGAATCAAGGGGGTAAGTTTTAACCCACCCATCTAAAACATTAGTCAATTCTTCTGGACTAATATCTCGTCCCTCAAAACTATAAGTTTTTTTGTCTCTATTATACATCTCTGAACTAGCTAAATCGATTGCTAAGGCAACAGTACCAACTTCCCCTGATTTAGATACCTTGTATCCAGCATTTTTAACGGCCGCCATCAGAGCATTTAAAATGAATTCATGTAAACCAACGTTTCTGTCTCTCAATTCAGATAAATTCAGATTCTTAACATTGTATGAATCTGCATTCTTATAAAGTTCTTGTAATTTTTCTTGGGTAAAATTAGGAATACTGTAACCCCCTTCCAAACCACGCAAATTACCCAATCCATGATCATTAGGGTTGGCCTGCAATCCCAATGCTTGATAAACAAGGCCCAACTCTCGATCTACGTTATCAGCCATTTTGTTAGATTCTGCTTTAGTTTTACCCGTTGGCACTATCATAAATTCCTGCATATCCAGCGAGTTCGCAGCATGAGCGCCCCCGTTAGTAATATTATATTGAATCTTTGTCCGGATAGAACCCCTCTTTTTCGATGCTAAATCAGGAGCAATTTCACGGATTAACTGATAAAGTTCTAACCCTTTTGCTCTGGCCACGGCCCAAGCATTAGCCATTTGATAAGCAAGAGTCGCTTGAGCACCCAGGAAATTTTGGGAGTCCATTTTAAGCATGAGTTGCCCAATTTCAGCCAATTGGTCTGGATTTATTCGTTGCTTAACAACCTCTGCATGGATCTTCTGAACATTTTCAATAACCTTATTTAGGTCATCTTCCGTTTTACGTTCATCATCCCCCGATGAAGTCCCTGCCGGCTGAACAAAATGCCCTTGGGCCCCTCCCACTAGTGTCACATCGACCCTTAATGTCTCTTTGTTCCCAATAGTTTTGACAATGGAAGGCTTGATGTCTTGGACAGTTAGCATCGCATCATCAGGATTTGCTGACTTGTGGAGAAAGGCACCCGTTTCAAAATCTATCAGTCTTCCATTTCCTCGTGGTAAAGCATTCCTATACGCCGCCTGATTGTCTGTCACCCTCGGCACAATAACCGCTTGCGCTTCACCAAACCCACCTGAAAAATATTTCCTTGGGATCGAGTCCCCTTGAGTTGTCACATCTTCCTTAATATAGTTAAACACCCCTTTTTTGTAAGCTTTCAAATATTGTTCATAAATCTGCTGTTTAACGGTCGGATCGTTTAAATCAATCCCCTTAACCTTACTTTGATTTGTATAAACTTGATTTAATAACGCTTGTTTAAGATTGTTTTTATACCAATTAGCGAGAATTAAAGAATTAACAATCTGACGCAAATGGGAGAAATTCTTCCCCGTATTGACTTCTTTTTCAAGCTCAGGAAGAACAATCTTACGAACAAACTGCGAGCCAATACTATTAACAGTTGTTTTAGTTGAAGCCACTCCGATATCTACATGTTTTTGTAAAGCCAGGTAATCTTCTTCCAACATCACTTTAAGATGGCTATCCACCACAAAAGCAGTTTGATTATGCTCAAAGACTTCAGCCCGATCAGCCAAGATCCATACCTTATTAAAGGTGTTGACTGGCACCTCGGTTGTGCCATACGTCTGCTGTGCCTTTGCATAAACCGTATCCCAGAATTTCTTGCCTAAATCTTTTTCAGGATAAATTAGTGAGGCGGTGATTTGTTTTAGAATATAATCTTGTTCCAGAAGGTCGCGCCCCATATCGGTTTTTCCTAAAGCCTCAGGAATCATTCGATTTCTTTCATAAGGAGATAGGTTGACCCACACATCTTTGTCAGGTATAGCCAAACTGGCCAAGAAATATTTAATAAGTTTTTCACCTTCTATTTTAAGCGGCTGTCCAGACAATTTGTCTTGGCCAACATCTACAATAAAATCAAACAAGAATGGATTGTCTTTGTGAACAGTCAACCCCTTAATGATCACCGGCTCATAAGCAGAGCTTAAATTAATCATTGTACCTGGTGCTGGCAAGCCTAAAACGGAATCGGCATGGGCATTAGGTAATGGGCTTAAGGTGGTTAAAAAGAAACAACCAATGACGGTCAAGCTTAAAAGTTTCCTAAACATGGTTAATCCTTTCCTTGGGTTTCAAAATTCCAAACGTCATCTTCTATTAAAATGGCCAATCTAAACTGTCAGCTCCTAAAAAGAAAACTCCTACAATTCCGGCAAGAATCGTAGGAGTCATTAGCTTTTTATAAGAACTAAAGCATTTTCTAAAATTCGGCGAACTCCATCGCCTTTTATTTTACAGCCATCTCTATGAGCGTTAAGTAATACTGGAATGTACAGAAAGCGCTACCTTTTAAAAGGATAACATATATTTGAAGGTTGTCAAATTAGACAAGTCTAATAAGGCAAACATAACATATTGAAATGAATATAGTTATGGACTTCAAGAAAATATTTTAGACTTCGATTCAAATTAAATACCTAAAATGATTCTCCCAGGGCTAAAGCCCGAGGTTTCACATAGTCTGTTATAACTAATGCCTACTATAGTTGTCCCTACTTAAAAAAGACCGATAAGAAATATGATCCTCAATTAAACTGTTTTGCAATATACTCTTTCAATAATAAATAAAAGAATCCCAACCCACAACCTTCAGGAGATACTCGATGAAATCAACATCCACCATTACCGAAGAAGATTGGATCATAACACCGGAAGATTTAACGCACGTCATGAAGAAAAGTCGTGATAACAGACTTATTTTTGCCTTGATGCTTTTGTTTATTAGAATCCACGGCCGTCTTCCTGCCGACCCTTCTGAATTTCATCCTAAAACCATTGATTTGGTGGCCCATCAAATCAGCGGCATCCCTATCACGCAGAGTAATTTCTTCGAGGGAGCTATCAGAACGTGGTGGCGCCATTGTAAAGAGATTCGCCAAATCACAGGTTTTCGTGAAGCAAACAATGCCGATGCTGAAATGCTTACCCAATGGCTAAAGGAGAATGCGGTTATAGTCAACCATAATCCCAACCAACTCTTTTTCCAACTTGAAGAACGTTGCCGCCAGCTTCAGATTGAACTCCCTTCCGTCACACGCCTAGATACTATGGTACGTACTGTTACTTTTACTCGGGACGAAGATCTATATTCCAAAACATATGCTCAATTAAAACAAGCAGTGCGAGACCAACTGGATTTCTTGTTACAACCTGATTTACGAGATGTCGCTGCCCAAAATAATGAAATAATCCCAGCAATACTTATGCGTTTACGCAGTGACCCTGGTCCTGCTAGCCTGGATTCCGGACAAAAAGAATTATACAAGCTTAAAATGATCCGTAGGGTTCAGTTGCCGTCGAATTTATTTGTTGATGTGTCTGAATATGAGCTTGAGCGCTACCAACAGCACGTCATGGTCGAAGCCCCATATGAGCTGCGCCGACATTCGCCAGCCACAAGATTAACATGGCTTGCGGCTTTTGTTTATTTGCGTGGCCGGACGATCACAGATAACTTAGTCGATTTACTGATCGACACAATTTACTCCATTGAGGCTAGGGCAGAACGCAGAGCAGATCGTAAATTGACAAAAAGCTGGAAACATGTACCCAATAAGGAAGCTATTCTTTATAAGATGTGCTCTATTGCAATTGGATCCCCAAAAGTAACCATAGAAGATGCCTTCTACCCTGTTATAGGTTTAAAAACCCTTGAAAATATCGTGAGAGAATTAGGAGTTGTAAATAATCATGACGGTGTTGTCCGAGAAGGTATCCGTAATTCTTATAAAAGCCACTACAGACAGGTAATTCCACTGATCCTTCAAGCGCTGGAATTTCGTTCTAACAACAAATTGTACCACCCCATCATTCAAGCTCTTGAATTAATCAAAAAATATGCTGATTCCAAGATTCACACCTTCCCTGCTAACGAAGAAGTCCCTATTGATGGCGTTGTTCGAAGACAATGGAAAGCCGCCGTTATCGATAAAGATAGTGCCGGACAAATTAACAGGATCACTTATGAGATTTGTGTACTTGAGGCCCTGCGTAACCAGCTTCGATGCAGAGAAATCTGGGTCGTTGGAGCCGATAGGTACCGGAACCCCGATGAAGACTTACCTGCTGATTTTGACATAAGACGTAAAGAATATTATGAGGCATTAAAACTGCCTCTTGATGTTGATGAGTTCATTAGGAATCAAAAGAATGAAATGCATCTGGCTTTACTCAAATTTGATTCCGGTTTACCCAAGAACCAAAAAGTTAAAATACTCAATAAATCCGGCGGGTGGATTTCCGTCACGCCCTTCGATCCACAGCCAGAGCCAGAAAATTTGGTTGCCCTAAAAGCAGAAATAACCGCAACCTGGCCAATGACAAGCCTGCTTGATGTGATCAAAGAAACCGACCTGCGTTTAAATTTTACCGAAGCTTTTAAAAGCCTTACCTCATACACAGCCATGGAGCGTTCTATCTTACAACCACGTTTGCTTTTATGCCTTCATGGCCTTGGCACCAATACTGGATTAACGCGCATGGTTGGCCCAGAGTCAGGAATAACCTATAAAGATTTGGCCTATGCCCTTAAAAGATATATCAGTGTTGATGCCTTACGCCAAGCCAATGCCATTGTCGTCAATGGAACATTGCGTATCCGTAACGAGGCAATCTGGGGAGAAGGCAGCACTTCTTGCGCGTCAGATTCCAAACACTTTAAAGCATACGATCAGAATTTAATAACCAAATATCATATCCGCTATGGCGGCCGCGGTGTTATGATTTACTGGCATGTTGAGAAGAAATCTCTTTGTATTCACTCTCAACTTAAATCGCCTTCATCGTCGGAAGTTTCCTCCATGATTGAGGGAGTTCTGCGTCACCTTACAGATATAGAGATCGAAAAACAATTTGTTGATTCCCATGGCCAAAGTACGGTTGGTTTTGCCATTTGTCGGCTTCTAAATTTTTCCTTATTCCCCCGCCTCAAGCCAATTCATTCACAAAAATTATATCGGCCAGAGAGTGGAAAGCCTAGAGCCTATAAAAATCTTCAACTTGTGCTAACAAAACCTATTGACTGGGAACTAATCCGGCAACAATATGATCAGATGGTCAAATATGTTACCGCATTACGTTTAGGGACGGCAGATACGGAATCAATTATGCGACGTTTTACACGCAACAATGTCCAGCATCCGACTTATAAAGCATTTATGGAGCTGGGTCGGGCTGTTAAAACGATTTATCTGTGTAACTACCTACACAGTGAACCTTTGCGCCGTGAAATTCATGAAGGGTTAAACGTCATTGAGCAATGGAATGGTGCTACTGATTTCGTTTTTATAGCCCGTCGTGGTGAACTTTTAAGTAATCGCCGTGAAGATCATGAGATAAGCATGCTATCACTTCAGTTACTCCAAAACTGTATGATTTACATTAACACTCTCATGCTTCAAATAGTCTTAGGTAAAGAACATTGGCAAGGACGGCTTACCCAACGAGACTTAGGGGCATTAACTCCCCTGATTTGGGAACATATTAACCCCTACGGCAAGTTTGAATTGGATATGAACACGCGAATACCGCTTATTTAGGCTAAAAGCATCTAAAATATTTAAAAATGCGTGTTGTAAGTTATTGCAGATATGGTGTTTGTGTCCAAATGGCACTACAGGAGGCAACTGTTGGGTCTACCCCTCTTTGGGGATTTTATCGGCGATTTTGTAGCCAGGACCGTATTGCAGGGCTAGCTTCCATTGGGTGATGTGTTTGGCGGTGATTTCGCGGTATTGTTCAGGGTTTTTGATGCCGAAGTATTTTTTGAACTGTAGCAGATCAGTTTTATAGTAGCGGGCCGTTTCCATGCTTTTGGTACGGGCGTTCTCAAGCCAGATATTCTCGGATGGGAGATCAGCCAGGGAAAGCATTTCAGGGTCGTTGAGCAAGGTTATTTTGTTTACGGCCTTTTTCATAAGGTTATTTTACTATTGGTTAGGTATATAATCAATAGTTATATTTTGTTA
>Ga0302319_10021574_pt1 | contig 11601 bp, 9 predicted proteins | sample Bog_T0_2_FD_203319 | JGI IMG/M metagenome (GOLD analysis project Ga0302319, IMG submission 203319) | Peat permafrost microbial communities from Stordalen Mire near Abisko, Sweden - Bog_T0_2 | ecosystem: Environmental > Terrestrial > Soil > Wetlands > Peat | place: Sweden: Abisko, Stordalen Mire...
GTTCGAGCCCTTGGCGTTAGTTGAAAGATAAAAAACGTTGCCGTAACCGCCGGTCGCGAGGATCACGGCATCGGCCACATGCGTTTCCAGTTTGCCGGTTACCAGGTTGCGGGTAACGATGCCGCGGGCCCTCCCGTTGACCACCACCACATCCAGCATCTCCGTACGCGGGATCATGGTGACCCGGCCCGCATCCACCTGCGCTTCGAGCGCCTGATAACAGCCGAGGAGGAGCTGCTGGCCCGTCTGACCGCGCGCATAGAACGTGCGTGAAACCTGAGCGCCGCCGAATGAGCGATTGGCCAGCAGACCGCTGTATTCACGGGCGAACGGAACGCCCTGGGCCACGCACTGATCGATGATATTGACGCTGATCTCCGCGAGCCGGTAAACGTTATGCTCGCGGGCGCGGAAGTCGCCGCCTTTCACCGTGTCGTAGAAAAGCCGGTAAACGCTGTCGCCGTCATTCTGATAATTCTTCGCGGCGTTGATCCCGCCCTGCGCTGCGATGGAATGCGCTCGCCGGGGGCTGTCCTGAAAGCAGAAGCATTTCACGTTGTAGCCGAGTTCGCCGAGCGAAGCCGCGGCAGACCCGCCCGCCAGCCCGCTGCCCACCACAATCACATTGAACTTCCGCTTGTTGGCGGGATTCACCAGCTTCATTTCAAACTTAGCCTTTTCCCAGGCTGTTTCGATGGGACCGGAGGGAACTTTGGAATCGAGGCGCATCGTGAGTTATAACCGCATCGGTCCGGCCGGCGTCAGCAAACCGGTCAGCGCCGCAACCGGAATGGATATATAGCCGATAAAGAAGAGAATCGCAATCGCCCGCGCTGCAAATTTGATGCGCGGCGTGTGGCGGGGATGTGCAATTCCCAGGGTTTGAAACATGCTCGAAATCCCATGGCTCAGATGAAGGCAAAGCAGCCCGATCGCGACCACATAAGCGAGCGAAACCGGCCATTGCTGGAACCCATAGACAACGTTCGAATAAACGTCCGTGTCGGAAAAGTCAGGATGCACCACGCCAACCGTGAGATGCAAAAGGTGATAAACGATGAACGCGGCGATCATTGGGCCGGTGAGATACATGCTGCGCGAGGCCGTTGTGGAATGCGCGTTGTCTTTTCGCACGTATGCCACCGGCCGGGCTTTCGTCTTCAAACTATAGAGCTGGACGGTGACGACGATGTGCGCGATCACGGATATCAGCAGCACAGTCCGGACGCCCCACAATATCTCGAGGTTCGATTTCAGAAACGCGGCATAAGCGTTGAGACGCTCCGGGCCGAGGAACACCTGCAGATTGCCCAGCAAATGCCCGGTCACGAAGCCGAACAAAATAAATCCGGTGATGGCCATGACGGCCTTTTTGACAATGGTGGCCGAGAAGAACCCCTGAACGCGAGTAGAAGGGCCTGCCGCTGCTGCTGGACTCATGTGAAATTCAGGCTTAAATCTAATCGTACAATTCGCCCCGATGAGGCCGATGGGCGGGAAACGGTAGTAATATTCAAACTGGCTCATGAATCGGAAACTCAAGCGCGCGCTGATCTGCGCGGCCATCGCTGTCGGGAGCGTCATCCTCACTCTCGCGCTCGGCGACGTCAGCCTGTTTCATACCCTCAACCTGAAAGCGCGGGACGCGCACTTCGTCTTCCGCGGAAAGGTGCCGGTGAGGGATGTTCTCCTGATCGGCGTCGATAACAAAACACTCGACACTTTCCCGGAGCTGACGCCCTTCTGGCACCGCTACTACGCCGCTGCGATGCGCGGCGCTGCGCTGGGCGGTGCGAAAGTATTCGTGCTCGATGAAACCTTCGGCGTTCCGGTAGAGCAATACGTTCCCGGCGCGGATTCCGAAATGGCGCAGGCGTTTCTCGAAGTCGCGCCCACCATGTCTGTGGTTGCCGCTTTTGTTCCCGAAGCGATGGGCGCGCAGCACGACGCCCGTTTCGCCGTGCCCTTCAATATGCTGGCCTCCACGATGGGCGCGGCCGCCTTCGCGAACCTCACAGCCGATTCGGACGACTTCCTGCGCTCCGAGGAACTGGTGGAAAAACCGAAGCCTGGAGAACCGCTCACGCGCTCCATGGCCCTGCTCGCGGTTGAGAAATTCCTCGGCAAAGAAGCCGAGGTCAGGGGTCAGGATCTCTATCTGGGCGGACTGCGCATTCCTGGCGAAGACCGGACTATGACCATCAATTTTGCCGGTCCTCCGGGAACATTCCCTCGCGTCTCGCTCGCCGACTTCTACGCCGCCGTTAAGCGGAACGATGTAAGAGCGCTCGAAGGCTGGGTGAAGGGCAAGATCGTTCTGCTCGGCCCTGATAACTACGCCGACCGTTATAACACCCCTTTTTATACCTTCTTCTCGACGGGTAAAACCACCACCGCCGGTTTTGAAATCCACGCCAATACCATCGAGACCCTGCTCAAAGGCAACTTCCTGAAGCCGGTTCCGCTTTGGGTGCTGGCAGTTGGGCTACTCGCGGTCGCAGGAGGATGTGTCGCGATTGTGGCCTCGTTCGCGGTGTCCCGATCCGTGGTCTGGTCGCTTGTTGTGCTCCTCGCAGTCCTTGCCGGAACCCACGCCGCATTCCTGCAGGGCTGGATTTTCTCGACTTCAGATGCCGTTCTGACCATGGCCTGGGCGATCCTCGGCGGCGTGGTCTATCGATTCGCCACCGCGGAAAAGAAAAGCAGCTTCTTCAAATCCGCCATGGCGATGTTCGTAGGGCGCGAGGTCGCCACCTCGCTCGACGCCGCCGAAAAGATCGATATGACCGGCGAACGCCGCATGGTCACCATCCTTTTTACGGATATTCGCGGGTTCACCGCTTTTTGTGAATCCAAAGACCCCGCCGTCGTCGTCGATCTTCTCAATGTCTACATGTCGAAGATGGTCTCGATCATCGTCAAGTACCACGGCCACGTCAACAAGTTCATCGGCGACGGCATCCTGGCTGTCTTCTCCGACGACGATCCTGGCGCCATCCCCGGCGATCACGCCCTGCGCACCACCCGCTGCGCGGCGGAAATGGTGAGCGAGGTGATCGGGGAATTCCGAACCGGTGCGGGCTATCATACCGGCGAAGTAGTTATCGGCAACGTCGGGAGTTCAGATAAACTGGAGTTCACTGTGCTGGGTAATACAGTTAATCTCGCGTCCCGGCTGGAAAGTCTCAACAAGGATCAGAAAACGCGATTATTGATGAGTGAAGAAGCGAATGAAATGTTACGGGGGGAAATCGACACCATTTACTTAGGTTCGGTGCCGGTAAAGGGCAAGACTGAGAAGATGAAGCTCTTTACCGTAACTTCGCTCCTTGACGAAGCGCGGATTGCCGAAATTCGCGCGGCTGAGCAAACTGTATGACTTTTAAAGCCTTTTTCGCTTCGTTTTCCCTGCTTCTGATTTGCGGTGCGGCCGGTTTTGCCGACGCGCCTCGTGAAGAACCCGTCGGGCTGATCCTGTTGCCTGGCCAGGGCAAGGTTCTTCGCGCGGGTACGGAAACGCCGCTCGCGGCGAAGGCGGGCGATATCCTGTTCGCCGGCGATTCCCTTCGCTCCGGAGCCGGCGCGTCCGGCTTTCTCTATTGCCCCACAAAAGTTTCCCAAACCCTCGACCAGGGCGGCGAAGTCCTTCTCGATTCGAAGCAGCTGAAGGTCAAGACGGGCAAGCTCAGCGGCACGAAGCCGGTGAACGCATGCTTCCTCCCGACGATGGTCCGCGTCGCTGTGGCCAGCCAGCAGCATTACGGGGTCAGCATGACGCGCGGTCTCGCGAAGCCCGACGAGGCGGCCCTGGCGTTCGATGCGCTGCCCGCCAACGTAAAGGCAGAGGTGGCGCCTTTCGAGAGTGCGCTCCAGGCGAATCCGAACGACACCCAGTCGCTGATCGAAGAGGCCACTATCTTCGACCGCAATAAGCTTCAGGCGAACGCCGTAGCGGCCTATCGCAAAGCTTCCAAACAGTGGCCGGACGCGGTGTGGATCAACGGGCGGATTTTCGAGCTGGAAGAAGCACTCGCTACCGAGGCCGCGATTAAGGCGGCCGCTATTTCGCCCGACGCGAAGACGTACGCCATGGTGGTCGGGATCGGCAAGTATCAGAAGCTGCCCCAGAGTCTCTGGCTGCAGTTCCCCGGCGCGGATGCCACAGCTTTTGGAAAGTACCTGACAAGCCCCGACGGCGCGAAAGTACCGGCCGACCGGATGCTCGTGCTGACCGACGAGCAGGCGACCACCGCGGCGCTGCGCAACTCCTTCCAGACGTTCCTGAAGGCCAGGCCCGGCAAGAAAGATACCGTATTCATTCTGATTTCGGCGCACGGCACGGTGGATACGCGCGGCGGTTATATCGTCACTTACGACAGCGATCCCCAGGATCTTTCGTCTACTGCGATTCCCATGGCCGAGATTCAACAGCTTGTGGAAGATGAGCTTTCGAAGGTGGGCCGCGTTGTGTTGCTGACCGATCTTTGCCATGCCACTTCGATTGAGAACACAAAGCCTTTGGGCATCGGGAGCGTGGTCGAAAAGCTCGGCCAGGCGCCGGGCGAGATGCTGGGGCTGATGGCTTCGCGCCAGGGCGTGTCGATGGAAGGCACCCAGTTCGGCGGGGGCCACGGCGCATTTGCCTTCTCCGTGCTCAAGGGCCTCGAGGGCGCGGCCGATCAGAACAAAACCAACGCGGTAACAGCCGGCGCGCTGCGCGATTATATTCGTACGGACGTCTCCGCCGAGACCGGCAATAAACAGCATCCGCGCGATTTCGGCGGCATGGCCAACGAAACGAAGGTCGTGGACGTATCGAAAGCCGGCATCAACATCTCGCGCTTCAAGTCGCTCTACGATTCGCGTACCGGCGAGCCTTTGTTCCTCGCGCAGAACGCCGGCGCGCCTCAGATATCGGCGGAAGCACAGCGCGATATCGATACCTTCCAGGCCGCGGTGCGCGCGAAGCATCTGCTGCCGACAGATGCTGGCAATCCGTGGCCGCTCGTCGATAAGATGCGCGCGGAGATGAGTCCGGAGGTGATGTTCCAGCAGGAGAATTCCCTGCGGGTCGCGCTCGAAGATCAGGCCCAGCAGGTGCTGCTGCGTTACCTGGCGGGCGACCAGAATCCCCAGACCAAGAGTGAATTCGACGCGGGCTCTCAGTACATGGAAGCGGCTATGAGGCTGACTCCCGAGTCGCTTTATCTGCAGGGCCGCGATTCGTTCTTCCTGGGCCGCGCGCTGCTGTTTGAAAAGCAGTTCGGGCGTGCCGCGGATCTGCTCGAAGCCTCCGTGCGGATCGATCCCGGCGAGGCCTATGGGTATAACGCCCTCGGCATCGCGTACCTCGAACAGGCAGACTTCGCCAAAGCCATCCCCGCGTTCCGCGACGCCGCGCATCGGGCGCCCAACTGGTCTTATCCGCTGCACAATCTCGCGCTGGCCTATGTCGAAGCCGGACAGGCCGAGGAAGCCATCCGGAGCTACCAGCAAGCGATGAAAGTGACACCGCAATTTGGCTATCTGCCTTACAACCTTGGCCTGATTTATCAGCGCCTCAATCGCCGGAAGGAAGCCGAGGATTCTTACCGCAAAGCTGCGTCGCTCTCACCCGCTTCGGCCGAACCTTTGAATGCCCTGGGCACGCTCAAGTCCGCCGAAGGCAAATCCGCCGAAGCCGAGAAGCTGTATCGCTCGGCGCTCGAGAAGAATCCCAACCTGCTGCCGGCGCGCCATAATCTCGGCGTGCTGCTTTCCTCGAACAAGGACCGCCAGCCGGAAGCCATCGAGTTGTGGAAGCAGAATCTGACCGCCAGCGCCGACTATCTGCCCTCCCGTCTGGCTCTGGCCGAGCTTCTCGCGAAACGCGACGATGCGGCGGGAGCGATCGACCAGTACCGGATCGTGATCGCGCAGACGCCCGATTATCTGGGAGCGCGCGTAGCTCTTGCGGCACAGCTCATCAAGGCCAAACAACCCGAGGCTGCGCTCGAACAACTGCGCATCGCCGTTAAGGTCCAGGACAAGAACCCGCAGCTCTGGGAGCAGATTGGCGATGCCGAAAAAGCCCTGAATCATACCGCGGAATCGCGCGATGCCTACGCGGCCGCGCTTAAACTCGAAACCGAAAACGCAGACCGAAAACGACTCCGTACCAAAATGGCCTTCTGATGTCAGAAACCCGACTCCGATTCAGGTTCTGGGGCGTACGCGGCTCCACCCCTACGCCGCAGGTTGAGAACCTGACTTTCGGCGGGAACACTTCATGCGTCGAGATTCGCACGCACGATAACAAGAGCATCATCCTCGATGCCGGCAGCGGGATTCGCAATCTGGGCCAAACCCTGATGCGGGAGGCCGCCGGAAATCCCATCGACGTCAAGCTTTTTCTGACCCATTTCCACTGGGACCACATTCAGGGAATTCCGTTCTTCGCCCCGATTTACAGCCCGAAGAACAGCGTTTCCTTCTACACCGGCGTGAATGAGCGCCCGCTGCAGGAGACGCTTGAGGGCCAGATGGCGAAGCCCTACTTTCCGGTCGATTTCGATCAGGTGGCCGCGAAGCGCACGTTCACAATCATCGAGCCGGGCGACCATGTGGACGCGCACGGCATGAAGGTGATTCCGTTTCACCTGAATCATCCTGAGACCGCTACGGGATACCGCATCGAATACGAAGGCGCGGTGATCGTCTACGCCACGGACTTCGAGCATGGAGTCGCAAAGTACGACGACATCCTGCGCCAGTATGCCGAGGGCGCCGATATCCTGGTTTGCGACGCGCAGTACTCGCCGGTCGAGTATGAGTCGCACAAAGGCTGGGGCCACAGCACATGGCAGAATGCTGTTCTGCTGGCGCGCGACGCAAAGGCCCGCCAGCTATTCCTGTTCCACCACGACCCGACGCATGACGATCAGCAGATGATGCGAATCGCCGAAGATGCCCGCATGCAGTTTGAGAACACCACCGCCGCCTGGGAAGGTTTCGTCGCGGTTCTCTGAAATCTTTTTTTGCGCGGTTGTCGATTTTTACCGCCATCGAGCGTCGTGCAGATGAAAGGAATTTCCCCTACATGAAATATCTGATGCTGATTTACGACAACGAAGCTCAATTCGCAGCGGCCGATCCCAAAGAGGTTCAACAGGTGATGGGCGCTTATGCCGCATTCACAAACGAAGTGAAGGAGAAGAAGGTCTATGTGACCGGCGAGGCGCTGCAGCCCACTTCGACCGCGACCACCGTGCGTGTGCGAGGCGGGAAAATGGCGACCACCGACGGCCCGTTCGCCGAAACCAAAGAGCAACTGGGCGGCTTTTATCTGCTCGACTGCAAGAATCTGGACGAAGCGATCGAGTACGCGGCAAAGATCCCCGGCGCATCGATGGGCTCTGTCGAGATTCGCCCCATTGTGGTTTGGAATTAGCAACTCAGATCGAGAGCGTCTTTCGCGAGGAGTCGGGGCGGATCGTGGCGTCGCTGATCCGGTTTTCCGGCTCCTTCGATCTTGCCGAAGAGGCGTTGCAGGAGGCGCTCACGGCGGCCCTGACAGCCTGGCGCGAGTCCGGCATCCCCGACAATCCGGGCGCATGGCTGACCGCCGCTGCCAGGCGCCGGCTGATCGACGAAATGCGCCGGGCAAAGACGCGCCGCGAGAAGGCTCCCGAGATCGCCTACCTGGCGGACGCCTTTACCGAGGCAGCGGAGGATGAGATGCCTGATGACCGGTTGCGGCTGATCTTCACCTGCTGCCATCCCGCGCTGAATCGCGAGGCGCAGGTGGCTCTCACGCTGCGCACCCTCGGCGGCCTTACGACCACCGAGATCGCCCGATCCTTCCTGATGCCTGAGCCCGCTATTGCGCAGCGCCTGGTTCGTGCGAAGAAAAAGATCCGCGATGCGCGGATTCCGTATGAGGTGCCCGGCTTTCAGCTTCTGCCGGAGCGGCTGGAAGCTGTTCGGACCGTGATTTACCTGATCTTCAACGAAGGGTATGCGGCGACCTTTGGCGAGGGCCTGATTCGCGGCGACCTCTGCGCGGAGGCGATCCGTTTGGGGCGTGTGTTGTGCGAACTGATGCCGGCAGAGCCGGAGAATCGCGGTTTACTTGCCCTGATGCTCCTGCAGGATTCGCGCCGCACTGCGCGCACGGGATCGAAGGGCGAACTGATTACCCTGGAACAGCAGGATCGGTCGCTGTGGAATCGCGAGCAGATCCGTGAGGCGTTCGCATTGTTGGTGCGCGACGTGGCGGGGCGGTATGGAACAGAGGCACGTATCGCATTGGCGCATGCCGTAGCGGCGACGCCCGAGGCTACCGACTGGTGCGGAATTGCCAGGTTGTACGGCGAACTCTCGCTGATCGTGCCTTCGCCCGTAGTTGAGCTGAATCGCGCCGTGGCAATCGCAATGGCTGAGGGTTGCGAGGCGGGTCTGGCGCTGATCGATTCGCTCGAAGGCCTGAACGAATATCACCTGTTCCATGCGGCACGGGCGGATTTGCTTCGGCGTCTGGAGCGCCAGGCCGAGGCGGCTGAAGCCTATCGACGCGCCCTGCAACTGGCGACGAATCCGGTCGAGCGCGAGTATCTGTCCTTCCGGCTGGCGGCGGCGGAACGTAAGATGGAGGCATGAGCGAACTCGACAGCCTTGACCATGTTGCAATTCCCGTGGCTGACGTCGCGTCGGCAGTCGATTGGTACACGAAGACGTTCCGCTGCGAAGTGAAGTATCAGGACCCCACCTGGGCCCTGCTGGCATTCGCCAACACAAGACTGGCGCTGGTGATCCCCGAGCAGCATCCCGCCCACATCGGTTTCGTGAGCCCGGACGCCGAAAAATTCGGGGTTTTGAAAACCCATCGCGACGGCACCCGCTCCTGCTATGTAAGCGACCCGGCGGGAAACTCGGTAGAGATCCTGGCAGCGGAATAGAAGATCGTATTGCGACCACCATCTCGGCTGTTTATGAAAACGGCGTTCTTCGCCCGCTGGGGCCTCTCAACCTGACCGAGCACCAGCAGGTGACCCTAAACCGTGTCCGCAGTGTCTTCTGTCCCCGCCGACCCTTTTATCGATCACAAGTACATGGCTTTGCCGAGGATCTCACGGTCGCGGCTCAGTAGAATCAGCCCATTATGAACCGCGACCGTAAGGGAGCGGCAACGAAACAAACGTGGTTCACGGGCGGTTCTGCGTTGCGGTCCTGTTTGTTTGTCACTACGAGATAGCCCAGGGGTCTTGAGCAACCACCGAGCGCAGGGCCTCCGTGCTCTCGATTCTCTTCAACTGGCGAGCGCCCTCGAGCTCTCCAAAAACGACCGGATCGACTCGATCGTTAATGTCGAAGGACTGACCTCGATCAACCCTGAAGCCTAAGCTTCCGACTCCATAGCGCTGTGCTTCTTCCCAAACACCGCATAAACCGCCAGCCCCAGAATCAGCCACACAAAAAAACGAATCCAGGTCAGCAGCGGCAGCCCCATCATCAGCAGCAAACAGCATCCGATCGAAAGGATCGGCACCAGTGGGACGAGCGGAACCCGGAAGCTTCTCGGCCGCTCCGGCTGCTTCTTGCGCAGCACAATCACCCCCGCCGAAACCACAATGAAGGCGAACAGCGTCCCGATATTCGATAACTCCGCGAAAGTGTCGATATCCCAGATGCCAGCCGGAATCCCCACCACAAAACCCGCAATCCAGGTACTCACATCCGGCGTCTTGAACACACTATGAACCCGCGCGAACATACGCGGCAACAGGCCGTCGCGCGACATCGCGAACCAGATCCTCGCCTGCCCATACTGGTAAACCAGCAACGACGAGATCATCCCCATCAGCGCGCCGAACGTCACCACCACGCGCAGTTTGTTATAGCCCAGAGCCTTCAGCGCAAACGCCACCGGCGAATCGTTATTCAGCGTTTCATAGTGCGCGATGCCGGTAAGCACCAGCGCGACCGAGCCATAGAGAATCGTACAGACAATCAGCGTCGCGATAATTCCCAGCGGCATATCGCGCTGCGGATTTTTACACTCCTCGGCAGCTGTCGACACCGAATCGAAGCCAATATAGGTGAAGAACACCAGGGACGCGCCGGTCAGAATTCCGGGAAAGCCATGCGGCGCGAAGGGATGCCAGTTGGAGGAATGAATCGCCGGTGCCGCGCCCACGCAGAAAATCACTATGGCCGCGATCTTAATCACCACCATCGTCGTATTGGCGCCCGCGCTCTCTCGCACGCCGCGCACCAGCACCCACGTCACGGCCATCGTAATCAGCAGCGCGGGGATATTGAAGATGCCCGCCGGTTGCCCCGGCGCGGGAAACATAGGATACGCAATGGCGTCCGGCAAATGAATGCCGAACAGGTTATCGCCCAGATCCTGCAGGTACGCGGAAAAACCCACCGCGACCGACATATTCGACACCGCGTACTCAAGGATCAAATCCCACCCGATGATCCACGCGAAGATCTCGCCCAGGATTGCATAGGCGTACGTGTACGCGCTGCCGGCGATGGGGATCATCGACGCCAGTTCCGCATAGCAAAGGCCCGCGAACAGGCAGGCGATCGCCACCAGGATGAACGAGAGAGTTATGGCGGGACCCGCGCCCGGGCGGCCCATCAGGGAACCGGCGTGCGCGCCATTCAGCATCAGGTCGAGAATGGTGGCGTGGAAGATCGATTCGACCTTCTCCACCTTTCCCGCCGCCGCCGTTCCCGTCAGAGTGAAGATGCCGGAACCGATCACGGCTCCGATTCCCAGCGCGGTGAGGCTCCACGGACCCAGCGTCTTGCGCAGCCGTCTTTCCGGTTCTTCCGAAGCCGCAATCAGCGCGTCGATGCTCTTGGTGCGGAGGAGCCCCTGCATAACCGCGAGGTCAGCGCTTCCTGGTCTGGCCTTTAACCATCTGCTTGACTTTCTTCTTCATCGAGCCGCGCGCAACACCGGCGGCACGCTTGGTCCTGGCCGGCGCTTTTTTCCGCGCCTCGCGCTTGAGCTTCTTTCGCTCTTCTTTGTCTTCGACAGTCTTCGTGTTCATCGTTTTTTAAGGTCAGGACTTCTTCAGCCCCGCGTATTTCTCCACTAACTTCTTCAACCCGTGGCGCTGGAACATGACGACAATTTTCGCGTCGTCTCCCTCGCCCTCACGGCGGACGATTGTGCCCATTCCGTATTTAGGGTGTTCTACTACTGTACCTGTTTGTGCCGGACGCTTCGGGGGCGCCGGCACTTTGGGCAGTTCCGTGCGGGCTTTGATCGGCGGAATCAGCTGCGGCGGAGGGCTGAATAGCGAACCCTGCGGGGCGCTGCGAACCGGAGCCGGAACGGGCTTCGCAACTGGCGTCGCAGAATCCCAGGGCATTCTCTCCGCCGGCGCTTTTGCGACAGGCGGGGGCGCGGGTGGCCGTACCGGCGCAGGCGGCGCCGGCCGGCTCAGCGGCATACGCGCTGCAGGCGGCGTTATCCCTCGCTCCTTAAAAAACTGCTGCACATTCTCCACTGAGTTATAAGTCTTGCCCGTGTAGAGGTTCTTGCGGGCGCTCTCGCGCACGCTCCATCTTTCCGCGGTCAGATCCACCTGCGGCACGTCA
>Ga0302319_10021575_pt1 | contig 11601 bp, 10 predicted proteins | sample Bog_T0_2_FD_203319 | JGI IMG/M metagenome (GOLD analysis project Ga0302319, IMG submission 203319) | Peat permafrost microbial communities from Stordalen Mire near Abisko, Sweden - Bog_T0_2 | ecosystem: Environmental > Terrestrial > Soil > Wetlands > Peat | place: Sweden: Abisko, Stordalen Mire...
ATCCCCAGGCCGCCATCTTCGTGCCCGGGGCCGTCAGCGTCCGCGCCGCCCGCGACTGCTCCGTGCGCGATTGCACCGTCGAGCATGCCGGTCTCTACGGCATCGAGTTCGGCGAAGGCTGCCGCCAATGCGAGGCCGTCGGAAACCAACTGCGCGATCTCGGCGCGGGCGGAATCCGGGCCCACGGGCGCGACATCGACGAGCGCAGCGAAGGGCGCACCGGCCACCTGAAGATCACCGACAACCATATCCACGACCTCGGCCGGGTCTTCCACCAGGGCGTCGGCGTGCTGCTCGGCCACGCCTTCGACTGCCGGGTGGCGCACAACCACATCCACGACGGGTGCTACACCGGCATTTCGGTCGGCTGGACCTGGGGTTATCGGGAAACGGTCTCCCGCAACAACCAAATCGAAAACAACCTGATCCACGACCTCGGGGCCGGCGTCCTCAGCGACATGGGCGGGATCTACACGCTCGGCGTGCAGCCCGGCACGGTGCTGCGCGGCAACCACCTGCACCACATCCGCTCGCATGACTACGGCGGCTGGGGCATCTACCTCGACGAGGGATCGGCCCATCTCGTCGTCGAGCACAACCTCGTCCACGACACGAAGGACGCTTCGTTCAACATCCACTACGGCCGCGAGAACGTGGTGCGGCACAATATCTTTGCCCGCGGGCGCAACGCCCTGGTCTCGGTGTTCCGGGTCGATCCCGGGGCCTGCAGCGCCAGCTTCTTCAACAACATCCTCCTCGGTCCCAGCGCCCGCCTTTATGCCGGCGGCTATCAGGGCGACATCACCCGCGGCGCGCTCGTGGCCGCCGCCAACTGCATCTGGTTTCCCGGCGGCAAGGTCGCCCCCAGCGGCAATCCGGACACGCGCAAGGACGGCGTGCCCCACGCGGTGAGCTTCGCCGCCTGGCGCAAGGCCGGCCACGACCTGAGCTCGATCGTAGCCGATCCCAAGCTGACCGAAGGTAGGCGGACCTGGCGGCTCTCGCCCCGGTCGCCCGCGCTCAAGCTGGGCTTCTCGCCCTTCAACTGGTCAGGCTGCGGACCGCGCCCCAAGGGCAGGCGCGGGTAGCCAGGAAGTGACTCGGGCGCGCGACTTCGAAATTCAGCGCGCCACCGACGCGGCCTTATCTCCAGCCGCCGGCCGTCTTATGGTAGTGACCGTCGCGATCACGGTCCCAATGCGGTGCAGCCCAGTGTCCACGGCCCGCCGGCGGACGATCCCAATGGCCCCGCGACCACCGGTAATTGCCCGGCGCACCGTCCCAATAACCGCCGACCCAGACGAAACCCGGGCCGGGGGAGGCGACCATCACCTCCACGGGAGGGGGCGGAGGCCCGGCCTCGACCCCGATGTTAAGCGAAATCTGGGCGAACAGAGGCGAGGCGGACACCGACTGGCAGGCCAGCCCGGCAAGGGCCGCCACACCGATTAAATCTATAATTTTCAATTTCATGCGACGTTGACCCGCAAAACCCCATTTCGTTGCCCCCTATAACACCCCATGCCCCCAGGGACAGGCTAAGGGATACAGGGGACAGGATACAGGGGACAGGCTAAGGGGCGCAGGGGACAGGCTTAGGACACTCCCTGGGGACAGACTTAGGCACTCCCCCGGGGACAGGCTCAGACGTCGTTGGGCCTGCCCCGGGGACAGGCTAAGGGAGGCCTCGGGGGACAGGCTATGGGGCGCAGGGGACAGGCTTAGACGTCATTGGGGACAGGCTCCGCGGCCCTGGTCCGATATTTTAGTTCTCCTTTGGGCATCCCCGGGGACAGGCATCCCCGGGGACAGGCTCAGACGTCGTTGGGGACAGGCTCCGGGGCCCGTTGGGGACAGGCTCCGGGGCCCCGGTCCCATATTTTTGTTCTCCTTCGGGGCCGGAAAATGCTCTGCTGCTGGGAATACCCGGCTAAACCATGACCCCCTTTCCCTCCCGCAACGTCCTCGGCGGACCGCTCAAGCCCTGCTCGATCGACCCCATGACCGGGTTTTTCCGCGAAGGGCGCTGCGACACCTGCGCGGAGGATCAGGGCTGCCACACGGTCTGCGTCGAGGTCACGGCGGATTTCCTCGAGTTCAGCCGGCTGGCCGGCAACGACCTCTCCACCCCGCGGCCCGAATACCAATTTGTCGGCCTCACCCCGGGCGACCGCTGGTGTCTCTGCGCCGCGCGCTGGCTGGAGGCCCTGGAGCATGGCGTGGCGGCCCCCGTTTCACTGGCCTCGACCCACGAGCGGACCCTGGAAATCGTCCCGCTGGACCTGCTGCAGCGGCACGCGACCGCCTGACGGCTCAGCGGGCAGCGGACTGGCGCAGGTGGTTGTTCCGGTAGGCGACAATCAGGCGCTCGAGCAGGTCGATCTCGCAGCGGAAACGGGTGCCGCGCTCGGTGTCGGCCATGCGCCGCGGATTCTCCCAGGCGCGGACCACCGAGATGCTCGGGATGATATCCACCCCGTCGCGGATCGCCGCGTCGACCGACTCGAAGCGGTGGTGCCGGGCGAGGAAGGTGCGGTCGGCCTCCAGCACGAGCGTGTAGCCATGGTCGCCGTAGGTCTCGGAGAAGGCTCCGTCGATCGTGATCGCCTTGCCGCTGCGCTTCAGCGGCGACTCCCCGTGCTCGATGCGCACCGGGACGTGGCCGTTGACGATCATGCCGCGGGCGGGATCGACCCCAAACTCCTGCAGGACCTTGTCGCAGAACGCCGCCTCGTGGATCAGCGAAAAATAGGGATTCTTGGTCTCGTGGTGCGCATGCGGGTCGGCGATGAAATCGCGCTCCAGGGTGGTGATGCGGTCCTTGCCAAACAGGGGCGAAAGCGGCCCGCTCCACAGGTACCAGAGCTGGTCAAGATCCCCGTCATCCGGCCGGTCCACCGCCCGGACGAGGAGCTTCTCGATCGCGTCGAACAGGGCCCGCCCGCGGTAGGACGCGCCGTTGATCGTCATCGGCAGGAAGTCGCCCCGTGCGTCCACGGCGATGCAGCCGTGGAAGATCAGGTGGTCGTCGCGCTGGAGGTACATGGCGCCGCGGCTGACCAGCCAGCGCATGTGCTCGCCGAGCTTCTGGCTGTGGACGAAGGAATAGCGGAGGCGGTCCAGGCAGGCCCGCTCCGCCGCCGACAGCGCGTAGGGATCGGCCGGGTCGACCGTGGGGAACAGCCGGTCGGTCAGCGGGTAGCTCACCCCGTCCACCTCGATCAGGCCGCGGGCCAGGTCCAGCCGGTGCAGCAGGCGCCGGTGGTCCAGCGACCATTCCGGGTGGCGCGCGATCGCCTGGCCCTCGAGCTTGAATTGCATGATCGCCGCCGCCTTCTGCATGCGGGCCACGAGCAAGTTCGGGCGCATCCCGGAGCTCCGGGGCATGAAGTTGGCCGCGGGGTCGTTCGCGTACGAGGCCGCGACCAGGTGCTCGAGGGCCATCCACGGGATGCTGTAGCCCTCGTCGATCTGCCGGAGCCGGCCGTAGCGCAGCGAAAGCCGCAGCACGTTGCAGATCAGCGCCTCGTTGCCGAGACTGGCGCCGAGCCAGGCCGCGTCGTGATTGCCCCAGACAAAGGAGACGTTGGGCTGCTGCCGCAGGTAATCCACCACCCGGTCGCCGCGCGGGCCGCGGTCCCAGCAGTCCCCGCTGATGATCAGCTCATAGATCGCGAGGTTGCGCACCAGCCGCACCGTGACGTGGATCAGCTCCCAGATCCGGCCCCGGCGGACCAGCTCGTCGACGATCGCGGCCACGAACTCGCCGCCGCGCTCGGTGGTCGGTTCGTGGAGCATCTCCGTCAGCAGCTCGCGGTACTCCGCCGGAAACACCTCCATCGCCCGCTTCAGGCTGTAACGGGCGACGAGGAGGCGGACCAGCTCGAAGAGCTGGCGCATCGTGGCCAGCGTGAAGTCGCGCAGCTGCGCGGCCGTGCGCGGCACCTGCTCCAGCCGGAGGATCATCTCCCCCGGATAGAAGATCAGGGTGAGGAATTCCTGGAATTGCGCCGGCTCCATCCGCGCCGCGAACATCCGCTCGACCAGCGGCCGCAGCGAGCCGGAGGCATTGTTGATCACGTGCCGGAGTTTCTGGTCCTCGCCGTGGATGTCGCTGATGATGTGGATCGTGCCCTTCGGCAGGGTCAGCACGGCCGAGAGGCGCGCGATCTCCGACATCGCCGCGTCCACGTTGGGAAACTGGCAGGCCAGCGGACGCAGCAACGCCAGTTCGCGTTCGCGGGCATTGAGCAGGTCGGCGCCGAGTTGGTTCATGCCTCGGGCTGGCCACGGAGGATCGCCTCGATGGCCTGGAGTTCCGGCTCGTCCAGCCCCAGGCGGTTGACGACGGCGGCGTTCTCCTCGATCTGCGCCACGCTGCTGGCGCCGATCAACGCGGAGGTCATCTGCGGCTGGCGCAGGACCCAGGCCAGCGCCAGCTGCGCGAGCGACTGCCCGCGGGCGCGGGCCAGGACGGCCAGCCGCTTCGCCTTCTCGATCTTCGCGTCGGTCACATGCTCGGGCCGGAGGAAGCCATGGGCTTTGGCGGCGCGCGAGCCCTCCGGGATTCCGCCAAAATAACGGTCGGTCAGCAGCCCCTGGGCCAGGGGGCAGAAGGCGATGCAGCCGATGCCCTCCGCGGCCAGCACGTCGAGCAGGCCGTCCTCGATCCACCGGTCGAACAGGTTGTAGCTGGGCTGGTGGATGAGGCAGGGCACCCCCATCTCCCGGAGCAGCTGGGCGGAGCGGGCCGTCTCCCGCGCCGGGTAGCTGGAAATGCCCACGTGCAGCGCCTTGCCGGACCGGACGAGATGGGCGAGCGCCGCCATCGTCTCCTCCAGCGGCGTGCGGGCATCGTACCGGTGAGAGTAGAAGATGTCCACGTAGTCCAGCCCCATGCGCCGCAGGCTCTGGTCGAGGCTGGCGACGAGATACTTGCGCGAGCCCCCATCCCCGTACGGCCCGGGCCACATCGGCCAGCCCGCCTTGGTCGAGATGGCGAGCTCGTCGCGCCGATCGCCGAAGTCGGCCCGGAGGATGCGGCCGAAGTTTTCCTCGGCGGACCCCGGCGGGGGACCGTAGCCGTTGGCCAGGTCGAAGTGGCAGATCCCCAGGTCGAAGGCGCGCCGAATCATCCGGCGGCAATTTTCAAAGTCGTCGACGCCGCCAAAGTTATGCCACAGGCCCAGGGAGACGATCGGGAGCCTGAATCCTCTGCGGCCGCTGGCCCGGTAGAAGGCCGGCCGGTCATAGCGGCGGGGATCGGGAACGTACGTCATGGCGATAGGGTTGACACAGCGAAGCCACCCAACGCCACCTCGAATTGCTCGGCCGCCTTCTCCCAGGAATACCGCCGGGCGTTGGCGTACGCGCGGTCCGAGAGCTCCACCCAGTCGTCCGCGCCCAGGGCGAGCACCTGCCGCACCCCTGCCGCCAGGCCAGCCACGTCGCCGGGAGCAGCCAGAAACCCGTCGTACCCGTCCGTGATCATGTCCATCGGCCCACCCACCCGCGTCGACACCACCGGGCAGCGGCAGGCCATGGCCTCGTGGGTCGGCAGATGGAAACCCTCCGAGTGGCTGCAGCACAGCCAGACGTCGCACTTGGCGTACAGCGCCTTCATTTCGGTCTGCCGCGGCCGAAGATGAAACTCGCAGTTCGGCGGAATGCGCGCGGGGTTCGGCCGGCCCGCGCCATAGGCCATGATCCTCAGGTCCGGGATGGTCGTCCGCAGCTCCTCCAGCACGGCCAGATAGATCGGCAGCCCCTTGACCGGCGATGGCGAGTACATCAGCCCCAGCGTCGGCGGGTGGCCCCGGCCCCGCGGCAGCGCGTCGAACAGCTCGGTGTCGATCCCGTTCGGGACCACGGGCAGCGGCCCGGTGCCGAACCGCGTCTGCCCCAGGTCGCTGAGCCACTGCGAGCAGACGATCTTGGGGATGGGCATGCGCCACATCGCGTCGACCCGCTCCCGCTGGGCCGGGTCGATGTTGGCGTCGTACTGCTGGATGAACATCGCCTTGCGCCCCTTCGCCGGGGACAGCTTCGCCACCCAGTACGCCGTCTCGAACCACGTCCCCACCACCCAGTCCGCCTCCGGCACGTCGCGGTCCACGACCGGCCGGTAGCGGTTGATGACGTGGTGGGTGATGCCAGTCGTCGCGAAAAAGCCCTCCTCGGGCCGGTGGTGCCGCCAGCGTCCGATGATCCGCCCCCGCATCAATCCTCGCAGCCTTTCCCGGAGGCTGGGCTGGCGCATGGGCAGGGACACCACGGTGACCGTGTGCCCCCGGCGGCGCAGATGCTCGCCGAGGCACGCGACCACCCGGACGCCGCCCCCGAGGCCCGCATAGGGCAGCACAAAGGTGATTTTCATGCCGGTACCCCCGTCCTTTCCCGGAGCTGCCCGCAGGCGGCGTCGATCTCCCGGCCGCGCGGGCGCCGGAAGTGGGCCACCACCTTCCGCGCGCGCAGCTCGGTGGCGAAGGCCGCCGCGCTCGCTTCCGGCGCCGGCCCATAGTCGGCGCCGCTCAGGCCCGGGCCGGTCGGGTTGTAACGCAGGAGGTTCACATGCATGCGGCGCCCCGCCAGCAGGGCGGCCAGCTGGCGCGCCTGCGCGGGCGAATCGTTCACCCCCTGGAGCAGGCAGTACTGGATCGTCACCGGCCGGCCGGTCGCCGCCTGATAGCGGTCGGCCGCCGCGAGGATGGCGTCCACGCCAAACCGCCGGCCCGCCGGCAGCAGCCGCGCGCGGGTCGCATCGTCGGGCGCATGCAGGGAGATGGCGAGCTGGACGCCGAGGCCGGTGGCGGCGAGGGCATCGATCCCGGAAACGATCCCGACCGTGGACACGGTGATCTGCCGCCAGCCCAGCGCCCCGCCGTCGTTGCCCCCGATCCGGCGCACGGCCTCGATGACCGGGTCGAGGTTGAGCATCGGCTCGCCCATGCCCATGAACACGACCGTCTGCAGCCGCCGCCCCGCGGCCTGCGCCTCGCGCCGCAGCGCGAGAAACTGCTCAACGATTTCCCCGCTGGTCAGGTTGCGCTCGAAGCCGGCCTTGCCCGTCGCGCAGAAATCGCAGCCCATGGCGCAGCCCACCTGGGACGACACGCAGCCCGCCGCGCGATCAGCCCGGAAGTCGGGCATCAGCACCGACTCGACCGCGCGCCCGTCGTCGAGGCGCAGCAGAAGCTTGGTGGTCCCGTCCGCCGCGACCTGCCGGGCGGCGAGGCTCGCCCGCCGCGGCGGCGCGGAGTCGCGCAGCCGCGCGGCCAGCCCGCGCGGGAGCTTGAGCCCGTCCCAGGGGCCCCGGCCGCCACCCGCGTAGAAGGCCCGCAGGACTGGCGCCGCGTGGGCGGGCTTGAACCCCCAGGCCATGAGCTCCCGCTGAAGCGAGCCCAGGGTGTGCTCGGAAAGTGCGGTCGCGCCGGGCATGCGCTCAGACCTCCTTGGGTGGATTTCGTCCGATCATCGGAAATTGCTCCAGGTCGAGGACCGACCCGTTGATCAACGCCGCCTCGTCGGAGAGAAAATAGACCGCGGCCCAGGCGATGTCCTCGGGCGACAGCAGCCGCCCCGCCGGCGCCACCGACCGGGGGACCCGCGAAGGCCAGTCCGCCGGCAGCCCCTCCGTCTGCTTCAGCTGGTATTCGTTCGGCGTCAGCGTCCAGCCGACATTGAAGAGATTGACCCGGATCCCCTCGGCGCCGTGGGCGTCCGCGAGATTGCGCGTGAGGGTGACCAGGCCGCCCTTGCTGATCGAATAGGCGAGCTGGCTGCGCTCCCCGCAATAGCCGTTGACCGAGCCGATATTGAGCACCCGGCCGCCCCCCTGGCGCCGAAAATGGGGCAGCGCCGCCCGGATCAGGAGCAGCGGAGCGCGAAGATTGACCGCCAGGGTGCGATCGAAGGTGTCCGCGTCGGTCGCCTCCAGGTTGCCGCGGGTCATCATGGCGGCATTGTTCACCAGTCCGTCGATTCTCCCGTGCTGGTCGAGCACGGCCTGGACCAGCTGCGCGGGCACCTCCGGATCGGCCAGGGAGCCCAGGGCGCAGGTCGCCCGGCCGTTCTGCCCGACGATGTCCCGCACGACCTGCCGGGCCGCCGCCTCGCGCGTGCCGTGGACCACGACGACGGCGCCCTCGCGGGCAAAAACCCGGGCCATGCCCTCGCCGATCCCCGTGGTCGAGCCGGTCACCAGGATCACTTTGTCTTTCAGTCGCATACTTTTTGCCAAATTTCGCCGAAGGCCCGGCGGCCGTCGATCACCGTCCGCCGGGGATCGGCCCAAAGCGAGCCAGTGAGACGCAGTTCCGAGAAAATCTCCAGCGTATAGGCGCCGGCGTACCCGGTCGCCCGGATCTCGCGGAGGAGCGCGACCAGCGGGATCTCCCCGTCGCCCGGCAGGAGCCGGTCGCCGAAGGCCCGCGGCGTCCGCCAGTCGTTGACGTGCACGCCGAAGATCTTCGCCGCGTATTTCCGGATCGCGGCCGGCGCGCCCGCGTCCTCCCAGAAGTGCCAGACGTCCAGGAACATTCCGAATTGGGGACCATCGACTTCCTCCACGATCCGCCCCGCCTGGGCCAGCGAACAGACAAAAGTGTCCACATTCATGAGGATCGGGTTGAGCGGCTCGAGCGCCACGCGCACCCCGTGGTCGGCCGCCACGCGGGCGATCTCCCGGTACTCGCGGGCCGCCGTGCGATAGGCCTGATCGTAATCGCCGCCCGGCGCCGCCCCGCTGATGGTGACCAGGGTGGTCCCGGGGAAGTAGCGCCCGAACAACTCGATGGTCTGCCGGTACCGGAGCATGCGGTCGCGGGGCGACTTCGGCTCGGGCCGCGGCAGGTCGGGAAAAAGCGAGTGCAACCGAGGCTGGACGCTGGACACCTTCAGGCCGGAGTCGCGCAGCGCCCGCAACTGGGGATGGGGATCGGAGGCGTCGAGCTTGGCCTCGCAGATTTCCACGTATTCCACCCCCACCTCCCGGTAGAGCTGCAGGTCCTGCTCGAAGGTCTGCGGCCAGGTGGTGTATTGGCTGACGCCAAACGGGGGTTGCATGTCTCAGCCGCCGACCGGGATGTCGCCGTAGGCGTGGATCTTCGCGCAGATCAGCCGCAGCTTGCTCTCCAGGTCCCCGCCCGCGGTCTTGAACGCATCCGCCTCGATGGTCAGCGGGGCGCCCAGGACGACCAGCGGCGCGCCGTATTCCGGGGTGCGCATCGCCTGTTCGGTGGAAAGCCCCCCGACCGCCTGCACCGGCACCCGCACCGATTTGACGACTTCGCGGAGCTGATCGAGGGGACTGGGGCACCGGCCGCCGGCGGCGACGATGCCCCGGCGCTCGTCGTAGCCGATGTGGTGTATGACGTAGTCGCAGCCCAGGTCCTCAAGGCGCCGGGCCGCGGCCACCATGTCCGCCGCCGCCAGGTTATCCCCCATCACCTTCAGGCCGAAATCCTTCCCGGCCTTGGCCACCACCTTGATCGTCTCCGGATGGGCCCGCTCCATCACCACGACATGGGTCGCCCCCGCCTTCGCCATCATCTCGGCCTCGAGCCAGCCGCCATCCATGGTCTTCAGGTCGGCGACGATCGGGACGCCGGGAAATTCGAGGCGCAGGGCGCGCACCCCGTTCATCCCCTCGGCAATGATCAGGGGCGTGCCGGCCTCCAGCCAGTCGACACCGGCGCGAATCGCCAGATGCGCGGTTTCGAGCGCCTCGGGAATGTTCGTGAGATCCAGGGAGATTTGGACAACAGTTTTCATCCGCCCCACCTTCCCGCTTACTCCGCGGGGCATCAAGCAAAAGCATCACCATGCCGAGGCCATCCTGGACCACCTTCCTTGCCGGCGCCGTCGTCGTGGGCGCGGGGCTGATCGCCTACCACAACAGCCTGGCAGGCCCGTTCGTCCTCGACGATGCGTGGAACATCGCGGCGAATCCCTCGATCCGGCACCTTTGGCCGCCGTGGTCGGCGCTCGCGCCCCCACCCGTCCCCGGGGTGGGCGGGCGCCCGCTGTATAATTTCTCGTTCGCCCTCAATTATGCATGGGGCGGCACGGCCGTCGGGAGCTATCACGCCCTGAACCTGGCGATCCACCTGCTGGCCGGGCTGACCTTGTTCGGGATCGTGCGACGGACGCTGGAGAGGAAACGTAGCATGGGCTTCCAGCCCATATTAAAAAGCGAACATGGGCGGGAAGCCCATGCCACGTTCCTTGCTCTGGCCGTCGCCCTGTTATGGACCGTCCATCCGCTGTTGACCGAGTCGGTGACCTATATCTCCGAGCGCTCCGAGCTGCTGATGGGCCTGTTTTATCTGCTGACGCTGTACGGATTCATCCGCCATGCGGATGAATCCGAAAGCGGAAATCGAAAAGCGGAAAGCGGAAACCCCAAGCCGGGCCCGGGATCGAAGTTTTCGCTTTTCGCTTTCCCCGCGACAGGCTCGGGGCCTGAGCTTGTCGAAGGCCGCTTTCCGATTTTTTCCGTCGCCGCCTGCTTCTGCGGCATGGCCTCCAAGCAGTCGATGGTCACGGCGCCTCTCGCGGTCCTGCTTTATGATCGGACCTTCGTCGCCGGCTCGTTTCGCGCGGCCTGGCGGCGGCGCCGGGCCTACTATCTGGCCCTGGCCGGCACCTGGCTGCTGCTGGTGTGGCTGATGATCGGGACGAGCGCGGGGCAGATCGGGTTCAACCACGGCGTGAGCGCGCCCGCCTATGCGGCCACCGAGTGCCGGGTGGTCCTCAAATACCTGCGGCTGGCCCTCTGGCCGCATCCGCTGGTCTTCGACTACGATCTGCCGGTGGTGCATCACCTGGGGGACGCGTGGCCGGCCGGGGCCGCGCTGGCAATCCTGCTGGCGGCCAGCGCGTACGCCCTCCTGCGCCCGGCGCGGCCCGCGGGCGGGAGCTTAGGTGGACGCGCCCTCCTTCGTCCCGCGGACAGGGACTTCGGCGGGCAGGCCGCCGGCTTTGCCGGGGCGTGGTTTTTCCTGACTCTGGCGCCCACCTCCAGCTTCGTCCCAGTCGGTTCCCAGCCGATGGCGGAAAATCGGATGTACTTGCCCCTCATCGCGGTGGTCGCGCTCGCGGTCCTCGGCCTTTCCGCTCTGCCCAGGCGATTCCGGGGGTGGGTGGCGGCGGCACTAGCCGTCGTCCTGGCCTGCCTCACTTTCCAGCGCAACGCCGTCTATGCCAGCGGGCTGGCCCTTTGGACCGACACCGTGGAAAAATGCCCGCAAAGCGCCCGCGCCCGCAGCAACCTGGGCGCCGCGCTCTACCGCAAGGGGCGAAAAGTTGAGGCGATCGGGCAATTGAAGGAGGCCGTGAGGATAAACCCCGACGACGGCCTGACCCGTCTCATGCTGGGCAATGTCCTGGCGGAAGACGGTCATACCGACGAGGCGATCATCCAGTATCGGGAGGCATTGCGGATCGATCCCGATCTTTCACCGGCAAGGTACCGGCTGGAGGCGTTGCCTCGCACAAAATAGCGTCGTCCCGCTTTGGGCGGAATCGAATTCCAGCCCATGAGCTCAAGAGGAGAATGGCGGCTAAGCGCCATTCAGATCAAGAGGACAGGGGCGGGAAGCC
>Ga0302319_10021577_pt1 | contig 11601 bp, 8 predicted proteins | sample Bog_T0_2_FD_203319 | JGI IMG/M metagenome (GOLD analysis project Ga0302319, IMG submission 203319) | Peat permafrost microbial communities from Stordalen Mire near Abisko, Sweden - Bog_T0_2 | ecosystem: Environmental > Terrestrial > Soil > Wetlands > Peat | place: Sweden: Abisko, Stordalen Mire...
TGGCGTTGTCCCCGTAGACGCGCCGGATCGACTTACCTCTATTACGTAAGGCTTCGAGAACGTTCCAACTCGTCCGGCGCTGGCGCCTCTTCTTCATTCGCCTTCGGCCGACGGTCCACGGGGCCGAGAACGGCTGCGCCAAGTACGCCCGCTAGGTCCCGGTCCCGTGCCTCGAGGGCATGGGCGTAGACCCGCAATGTCACCGAGGCGTCGGCGTGCCCGAGACGGCCGGCGACCGTCCGCACGTCGGCGCCGCTGGCGATCGCCGTCGTCGCCGCGAAGTGGCGGAGCTCGTGGAAGTGGGTCGTGATGCCGAGCCGCTTGGCGGCCCGCTTGTAGTAGTCGGTCAGGGTGTCGGGGTTGTACGCCGTCGAGCCGTCCGCCGCCGGGGAGAGCACGAACGGGTCGGCTACGAGGGCGACCCCGACCTTGGCGGCGTAGGCCTCCTGGTCGGCCCGGCGCCGGGCCAGGACGGCGGTGAGGGCATCGTCGAGGGCGATGGTTCGCCTCTGGTGGGTCTTGGTGTCGCCGGCGGTCGCCACGCCGTCGATGACGGTCAGGCTCCGGGCGATCGTCAGGACGCGCCGGCCCCAGTCGACGTCACTCCACCGCAGGGCGCACAGCTCACCCCGGCGGGCGCCGGTGACGGCGGCCAGGGCGATGGCCGCGGCGACGATAGGGGACTCGGTCTCGGTGTCGGCCAAGAGCCGCTGGACGTCACCGACGGCCGGCGCAGAGACTGTGGGCCGGGTGAGCGCCTGGGGTGGCGTGGCCCGGTCGGCCGGGTTCGAGGGGACGAGGCCCCACTTCACGGCCCGGCCGAGGGCGGCGTGCAACAGGGCGTGGTTGCGCTTGACCGAGGCCGGGGACAGGCCCCGATTGATCAGGTCGCGGTAGAAGCCATCGAGGCGAGCGCCGGTCAGCTTGTCGAGCCGCACGGCCCCGATGGCCGGCTCGATGTTCGTCGCCGCCATCCGTCGGTACTCCCTCATGGTGTAGGCCGAGCGCTCCGCCGCTACCGTCTCCAGCCACTGGTGCAGGAGGTCGGCTAGCGTGCCCGGTTGGTGCTTTGCGACCTGACCGTTCTCGACCTCGGTGACCAGTTTGGCCAGCGCGGTCTCGGCTTGGCGCTTGGTGCCGGCAACGGTCCGGGAGACCCAGCGGGTCTGCCCGCCTTCCCGGCCGGCGAAGACACGGACGCGCCAGCGGCTGTCGCCCCGTTGTTCTACTACCCCACGCATGGGCTTTCCTCCGTGCTCAGCGGGCAAGTTACCCCAAAAGTTACCCAAAGCAATAGTACACCCCGGAGGAGAGAGTAAACTAGCAGGTCAGGCACACCAGGAGGGATGCGAGAGTGGCCGAATCGGACGGTCTCGAAAACCGTTGAGGGCTCACGCCCTCCGTGGGTTCAAATCCCACTCCCTCCGCTGCTCAGAGCCCCTTTTTGGAGTCATCCCCCTCAAATAGGGTGACACAGCGGATGGAGATCTTGTGACATCCATAGGCAGTATCACGTTCCAGAAGATGGATGGGACGACCGGCACCCTCGCCGAATACGCCGGCCATGTCGTCCTCGTCGTCAACGTGGCGTCCAAGTGTGGCCTCACCCCCCAGTACGAGGGCCTCGAGCGCCTGCAGGAGCGAGCACAGGGCCGGGGCTTCACCGTGCTCGCTTTCCCGGCCAACAACTTCGGTGGCCAAGAGCCCGGCACCGACGCCGAGATTGCCGAGTTTTGCTCCACGAACTACGCGGTGACGTTCCCGCTTATGTCCAAGATCAGCGTGGAGGGGGACGACAAGCACCCCCTCTACCAGGCGCTCACTGCTGCGGTCCCGACAGCCGAGGGGAAAGCGGACTTCCGCGAGAACCTCCGGAGCCATGGGATAACGCCGACCGAGGATCCCGACGTGCTTTGGAACTTCGAGAAGTTCCTGATCGGCCGGGAGGGCGAGGTGGCCGCCCGCTTCGCGCCAGCTGTCGCTCCCGACGACCTCACCCTTGTTGCCGCCATCGAAGCACAGCTGTCCCGCTAACCGGCTCCGAGCTGGCACTAGCCAGCAGTCGCCGGCGCAGAAGTTGTGGCCGGAGCAGCCGGCGGTAGCGCGGTAATGGAACGGAGCACCGCACCGGCGGTGCTCGCCGTCCCGAGCCCTATCGTCACCTTGACCGGCGTGGTGCGCCCGGGCAGGTCGACCTCGAGGACGAGGGCGCTGAAAGGGAAGGCCTCGTCAACGGACATCTGAAGACCGTTGACTACTATTCGCAGGCCGTCCGCGGGCACCGAGTTTGGAGCCCCTGCACTGCCCGCGTCGATCTGGACGCCGTTTGTCCCGCGGCGGGCGGGAAGAGGGTAGGGGCAGGGCAGTCTCGCCAGATTGCTGTCTGCGTCGAGGGTGACCGACGGCGAGGAGAAGGCGATGTCAGGGGGGTCGCAACCGAAGGCGTACGTCGTGCGGGCCACTGGCCAGCTTGGGGGCACGGCGAAACCCAGTCCGGCGAAGTTCATAGAGCGCCATGGTCCTGGCTGTGCACCGACGGCCCGTTGCTCGAGGACGAGGTCCCGGACCGACGGCGCCAGCGAGCCTATGACGCGCGCCGCCAGTGGCCCCGACGCCATGAGCTCGATGCCGAGCGTAGGGGCGGAATATGCGGTCCCGCTGATTTGGCCGTGGAGCACTTCCTTGTAAACGGCGATGCCGTCGATGGTCATCGAAGGGCGGCCCGGGTACCTGCGGGCGGAAAGAGGCCCAAGCCGTACCAGGTTGGCAGGTGGTGATTGTCCGGCCGGTGCGGCCATGTCGGGGCCGCACCAGCTCGAAGAGCCGAACGACCCCAGCAGCACCACCCCCCCCGCTCCGGTCGGGCCGCACACCTCGGAGCCGGGATAGACCACTGGCCAAGCCGTGGGCGTGCCCACCTGGGCGTCACCGTAGGCGAGGGGCCCCCAGCCCGGCGCCGTAGCCTGGGGGACTACCGGCCTGGCGGACGGAGGTGCCGAGGTCGCAGGCCGGGCCAAGGACGGCCCGCTCAAGGAGAGCACGACCAGCGCCAAGGCCGGGACCGTAACGGGTCTCATTTTGACTGGTGTTCCTTGTACCGGCCCACGCCCCTGGGGACTTTCTAGCTCGCCGGAACGGTGGCCACGAGCTCGTAGACGGCGGTGACATTGGCGGTCACCTGTTCCTCGCCCGGTTGGACCGGCGTGCTCGGGGCCGTTGCCTTCCCCGGCGCACCGGAGGCGAAGCTGACAGGGGAGGGCTCGGACGAATTGTCGACCAGAGAGCACAGGTGCCCGAGGGACATACCGGCGGCTGCGGCCATCACCTGCGCCTGTCCCGTAGCCTGGCGGACGGCGGCGGCCCGGGCCTGGCCGAGCAGGGCCGTGTCGTCCTTGACGGAGAAGGCAATGCTGTTGACCACGATCGCGTTGCCCGCGGCGCTGGCGGCGTCATCGATGATCTTGCCCGCCTCGGCCAGGTCGTAGAGGGTGACGGTTACATTGTCCACGACCTGGTAGCTCGTTATCAGCTGCTTGGGGCCTGTGTAGACCGGTTGGACCGTCAGGCCCGAGGTTTGCAGATCCTGCTCGGGCAGCGCATCTGCCTCCAGTTTGGCGATCAGGGCGTTGGCCTTGGCCGAGTTGGTGCTGAGGGCGACCGCCGCCGTGGAAGACTGGGTCTGCACCCCGAGCGAAATAGTGAGCTCGTTGGGCTGGGCCTCGGCGCTGCCATAACCCTGCACGGTTACGGTCGAGGCGTTGGTGGGGCATACGATCGCCGCTGGTACGAGTGACGCCGAAGCGGGTGCGGCTGATGCCACCGCGGCCGGGCCGACGATTGACGAGCTGACCGCCAACCCGGTGCCGGCCAATAGCAGCGATCCCAGGACCGCGGCGCGAGCCCTTGTAGTCATGGTGGTCTCTCTCCTTCTCCTCGGGCCCCTCGCCCGCGGGCGGGAGCCGACCGGGCCACCACGCGTGACCCGGTGAGTAGGTGCTACCACTCTCACAAGATCAATCGCGAAAACCTGGCGTGCGTCCCGACGGCCCGGCCGGCTGTTTTCGCCCGTGCTCGTCTAACTAAGGGGAGACTGTAACGAGCGTCCCTATGGGGTCCAGGCCCCATACCACCTGGGCGTTGTCGACGGGCAGCTCTACACAGCCGTTGCTTTGGGGGTACCCATAGGCGTAGCGCCAGTACCCGTGGACGGCGTCGCCCCCGTTGAAATATGCCACCCAGGGGACCCCGGTGACGTCGTAGTGGTAGCCGTCCGGGTCGGTACCCACCATGGTCGTTGACGAAAAACGAGCGTAAACAGGAAATGTCCCTGTCTCCGTGGTGGCCCCGGGCACGCCGGTGTTGGCCGGGCTGTTGTACACGTCCCGGCCGTTTTGCCAGACGACCAGTTGTTCGGGGAGGTTCTCGCTGACCATGAGGTAGTCATAGGGGACAGGGTCGAGGGCACGCTTGGCGATGGCTCGCGTCAGCGCCTGCCAGAGCGGGGGCTCGACAAGCCCGTCTGTGGCCAGGTTGGCATCGTCCTCGAGGTGCATGATGGCCCCGCTGGTGAGGATGTTGTCCTGGTCCGGCGACCAAAGCGACGCCAAGGAAGCGGGCACCGCTGGGTAACGCCAGCTGAAGGTCCCTATCTGTGAAATAGAGGGCACGAGGGCGGCCACGGTCGGTGAAGTGTCGAGCGCAGTCCGCCCGGTGGCCGGGGGCCCGCTAGTCGGTCCTTCGGCCGTCGGGACGAAACGGAGGGGGAGGTAGTGCAGTTCGGCCAACAATTGTTGGACCCTGAGAACGGGCGGAGGCCCGACGGTGAAGCTCCAGTGCTTGGCGCGGGCCAAGGCCGAGGGGACGTAGACCCGCACTGTTGACCAGGGAACGTACCCGTCAGAGGGTATGAAGGTCAGGGCCGCGCCCTGTACCGACCACTTCCCCGCCACTGGCGGGACCAAGGTGGGCATGGGCGCCCCATGCCGGGCCGGCCCCGAGAGCAAGATAATTATTCGTGAACCCGTCGTCACGCCCTGGGCACCGCGTTTCGGAGCGATGGCAACGACCTTCGGCACGGGAACGGCGGTCGTGGTCGTGACCCGCTCGGCTGTCGAATTGGAGCGGGCCACGGTGGTGGAGGCGGCCGGCGTCGTCTGAACAGCCACAGGTGGCGGTGCCGGCGTGTGGGAGCCCAGCGCCAGCAGGTGCTTCTGCCCGGCCGCCGTCTTGGCCGACACGAGCCCTCCCGTAGCCACGAGCGCCAAAAGCGCAGTAGCGGCCATGGCGGCGCGGTAAGCACCGCGCTCCTCCCCGCCCGGTGCTCCCCGCGGGAGCCTGTGCCCTGCGACAGCGCGCACCATAACCCTCCTCCGTCTCCATTAAAGCCCGCTTCGGGCCCCTAAGTGGTTTCGCCCTTCTCCGGTTCCGGTCCGCCCGCTCTCCGCGGGCTAAAGGTCGCTTCGCGCAGCCCCGAGACCTATGGAAATGGATCAGGACGATCCGGAGGCACAGGCAGACATGGGTTCTCAGGCAGTGCGCCACACCGGCGCAGGCTGGCCAGGATGGCGAAGAGTTCCGGCGGCGTTCGCCCTGCTGACGGCAATCGCGGCCGTACCGCTTGTGGCGTCTGCAGCTCAGGCCCAGGAGGGGACGGCCCTGGCCGACCCGGCCCAGAATATCCCGCGCACGCCGGCGATGGAACGGGCCTGCAACGCCGGTACCGGGCCGTGCCAGCAAGCCGTCCTTCATGCCATAGACGTGGCCCGTGCCGCCGAAGGCATCGGACCGCTCGAATTGCCGTCCTATTACGACAGCCTTTCCGTTCCCGAGCAGATCCTGGTCCTCACTGACATGGAGAGGGTGGACAGAGGTTTGACCGGCTTCAGCGGCCTGTCGTCGAGGCTCGATGCCCTGTCGAGGACGGCCGCCAGTTCCGATCAGGACCCTATGGGGCCGCAAGACACCACCTGGGGGTCCAACTGGGCTGGGGGGGAGGCCTCGGCGCTGCTCGCCGATTACGACTGGATGTACGACGACGGCCCGCATTCGCCCAATATGGATTGCAGAAGTGCCACCGCCAGCGGTTGCTGGGACCACCGTCGAAATGTCCTCAGCAACTACGGGCCTCATCCCGCCATAGGTGCGGCCGCCAGCACGGTCGACGGCGTCACTTCGATGACCGAGTTGCTTACATCGGGGCCGGCGGGCCTACTCGACTACGCCATACCGACGGTCCCCCAGCTCGTCTCGCCTTCATCGTTGGTCATCGGCACGACCCCCCGCCAGCCCAACAGCGCGGTCCTCACCGTCTGGGGCGGCGTCGGCTCGTTCCAGGCCAGCGCGACGGTTTTTGGTGATGAGGGCCGCTGGTCGGTGACGCCCGTGTGCGTGGCGTCCGCCGGTACTTCGTGCCATCTGGTGGTGAATTTCGTCCCGCTCCGCAGCGGCGCGGCCAGCGGCACGGTCACGGTTAGCCTGCCCGGCGGGAGCGAACAGGTGCAGGTGGACGCTTTCGCCGGCCAAGGTTATTGGGAGGCCAACACACAGGGTGGTGTGTACGCATTCGCGGGTGGCGGCTTCCGCGGCTCGGCGTCCGATATCAAACTGGCAAAGCCGGTGACCGGGATGGTCGCCACCCCCGACGGCGGGGGGTATTGGGAGGTAGCCGCGGACGGTGGCGTTTTCTCCTTCGGGGATGCCCGCTTCTATGGTTCGGCCGCCGACATGCACGTGGGGCAACCCTTCGTCGGCATGGCGGCGACGCCTGACGGCGGCGGTTACTGGCTGGTAGCCAGGACGGGCGGCGTCTATGCGTTCGGCGACGCCAGTTACTACGGTGCCCCGGACGTTGAGGTGACCGACATTGTAGGCATGGCCGCCACCAAAGACGGCCGAGGATATTGGTTGGTAGCCCGAGACGGCAGTATCTACGCCTTCGGCGACGCCCAGTTCTACGGGGTGCCCCCGGTGGCCAAGGACAGCGTGTTTGTCGGCATGGCGGCCAGCCACGACGGACGCGGATACTGGCTGGTCACCGACAACGGCAGCGTATTTGCTTTTGGTGACGCCAAATATTACGGCTCCAACACCGGCCCCGAGGCTCACGGTACCGTGGGCGTGGCCGTCCCCATTAGTGGCCCGGGCTACTACATCGTCGACGCCGACGGTGCCGTCACAGCTTTGGGCGGGGCACCCGCCTGGGGCAGCGCCCCGGACGTGACGGCAAAGAGCCCCGTCGTCGCTATGGCCACCGCCTGACCCCGGAGCCTCCGGCCGCGACCGGCGCTGGACAACCCGTCAGTCTCGGAGGTGGCGCTGGGCCAGGTACCCCGCGAGCGCGTTGGTTAAAGAGCCTAGTCGAGGGTGTTCGGGGACCAGGGGTGTTTCGATACCGGCGGCACGGGCGCCCTCGGCGCACACAGGGCCGATGCACGCCGCCACCACGTTCCCGCTATTGAAGGCGTCCAACAGGGGAGCCGTGAGGTCCTGTGCCGCAGCTTCCCGCGCCAGCACCTCGACTTGAGGAGCGGCGGTGAAGCTGACGGCCTGCGCCCGATGCCCGATAACGGTCGAAATGAGATCGGCGGCGGCCTGCGTGCCGTTGCCGGTCATCCGGTACACGGGTAGGTAGGCCACCCTGGCTCCAGCCTCCTCGAGCTTGTCGAGCACGGCGCCAGGGGCTTCGCCGTGGAGCTGGACGACGACCGACGCGCCCTGCAGGTTTTCCTGGCACAGCCTGGCCACCACCTCATCAAGGGTTTCGCCCGGAGCTTTGTACCACGCGTCCAGGCCGACCTTTCGTACCTCGCCCAGGGCTTTGGCACCTCGCGCCGCGATCGTCGAGCCCTGGCTCAGGGCTTGGACGAGCAGCTCCTGAAGGCCCCATTGAGCGGCGAGCTGGAGCCAGGTGCGCATCCCGTAGCCGGTGTTGGCCAAGAAATAGTCAGGCGGCTGGCGGCATATTTGCTCGCTGAGGGCCCGGAGCCAGCCGGTGTCTTCTGCTTCGGTGCGCAGGAGAGGGAACATCAGCACCTCGAGGCCCAGGCGTTCGAGCAGGACGGCCTGCTCGTCGCGCCGGCGATCGGCCGTGACGGCGACCGTCATGCCCTGGAGCCCATCGGGCGTCGTCATCGTCGAGCCACCCTATCGGTAACCACGGGCGAGAAAATGGAAGCGCATGGCGCTGGCGATCAGGTTGGCGGCGGTGATGACGGCGAGGTCCGCCCCCAGGCCCGCCACACCGGCGGCGCTCGTGGCGGCCAGCGCGGCCAGCGTGGCCGCCAGGGGCAGGAGGGACAGCATGAGGCCCTTGGTGTAGTAGTCACGGCGCCCGGCAGGGCCCCGGTCGGTGAATGTGAACCGCCGGTTCGCGGCGAGGTTCCCCAGAGCGCAGAGCGCCAGGGCCAGGACGTCGGCCCCAACGGCACCGACCGGGCGGTAGAGAAGGGCGAAAAGGACGGCGAAGGCTACCGTGCTAATCGTGCCCACCCCGGCAAAATGAAGAAGTTGACCGGACCGACCGGGCTTCAGCCTTGCGGTGGACGGGCGTCCGACGGGACCGGCGGGGCTGATGGCCCCTTCGCCCCGCGCCAGGCCGAGCATCATCCGGGCCACCCCCTTTAGGTCCTCCTTGGCCGTCTGGACTACGTCGACGGTCGAACCGGGGTCGTCCACCCAGTCGACCGCCACCTCGTGGATGCGCAACCCGTTGCGCTCGGCCAGCACCAGCAACTCGGTGTCGAAGAACCAGCCGTTGTCTTCAACGAGCGGGACGAGGCGCCGGGCGACGTCCGCCCGCAGGGCTTTGAAGCCGCATTGGGCATCGGAGAAAGAACTGCGCAACGTGGTCCTGAGCACGAGGTTATATAGACGTGAGATGAGCTCCCGCCGGGGGCTACGTACCACTCTGGCCCCTTCGGCCAGCCTCGTGCCGATGGCCACATCGCTGTGGCCTGTAATCAGCGGGGCCACCAGGGGAAGTAGGGCGGCCAGGTCGGTCGACAGATCTACGTCCATGTACGCCACGACCGCGGCGTTGCTTTGTAGCCACACCGCCCGCAAGGCGCGCCCTCGGCCCTTTTCGGACAAGTGCATGGCGCGCACACCGTCCATCTCCTTGGCCAACCGGCAGGCAATGCCCCATGTGTTGTCGGTGCTCGCGTTGTCGGCCACGGTTATGAGCCACGTAAGCGGGAAATTCTCGGACAGGTAGCGTTGGAGACGGTCGACCGAGCCGCCCAGGGATTGTTCCTCGTTGTAAACCGGCACAACTATTTCCACGTCGGCACCGACGCGGTCGAGGCTCGGTCCGACGCTGAGCGGCACTGCGGTCGTTGTTGTCATATCCAAATCCTTGGACCTGAACATCGGGCCCGGCTTGGTCGTTGCTGGGAACGTGCTCCGAGCCGTGCCCGGCTGCTCCTGCCGGGCCATTGCCCGGGGCTATTAGGCTCGGCCCCGGAGGGAACATGGCCGAACCTGCCCCGAAGGTGCTTGTCGTCGATGACGAGGAACACATCACCGAGCTTGTGAAGATGGGGCTGTCGATGAACGGTTTCGAGGTCGAACGGGCCTCCACCGGCCGGGGAGCGCTCGAGGCGATAGAGAAAAACCGGCCGGACCTGGTCGTCCTCGATGTCATGCTCCCGGACCTCAGCGGCTTCGACGTCACCAAGCGGCTCCGTCAAAGCGAAGGGGCCGGTACGCGCACCCCCATCATCTTCCTGACTGCCCGCGACGCCACGGCGGACAAGGTCGAGGGGCTCCGCCTCGGCAGCGATGACTATATGACCAAGCCGTTCAGCATCGAGGAGCTCGTCGAACGGGTCAAGGCGGTGCTACGCCGGTCCTCGGGGGCTCTCCCCGACGCCGAGCGCCTGTCCTTCGCCGACCTGGAGATGGACCTTTCCACCAGGGACGTGTGGCGCGCCGGTCGCTTTATCGAACTGACCCCGACCGAGTACAAGCTTCTCCACTACCTGCTGGCGAACGCCCGGCGTGTGCTCACCCGCGACCAGATCCTCGAGCACGTATGGGAGTACAACTTCGCCGGTAACGCCAGTGTGCTCGAGACCTACATCAGCTACCTGCGCCAGAAGGTGGACTGGACAGACCCGCCTTTGCTCCACACCGTGAGGGGCGTCGGTTACAGTCTGAGGCTTCCGCCCGGCCGGTGAGCCCGCCCGTCGGGCGTTCTCGCGGTGAGACCCTCCTCGTCGAGGTTCGCTCCCCTGGGCACCAGGGGCAGCCGCATGCTAAACAGCGCTCCCCCTCCCGGGGCGTTCGCGGCGCCGACGTCCCCCGAGTGCTCCGTCGCCACGGCGGCCACAATGGCCAGTCCGAGCCCGGCGCCGATGCCTGCCCGCGACCGGTCCTTTTGCCAGAACCGGTCGAAGGCGTGGGCCAGGGCATCGTCGTCGAGCCCGGGCCCGTGGTCGCGTACCTCGATCAGCGCGTAACCTTCGCGGAGCCCGGCCCCGACATCGATAGCAGAGCCGGCGGGTGTGTGGCGCAAGGCGTTGGAGACCAGGTTGGCCAGGGCTTGGCGCAGGTGGGCGGCGTCGCCTAGGACGACGACGGGCTGGGGGGCGGCCAATGTGACGGGCCGCTGGGGGTCGGCGGCTATGGCGTCGCTGCAGGCATCGGCGGCCAGCACGGACAAGTCGACCGGTGCCCTTTCGCTGCGGCGCACTTGGTCCAGCCGGGCCAGTAGCAACAGGTCCTCGACCAACCCTTTCATCCGGGCCGACTCTTCTTCTATCCGCCTCATGATCGTGGCCGTGCTGACGCGGGGGTCGTTGCTGCCGAGGCGGAAGAGCTCAGCGAAGCCCTGGATCGACGTGAGGGGTGTCCGCAGTTCGTGCGAAGCGTCGGCCAGGAACTGGCGCAGGCGCTTCTCGGTGGCGTCCCTTTGTACGAAAGCCCGCTGGATCTGGTCGAGCATGGTGTTGAACGCCGCCGCCAATTGGTCGACCTCGGTGCCTTGGGCGCCGACCTGTACGCGCTGGGCCAGGTCACCGCCGGCGATCTCTTTAGCCGTGTCGGCCATATGCTCGAGTGGGGAGAGGCCCCGTCGCAACACCAGCCCCGCCCCCATCGAAAGGACCACCAGCAGCCCCACCGCCCCCAACAACTCGATCAGTACCAGCCGGTTGAGCGAGCCGGTGACGCCGCTGGTCGGCAGAGCGACTACGACCCGGTCCCCGTTGCTCAGCCGGGGCCCGATGTAGGTCAGCCAGCCCGCGTTACCTTTCTCGGAGCCAAGACGTAACGTGCTAGCCCGGCTAGTGGCCAACAGCGACGCGTTCAGATCGGGCCCGGAGGCCTGGGCGGGCAAACGGATGCTGCTCAGTACGCTGCCCGATTTGTTGAGGAGCTCTCCATAGGTCCCCGGCGGGACGAGGACCATCGGGCCTCCGGGCCCGCCTTCCTCCCCAGGCGACGGGCCGCCCCTGGCGCCCTCACCGGGTGGAGGCTGTTGTTCGCCCGAATGACCGTGGCCGTCGGCGGGCCCGTTCGATAACGGCAGATCGACATCGGCGGCCTGGGCCAGTTCCTCGGTCACGAGGGGCACGGAGCTTTGCAGGTCGGAATTGAGCTGGC
>Ga0302319_10021578_pt1 | contig 11600 bp, 7 predicted proteins | sample Bog_T0_2_FD_203319 | JGI IMG/M metagenome (GOLD analysis project Ga0302319, IMG submission 203319) | Peat permafrost microbial communities from Stordalen Mire near Abisko, Sweden - Bog_T0_2 | ecosystem: Environmental > Terrestrial > Soil > Wetlands > Peat | place: Sweden: Abisko, Stordalen Mire...
AGTGCGGCTCATCACCAGGTTGTAAAGTCCGGGCGAACTCATCCACTGCAACGCGGAAAAGCTCAGGTAAAGAGCCACGGCAAGCCGGACATCATGCATAGCTGCAAGTCCGGCCAACGCGACGGCAGCAGCGATTTGAGTTGTGACGATGCCCGGAACCAGCCCCAGGCGGCAAAAGACCAGTGGAGCCAGCAGAACCACACACAACTGGACGATCTGCGCAGCGGAAAAGATCAAGCCGATTCGTGCAAGAGATATGTGAAGATCGCGGGACAGGTAGACATTGGCGAAGGGAGTGAATGACGCCAGAACCGCCGCCCAGAGCGCCATCGCGGGCAGAAAGCGTAAGAGGAAGGGTTGAGGCTTCGAGCGTGGCCGTTCGCCAGATTTGCAACCATGCGACTCAGGTTGGACAGACGGGATGCGCAATGCTGCTAATGGCAGCAGGCCCAGGGCGGCAATACTGCAGGAGACGATGAGTATCCAGCGTTTGATCTCCACCCCCTGCATGGGGTGGCCGGCCATCCGAAGCCAATCGGGAAGGTAGCCGCAGAGCAGGCCGCCAAGCGCGCTGGTGCCGATGCTTACAGAAAAGACGAGACTGAATGCCGAAGAGCGATTTTTCTCGGTGGTCAGGCCCGCAATTGCGGGCAGGAAACACACCCCCCAGATGCTGACGGCAACGCCGGCCAGGAACCCGAGGCCGATCTGCGCTGACTCCTGCGCGAAGAAAGTGCGCACGACGCCAAGCAGCGGCGCCAGAATCAGGCAGCATGCCAGCAGCGGGCGCAGACCGGTCCGCCGCGCAATCCAGCCGGCGGGCAGGGTTCCAGCTACCGACCCTAACGTAAGCGCGCCGCCCACCAATCCGATCGCGCGTTCGTTGAAGTGCAGGTCCACCAGGTACAGATTGAAGAGAAAGAAATAGACTGCGAAGCCGAAATCGAAGAAGAATGCAACGGCAAAGAAAATCCAGAAGCCGCGACTCAGCTTCTTCTCCAGCAGCCATGCCGCCGGATTTGTCCAATTGGCGGCGCTGGCGACGTCGCTGGCCGGCGAGGCCTCGGATGGAAGTAGGAACTCCATTAACGCCCTTCCTCAGCCAGCGTTTGGAGCCGTTGTACGGCCCATTCCAGGTCGGTGTAGCGCAACTCAAGAATCTCGACATTGAGCAGCCGTTCGATGTGGCCGTATCGCAGAGCCCGGGACTCTTCCGTTCCGAAAAGGACCTGGCGGAAGTAGTAGCGCGCGACATCTTTGCGATACGGCGCCAGAACCTGCGGCCCACCTGCGCGCCGGTTGAGAAAGATCAAGAAGTCGACCGATGCTGTCGGGGCGCAGTGCATCCAGGGCAGCGCGGAAGTGGGCATCTCGATAGACGGCTTGCCGGCGGCGCGCGGAGTGATCTCCAATCCCTCGATCTCCGGAAAGAGGTCTCCTGCCGATGGACGGAAGCGCACTTGGTGGCAGTTGCCGGTAACCGTAAGCGCTTCTGTATCATGCAGCAGGTAACTGGCGTCGTCCGTGGTAAAGGTCCAGCCGGCTCGGGCGCAGGCGTAGGAAAGCGACGACTTGCCCGCGCCTGAATCTCCGCAGAGCAGCATCCCTCGCCCATTGAAAGCCACACACCCGGCATGGATCGGCGTCGCGTGTCGAGTAGCAATGTGGCAGAGCGGCGCTGAGCCAAGGAAAAAATATGCGACGTAATTGCGGTGCCGTTCCGTCGCGCGAGCCATCACGATACGAGTCCATCCCGTATCCAGGTCAGAGGCCGTATAGTTGTTGGCATCGGCAACGCTGTAGAGCATCGGCATCATCATGTGCGCAACGGGAGTTGGTGGGCACTGTTCGGAGGAATCTCCGACGTCTACGATATGCGCATCCACACGAATTGGCCGGTTGTCGAAGCGTTGTTCAAAACCGGACCACAACTCGCGCGCCAGCGAAAGAATCGATTCTGAGTTCGTTCGCAACTCAACTGCGAAGCCGAGCGGGAAGAATCGCTCGCGCATGGTCAGTCTTGTGCCCTCCAGCGCGTGCTTGGAAAAATCCAACTTCTGCCCGCAGTCCAGCGCCGCCCGAATTTCATCCACGGAGAGAAACGCTTCCATTTGCATACCCTTTCATGTGCCGCAGATTGGCTAAAACTGAAACCTGGCAGCGAATTGGATGATGCGCGGATTGGCGATAGTTGACGTGATCTGACCAAAGGATGGATTCAGGTTGACCGGGCCGCTGGGACCTGGAGTGAAATCGACGCTGTTGTTCGGGTTGGCGAATTGCGGCGAGTTAGTAAGGTTGAAGAACTCGGTACGGAAACGGAAGCTCGTCGATTCGGTGATGGGAAATATGCGTTCGACGGCCATGTCGACATTGTGTTGTCCGGGACCCCGCACAAAGCCCACACCGCTGTTGCCGAAATCCGTGTCGCCGGGGCCGCTGCCATTCGGAGCCTCAGGTGCGATGGAGAAAGCGTTGGAGGTGAGGTAGCCGTTCAGTACGCGGGAGTGAAGCGATCCATGCGTGGAAGCCGGCACTGCGCTGCGCTGTGCTCGATTTTCAAAGTTGCCGTAGACCAGTCCCGCATTGCTGTCGAGCACCGTAATTGGGCTGCCAGACTGGATAACGCCGATCCCTGAGAACTGCCAGCCAGTGAGTATCTGCCGCGCCAGGGCGGGAGCGTTGCCGAACTTTGGAGCATCCCAGGTGAAGCTCACCACGGCGCGCTGGTCGCGATCGAAGTCGGTCAATCCATAGGCCTGGCGCGGGTTGTTCTGGTTATTGGTAAGCAGCCAAAGCTCAAAGACGTTACTGCCGCCCGAGCCGCTGGTCTCGTCCAATATCTTCGACCAGGTATAGCTACCGAGGAACTGGAGTCCCTGGGAAAAGCGGCGGGTGACGCTGGCTTGCAGCGAGTTGTAATTAGCTTCAAAATTGGTATCGGAAAACAGCGAGCCCGTGGCGATGCCCTGGAATGGAACGCGTTGGACTACGTTGGCCGCGGTATTCATTGTGGTGCCGTTGACCGGGTTCAGCGGGCTGGCGAGCAGGGACTGGTTGAACTCCACACTGCCTGGCGAATGCGTGGTGTGAGAGCCCACATAGCCGACCTCCAATAACTCGTCGTGCGACAGGGCTAACTGGAAGTTCAGGTTGTACTCCTGTGTGTAGGGGTCGGTGACTTGCGGCGATGCGCCCGACGTGAATGAGCCTCCGCCGGCGATACGAGGCTGATAGACGGGAAAACTCGCAAGCGAAGGCAGGAGCGGATTGAAGGGACGCTGCAACGTCGCTGCGCCATTCTGCGCATTGAAGGCTAACTGCTGCACGGAAAATGGCTGCTGGCCGAGCTGCGATTCCGCAAAATCACCCGAAGGCCGGTCGTAATAGATGCCATATCCGCCGCGCAACAACAGTGTTGGACTCTCCGTGAGCCGGAGGGCGAAGCCGATCCTCGGCGAAACGTCGTGGTAGTCAGTCGACCAAAGTCCCGCGGTCGAAGTCTTGGTCACGCCCTGAGGAACATGTCCGGGATAGTTGGCGGGCACGGTGAATCCGCTCAACGACCCGTTGGTTGGTACTGGTCCGACAGCAATCGCGGGATCGAAGTTGGGTAGCAGTCCATGAATCTCCACAGGCGGCCCGAATATTTCGTAGCGCAGACCGGCGTTTACGGTCAATCGCGGACTCAACCGGATGTCGTCCTGCACAAAGAACGCCAGATCGGTATAGCGCTCGTCTTTGCGAAACAGGCCTGAGCTACCCTGGCTGTCCGTCACATTGCTCATCCCGGTCGGACTGCCGTTCTGAGCGGCGTTCTGACCCAGCAGGAAGTCGTCAAAAGTGCCAATCTGGAGCAAGCCGCTGGTGCTGAATGGCGCATCGACATCGACCTGATGGCGCTTCAACTCCGCGCCGAAGCGCATGTTCTGCCGACCGCTTGTGCACGAGACCGTGTCCTGCCAGATGAAGCTATCGGTGTTCTGCCACTGCGAGGGCGTGCCGGCGTCGCCAGTGGTGAAGAGGCCGTTGATGCTGATTCCCGGTGCCTCAACCGATGCGCCGCCGACCCCGGTTGGCGTTCCGATCCCCAGATCCGAAGCGAGAATTGGATTTGCGACAGCAGACAGCCCATCGAAGCGCATGAATCCGAAGCGGGCGACGTTGGTCAGGTTGGCGCTGAAGACATGCGTGTCGCTGAGAACGAACATGTCGTTCTGGTCCAGTTCATTGGTGCCCCACCCGGGAACGTTGGCGGCGTTGGGCGAAAAGGCTTCAACAGTAGGAGCGCGGGAGAAGAAGTATCGTCCCGAAAGAGTATTTTTGCCGGAAAGGGTCTGATCGAGATTGACGCTGAATTGATTCTCTTTGTAGCTGGCTGGGATCGCATAGGTCGATTGCCCCACGGGAAGCTGACCTGCGCCGGTCGAGGGCAGACTCACCTGCGGGTTAGGAACTGCGAACTTGCCATTGCTGAATTTGAAGTTGAGCAGAGCCAGAGCGACAGGGTTTATGTTGGAACCATCGCAGGCCAACTGGGTTCCTCCGGCGTTGGTCTGGTAGCCTGTGGAGTTGGCGTGACCAGCCGGGCAGAACTGCGCGCCAAGCGTGACTGCCGAGCGATCCGAGGTAAGCTGCGGCAAAAGCGTAGTGACTGCCGACCCCGCTCCGTTGCTGGAGGTGAGTCCCTGGTACTCACCAAAGAAAAACGTCTTATCCTTGCGAATGGGACCACCGATTGATACTCCAAACTGATTCTGCTTGAGCGTAGGACGCGGCTGGCCATCGAGCTTGAGAAAGTAGTCGTTGGCGTTGAATATGTTGTTGCGGACAAACTCCCAGCCGCTGCCGTGGAAGCGATTGGCTCCGCTTCGACTTACCAGGTCGACGTTGGCGCCGGCGCCGCGTCCGTAGGCGGCGTCGTAGTTCGCAGTCTGTACTTTGAACTCCTGAATCGCGTCGGGCGCAGGGATCGCCACGCCGACCTCTTCTCCATCGTTGGCGGCGGAGTTTTGAGAGAGATTGTTCGCGTCGACACCGTTGAACTGGAGATTGTTTGAAGTGGTCTTGGCCCCGCCGGAAGTCACATTCTGCGTTCCGCGACCCAACTCCGCGGCATCCGGCAGCGCCACCACTACTCCAGGTGAAAGACTGAGGATCTGCGTGAAGTTGCGATTCGCGAGAGGCAGAGCCTCGATGGCCTGCTGGTTCACGACGCGACCCAGCGTGGAGCTTTCCTGTTGCACCATTTCGGTATCGCTATCGACTTCGACGGTCGTGGCCGAGCCAGCGACGGAAAGTGTAAGGCTGAGAAACGCGGATTCGCTCACAGTGACTTCGACATGAGTTGAAGTGCTCGTCGCAAACCCTGAGGCATTGACCGTGACAATGTACGTGCCGGGCAAGAGTAACGGGACGCGAAAGAGCCCTTCCGCCGAAGTGAAGACTGAGCGCGAAGTGCGCGTGGCCTCATTCACCGCCTCAACCTCCGCGTTGCCAATCACGTGACTGGAAGTATCGCTGACCAGACCCGAGATGGCTCCAGTGCCCGGCCCTTGCCCAGGGGCGATGAAATTAGCAGTCAGGACGAGCGGACACAGGAACGCAAAATGTCGCCAAAATGTCGTATTGTTCATGCGATCTCTCTCGAGGTCTCTTCTTTTTGTGAAGATTAACCACGAAACTGAGTATCGACAGACTGCGACCGCAACTTGTTACCGATTTGTCATTCCTTTGTCTCTAAATACTAGGTGGGAGAGCATCGGACGCAAGTAACGGCCACCGGGCGAGGCAGCGCGATCATTACCGGGGCGATGATCTTCTACTTTTGCTCCTCTATCGACGGGTCCTGGCACCGGTATCATCCGCACGAAACTGCCCGAATCCTGCCGAAAAAGACCGTGGTCCGTTCCGGCCCATAGCACACCTTCGCGCGTCTGATGGAGCGTTACAACCTTGTTGGTTGCCTTGGATCCCAGCTGATAAAAAGTCAGCTTCGCAAGATCAACCTGATCTAGAGCGGCGTTTGGGATGAGCACGATCCCCGCATCCGTCCCAACCCATAGATCACCGTTTGATCCCTCTACGAAAGCATTTACCGCACCTTGAGGAGGCGAACCGGGAAAGCGAATATTGATCGGAATGAACTCCCGTCCGTCGAAACTTGTCAGACCTGCCTCAGTTCCGACCCACAGTAGCCCGTTCGAGATTTGAACGATTACGTTCACAACATTGTCTGGGAGGCCGTCTTCTACCGTAAAGTCGGTGCGGATGTATTCATCGGCCAATCGGTGAGAGCCCAAAGCTATTGATGGAGAGACCGATATCAAGATAAAGATGAAACATGAAAACACCAAACGGCAGCGCCACGGGCGGATCGCGCCATTCTTAGAGCACTTAGCCAGCAGCATTTGAGCGAAAAATTGGATCTCTTTTTGTTGGCGCTGAATCTCATGCTGGATTCTCTTTGGGATGCCAGCGGGCTCGGATCTGTCGGCTTGCAACTGACCCGCAAGCTTGCATTGGATACGCTGAATTCGTCCAGATCGAAGGCCACATCTCGCTTTAGACTGGACTTACGCGCGGCTTGCAGTTGTTCTTAGAGGCGACGGAATTCAGGCTTTCGTCCCTCCGCGCCAACGTTTGCTCGCCAGTTCGTATCTCAGAATCTCACATCTCGGGCGCAGGTTCGTCAACGGATCGCGGATGCTGGGGCGAGTTCCCCTTGGCCCAAGCCCGCCAACCTGATGAAGAGGGGCCAATCGACTGAGTCTCTGCGGAGATTTGACTTGGACTTCTTGCAAAATTGCGATATGAATCGAAAATAGCTCGCGTACCCGGATGAGAGAGGAAAGGCAGGCTCAGAGACTAGTGAAGGTCAAGACGCTGCCGCCCAAAGAGCAGCGCGTCGATGGAACAGTTTCCCGGCCCTATCATGGCAATCGAGACGCCGAAGGCCATCCATAGAATGCAGTCCCTCATATGGTCCGTTCCGGTCAACACAATGACGAATTCAGAGATAGCCGCAATGATTCCTGCAACAGGAGTCCAAAGGCCAAAAAGAAGAAGTATTCCAGCAGCAGCGACCAGCAAGAATGCTGCCGCCTCTGGGTGGGATGGCCCAACGAAGGCAACGACGCCGTCCTGAATAAAACTGCCGCCGGCGGCGAGCGTAAGGACCAGAAGTCCTTTGCCCGGCCAACCGTTTGGAAACATTGAAAACAGGCGTTGCAATGGTTCACCCTTCTTTAAATAGCAAGATAGCAGTTTTTCGCTGGAAGCAGAACTCCTCATAAGAGTTGGCGTGAATCAACCCTTTCGAGTGGACTATAATTCAAGGATCCCGCGCTTCAAGGCAATTGTGACGGCGTGAGTGCGGTCGCTTGCGCCCAGTTTTGAGAGAATGCTCTTCACGTGTCCTTTGACTGTGCCCTCGCTGATCGAAAGCTTGTCCGCCACCAATTTGTTTGCATTCCCGGCAGCAATCAACTGCAAGACGGAGACCTCTCGTGGCGACAGGGAACTGTCCGCAGTATGGCTTGCAATTTGCAAAGCGATCTCGGGTGGCATTCTTCTGCGTCCCTAGTGAACCGCAAGGATCGTGTCAAAGCAAATGGCCCTTTGAGTCAGTCCATACATTGGCGGGATCGAACGTGTTAGGTTGACCTCCGCGATCGCTTCCTGCCGTTCGAACCGTCCAAGGTAATCCACTGAAATGGATTACCTTGGAAACGATGGGCGCGCCTTCCTTGCCGCGCGCAATAGCCGTAGCGACGACTCCGTTTCCGACGTTCGGCAATGTCGTCATTTTGAATTGCGGCCGATATCCTGGAAGAACCAGCAGCGCGGCATATTCAGTGCCTAGATGGGTTGAGTTCTTCCGCGTCGAATCCGGCTGAATGTTTGTGGATGTCTGAGTTGCGTAGGGCTGTATCCACCAGACTCCGCTTTTGGCATACAGAACCACCTGTTCTCCTGGTTCGGCTCCGACCACCGGGCCCTCAAGGATATCCAATTGCTCTGGACCACCTGGACTGGCTAGCGGTACACGTGTGATCTCAATGGCGGGCTTTGGAGGTAAGCCACCGATGTGACAACCGGCCATCAACATGACGCCAAAAAGGAGTAGCTTCCATGGCATTCTCTGGGGTTGCAAGAAGTCTGCGAAGAGTCTCATAGACTTCGGCCACGCTCGTTTTTCGATGGAATGGACAAAACGGGCAACCCATCCCTCGAAACCCCTGTCGCCACTAGCGACGAAAGGCTGCGGATGGTGGACCCGATGGTAACAGCTTCCGACTCCGCTGCGAAACCAGGGCGAACCAAAAGAAGAGAAAACGGGAAATCTCGAGACCGGTATTGCGTTTTCGTCGCCCATAATCGAGATTCACAACTTTGCCTCAGTATTCCGGCAGAAGATACTACGGATCTGGAAAATCAATTTGGCTGAATCCAAAAAGTAGTGCGTCAAGAGAGTACCCGCCTGCTCCGATCATTGAGAGCTAACTGCAAACGAAAATCGTGCTCGCAACCGCGCCCGGAGTCGTATTGCGATAGAGAAAGAAATGGACAACGGGCAGCGCGGCCGCAAGCCCAGAGGCGATTGGAGGGAAGAGTCCGAGAGCAAGGAATAGAGCAAGGACCGCGAGCAGAAATGAGAGCAATCCTATTCTGCGGTCAACATACTCCTGTCGTATCAGTGCGACGATGAGAGACGCCGTTGCGCCCCGCTGCAGCAGTAGGCGCAACCCCAGTCTTCCCCTTGCGAACGCAACAACTCAAAGGCTTACGTTGAGTCTTCTAAGGAGTCGAGAAATTGGATGCCCTCTTCCTTCCCTTCATTCACTTCGCCTTGATCGTCGAGGCCATAAGAATAGTTTGAACACGCCCTAGTTGCGTTCGGCTGGGATTTTGGCGAAGTATACCTGCATGAATTCCCGGAATGCCGATTCCAGGGCGTCGATCTGCGAGCTTACGCTGGCCAGATCTCCGACATCGGCGTTGGCCTCCATCTCGGTGGCCACAGCGCAAACCCTGAGAGCGCCGACCGTTCCGCCGCAGCCGCGAATGCCATGCGCCTGCCGCGCCGAACTTTCGCTGTCTCCGCGCGCGAGAAAGTGTTTCAAAGCTTGGATCTGCGACGGCATGTCGGTCAGAAATTCCTGAATCACCAGGGCAGCCAATTCCCGGTCCCCCATCAATCGGCTCAGCACTTCTTCCTCATCAAACACTGCCATCACGGAATTCGAACCACACACGAGGTTGGACTGCGTGCCCGACGCCTGCATGGCGCGGTCTGTATGCAGCAACGATCGGCACGCTGGATGCCAGCGTTCCAGTTCTTCCCGCAGCCGGTCCGGGGAAATGGGCTTGGAGACAAAGCCGTTCATACCAGACGCGAGGCAATGCTCGCGATCGGACTGCAGGGCGTTGGCGGTCATGGCGACGATGGGAATTTCGCAATCGAGCGCTTGGCTGCCTGCGGCGCGGATGGTGTGAGTGGCCTCGATTCCATCCATGACCGGCATGCGCATATCCATAAGGACCAGATCGTATGCCTTGGTGGCCACAGCTGCTACCGCCTGCGCTCCGTCGCAGACGACATCCGCACGCAGGCCCAGCTGGGCAAGCATGCCCAAAGCCACGGCCTGATTCACTGCATTGTCTTCCGCGAGCAGTATGCGAGCACTGGAGGGTGCGGCCGGTCGCCCAAGGGGGGCGATTTTTTCTTGGGTCATTGGAGTTAGGGCGTTGCCGTCGCATGGGGGACACCCTGTCAGTTTGCGAAACAACTCGTCGCGTCGAACTGGTTTTCGGAGATAGGACGCGGATTGAGTTGAGCCGAAGCTGGCCTTGATTGCAGGCGATCCCAATTCCAGCCGGTGGGGAATTCCGGATCCCGCCAGGAACACGATCTGCACCGGCGCAGTGCCATCGATCTGCCCACCGCAATGCTCCCGCAACTTGTTGCTCAACTCGGAAACTGCGTCGGGAACTGCATCAGGCAACTGCGTGTCGAACAAGACAAAACGGAAACAGTCGTCGCCTTCCTGGGCTTGACGCAACGCGCACATGGCATCCGCCAACGTCGCCGCATGTGCCGGACGCATCTCCCAGCTGGCTGTCAGCATCGCCAGCGCTTGGCGGCAAGATGCGTTGTCGTCCACGATGAGCACTCTCTCTCCGCGAAGCCGCGCCAATGCTTCTGGCTCCCCCCTCTGAATCGGGGGAACCTGCACACGGAGGTTGACCGTGCATGTGAACTCCGAACCTTGTCCTTGCTGGCTGCTGACCTCAATCTGGCCTCCCATTTTCTGAGCCAGTTGCCTAGAGATCGACAGTCCTAGCCCGGTTCCACCAAACTTGCGGTTGGTTGCAGCTTCCACCTGGCTGAATTTATCGAAGACCATTTCCAGCTTGTCGGCCGGAATACCGATGCCAGTGTCGCGCACGGAAAAGCGAAGTATGCAGTGCTGGCCGTCGACTTCTTTCAGGGCGGTGTGCAGAACGACCTCGCCCTTGGAGGTGAACTTAATGGCGTTGGAGAGCAGATTCATCAGAATCTGGTAGAGGCGTCCTGGGTCTCCAGCAAGCAGTCTGGGCACGTCGGGTTCGAAGATCGAGACCAGTTCCAAGCCCTTGGACTGCGCTACCACGCCAAGCGCGGTCATCAGATGGTCGACTTTTTCATCCAGATCGAAGTCGATGATCTCCAGATCCAGGCGGTTGGCCTCAATCTTGGAAAAGTCGAGGATGTCGTCGATCAATCCCAACAGCATCTTGCCGCTGGTTTGCACCGTTTCGGCGTAGCTGTACTGTTCGGGAGTGAGGCCAGATTCGAGCAGCAGGCCGGTCATGCCGATCACCCCGTTCATCGGGGTCCGGAGTTCGTGGCTCATGTTGGCCAGGAATTCGCTCTTGGCCCGATTGGCTGCGTCAGCGCGTTTCCGGCGGAGGCGTTCTGAGGTTTCCTGAAAAACGACCACCGCACCGGTCGACTTGCCATCGCGCAGGATAGGCGTGCTGGTGTACGCAACGGGAAAGCTGCTCCCATCCTTTCTCCAGAAAACTTCGCTATCGCAGCGGTGCACCTCTCCAGTCCGGAGCGCTGCATAGATAGGACACTCTTCCTCTGGGTAGCGCGAACCGTCTGGGTGGGAATGATGAATGAGCCGGTGCTGCACTTGGCCTACCATCTCGCCCGCGGAGTGGCCAAGCATGGATTGCGCTGCTGGGTTGGCAAAGGCTGTCTTGCCTTCGGCATCGATCTCAAGGATGCCCTCGCCGGCCGCGTCCAGGATCAGGCGATGCATGTCGCTGGTCTTTTCCAACTCCAGTTGCAGAACCGCCTCGCGTAAGGAGGCGCTCTGTTCGTCGGCCTGCCGCAATTTGGCCTCCACCTCCTTGCGCTCGTTGATGTCTTCGACCAGCGTAATAAAGTGCTGGATTCGACTTTGGCCGTCCCGCTGCGCGGAACTCGTCAACCGCACCCAGGTCAGTGCGCCGTCTTTGCGCAGGTACCGCTTCTCCCAACTTGGTACGCGGTCGGCGCCCCCGAGCAGCTTTTCAAAGGCGTCTGTGCTTTGGTCCCGATCTTACGG
>Ga0302319_10021579_pt1 | contig 11600 bp, 8 predicted proteins | sample Bog_T0_2_FD_203319 | JGI IMG/M metagenome (GOLD analysis project Ga0302319, IMG submission 203319) | Peat permafrost microbial communities from Stordalen Mire near Abisko, Sweden - Bog_T0_2 | ecosystem: Environmental > Terrestrial > Soil > Wetlands > Peat | place: Sweden: Abisko, Stordalen Mire...
CGAAACTGGTCGCCCTCATGGATCGCATCGATCGGGGCAACCTGGGCCAGGTCGTAGCGGACCGACGCCGGCGCGTAGCGCTTCAAAACGCTCTGCTTGTCCACGTGAACCGTGATGGTTTTGGCCGTGGATCCCGCACCGCTGGTAACCATGATTGTGCCAGAGGCCGCATCGACGCTCTTCACAAGCCCGCTGACCCCGCGCTGCTGCCAATCTTTCTGGTCCTGTGCCTGTTTGGCCGCCAGTGCCGCCTGCTTCAGCGTAATCACCTGCAAAGCCTGGGTCGTACCGGCTGCCGCATTCGGATCCAGCCGCACCAGCACGCGGTCGCCCGTGGCGATGCTGCTGAACTCAACCGTGATCGCCGCGCTCAGATCCTTTGCGCCCGGCTCAACCTGCTTCAGAACCGCAGTCGCCGGCACATCTACTTGATGAATCTCGCCTGCGTCGGTTTTTACCGTAAGTGAGGTGCCGTTTACCGCGGTAACCGTGCCCAAAAAACGCGAGGCCGGGGCTGCGGTTTGTGCTTCAACGCGAATCGCGCAGATCGAAAGCGCCGCCAAAACAGCCGCCGACGCCAATATACCAATGCTGAACTTACTCTTCATGCAAACTCCCGGAATCGAATCCTTGTGCCCAGTACAAAAAAGGGTCTCTATTGCGATAGACGAATTAGGCGTCCAAAAGGTCGAACCGCAGTTTCAGACTGTGCACAAACAAGTTATGGGTTAAGGTTGAACACGGCAAAACCAGCTTGGCCACGTCGTATGCGGCGTAAAGCTCAAGCAGATTCTAGGTTCCTGCGGAATATCCCGCATGATGCCTGGTATGCGGGCTCAAGTTGTTGAGAACGCCGCAGCTATTTTTTCACGGGGCCAGCTCGGCAGTCTCAAGAAATGCATAGCTCCCCGACGGGGAGGGGATCACATTGGTCAACCTCCCATTGTGAACCACTATCGTGTTCGGGTACCACAGGTTGACTGCCGGCAGGTCGCGAGCCAAAATCTGCTGCGCCCCAACGTAGTCCGCACGCCGCTTTTGGCTGTCGGCACTCTCTACCGCATCCGCCAGCAGGGCGTCCAGTTCCTTATTCGAGTAGTGCCCCCGATTGGCCCCCTTGGGCGAAAAGTTCGCCGTCGCAAAGGTGTAGCCAAAAATGTCCGGCTGCTCGTTGCCCCCGATCCAGCGCAACGAATACATCTGGAAGGCTCCCCGCGTCACGTCGGAGTAGAACGTCGCAAACTCGTAGCTCTCTAACTGGAGCTTAATGCCCACCTGCGCCAGTTGCTGCTGCAGTACGGCGGCCAGCAAGCGCGCGCCCTCTTCGGTGCTGGTCTTCATGGCCAGCTTAAAGCGCACTCCGTCATTTCCGCGACGGTGGCCCGACTCGTCCAGCAGCCGCTCCGCCCGTGCCGGATCGTACTCATACCGCGCAACCTGATCGGTCCACGCCCAGTGCCCCTTCGGCAGCAGACTGTCTGCCGCCTGCGCATGACCCCTCAGCAGTGTCTTGATAATCAGCCTGCGGTCAATCGCCCAGGCAATCGCCTGCCGCACCCGCGCATCGGCAAGCAGAGGATCGCGCACGTTGAAGGCCAGGTACTGAATCTCCGTCCCGCCCGTCTCTTCCATCCGCAAATCCTTCCGCGCCGCCAGTACCGGCAGCGAGTCGATGGGCAGGGAATTGACGGCCACATCGCCCGATCCCTTCTCCAGTTCTAGCGATTCGGTAGTCTCGTCCGGCACCACTCGAAACCGCACCCGCTCCAGCTTCGGCTCAATGGACCAGCTCAGAGGGTTGCGCTCAATCGTCACGTCCTGATCGATCTGCTGGCTCACAAAGCGGAACGGCCCCGTGCCCACCGGATGTTTCCAGAAATCGCGCCCGCTGCCCTCCGGCACAATGCCCATGGCACCCGTCGAGAGGTTCCGCAGCAGGTAATTGTCCGCATGTTTCAAATGCAGAACAACTGTCAGCGGGTCTCGCACCTCCACGCTGGCTATCGCCGCATACGCCGCCGCCTTGGGCGATATCACCGCGCCCGAGCGGATCGAATCAATCGTCCAAACCACGTCACGCGCCGTGAATGCGCGTCCATCGCCAAAACGCACCCCATCGCGCAAGTGAAACACAATCGTCAGCGGATCGGGCTGCTCCCAACCTGTCGCTAGCGCGGGCGTGAACTCGAAGCTCGCGTTATGATCCACCAGCCCGTCGAACAGCAGGGCGTCAATCCTCTGTGACTGCGCATCGGTTCCAATACGCGGGTCAAGGTTAGCCGGGCTGCTCTCGATCAAGAACACCACGGTCCGCATATCCCGCTGGGTCGAATGGCACCCGGCCAGCATTGCCAAGGCCGCTAGCGCCAACAGCTTACGCATACGTCACCTGGCCCAGAATCGCTCCTCGCGCCGCTCCCGTTGCCGCCGGCACGTTGCCTGCCCGCTTGTGCCAGGTTTGCCATGCCAGCAGCGCGAAGGCCGCAGCCTCTTTCGCCTCCACCGGCATTCCGAATTCCTCACTCGCCGCCAGTTCGCAACCCATGGGCGCAAGCCGCGCCTGCAACATTGCCATCAGCGTAGCGTTGCGCGCCCCGCCGCCAGACACAATGTAGTCCACCTCCGCGCCCTTCATCCGCCGCCGCACAAACTGCCGGTAGCTTTGCGCAATCGTCTCTGCCGTTAGCACAGTTGCGGTAGCCAAAGCGTCTTCGGGATTCATCGAGCGTTTACGGCATTCCTTGAGGAAATTCGCAACATGATTGCGCCCAAACTGCTCGCGTCCCGCCGTGCGCGGCGGCGTCAATTTGTAGTAAGGATTTCGAAGCTCCTGTTTGAGCACCGGGTCAATCACCGTTCCGCGCGCCGCAATATCTCCGTTGCGGTCGAAGGCCTTCTTGAACAGCTCCTGCGCCAGCGCATCGATCATCATGTTTCCCGGCCCGGTGTCGAAGGCGATCACGTCCTCAGCGCTTGCCCCCGCCGGAATCGCGGTCAGGTTCGCGATGCCGCCAATATTCTGCAGAACCCGCCCGCGTTTCCCGTCGGCGAACAACACGTAGTCCAGCATTGGCACCAGCGGCGCGCCCTGGCCGGCCGCCGCCATATCCGCCGGCCGAAAATTCGACACCACAGGAACCCCGATCTCTGCCGCAATCAACGCAGCCTCACCCGCCTGCCACGTGCATGCAAACGTGCGTCCCGCATAACTCGCCGGTTGCGCCTGGTGGTAGAGCGTCTGCCCGTGGCATCCAATCAAATCCAGCTTTCCGGCCTGCGCTTTGTGCTTCTCCATCGTGGCCGCAACCGCTTCGGCATAGGCAATCCCCAGCCGCCAGCTCAAACGCGCCAGCTCCGCCGCTGAAGTCGCCGGCGCATTCATCGCCGCCAGCACCGCACGCCTGAGCGCCGCTGGAAAGGCAAATCCCTCATGCGCCAGCAGCGTCAGCTTCGGCCGCAGTTTGCCCGGCGCAATCAGCACCAGCGCCACGTCGATCCCGTCCGCCGAGGTGCCGCTCATAATCCCGGCCACCGTCATTGCTTTTGCCTTCATGCCTGTGTGGCCTCCGCTTACTGCAACCGCCCAACCGTATCGCTGAAGCGCAATATCCGCTTCCGCAGCGCTTCAAATTGTGTTGCCGTCAGTGCCCGCTCCAGCGCGCCAGGAAACAACCGCGCCCGCAGCCGTGCAGTTCGTTGTGCGTGTGCGGTCAGCATCGCGGCAAACGCACGCGACCCTTCCGCCTCGCGCAGCAGCGCCTCATACCCGCGCAAAATCAGCTCCGGACTGTGACAAATCTCCATCAGGTCAATCCCCGCGCGCACTGCGGCCACCACAGCCTCTTCAATGGGCATGAACTTCAGAATCCCGCCCATCTCCAGATCGTCTGAGAACACAATCCCCTTGTATCCGATCCGCTTGCGCAACACCGTCGTCATCCAGTACGCCGAGACGCTTACCGGCCGCGCCTTTCCCGGCGTACTAGGGTACGCTGCGTGATTCACCATCACCATCGGCAGTGCATCGCGCAGCGCGCGATACGGCGCAAGATCGTCAAGCCAGAGTTCCGCCATGCCGCGCTCAATCTGCGGTGTCTCCTGGTGCGAGTCGAGTGCCCCCGCGCCCAGCCCTGGGAAATGCTTCCCGCAGCCGGCCACGCCCATGGCATCCAGTCCGCCAAGAAACCCGCGCGCATACTCCACCACGCCCTCCGCAGTCGCAGCGGCCACGCGTGTTCCCATCACTGCGGCTGATTCCGGCAATCCCAAATCCAGCACCGGCGCAAGCGTCGTGTTCAACCCAAACGCCTTCACCGCCCGGCCCACCAGCTCGCCATGTTCGCGCGCCAAGCGTTCCTTGCCAGGGTTCCTTGCAGCTCGCGCCACGGCCTGTGCGGAGGGCATCGGCGCCAGCGCGTCGCGCAACCGGTCCACCGTGCCGCCTTCCACATCCACGCAGCGCAAACTGTGCGCCGCGCACAGCGCAGTCGCCTCCGCCAGCAACGCCCGCGTCTGCCGCGCATCTTGAATGTTGCGCCGAAACAGAATCACGCCGCCCGGCCTCACCAGCCGCAGCCACGCGCGTTCCAGGCCCGTCAGCTCCGTGCCGCCAACGCCAACCACCATCAGGCTTCCCGCCGCCTGGCGCATTGCAGCCTTCATGCCTTCTCCTTCAACTCCTGCTGCAACTCCTCCAGCAGATTCAGCGCCTGCAGCGGCGTCAGCGAGTTCACGTCGGTCGCCTCAATCCGGTCCACAATCCGCTGCGATAGTGGAGTGAAGATCGTCAACTGCATAGGCTCCGGCGTGGTCTCAACCTGCACGCTTTGCCGCTCCTGCTTCTCGTGCTGCCGCAAAACATGCTTGGCCCGCTCGATCACCGCCTGCGGCAATCCCGCCAGCCGCGCCACCTCAATGCCGTAACTCTTGCTGGCCGCGCCCGGCTCAATATTGTGCAGAAACACAATTCCTTTCGGCGTCTCCTTCACGCCCACGCGCAGATTCCGCACCCGCTTCAGCTTCTCGGCCAGCATGGTCAGTTCGTGATAGTGGGTTGCAAACAGCGTGCGCGCGCCCGTCTCCGCGTGCAGAAACTCCACCGTTGCCCACGCCAGGCTCAGCCCGTCGAAGGTCGCCGTGCCGCGCCCCATCTCGTCCAACAGAATCAGGCTGCGCCTGGTCGCCGTGTTCAAGATCGTCGCCGTCTCCGTCATCTCCACCATGAACGTCGACCGCCCGCGCGCAACGTTGTCGCTCGCGCCGATGCGCGTATAGATGCGGTCGGCCAAGCCAAACCGAAAGCTATCCGCGGGAACAAAGCTGCCCATCTGCGCCATCAACACCAGCATCGCCGCCTGCCGCAGATAGGTGCTCTTGCCGCCCATGTTCGGTCCGGTAATCAGTAGCAGGCTCGGGCCGTCTTCCGTCGCGCTCAAGTAAAGATCGTTGGCAATGAACCGCCCCTCGCGCGTCTCTTCCATCCACTGCTCAATCACTGGATGTCGCGCACCAATTGCCTCCAGCACCGGCTCTTCGGCGATCTTCGGCCGCATGTATCTCCGTCCCGCTGCCAGATGCGCAAAGTTCGCCAACAAGTCAGCCTCAGCCGCCAGTGCCGACGAGCGCTTGATCCGCCCCGCCGTTTCCAGCACCGCTGCGCGCAGCTCCACAAACGCGCGCTTCTCAATTTCAATTGATCGGTCATGCGCGGTAAGAATCTTCCGCTCAAGTTCTTTCAGGTCCGGCGTCGTAAACCGCTCCGCGTTCACCAGCGTCTGCTTGCGCTCATAGTCCGCGGGAGCCAGGGCCTGGTTGGCCTTCGTAATCTCGATGTAGTAGCCAAACACCGAGTTGTAGCGCACCTTCAGCGAACCAATTCCGGTCCGCTGCCGCTCGCGCTCCTCGATAGCCGCCACCGCCTGCCGTCCAGTCCTCGCAATCGTACGCAACTCGTCCAGTTCCGCATCCACGCCCTCGGCAATCGCTCCGCCGTCCACTAACGTGAGTGGTGGCTCTTCCACCAGCGTCGTTTCAATCCGCGCTGTTACGTCTTCCAGCGTGTCCAGCCGCGCCGCAATCTCCATCCAGCGCGGCGCAGTCATCGCGGCCATTGCTGTCTTCAATCCAGGCAGCCTGCGCAGGCTAGCCGCCAGCGCCCGCACATCGCGCGGCCCAGCGGAGTCCAGACTCAATCGCGCCAGCAATCGCTCCAGGTCCTGCATCCCCGCAAACGACCGCCGAATCTCCTCACGCTTCAGCAGATCCCCCTGCGCCTCGGCCACCGCCTCGTAGCGCGCCTCCAACCCCAGCGCATCCATCAGCGGCCGCAGAATCGTCGTTCGCAAGAGCCGCTTTCCCATCGGCGTCTGGCACTCGTTCAGCGTGTGGAACAGCGTGGCCCGCGCATCCTGCCCAGCAAACAGCGGTTCCACAAGCTCAAGATTCCGCACCGTCACCGGGTCCAGTTCGAGCGCGGACGAGTGCTCCTCGAACCGCAACGAATCGATGTGCAGCGCCTCGTTCTTCTGCGTCGTCTTTACATAGTGCAGCACCACGCCGGCCGCAATCGCCGCCGCTTCATGGCCCACCAGCCCGTACCCCTCCAGCGAGCGCACGCCCAACTGCCGCTCCACCAGCGGAACTGCAAACTCGCGCGTCCATACCCAATCCTCCACGCGTGTCCGCGCCGGAATCCGATCGAGCGTCTGCGGAATCTCACCGCTTGCCGCCGCCAGCACCTCGCTCGCGCCCGCCATCAGAATCGCCTCGGCCGCAAGCTCGCGCGCGTGCGCTCCATTGAACTCCGCGGTCCTGAACTCGCCCGTAGAAACATCCAAGAGCGCCACGCCGCACGCCTGCCCCGCGCCCGGCTCATACAGCGCCGCAAGATAGTTGTTCTGCTCTTGCCCCAGCCCGTTGTCCAGCGCCGTCCCCGGCGACAGAACCCGCGTCACCTCGCGCCGCACAATCTTCTTGGTAAGTTTCGGGTCTTCCATCTGGTCGCAGATGGCAATACGGTAGCCCTTGCGCAAGAGCCGCGTCAGGTACTGCTCCACCGCGTGGTAGGGAACTCCGCACATCGGCTGCGAACGCTCCCTGTCGCGCGCCGTCAGCGTCAGTTGCAGCTCCCGGCTCACCACCACCGCGTCGTCGTAAAACAGTTCGTAAAAATCGCCCATCCTGAAAAACAGCAGGGCATCGGGATTCTCACGCTTGGCCGCCGTCCACTGGCGCATAAACGGCGTCAGCTCTGCATCGGCTTTGCCGGCGGCCTTGCCCCCGGCCTTGCTCTGCGGCGTCTGCGCTGCGGGCGTCGCATCCAAAGCGGGTGGTTCGGTGGCATCCAAAGCAGTCTGTTCTATAGCGATCTGTTCAGGTTCCTTGCGGATCATGCTGCATTCCAGATTAAACCGGCCATGCGCCTCAGCAATCTCCCCTTGCCAACCACCCGCAGGCAACTGATTACCCCCGCCCGCTTAACACCGCCACCAGGCCCAAAGCATTACCATTAGGTGAGCAAACGCCGCACGCCGCGGTCGGCGGCAGCCAACCCGGATTTCGTACTGTTACGTGATCTAAATCACAGTAGCCCGCCCGTAAACCCTTTAAGGTGAAGATCGAGATGTACCTCCTCTGGCTTCGAGTAGCGACCATTCTTTACGCGGCTGCCGGCATTACCATCTTTCCGGCCGTGCTCTACGGCATAATCCGCTGGAGAAAGACCTGCGTCCATCTCGGAGGCCTGGCCTTCTTTTTCCACTTCGTCTCGGTCGTTGAGATGATGGTGCAGGCCCATCGCTGGATGCCCGTCAGCGTTCGCGAAATCGAGTCGCTCCTGGGTTTAGCCGTCGCCGCACTGTTCTTCCTCGTCTGGTGGCTTTACGACGCCATCTCGCTCGGCATCTTCGCTTTGCCCGCCACCTTTTTCCTGGTCTTCATTCCCGCTCTCGGGCCAGACCGATACACATTCCCGTCAGAAGGCGTGCGCGTCAGTTGGCTGGTTGCTCACATCGTCGCATTGCTGGTGGCCTACGCCGCGCTCTGCTTCAGCCTGCTCGCCTCCATCATGTATCTGGTCCAGGAAAAGCGCATCAAGAGCAAGCGCCATCTCGGCATGAAGCAGGGCCAGGACTCCTGGTGGGCGCCGCTCGACTGGCTGCCGCCGCTCGACACGCTCGAACGCATCGCCATGGCCACTCTTGAGTTCGGTTTCCCCTGCATGACCGTCGGGCTGGTCATCGGCTCGGTCCTTGCGCAGGAGTCGCCGCTCGGCGCTGCCTATTTCCTCGATCCCAAAGTGATTGCCTCATTCATTAGTTGGGCAGTCTATGTGCTGTTGCTCCTCATCCGCCGCGGCGCAGGCCTGCGTGGCCGCAAAGCCGCCTATGTCTCCGGTGGAGTGCTTGTCGTCATGATGTTGGTGTGGGCAGCGAATCTCTACAGCCACGTGCACAGGTTCGGTCCGCAATGACACTCGCTCTCATCGGCGTCAATCACAAGACCGCGCCCATTGAGCTGCGCGAGCGCATCGCTATCTCGCGCGATGAGCTGCCCGACACCACACGCGCCCTGGCCGAGACGCCCGGCGTCGAAGAGTGCATGATCGTCTCTACCTGCAACCGCGTCGAACTACTGGCCGCGGTCGACTCGCCAGAGACCGATCTCGCCGCATTTCTCCATCGCCGTTTCGGCATCGATCCCGCTCTGCTCGCTCCACATATTTATGAATATCGCGATCAGGAAGCGGTGGGGCATCTGTTCCGCATGGCCGCCAGCCTTGACTCCATGGTTGTCGGCGAGCCGCAGATTCTCGGCCAGGTAAAGGAAGCCTTTGCCGTGGCCAAAGCCGCAGGCACCGTCTCCGGGCAGCTCGATCATCTACTGCAAAGTGCCTTTGCCGCCGCCAAAAAAGCGCGCACCGAAACCGGCATCGGTTCCAACTCCGTCTCCATCGCCTCGGTCGCCGTCGATATGGCGCGCAAAATCTTCGGCTCATTGCAGGGCCGCACGGTCTTCCTTGTCGGCGCAGGCAAAATGAGCGAACTGGCCGCGCGCCATCTCATGCAGCAGGGAGCAGGCGCAATCCTCGTCACCAATCGCACCTACGAGCGCGCACGCCGCATGGCAGAGGAGATTCGAGGCTCCGTCATTCCCCAGGTCGTGCCCTTCGAGCAGGTCTATGAGGCCGCCGGCAACGCCGACATCGTCATCAGCTCCACCGGAGCGCCGCACCACATCTTCCGTCCCGAGCACGGCGAGGCCTTCCTGCGCCGCCGACGCAATCGGCCCATGTTCTTTATCGATATCGCCGTGCCTCGCGATGTAGATCCGGCGATGAACAACCTCGACGGCATCTTCGTCTACGACATTGACGATTTGCAGCAGGTGACCGCGGCTCACATGGAGGAGCGCAATCGCGAAGCCACTGACGCCGAGTCGCTCATTGCCGCCGAGGTCGAGCGCTTTCATATCCGCCAGCGTACCGTAAACGTTGCGCCGGCCATTGTTGCGCTGCAGCGCAAGGCAGAGGAGATCCGCCAGACCGAGTTGCAGCGCATCCACTCGCGCCTGGCCACGCTCACGCCCGAGCAGATCGCGGCCGTCGAGGCACTCACGCGCGGCCTGGTCAACAAGTTCCTCCATCCGCCCATGCAGGCGCTCAAGCAGGCAGCGCGCGAAAACGACTCCGCGCGGCTCGATACACTGTGCGAGGAGTGGTCGGTTTCTTCCGTTGCGCCCCCGCAGCAAGAAACTGAACGCACGGAGCGCGCCCAGCCTGACGCCGAGCCAGCAGAATCTCGCACTCAGGAGCCGCGTCCCCTGGAATCGAAGATCGAGGTCCGGAGATGAACTTGCGCATTGGCAGCCGTGGCTCGCAACTGGCGCTCTGGCAGGCCAACCATATTGCTGCGTTGCTGCGCGGTGAGGGCCACACCGTCGAGATCGAGATCATCAAGACCACCGGCGACAAGCTGCAGGAAGTCACCTTTGCTCAGGTCGGTTCAAAGGGGATGTTCACCAAAGAGATTGAGGAAGCGCTCGCTGCGGGCCGCATCGATCTTGCTGTGCACTCGCTTAAAGACCTGCCCACTGAGCTGCTTCATCCATTCACGCTGGCAGCAACGCCCGTGCGTGTCGATCCTCGCGACGCCTTTGTCTCCATCAAGTATTCCTCTCTGGCCGAGCTTCCCCACGGCGCAAAGGTGGGCACCAGCAGCCAGCGCCGCCGCGCCCTCTTGAAAGCGCAACGGCCCGATATAATCGCCATCGAGTTTCGCGGCAATGTCGATACCCGCCTCCGCAAGCTCGCCGAGGGCCAAGTGGACGCAATTCTGCTGGCCTCCGCCGGACTTGAGCGCCTGGGCAAAACAGATTGGCTCCGCCAGCGCCTCGACCCCAAGGAGTTTTGTCCCGCGGCTGGCCAGGGCTCGCTCGGCATCGAAACAAGAATCGACGACAAAGCTACCATCGACGCCGTGTCCTTTCTCGATCATGAGCCAACCCGCTTCGCCGTCACTGCCGAGCGGGCCGCGCTGGCCGCCCTTGGTGGCGGATGCCAGGTGCCCATCGGCATTCACTGCCGCGCCGGCGTCGAGATCGCAGGATCTGGCGCGAGCGCCACAGACGAGATCTTTGCCGTCGTCGCATCGCCGCAGTCAGGGCAGGCCGTGCGCGTTCACCACGTAGCGCAGCGCACAGGCGATGCGGCCACACTCGGCCGCTTGGCTGCCCGCATGCTCATCGAATCCGGCGCAGCGCCTCTGCTTCAGCAGGCCGAGGCAGGCGAGTGAAGGCACAACCGCTTGCCGGACGACGCGTTCTGGTTACGCGGGCTGCCCACCAGGCAAGCAGGCTGAGCGATGGCCTTCGCGCCCTCGGTGCGGAACCGATCGAGGTTCCCGTCCTCGAAATCCGCCCACCCGCCAGCTTCAAACCTCTCGACCAAGCGCTGCGGCAGTTTCCGAGTTACAACTGGCTCATTCTCACCAGCGCCAACGCAGTGCGCGCGCTTGAGCAGCGGGCCGGGTCTTTGGGAATCGTACTCACTGGACAGTCCACGCTCAAGGTTGCCGCCATTGGCGAAGCGACGGCCGTCGCCGCGCACAAGGCTGGTTTTCAGATCGCGCTCATTCCAGAGTCCTACATTGCCGAATCTCTTGTAAGTGAGCTTGCCGCGCACGCAGCAGGGCAGCGCATTCTACTTGCCCGTGCAGCCATCGCCCGCGATGTAATCCCCGATGCTCTTCGCGCTGCAGGAGCTGTCGTCGACGTAGTCGATGCGTATTCAAACGCCATGCCGGCCAATGCTCCCGAGCGTCTCCGCGCCGCTCTGCTTGCGGGGATCGATGCGGCCACCTTCACCAGTTCATCGAGCGTAAAGCATCTTGCCGACGCAGCCTACGCCGCCGGACTCAACTTTCCCTTCGCGGCAGTGGCCGCCGTCTCCATCGGCCCCATCACCACCGAAACTCTCCGTGAGTTAGGCTGGCCGCCCGCCGCTGAAGCATCCGTCTCCGACATCCCCGGCCTGATCCAAGCAGTGATTCAGGCCCTCGCGTAGCGGTCTCAGTCAAATTGCGATTGCACAAATCGGAATGATA
>Ga0302319_10021580_pt1 | contig 11600 bp, 6 predicted proteins | sample Bog_T0_2_FD_203319 | JGI IMG/M metagenome (GOLD analysis project Ga0302319, IMG submission 203319) | Peat permafrost microbial communities from Stordalen Mire near Abisko, Sweden - Bog_T0_2 | ecosystem: Environmental > Terrestrial > Soil > Wetlands > Peat | place: Sweden: Abisko, Stordalen Mire...
GAACGTTGTAGATCCAGACTTCGTTGTTGTCCACGCGCGCGAAGGCGTCGGCGATCTGCCCCTTGCCCGCGCGTAGCGACTTGACCTCCGTGCCGTGCAGCACGATGCCCGCCTCGAACGTCTCAAGGATGTGGTAATCGCGCCGGGCTTTATGATTGGTCACGATGTCGGCCATGAAAATGTCTATCCCGCAGGCTACATAATTTTTTCGGAATAAAAAAGCCGGAAGAAAGAATTCCTCCGGCTTCGAAAGATTAAGGGATGGGCTACCGCTTCTTGCGTTTCTTGGCCACCGGCCGAGTCAGGGCGACAATCTCCGGCAGTTCCCAGCCGATCTTGTCTTCCAGGATTTCGCGCAGCGCGATGTCTGCGGCTCCAAGGTTGCCCGGATCCGAAATCAAAGGACGGCTCAAGCCGCCGCCGCCGGAATTCAACTGGCGCACGCGGCGCGACACGATGTTCACGAGGACATTCGGATTGCCAACCTTTTCATTGGCTCGTTTGCAAAGTTCAGCGTTCATGGTTTGTCTCAACTCAAGTCGAGTTGCATAGCATAAGTGGCGCGCGGCGGAAGGCAATGAAAAAATTCCCTTCAAACTTGTCCGCCTTTCGGGCATTTTCTCAAACTTAATTTTATGCCCAAGCCAAAAGCATTCGACCTGAACCAGTTTCTCGCCACCCGCACTGAAACCGTCAACGCCGCGCTCGACCAATTGCTGCCGTCTGAAAAAACCAAACCCGCCACGATTCACAAGGCGATGCGCTATTCGCTCTTCGCCGGCGGCAAGCGGATGCGCCCTGCTGTCTTGCTCGCGGCGGCGGCGGCCTGCGGCGGTTCGGAAAAAGACGCGCTGCCGCTCGCGTGCGCCGTCGAGTGCATCCACACTTATTCGCTCATCCACGACGATCTGCCGGCGATGGACAACGATGATTATCGTCGCGGCAAACCAACGAACCACAAAGTCTTCGGCGAAGGCATCGCCGTGCTCGCGGGCGATGCGCTGCTGACGCAGGCGTTTGAGATCGCCGCGCAATGCAAAAAATTTCCACGCTATCCGCACGACAAAATCATTCTGGAGATCGCGCGCGCGTCCGGCTCGTTGCAACTCGTCGGCGGCCAGGTCGCGGATTTGGAAGGTGAAAATAAAAAACTTTCCATCGCCGAGTTGAAATTCATCCACGAGCGCAAGACCTCCGCCCTGCTCTGCTGTTCCGTGCGGCTCGGCGGCATGAGCGCAAACTGCACGCCCGCGCAACTCGCCGCGCTCACCGACTTCGGCTATCACGTCGGCCTCGCGTTCCAGGTGATTGACGACATCCTGGACATGACGCAGACCAGCGAACAGCTCGGCAAGACGGCGGGCAAGGACGTGGCCGTGCAAAAGGCGACCTACCCGGCAATAGTCGGCTTGGAAAAATCGCGGAAGATCGCGGCGCAACTGACCGCCAGGGCGTTTCGAGCGTTAAAAATCTTCAAAGGCCGCGCCGGCGCCCTCGAGGCGCTGGCGGAATTTCTGCTTAAACGAGACAAGTGAAATCTCGAGTTGATGTGTGGGCATGAGCGTTCAACGCATTCATCTATGCTTGAGCAAGGAGTCACCGGACTTCGGACGCGAGCTCGCCAGCCAGAAAAAATAGCCTTTCCAAGCTGGTTGAAGGTTTTTTTGGCGGACGCCGTCATGTGCAAAGTGGCAAACCGTTTTCCCAACGCCGGGCCGGCCAGGACGTCTTGCGCGCACTGGACAAATCAGATCGCCGGGAAACACAGCTCGCCAAAATACTCGTGAAAATCCTGCTCGATTACGACGTGCTGCTGGACATCGTGGCGGCCCGCGAAAAGTTTCTGGCCGATTCCGCGCGCGCTCTGGACGCTTGCAAGACCGACAAAATCCAGGGCAATTGCCTGGCACACACTGGCCAACGCCTGTTATCTGGCCGAGGATAGCTCCCTCAAAAATTAACTCGTCAGTCCTGCTTGGAGTGTTGGTTTCTCCGGCGATTGCAGAACAAACAATGACCGCAAACGCCAAGAGCAACGGACAATCTTGTAGCCGGTTATTTACCACGAGTCAGACGCTGTTTCGCGCCTGCCCCTTTTGTCGAGAATAATTCAATTTGTGCTTGGTGGCTTGGTGGTGAATTGATTCTCTTCGAAAGAAAACCAGCTTTGCAATCGGCCGGTTTGGATTATCTTTCCGCCATGCGGCAACTGGGAAATTTTCTCTGGGCGCTCACGGCGGTGGTTGTGCTGACGCTGGCGGTTTATCTCACCTTCACCATCACGCGCTGGATTGGTCACGGCCCGGGCCCGCATTTCGACGACACCGCCAACGTCATCCGGCAGGTGCAGACGCTTTCCGATTTTGTCACTGTAAAATATGTGGTCGAAAAAGTGGTCATCCTCGACGCGCCTCCGGAGAGCACGCTCGGCCAGTTTGTGCAGGGCGACAACCGCGTGCTGCTCCTTGCGCACGGCATCGTCAAGGCCGGCATCAACCTCAAAAACCTCACGCCCGGAGACGTGACGATCTCCGGCAGCAGCATCCGCATCAAGCTGCCACCCGCGCAGATCACGGACGCATATCTTGACGACAGCCAGACCAAGGTAATTGACTGGAAACAGGGCTTTCTGCGGGGCTTCGACAAGGATCTGGAGCAAACGGCGCGGCTGATGGCGGTGGGTGAAATCCGCCGCGCGGCGCGAACGGACGGAATTCTGGACGAAGCCACACAACGCGCACAGTTGCAACTGGCGCTGTTTTTTCGCAAGACGGGGTTTGAACGCGTGGAGTTTCCGGGGCAAAATTCAATCTCGGCCATCGGGCCGCTTTTGGATCTGCCTAAAAATTAGCCAATGTGTCTTATTTTCACCGGACACGGCAGGTCGGTTTGCGGCCCGGCATCCATGAAAATCGGCAGCCGTTTTTTCGGCGGGGAAATTCTCAACCTCGGCAGCCGCAACTGCATCAAATAGAGCGCGGCGGACTCTGCGACCGCCCGGCGGTTCGTGACTTCCGCCTGCCCCCAGCTTTCCTGCGTGAGTTTCAAAGCATCTACTTTTTTAGCCATGCCACCAAAGGTCGCAATTCATGTGCCAGAAAAAAACCGCCGGAAGCAAAAATTTGCGCCAATGAAAAAACTTCACCGCCCAATTTTCCATTTTAGCCGGGTCAGGGAAAATCACAAATTGTCAGCGTCACTTTTCAGTGCGAAATCCAAGCATAACGCTTGAAATTTCCACGTTCCGAAGCGTGGTTTTCGCCACCGAAGTCGTGTTTTCCACAGGCTGCAAGGGCACCAGCGCTGGTGAAACCATTGAATTGATTGCGTTCCCTTGCCTTTTTGGTTTTGGTCGGTTTTTTCTTGCCAAATCCATAAGCAATGTTTATAAAAGTGTTCCAATCCATCATCGCTGGCCGCTTCTTTTGGCGAAGCAGCGCTGGAAAAAATCAGAGGGGTTCTGCCATGAAAAAGATTATGAAATTCTCACCCGGGAAAACCTTGTCCATTGGACTTGCCATTCTGGCGGCACTGGCCGCAGCAGCAACGCAAACTCAAGGCTCATCCTGCACGCCGCCGCCTTCTGGATTAGTTGGCTGGTGGGCTGCGGAAGGGAATACGTTGGATCAGATTGGCGGTAACAACGGCACGCCGGTTGGCAATCTGACCTATGGACCTGGCCAAGTGGGGCAGGCGTTCGTCGGCGACGGTATCAGCAGCGGTGTATCGATGAGCAACTCTCCGAGTTTGCAACTGCAGGATTTTACCATTGAAACCTGGATCAAACGATCAAGCACAACGGCCGTCGCAAGCTCGAGCACCGCTTGGTTATTCGGCTACGGCAATAATGGCTATGGGGTGGGATTGTGGAACGACGGCCGGTTGTTCATCACCAAGGTTGGTGTCGACAGCATGGAGGCCAGCACAAGCATCACGGACACCAACTTTCACCACGTGGCGGTCACTAAGAACGGGAGCACAGTGATATTTTATGTGGATGGCGTCGGCTATCCGCCATTGGTGTATAATACGGTCTTTACTTTCACCGCACCAATGGGAATTGCGTATCTCCCCGGAAATGCCTCTTGCAGCTTTCTTGGTGAGATGGATGAGGTGAGTGTCTATAACCGTCCCCTTTCAGCCGCCGAAGTGCAAGCCATCTACCTTGCTGGCAGCGCGGGCAAGTGTTCACCGACACCGGCCAGTTGCGTCAATCCGCCAGCGGGCATCGTTGGTTGGTGGCCGGGGGAAGGCAATGCCAATGACATTGTCGGTGGTGACAACGGCACATTGCAGGGTGGTGCCACCTTTGCCTCCGGCGAGGTGGGCCAAGGTTTCCGGCTGGATGGAACCAATGGTTACGTGCAGATACCCGATTCGGCCGCACTGAAACCAACCAACGTCACTGTTGAGGCTTGGGTCTGGTTGGATCCCAATCTTCCTGCCAACCGCGGCGGCGAACAAATTGTGTTCAAGAAAAACACCTCGTCCGCTTGGTTTGAGGGTTATAGCCTTCTGAAAGTCACCATCGACAACGGTGATGGAACTTACTCGGACCGCTTCCAATTTTGCGTCTCCCGCTCTGGCAATCAGGTTGCCATCAATTCCCAAACCATCGCACAGCGCGGCGTCTGGTATCACGTCGCAGCAACTTACGACGGCAACCAGTCCAAATTGTATGTCAACGGTGTGCTGGAGGCATCGGCAACGCCCGGCTTCATGCTGGATTACGACACAACTCCGGTTTTCATTGGTACTACGGGAACTTGGGCACCCTATCTGGCCATGTTTGGCGGCATCATTGATGAGGCGTCAATCTACAATCGCGCGCTTTCGACCAATGAAATTGCCTCCATCTACAATGCCGGCAGCGCAGGCAAATGCACATCCTCGTCGCCCGCCGTGCCGTTCATTTTCAATTTCACACCTGCCTCCGGATCCAGCGGATCGGTGGTGGCAATTTCTGGAATCAACTTCAGCCCGACGGCTTCGTCAGACATCGTTTATTTCGGCGCGGTGCAGGCAAGCGTGCTGGCGGCGAGTCCGACCAATCTGGTGGTGTCGGTTCCTTTCGGCGCGACGTTTTCACCGATCACGGTAACCGTGAATGGTCTGACCGCCTATGCTGATCAACCGTTCATGCCAACCTTTCCGGGCATCGGCCAGATTAACAATTCTTCGCTGGCTCCATTAGTGAATTTGCCAACCGGAAATGGACCAAGCCAGGTGGTGATTGCGGATTTGGATGGTGACGGCAAACCGGATTTGATTGTCGCCGATGCTTATTCCGGTCAAATATCCCTATATCGAAACGTCAGCACAAACGGCTCATTGACGGCGGGTTCTTTTGGCCCCCGGGTTGATCTACCGGTGCTGCTGCCAGCCAGTGGGGCCAATCCATACAGGATCGTGGCCGCTGACCTGGATGGGGACGGCCGACTCGACCTGATCGTGCTCAATGGGGAAAGCGGTGTTGTATCCATTTTAAGAAACATCGGTTCTTCAGGGAGCCTCACCACCAACTCCTTTGCCGCTCGGATAGATTTGCCGGCCGGGAATAACATGCGTGGGCTGGCGGTGCAGGATCTAAATGGCGATGGCAAACCAGAAATTATAACTGCCAACAATGGCGACAATACCATTTCAATTTTTCAGAACCTAAGCACGGTTGGAAATATTGCCTTTGCTTCGAGGGTAAATTTAATTGCGGGCAATGGAGTTTATGACGTGGAGGTCGGTGACTTGGATGGCGATGGCCTGCCGGATTTGGCGGCGGCCAATGTCATTGACGGCACAGTATCCGTATACCGAAACCTGGGCACAGGAATCGCCATTACCACCAATTCCTTTGCACCCAAAGTAGACTTCCCCGCTTTAGCAACATGTTCTGCCATCGCCATTGGTGATATGGACGGCGATGGGAAGCTGGATTTGGTGGTGGCTGGGAATAGTGCCTCACAGGCAATTTCCGTGTATCGGAATACGGCGACAGCTGGCAGCATCACCACTAATTCCTTTGCACCTCGGGTGGATTTTGCGGCGCCGGGGTGGGTGGGTTACCTCGCCTTGGCAGATTTAGATGGAGACGGCAAACCCGATATTGCCCTGGTTACTCAAATATCCAGTGTTTTCTCCATTTTTAAGAATATTAGTGTGCCGGGAAGTTTCACGCCTGCGTCGCTGGCGGGCCGGGTTGATTACGCTTCGGGCAACAATCCCAATGGAGTGGCCATTGCTGATTTAGATGGCGATGGCCGACCTGATGTTGTTTTCGCCAACACATATGACAGCACCATCTCAATCTACCATAACATTGTTTCTTTTGGTGCCGCGCCGGCGATCATTTCGCAGCCGACCAACCAGACAGTCAACGCAGGCGACACGACAATCTTCAGCGTTACGGCCAACGGCGCAGTGCCGTTGAGCTATCAATGGAGCCTGAACACGACAAATTTGCCGGGAGCCACCAACGCCACACTGACGTTGACCAACGTCCAGCCCATACAGGCCGGGAATTATACCGTGCTGGTCACGAATTTGCTAGGGATGGCGACCAGCTCCAACGCCGTGCTTACAGTTAATATACCGGCCATACCACCGACCATTCTTTCGCAGACCCCCAGCCAGGTCGTCTTGCTCGGCAACACCGCAACCTTCAGCGTGACCGTCAGCGGCAGCATTCCCATAAGCTATTTCTGGCAACGCAACGGCGTCTTAATTCCAAACGCGACCAATTCCAGCTACTTACTGAACAACGCGCAGTTGTCCGACTCCGGCAGCAAGTTCAGCTGCCTCGTCACCAACGCCTATGGCTCCGCCGCCAGCACCAACGTGTCGCTCAAGGTCATTGACACGATTGCAAATGACTTATGCAGCGGCGCCATCGTCATCAACACCGCCAGTTACACCAATGTCCAGTCCACGGCCAATGCCAGTTCCTTCGGCGATCCCGCGCCCGACTGCGTGGATGGTTTTGGTAATGGCGTCTGGTATCAGTTCACCGCACCGGTCAGCGGGCAGCTTGTCGTGGATACCTTCGGCAGCAGCTTTGACACCGGACTCGCCATCTATACCGGCTCATGTGGTTCGCTTACGGAAGTGGCGTGCAACGACGACACCGGCGGCGTGACGTCACAGGTCACCATCCTGACAACCGCCGGAACCACGTATTTTATTCTCGCCGGCGGTTACAGTGCCCACACCGGCAACCTGGTTTTGCACCTGAACCACCTGACGCCGCCGGCCTTTGCCGTGCAGCCGGCGGATCAATCCGTTGTGGTCAGCAACACTGCCACCTTTAGCGCCGCGCTCACCGGCGCGCTGCCGATGAGCTTTCAATGGTATTTCAACAGCTCGCCGCTGGCCGATGACGGACGCATCAGCGGCTCAACGACGGCCAATTTGAGCATCTCCAACATCACCACGGCGGACGCGGGCAGTTACATGCTGGCCGTCACCAATTTCCTCGGCACCACCAACAGCACGGCGGCAGTGTTGACGGTTCTGACGCCACCAGCATTCACAACGCCGCCGGTGGGCCGCTCGGTGCCGCCCGGTTTGCCGACGACGTTCAACGCGACGGCCTCGGGCAATCCCGCGCCGGGCTATTATCAATGGCAGTTGAACGGCACGAACATTCCCGGTGCAACCGGCACGAGTTACACCATTGCCGCCGTCGGCACCAATGATCTCGGTTTCTATCATGTCGTCGCCAGCAACTCGGTCGGCACCACGGTCAGCGCGGACGCGCAACTAACCTTCGGACCGGTCGCGGCGTGGGGACTGAATTCATCCGGCGAATGCCTGCCGCCGCCGGGATTGAGCAACGTTATTGCCGTAGCGGGCGGTCATCTCACCAGTTTCGCCGTAAAGACGGATGGCAGCCTCATGTTTTGGGGTAGCGGGTTTGGAACAAATGTTCCAGCGGGCATGAACAACGTCGTGGCCGTCGCCGCGACCGGCGGCACCGGTGATTATGCGTTGCGGACGGACGGCACGGTTTTGGGGTGGACGGGATACCCTGCGCCGACAACGTTGAGCAACATCGTTGAGATTGCGGCTGGAAACAGTTTTGCCCAAGGCTTGCGCGCCGAGGGGACTGTGGTCGGTTGGGGCAATACTCCTTACAGCACCGTTCCCACCGGATTGAACCATGTCACCGCGATTGCCTGCGGCAACACTCATTCACTCGCATTGCGGAATGACGGCACTGTCACCGCCTGGGGCGTTGGCCCGGGAACGAATGTTCCCGGCGGACTGGCAAACGTGACGGCGATTGCCGCCGGTTTCACGCACAGCTTGGCGCTGCAGTCCAATGGCACGGTTGTTGCCTGGGGCAGCGGCTCGGGAACCAATCTGCCCGCCGGTTTGACAAACATTACCGCGATTTCCACCGAGAATGTTTCTCCCAGCACTTTGAACCTGGCCCTGCGCGCCAACGGCACGGTCGTCGCGTGGGGTGACAATCCTTACGGGGAAACCATTCCGCCGGCGGCATTGAGCAATCTCCTTTCCGTCGTCATCGCCGCGGCGCCCAATCACGGGCTCGCGCTGGTGAACGCCGGCAGCCCGGTCATTTTGCATCCGCCGGTCGGCCTCACGGGTTACACGGGCCGCAGTGTCACTTTGCAAGGTGCCGCCATTGGCGCGCAGCCGTTGAGCTATCAGTGGCTGCTGAATGGCACGAATGTTCCCGGAGCCACGAACACCACTTTGTTTCTCTCCAATATCCAGGCCGGCAACGCGGGCAATTATCAATTGTTCGTCAGCAACAGCATCAACACGGCCTTGAGCCTGCCTGCACCGCTGACCGTCATCAGCAACAGCACGCTGACGTTCTTGAGCCAGCCGCCGGCATCGCAAACAAATTATCAAGGCAGCAAAGCCACACTCGGCGTCACTGTTCTCGGCAGCGGCCCGCTGGGCTACCAGTGGTATTTCTCCACGAACAACCAGATTTTCACCGCCGTTCCCGGTGCGACCAATGACAGCCTGATTTTTGACCCGGCGTTCGCCAGCCAGTCGGGTTACTACCGGGTGGTCGCCAGCAACCAATTCAATTCTGTCACCAGTTCATCCACTTACCTGCGCGTGCTGTTCGCCAAAGCGTGGGGTTATATCCCCACGGATCCGCCGTTCAACGTGACAAACGCCACCGCCGTCGCTGTCGGCAATGCAGGACAAGGCGGTCCCTTCGGCGACTATTTCGCGCTCAAGTCGGACGGGAAAATTTCAAGCTGGTCGGGCGGTTTTGTCTATTTCGGCGAAACCAATTTTGCGACCTTGAATAATTTCATCGTCACCGCCGTTGCGGCGGGTTATCAGGATTCTTTGGCGCTGAAGTCGGATGGAACGGTCGCCGCCTTTGGCTTCAACCAATATGGTGAAACCAATGTGCCAGCCGGGTTGAACAATGTCGTGGCCATAGCCTGTGGCGATATTCATGACCTCGCATTGAAATCGGACGGCACCGTCGCCGGTTGGGGACAAAACTCTTACTTCCAGACGACCAATGCGGCGGCCACCAATGTCGTCGCCATTGCTGCCGGCGGACAGGACAGCATCGCCTTGCGAGCGGACGGCACCGTGGTTTCATGGGGAAGTTTCAACGCCCCAGCTCCGTTCAACGTAACTAATGTCATCGCCGTCGCCGCCGGTGGTCAACATTACCTCGCCTTGCGCGCCAATGGAACGGTGGTTGGCTGGGGCTATAATGCATATGGGCAGACCGCCATTCCCGCTGGCATTAGTAACATTGTCGCCATATCCGCCGGGGCCAATCACAGCGTCCTGTTGCGCAACGACGGCACCGTCGTGACCTTGGGTGCTTACGCCGGGAATTCCAGTTTGGGCGCTCCGGCGGATCTCGCCAACGTCATTGCCATCGCCAGCAGCGGCGACCATGACCTCGCGTTGTTCGGCACCCGCGCGCCGGCCTTCACCGTCCAGCCGTGGAACCGGACATTTCCCCTGAATGCCGTGACGAACCTCACCCTGGCCGCCAAGTGCGTCGGCGTCCAGCCGGTGCGCTATCAATGGCAGTTGAACGGCACCAACGTGCCCGGCGCGACCAATGACACGTTGAACCTGTCGAACAATCCGTTTGCCACCGCCCGGATCAGCTTTATCCCAACCGGTGTCTATCAGCTCATTGCCAGCAATGCCTACGGCGTCGTTGCCAGCAAATATGCCAAGGTCACCTCGTTCATCCCGCTCGGCGACGCGCTGGACACAACGACCGTGCAGGGCGTTTCGACCTATAATTGGACCACCAGCGGTAATGCACAATGGTTCGGCGAAACCAACGTCACCCACGACGGTGTGGACGCCGCGCAGAGCGGCGGCATCGGACCGCTGCAGGAAACCATTTTGCAGACCACCGTCGGCACCAACTGGTCCGGCCGTTACACATTCTGGTGGAAGGTTTCCTCGGAACAGGATTTCGATTTCCTTGAATTCCGCATCAACGGCATCGTGCAGACAAGCATCTCCGGCGAGGTGGACTGGCAGCAGGTCAGCATCCCCGTCGCCGCCGGCTCCAATGTTTTGATGTGGCGTTATTCCAAGGATGCCAGCATCGACATGGGCCATGATGCCGGCTGGGTGGATCAATTCGCCTTCATTCCTGATGGACCCCTGATCACGTTGCAACCCGTCAGCCAGACCGTGAACATGGGAACCAATGTCACATTCCTGGTCACGGCCATCGGGCCCGGAAACAATTACCCGCAATTTTTGCGCTACCAATGGTATCAAAATGGAAATCCCATCGGCTTCAACAGCCCCTTGCTCACACTCAACAACGTGGGCCGGTCACAAAACGGAACCTACTTCGTGACCGTCACCAACATCACGATTCCAAACAACATCACCGTCAGCAGCAACGCCGTGCTGAAAGTCCTCGTGCCGCAGCTTCTCGGCTCGCCAATGCTGCTGCCCAATGGCTCGTTCCAGCTGATCTCGACCGATGCAAACGGCGGGTTGCTCTCGCCTTCCGACCTTGCGAACTTCGAGGCGCAGGCCAGCACCAACCTGTTGAATTGGGTGACACTGCCAAACGCATTGAGCCTCACCAACGGGATGCTGCTGCTCCAGGACGGGGCCCAGTCAAATTTGACCGCGCGCTACTACCGCATCATCGAACATTGAAATCAAAGCAAAATCGGGGGACGCGTCTGCTTCGGATGCGCCCCCTTTTTTTGCGAAATTGGTCAACGCAGCCTACCGGCGCTCCAGTTGCTGCAAAAGTTTTGCGTGGATGCCGCCGAAGCCGCCGTTGCTGAACACCACCACCACGTCGCCACCCTGCGCATTTTTCACCAGATGCGCCACGATGGCGTCCACATCCGGCAGATAAGCGGCATCCTTGCCGGCGGTCTTCAAGTCCCGCATAAGCTGTTCAGGATTGAGCCGTTCTTCCGGAGCAATCTGCTCCAGCCGCGCGACTTCGGAAACAACCACCGCATTGGCATCGGCAAAAGATGACGCCAGTTCCTCCTGAAAAACTTTTCGTCGCGTCGTATTCGAACGCGGCTCGAATACCGCCCAGATTTTTTCGCGGGCATGCCGCAGCCGCAATGCCCGCAGCGTCTCGCGAATGG
>Ga0302319_10021583_pt1 | contig 11599 bp, 7 predicted proteins | sample Bog_T0_2_FD_203319 | JGI IMG/M metagenome (GOLD analysis project Ga0302319, IMG submission 203319) | Peat permafrost microbial communities from Stordalen Mire near Abisko, Sweden - Bog_T0_2 | ecosystem: Environmental > Terrestrial > Soil > Wetlands > Peat | place: Sweden: Abisko, Stordalen Mire...
GGGAATTCAAACGCAGCTAAAGCGGCGCGTGTAAACCCGCTCACCGCAGGTGTCGAAGATTCACTCGATAAGTGACTCGGCGATTTCTCACTCATCGAGATCGTAACTGACGAGAAGCGCGTTTTTCATTACTGATCGGATCACGATATCGGTTTCCGCCGTGACAGTTGAAGCCATCTTACGTGAGGTCCAGCGCTTCTTCACTCTGTTCAAAGCTGTCCGGAGCAACCCGGTTTTCGAGATTTTCGGCCAGGTCCATCCAGCGAACAGCGCGTGACCATTCCGCGCCAAACGGTGCAAGTTGATTAGCGGCCCTCATGAGCCATGGCACAAAGTTTCCGTAAACGCTGTCGAGCGTTTGAACGAATTTATCGAACTGCCTTTGTTTGTATTCTTCCTTAGCTTTTGAAGCCTTATAACGCGGCATCGATTGAAATATCGTGATGGCATCGCGTTGTTCGAGCCACCCTGCGGTTATAGCAGGAAGGTCTTCAACGGTTGCAAATCCCTTTTGCTTTTTCGAGCCGACCAGTTTCTGCAAATAGCTATCGGTCTGTTCTGGAGCTGCGGCGAATTCGAAGATGATTTCGACAATCAACTCGTAGAGCCCAGAAGGTGGTGCTTCTCTCCGCAGAAAGGAACGCAAAGAACGTGCCGTTGTCGTTGACAGCCCCGTTCGATTGACTGCGGCCCCCAAATCAGTAAGTCGAATAGGACTTGCGGCTTTCGCGAGTGGCTCTCCGTCTGATTCACTCAGCATATCGGCCACAATGGTAGCGAAGAGTTGGTCTACTCGCTGAGGGGACAATACCTTTCGCGCGTAGCTGAACTGCGACAACCGCTGAGCCAATGCCTCATCATTTGGGTTCTCGGGAATCGCCGCAATAACCTGCGCTGATAGCGCCGCATATCGCGCGTCGTGATCGTGCTTCAAACCGTCGATGGGAAGAGCTGATTGCAGTGCGGGCGGATTCCCAATCATCGAAGCAATGGCAGATCGTCGCGCGGGTAACTGACTGGTTAGATGGGCTGGACCAAGAACGTTTTCGTAGAGGACGGTATCACCCTCCGTGAACATGCCTGCTCGCCCGCATCGCCCAGCGATGTTCCTAAACATCAGTGCGTCGAGTGGACGGGCGTCTGCTCCGAATCCCACAATCCAGCTCTCTAGCAAGGTGACTCGAAATGGGAGATCCGCACCTTCGGCCAACGTCGTGGTAGCTACAACAAAATCGAGTTCGCGACGCCCGACGGCCTCCTCGATGTGTCTTCTCAACTCGGGGGGAACGCTAGCGTTGTGGAACGCCACTCCCTTCAGAATCATTGCCGGTAACGTTGGATACCAAGGTGCGAGTGTTGCGGCAAGCTGAGCGAGGCGTGCCCTGTTGAGAGCCTTGGCCGGGTCATCCGGCAGTCGCAGCGAAATAGTATTCGCGATCAGGCGGGTTGACTCACGTGTCATACAAATGACCAGTATCGGTCCGCCGATGAGACGGAGAAGATATTGCGCTAAATACGCAACGTTGTCCTGAGAAGCTACCGTCACTTCGCGTTTCGGTTGGGCTTCGGGCTTCAGCCAGGTCGGTGGTGCCGCGATTGAATGAGGCCACTGAACCATGTGTGCACCCAACGTGGACAGAGGAGCCAGTTGAGACGGTCGCAGGGAGTCGTTTCCGAAGACCCATATCAGGTCACCAGTGGTGCTCCAGATGGCGAGGTGCCGCGCTGTAGGCCTCCAACTGTCAACAAAATAGTTCGCGGCATCGACGCCAAGAAATTCGAGGAACGCACTGGCGTCCGCAAGCACAGCAGAGAGTGCGATCATTCTGAAGCCACCGCGCTGAGTCTGCCGGAGCCGCAACCGCGTAATGATGCCTTCGAGCCTCGCACCTCGCGCTGAATTCGCAATACTGTGGGCTTCATCGAAGACGACAAGTTTCAGCGAATCGTCGGTGCCGTTATATCGCAGCCATGCGTCGAATCGTTCCGGCGTTGCCACCAATACCTCCCGGCGGAGGGCCGGCTGAAGAGCAGAATCCAGCTTGAAACCACCAAACATTCCCGTCACCCGGATATCGGTTTTATGCAGGTGGCGTTTGAGCGCTGCGGTTATCTGATTCCCGAGCGCCACATACGGCACGACTATCACCGCCAGTCCTGGCCCGTTCCTCAACACGGCGGCTACACAGCATTCGGCTAGTAGCGTCTTCCCGGTACTTGTGGGGAGATTAAGAAGCGCATTTTCGGTTCGAGAAGCGAATTGTCCGTCCAAGAGCAAGCGATATTGGGGAGGTAAAAGCGTGAGCACGTTGTCGTCCAGCAACCCCTCAACAAAAGCATCTGGGAGACCCACACCCGGCCCACGCAACGATCTCGCAACCGAAAGAACGACTGCCTGCTGCATGGCGACGCGCGCATTACGGAGAAGTGCGGCTTCCGAAAGTTCGGAGTGGAGCATGATCTTTTCGAGCGCCACCTTTACCGTTTCAGCAACGCGCTCATCGCCCATTCGGAGAAAGCGTTCCCAGGTCAACAGTAGTTCCGCTGTCGCGGGACGCATGGCATATTGAAGAAGCGTGCTGACGCTTCTGGGATCTGCCAGCGCAGCAGCAACGACACGATCATCGTTTCCGGAGATGTATTCGGGTTCAACAAGCCTGATGGACGAGTGCGCGCTGGGGAAATTGCCATACATGGCAAATGCAACGGCCGCCGATAGGAAAAGCTCGTTAGCATTCCCATACCTGGCCCCTTCTGGAAGCCGGCGCAGATACGATCCAACGGAAAACAAGGTGCGCGCTGATGCGATCAGCGGAAGCGTCGCCTGCTCATTGTGCAGAGCCTGTATCCCTGACTGGCCGCGAGTTTGTTGGAAGTGGAGAGCAGCCTTTCGGGCGATCGCCAGCGTTTCTGCGACTGAATACTCTGGCATCGGACACAGGCGGGCGACAGCGGTCGAACGCGCTGCGGCCCCCAGAAAATCGATGTCCACAAGCTTCACTGCTAAAACCCTCCTGTAGCGAGCTTCACAAGGCTCGCGTCTAAATTAGCAAGTGCGATGCTCCAGGCAGTTATTTGATTGTGGGCCCAGCCAAACCCGGCGATCTGAGTCCGAACGGCGATGAGTTTGGTCACCGGATCGGCACCCGCAGCCTCGTGAACGAGGGTAGGCACAAGGTGGACTTGAGAGCTATTCTGCGGCGAAGTACCGACGAGATCGTCGACTCGGGCCAGAAGGTCGTCCGACAACTGATGTTCAAACTCAAGCCGGTTTTTGATGGCAGCCGCTCGATTCACCAAGACGGTCCTGCCATCGCCTTCGTACAGCTTCTGGTAATCGGCGACGAGTGAGTCTCCGTACGCGAGGGAGGAATCTCCCGTCGTCTTCACCTCCTGGATGAAGAGCATGTCCCCTTCAGGGTCGGTCGGATGAAAATGAACGTAGGCGATATCCAGTCCGCTCATAGAGATGCCACTGAGAGGGTCATACGCATTGTTGGTCACGATGCGGTGGGGTGGGCTGGCGAAGACATTTTGGTGACCGATCACGAACGCAATGAATTCACCGAGATTGCCCCTCTGTGAATTGCTCAGCGTTGCGCCCGCCGGGAGAAGAGTCGCTTGGCGCGAACGCAAGAACGCTTGCAGATGGGTGTAGAGAGCAAGGCACGAGGGGTCCACACCGCTCCACAGCACAACTCCGGATTGCGTCTGCCAAGTCAGCAACGTGCCGCTCCAGCCGTCCTGATCGTTGGTCCAATCGTGTATTGCGTTCACAGCCCGCAAGTGGAAATGGGCCACAATCTCACTTCAGTGGGTTCAACTCTTTTGCTTGTTTGAGAAACGTCCGACCGCTTCAAGATAGTCGGCCCCTTTTCGCAAGACGGCATACGGTATCGATGTCAGGTCGAGAACGGTTCCTATTGGTGAAACCTGCGTTACCAAACCAAGGCTCTGCAACTTGGCGCAGATGCTATGAATCTCAGACGTTTTGAAGATGGGGTCTTCGGACTGAAGTTCCCGCCAGGTATTGTTTGCTAGGTTCGTCTCGGGCTGGAAAGCCGTCAGTCTCAGCTCAGCACCCTGAACCGCATAGATTTTGGCGAGGATGTCGATGTCGGCGTCGGTCAGGTCTACAGTGACGCGCATCATTTCATCTGCCTCTTCCAAATCAGCCGTTGGTCCTTCCATCACGGTGTGGACAACGATGAGGCTCAGGCGATCAATCCGTTCTTTCGATCCCGTTCGTTCCGATTTGCTCACCGCATCGGCCAAGAGTAGAGGAAGTTGTTCGACGATGAATTGTTTGTGAGCGTCAGATAGCGTCTTGACCTGCTCCTCGACCCCACGGAGCCTCAAAATGGTGGCGTCAAGGAGATAGGCAGTATTTTCCTCTCGCTGCTCAAATACCTTCTTCATGAAATAGGCAGCCGGTTTCGTTCCGGGGATGCCAACTGCTGCCAACCCCTCAAGCGCAGTGGTGACGACCTTCGGGGCGGCACCTGTCTTCCCAAACTCAATCTGTGACCGTGCGGCGTCTATCTCGTCATCAATAGCCATGCTTTGCCTCGTCTGCGCAAGCTAAGTATCTCACCTGAGACAATCAACCTATGGTCGAAGGCCAAACAGTCCGCCTGATCCGTGATGCCGTCGGCGCTGGCCGAATCCCTGTGCAGTTCCGTGCAGCCGATGTAACCAACGCGCTTGGAATACGGTTTGCAGGGACGTTCTTGCCGAAGCATTGCAACGGCAATCTGGGGAACAACTCGGTTCTGTTCATCAAGCTTGATCGCGGTCTTTACCGGCTCAAGAAATAGGATCGGGCAACCTCACAACGCCATCCTTCGTGACCATCGAAACCTTCTCGCCCTCTCGCCAACGCTGCATCAGGTACGCGATACCATTCGGTCCACCATTTGTGAACGGCGCCGGTGGCCAATCCGTTTTCTTTGAAACCTGCGGATATATCTGAATGAGCTTTGAGTCGCTGCTTCCGTGCGGTGGGTCTATCGGTGGAATCTGGTCAACGGGAACGCCCGGATAGAAGTGTTCCGTGGCGACCTGGCAGACAAAATAACCCATGTAGATCGTACTGACGAAGCCTGTGCCGATCCTCGTCTTCCCACCATCGCCGTTGATCGTGAAATCCGTGGTGTGGCCGCCGATATGGAACCCGTCGAGAGCACCAATCCATACTCGCGATCGTCGATCTGCTGCGGCCGTTTGAGTCAGACGCGATGGAGATGCACGAAGCGAATCCGAAAGTGAACAACGTTCGAAACAACGGGCCTGAATTGATGCGTCAAGCTGAACATGCCGCTGAATCTGGGCAGTTGTCAGCGCGGCATTGCAGCGCATGACCGTCGTGCCCTCGCAGCCATTTCCATTGGCCCGTTGTTCATGGGTTCGAGTCGGACAGCTCGGTCTTCTTCCCCTTAGTGACAATGACACCGCCCCATCCGCCCGCCCCCCCAGATTCCCTATTGCTGAGCCATCGGTGTAGATATAAAATACGGTGACCTCCTTTGTTGAGTTATGTGTCCCGCGAGATTATCCTCACTGATGTCTTTTCGCGGCAACAAGAGCAATTCCTGGTTACAGGTGCGGTTGGACACACATCGCGATCCTGGAAACGGAAGTAATGCTATAATCTTTCCAAAGCCTTTCGGATTGCGAAAGCGTTTGGTAGGTCATTGTTAGGGTCGGCATTGGTCGACAAGTCAGTATGAAACCTACCGTTGAAATTCTCATCAGCTCACCACTCTCCGGCTCGGAAGCTGCCGCTCTGCGCGATCTTGTGGCGTCGATCAGTGCGCCCGCACTGATTCTGGCAAACTTCGAAATCGCCACCAGCATCGCTGCCCACGAGATTGACTTCGTGGTTGTAACGGAAAACCGCGCGGAACTCATTGAACTGAAGAACATCACAGGGGCGGTGCGAGGTGGTGTCAATGGCCCATGGCAGATCGAGACCTCTCCGGGTTTCTGGGTTCCCTATGTAGGGCAGAATCCCTGGGAGCAGGCTCGCGATGCGAAGTTGGCGCTCAGCGATGCCATGCACGAGTACGCCAAGACCCGGGCTGGCATCCCCGGACCCACGAAGCGACGCTACTACGAACAATTCGATGCGAGTGTGACTGTTTACCCGACTTTGGTGCCGGGGTCGAAGGTTGGCGTGGGCAATTACAAAGCCTGGGTTCGATCCTTTCCCGATACCGTCGAGGCGTTGAACTCAAGGCCCGTCCCCGTACAGTCAACTTGGACGATCAGTGAGTGGAGACAGTTCGCGGTTGACTATCTCTGCCTAACGCAGGCCACGCTGTCAGAGGCGATCAATCCAGCCGTATTTCGAGCGAATCAAGCAGTCATGGAGTATTCGGCCAAACTGCAACATTCCAATATTGCAGCACTCCTGCCAGGTACGGAAAAGGAGATGGTTGGCCAGCATGTCATCGAGAGACTGCAGGGGCCAGCGGACGTCGTACTGATTGGACGGAGTGGCCTTGGAAAATCCTTTCACCTGGAGCATTACCGCCGACTGTGCTTTGCATTCGACGAAGTTCCGTTCCTTGTTTACTGCCGGCATTACCATGGTGATCTGCAAAGGGCGATCTTCAAGAGCATCGCACCCTATACATCTTTGAGCCCGGCCGAGCTGCTCGATGCAGCAAAGAAGCTGGGCCAGCGTCCCGTATTGCTGGTCGATGGGTGGAATGACTGCCCGGCACAGTTGCAAACGGATCTCGGAAGCGATCTCGGCGCTTTTCGCTTACGATACAACGCGCGCGTGGTGATCGCCTCACAGACGGTACCGCAACAGGAGTGGCTCTCGGGAGTCGCAACCGTCGATATGGCTCCTTTGCGTGAAGAGCACAAGCGAGCCATCGTCGGATTCCATTCTGGTATACCGGCGGAGACACTACCAGCCCACTGTTATGATCAATTCTCTACTGCATTTGACTTAACAGTGGCTGGCCGCTGCCAGACGGACAGCGCAGTGGCAAAGACACGTGCCGAACTCTACGAGTCATACGTGCGCTCAGTCCTCCCCTCGATCTCGGCGAGAGCTGTCATTCGGAAACTCGCTTGGTATATGGGAGAGAACCTCAAACCTGTCTTGTCGGCGGGCGATTTCGATCGGCTCGTAGAGCAGTTTCTGCTGGAGATGAACTTATCCCTATCCATCGGTGACGAATTACTCCGGTCGAGGATCCTTGAGGCGGACCGAGAGATTGTGACCTTCGAACATGAGCTGCTCAAAGAGTGCTTTCGTGCGGAGCAGTTCTTGAGGGAGGTACGTCCAGAGCAAATCTCAAACTTGCTTGAAAAGCCAAAATACATCGGCTTGGCCGAATTCGTGATGCCGTCGCTTTCCGATGAGTCTCTCATTCGCGAGTTACTCCGCAAGGCAGGTACAGCTTTACTCAATGACGCGTTTCGCGGAAAGCTCGGAGACGCCGCGGAGAAGATCGTTCGGGAGGAATGTGAGTCGCTTCTGAAACGTTCCCGTGACGGATTGGCGGAAATTATGATCGAGCCTTTCATCGGAGAGCGAGAGGGTGGCGGGAAGTTCGTATCGGGAGCCTCTGTCGTGGGAAGCACCTGTGCCTCCGGCCGCGAGAGGAGTCTCTGCGTGCTCATTGCCAACAATCTCGATGATGGTTCGTTGCGTGCGGCCTTCATCGAACTCATCGAACTTGGCGAATGGGCAATCCTCGAGGCCTGTGAGCGTGCCGGACGGAAAGATGGCATGAGACATATGGCGATATTCCGGGAGGTCCTGCATCACAACGTTGTTTTGAACCACTCAGGCTCCGCCCATCCGCTTCTGCTCTTGTGTCACGAGGTACGGCAGAGTTTATCTCTGGGCTTGCGGCAGCACGTTGGTGCTTCTTCTCTCGGCGAGGTGCTTCTCGAAAAGACGCGCAAAGGCACCAATGGCACAATCGATCTATTGCTCCTGATGGCGGCGCTTCGCTACCGAGACGGCAATAATCCTACCGACGTGTTCACGGTGGCTCGTCAGGCATGGGACACCGGTTTCCCACAGGTACAGATGGAAGCCCTCGATTTTATTCATTCGAACGCGCGCGAGATTTGTAACGCGGGCGTCGAGACCGAAGCGGCGGTCATTGACCTGTTGGAGACATTCGATGTCAAAGACAACATCTTTCTCTCGACGCAGTGGCTCGACACACGGTCGTCCTTCAGCGGATTTGAGATAGGAATCAGTTCCAATGATGCGGCGGAAGAGTTTCGAGGGATTCTCAGGGCCGCCAAGGCAGGACACGATCCGCTCTACGATTTAGAACGAGAATCAAACCCAGATATAACCTTCGTTGAGTTCGCTGGGACGTGGGCGTCGTCCGCCCTCGGCAAAATGTTCGAGTACGCCTTTCAAGGCATCTATTACGAAGCCTACGATTCGCTTACGGACGACGAGAAGAGGAAGCTGCTTATACTTGCGCTTCGAGACCCACGCGCGGGATCTTTCGATGATTGGTATCTGGAGGAGCTGTCAAAGTATGGTTTCGCCGGTACGGAGGACATCCTCGCCCGACTCGGAGGCAGAATCGACCCGGAATCCTTCTGTCCTCAGGACACCGTTTCCTGTTTCATAATCGCCAATCGAGCTTGGGGGCAGATCAACCAGCAGCCTCTTCCCTACAAAGACGTTTCAACTCCGGATCATCAAGTGTGGGGTATCCTCGGCGAACTCATCTTCAGATTGAATGATCGGGAGCGAGCTTCCACTGAGACAATCGGTGCTCTTTACCAGGGACTGACCCGTTATCCTACGGCGCTGCCGGATGCTCTGCGGCAACTCGAACACAGTAACTGGAAGCATGCTCAGTCACCTTCCGCGTTGCAGTTGTTGATTGAGTGCCGGCAGGATGCCGTCAGGGATGCCCTGCATGAGAGCATGAGAACACCTGGGTCCTTCACAAGCGTGTTCCGGGGTGGCGCGATGCAATCGGCCGATTTGCTTCGATGGACGATCTCAAAGCTGGGCGACATCGGTGACCGCAATACCATTGCTCTACTTCAACCCTGGACTGAGAACAAGGAACATGGGACGAGTGCCATTCGTGCGATTGAGAAGATTGAAAATCGCGTCGCCTCGCGCGTTTGAGCACGTAAGTCACTGCCATCGGATCGACGTGGGCTGAATCAATGCAAAAACACAGCCAGTCCTCGGGCCAGGCGCTGTCTCCAAACAGTCGGTGATCCCTCATCACTTCCGCTAAGCGCGTTTATGAGGACCTAATGACCTACGCTTACTGGGCGGGTCGCTCTAACAACGGTCAGGTTTGCTCTATTACAGCTCTACGTTGCAGCGATGCGATGGTGTTATCGAGCCTCCGTAGAAGGTCGTCGTAGGTGATGATATCCATCATGTTCGCATACTTGCGCTTGATGACCTCTAAGTCGAACGTCTGACGCTGGTCGAGGGCCGTGTCGCCATCAGATTTTCGATCTCGGCCCAGAATGAGCAACGCTTTGGGGTTAGTGATACGGACAGACATTCCAGGCGGCAACTGCGCGCCGTACCTCTTGGTAAGTTTGTCCTCTCCGGCCAAGCCCCACTTTGAGAGATGGAGCAGGTATTTTTCGGCTTGCATGATCGTGCCGGACAAATCCTTGGTTGGTACGAAATTGCCACGGTACGGTGTCTTCGAAAGCAGTACGTCGTCGAAGGGGCGTTTGATCTCTATGACGTCAAGGTTGCCGTTGGCGTCCAAGAGGGCGATGTCGATGAAGCGGTCGCTGGTATTGTTCGGTTTCGAGTAGTGGTCTTCGATCTTTACGTTCTCTAGAACGGCGATGTATTTGGGGAAGATCAGCAAGATAAAGCGAAGAATCATCTCCTGCCATTCCTTTTCGGTTCGGCCTTCTGACGAACCGAGCCACTGACTGATCGTGTCGCGGATGAGGGCGAACTTATTGATTTCGGATTGCAGCAGTTCCTTGGGGTGAAATGTGGTGGGCGAAATCACGGACTTCCGACGGCTTAGATACGCCTCGTACTGCGCCCTGAAATCCCTCATCCCATCGAAGTATTCACCAATTATGTTCGATACTCGGGCATTAGCGTAGCGGTCAAGCTCGGTGGAGTTAGGAAACTTTTTAAGAAGTTGTTCGAATACTTCGACAGGGATGCTGCCAGACTCGCTGCCACCGACCACTATGTCGCGGTCCCGCCCTATGACTTCTGCCAAACGCCGGAAAATCGAAACGTTACGCTCGGCCACGAAGAGCTTGCGCTCGAACTTGATGTCGCGATCTGCGAGCAGCACGTCATTCGGTATGCCAAAGACGCGACCTTCGATCCGATGGTAGCCACTTTTCCATCTTGCGAACCGAAAGTGGAACTCGAATCCACCGATATCCTCAAGTTCGCCGGGTTCCTTGACTAGGTCTCCGCGCTCCAACGTGAACACGCGACTGATCGTAACCTTTCCATCGGTTTTCAACTGCTCCCAAATCCAATCGCTCCCCTGCATCTCGGGCGAATGCTTCAGGATTATCCCGTCACGATCCACATCAAACTCGATCATGCAACCGCCTTGGTATCGAACCTATACGAAGAACTTAGAATCTGGACGATGGCGATTAATTGTCTCGTACAAACTGCCGAAGGCGCTCGAGGAAATCAAAAGTATCGTTCTTATCGTGGATGCGGGCATCTCGCAGCTTCTCAGGAGACTCACGGGTTATGCCAGTTCCACGACGCACGGGATAGGTGTAGCTGCCGTTGGCACCTTTCACCCCGACAGGTTCACAAGCCCTCGCCACAATGACAACAAGACACAGCTTCTCCTCACCATCGGCGCCATCTACCAATAGCTGATGAACCTTCCAAATCGGTCGTGGGTATTGGATGTGCTCCGATAGCGCATCGTTCAGTGACTTAACTCGATTCTCTCTGTCGCGCTCTGTATCGCCGATGCCATCGATCTTTTTGTCATCGCTAATACCCACGAGCAAGCAGCCGCCACCGGCGTTCGCAAATGCGGCGAGGTCTTCTGCGGTCGCCACCTTCGCTCGCGCTCGAACATCTGCGCTTACCGCATGCCACATGGTGAGGGTCGCTTTGAAATCCCACAATTGGTTCTCGATTCTGCCTTGAACGGTCGCCTTCGAGATAAAGGACCGCCAGAAAGCGTCGCTGTTTACGATGTTCTCCGTGTCGTCCCGTTTCCCGATGTGAACGAGGATGTCTCGGAGAGAGTCTCGTAATTCAGAGAAATAGGTAACGCATTCCTCAATTGCACGGTTCGCGGTTCTGCGCAGAATGCGATCCAACGGGATTTGTAGTGACTCTTCTTCTTCAACTCCCGATTCATAGGCTTCTCCGATCAAGTCCATTTGTGCCCGCCCGATGGTGGAAAAATGCCGATCCGATAGTCCCAGAACGATCTCCACGAGTTTGAGAATCGTGAGGGGTTGCTCCTCCTTCGGAGTCAAAAGCGCGAAATTTATATCGATGCTGCGATCTGACATGCGAGTGGAGCCCCAGACCTTATAGGTGAAAAGAATTTCTGGAGCAATCACGCTCTTGCGGTCGAGCCAGACCACATACTCATACAGCACTACA
>Ga0302319_10021584_pt1 | contig 11598 bp, 6 predicted proteins | sample Bog_T0_2_FD_203319 | JGI IMG/M metagenome (GOLD analysis project Ga0302319, IMG submission 203319) | Peat permafrost microbial communities from Stordalen Mire near Abisko, Sweden - Bog_T0_2 | ecosystem: Environmental > Terrestrial > Soil > Wetlands > Peat | place: Sweden: Abisko, Stordalen Mire...
GAAGAATTCGACGCTGTCCACGTTGTTGGCGATGACATACATGGTCTTAGTGGTGTTGGCCGGATATGTCCAATGCCCGAGAATGTGGATGTCGGGTTTTTCGTTCTGCATCACGCGCTCCGCGAAGTAAGCTTCTTTAGGCAGGCGCACAGCGTCGAGCTTCCCGCTAACGCGCGCGACCTCGCTCGAATCCTGCCGGCCGTCAGCGTCGGAATCGGTGAAATAGATGGATGCGTAGGCGGCAAATTTCGAATGTTCCGGGTCGGGGTTGGAAATGCGGTTTGACCAGAACGACCAATACCTCTTGGCCTGTGCCAGGGCGAAGGTCTCGGAATTGTAGTTCCAGGTATCGTTCGGCCCCTTTTTGAATCCGAAATAGGGCGGGGAATAGTCGTCCCAGAAGCGGCGGGCGCCTTCATCGCGGAAATCCTCGGTCTCGATCAGTGGGGCCTTGTCGCGCGTTTGGGGGCTGTAGGGCCCGCCGAGCATGGTGCCGAACCATTCCGTGACGGCCGTCGCCCCCGGGTCGGTTAGCGAACGGCACCCCATAACCCGGCCGCCGTGCGGGTCGAGTTCTTTCCGCAGGTCCACCATCTGCTGCATCTGGGCTGCAGTGACTCCGGTGTTCCCCGCCTCCCAGAAGAGTATGCTGGGATTGTTGCGGAAGTAGATCAGGGTGTCGCGCATCACCTCCACGCGTTGCTCCCACTGGCGGCCTTGGGCATCCTCTTCCTTGTCGCCGGCAGGCGCGACCTCGACAATACCGAACCGGTCGAACGCTTCCACCTCCACTTTCTGCGGCGCCACGTGCATCCAGCGCATGTAATTCCCGTTGCTGTCGCGCAGCATCTGGGCGTTGAAATCGTGCATCCAGGCGGGATAGCCGGCGCCCACGCCAGCCCATTCGTTGCTGGTGCGCTGGGCGAACCCCTTGAGATAAACGAACTTGTCGTTGATATAGACGCCGCCCGTGCCGGCGCCGCCCTTGAATTCCGTTTTGCGAAATCCGGTTCTCACCTTGTTCACGTCGACTACTTCGCCATCCACCGTCAGGATGGTGTAGACGTCGTACAAATAGGGATCGTCGGGGCTCCAGAACCTTGCGTTGGCGAGCGGACCCGCGGCCTTCAGAACCGTCTTCGCGCCGGCAATCATATCGACGCCGGCGCCCTTGAACTGGGCGCGGACCGCGCCTTCCTGATCCACCACCATCGCCGACAGCGTGACGTTCGCCTGCGGGACCCTCCGATCGGCGGTGGCATTGTGAACCTGCGATTCCACTGTGACGTCGCAAGTGTGGCCAGCGATATTGTAATTGCCGCAGTAGATATATGTGCCGGTGGTCCCCAGGCCGTAGTACAGGGGCAGGGTCTGGTAGATTTTTCCCGTGAGGTGCAGCCACACCCGCCGGTTGATCCCCCCGTGGTCGGGGTTGAAATCGTTGGCGTTCCACCGGTACGGAGTGTCTGTGGCTCGCTCGCGGTAGCTCGTGCGGTTGTCCACTTCGACGGCCACCACGTTCTCCTGGTCGCCGAAGAGCGCCGCCGAAGTTAGGTCCACGCCGTAGCCCGTTATGCCGTTCTCATACAGGCCGAAGGGCTTGCCATTGAAATAGATGTCTCCGGCCTGGCGCATGCCCTCGAACTCGAGGAACACTTTCGATCCCGAGGCATTGGCAGGGAGCTTAAAGTGTTTGCGGTACCAGACCAGGCCCTTGTACGTGCCCCGATCGCCGCCGCTGTGGTCGATGATTACGCGGAACGAGTCCAGATCGTTGAAGGAATGAGGCGTGCTGACGGTTTCCCAAAGGGAGTCGTCGAACGACACCTCCTGGGCGTGGGGCACGTCGTGGCGGATAAACTTCCAGTCCGAATTGAAATTGTACGTGACCCGCGGCGACGAAGGCGGCGTGTACAGCGGCCCAGCCGACCAAAGCGGACTGCCGGAAACGAGAACGGCGAGCGCAAGCAGCGGCAGGAGAGTGTTTGACTCCATGCGAGTCAGTTTAGCCGATGGTGCCCGGAGCATCAACGGCGCGGTTAAGGCGCAGAGTCCGCCAAGGCTGCAAAGAACCAGTGTTTCAGATGTGAAAAATTGCTTCCATAAAAACCGGCTTCTGCGGCGTCAAAAGAAACGGATGGGTGTATACTGTGGCCGTCATGGGAAAAACGGTAATTAAGATCAAAAGACCCGATGGTATTTCATATTTTTTCCGCCGATGCGCAGGCGGCGGAAGCGGAGGAGGACCTGGACCGGCTTGGATCGGATGAGTTGCCGGTGAGGCCTTCCGAGGACCATGGACCTAACAGGTGGAGTACTGAAAACGCAGGCTGCGCAACCGCCCGCGATGTTCTCCGGGCGACAGTCACTGGGTAGTCCCCTGCCGTTGGGCGCAGGACCAGGGGTGGAAAAACCTACTTTATAGGAGAATGCGGTGTTTCAGCAACCAAACGTATCCCGCCGGATTTTTATCACCGGCACGACATCTGCCACCGCGGCGGTCGCCGCAGGGAGCCTCGTCACCAACGCCGACTTGGAGAATATCACCGCCGATGTGAATACAAATTCCAGTCCCTCGGCTTTGAAGATCACTGACATGCGTATCGCGCATTCGGAGCGATCGATGCTCATGCGGCTGGACACCAACCAGGGGATTTCCGGATATGGTGAGATCCGGTACGATGCGAGCAAAGCGCATGGGCTGATTTTGAAGAGCCGCATCATCGGCATGAACCCGTGCAATGTGGCGGAGATCTTTCGCAAGATCAAGAAGCATGGCGGGTTTGGCTGCGATGGCGGCGGAGTCTCAGCTATCGAGGTTGCCTGCTGGGACCTGGCAGGCAAGGCCTGGGGTGTGCCTGTCTGGCAGATGTTGGGCGGCAAGATGCGCGATCGCGTCCGCTTGTACTGCGATACCACCAGCCGGCCGACAGGGGAAACTATGGGCCAACATTTGAAGGAACGGATCGCGGCCGGTTGGACCTTCTGCAAGATGGACCTGCATGCCGGCGGCGAAGACGAGGTCACCCACACGCAGGGAAGCACCGTGGGAATGTACACGCGCCCCGCGCCGGACCCGACGGCAAACCGGCCGGTGCGGAGATCCTTTGGCGCCATCGGAGACAATCGGGCGGGGCTTCCGATGGGCGCCTATAACCCCTACGGCGAGCACCTGTTCACCTCGACGTTTTTCACCGAGAAAGCACTGGATTGGCTGGCCGACTACTGTGAAACCGTGCGCAGCATTGTCGGCTATGAAATACCGATCGCCACCGACCACTATGGCCATTTTCCCATTGAGACCTTTATCAAGTTCGCACGGAGGCTGGATAAATATAACCTGGCCTGGTACGAGGATGTGGTTCCGTGGTTCTACCCCGACCACCTCCGGCGGCTGAAGGACGCCTGCACGACGCCGATCTGCACCGGCGAGGACGTTTACCTGGCCGAGGGCTTCCGGGAACTGCTCGAAAAGCAGGCAATCTCCGTGATCCACCCGGATCTGGCGAATCTCGGCGGTATTCTCGAGACAAAAAAGGCAATCGACCTGGCCACGCAATACGGCGTGGCATCCTGCATTCACAATAACAACGGCCCCATTACGCTGATGGCCAGCGTCCACGCCGCCGCCGCCGGCGACCAATTCCTGGCCTGCGAGTATCATACGGCTGACGAACCGCATTTCCTCGACCGCATTAAAAGAACCGATGCGCCCGACGATCCGATTATCGACAGGGGGTATGTCACGGTTCCCAACGGACCGGGTCTGGGCATCGAGATTAACATGGACGCTCTCAAGGCAGGTCTGCGGGAACCTGGGTTGTTCGAGCCCACAACGGAGTGGGACAACGAGACTTCATTCGACGGCCATATGTGATCGTCGAATGGATTTGACATCGTGGCCGGCGATGGCGACGAGCCGCGCAACTCGGACCTTCGCGCGCTCGGTTGCGGTCCATTCCTGGACCCTGTGTGTGCTCCCTGAGAAACAGGCGAGGACAAAGACGGATGTGTTGCAAGAGCTAGGCTTAAGCTTGAATCCAGGGGTGATAGCGTATTTGGGATTTTCCGAAATAGGGTCGAAACGAAATCTCAATAGGAGTAATAGGAGTATAATCCGACCGACAGGATTTTACGGAGGTAATTACGAGAATCAGATCTCTTTTATTGATGATAGCCAGCCTTTGGTTCGCAGCGGCGCCGGCTCGCGCACAAACCAGTGCGGGCGTATCCCCGGCCATTCCCCATCTTCAGAAGCAGGGCACTGCGACCCAGTTGATTGTCGATGGCAAGCCGTTTCTGATCCTCGGAGGGGAACTGCGTAACTCCAGCGGATCGAGTCTGGACTACCTGAAGCCGATTTGGCCGAAGCTCGCCGCGATGCACATCAACACCGTCCTGACCGCCGTCTATTGGGAACTTTTGGAGCCGAAAGAGGGTCAATTCGATTTCGCGTTGGTCGATGGCGCAATCCAGGCGGCGCGGGAAAACAATCTGCGCCTGGTGTTCCTGTGGTTCGGAAGCTGGAAGAACGGCGTCTCCAGCTATCCTCCCGCGTGGGTTAAGACCGATCAAAACCGGTTCCAGCGGGTCCAGGACAGAGACGGCAAGGGCCTGGAGACCCTCTCCACCCTCAGCGCGGCCAATCGCGATGCCGATAGCCGAGCCTTTGCCGCGCTCATGCGGCACATCAAGCAAGTGGATACGCGCCACACGGTCATAATGATGCAGGTGGAGAACGAAGTAGGTGTTCTGGGCGATTCGCGGGACAGGTGCCAAGCGGCCAACAAGGCTTTCGAGGAACCCGTGCCAAAAGAACTGGCGGGCTACCTTGCCGGCCACCGGGACATCCTGCACCCGGACCTGAGAAAAGCGTGGGAAGCAGCAGGGTCAAGGACTTCAGGAACCTGGGAAGAGGTCTTCGGCAAGGGCGCGTCCACGGATGAGATCTTCATGGCCTGGAACTATGCCGGCTACGTGGGCCACGTGGCCGCCGCAGGCAAGGCCGAATACCCGCTGCCCATGTATGTGAATACCTGGTGCTCCATGCCTGCGCCGGGCCGCGGACCAGGAACGTATCCCAGCGGCGGCCCTGAGCCACAAGTGGGGAACATCTGGAAACTGGCGGCGCCGGCAATCGATATCCGCGGGCCGGATCTCTACTCGCCGAATCAACCCGACTGGATTAAATGGTACCGGGCCAACGATACCGACAACCCGTTGTTCATCCCGGAGACCGATAGCACGCGCGGCGCTTACCACCTTTTCTATGCCCTGGGGCAGCACGACGCTATGGGCTACGCGCCTTTTGCGATTGATGAACTCCTGTACTCGGGCAATCAGGCGACAAGGCCCGAGCCAGCAAATCTCCCGCTGGCGCAGAGCTACTTCACGGCCGCGCAATTGGCGTCCCTGATTCTGGAGTATCAAGGCAAGGGCAAGATGGCCGGAGTAGTGGTAAGCGCAGACGATCCGCAACAGAAAGTCGAGTTGGGTGACTACGTGCTGACAGTAAGTTATCCGCGGGGTTCGCGGCCTGCGGCGACACCCCCGACTATCCCGGCACCGCCTGGACCGCCCCCTGCCGGCGCTATCTTCATCTCGGTTGGACCGAATGAATACGTCATCGCCGGCAGCGGGCAAGCGACTGTTACGTTCTCGCCGAACACGGCCGGACCTCCGATTGCCGGAGTCCTCTCCATTGAGGAGGGCTCCTTCGTGAACGGAAGATGGAATCCCGGACGCCGGTTGAACGGCGACGAGACCAGCCAGGGGAAATTTGTGCGGATTGGCGGCAGCGGAATCCCCAATGGCGCCATTCAGCGCGTTAAGCTCTATCGCTACCGTTGACGCGGCCTGATAGTGGCGCGCGCCAGACAATGTCGACGCCGTAGTCCGCCCTATTGGAACTTCATCGGGACCGAAATATCCCAACCAGCTTTGGTCAACTGGTCGATACTCTTGACCACGGTCCCGTTCCACTTCACGTTTTTGAATATGATCGGAGCCACATTCTTCCCGGAGATCTTCGCGGGCCGGCTGGGCGTGTAGAATGTGCAGTTCTCGAAAACGAAGTTGGTCAACTCCGAATCCCCGCCATCGATATAGATCTGCCCGCCGTCATGCTCCCATGTGCAGTGGATGAAGTGGAAATCGTCCAGAGCCTGCTTGCTGCTCGCTCGCGAGGGATAGCCGCGCCCAGTAAAATAGGCAGGCGTGAATTGAATCCAAATGGCGAACTTATTCTGCGTGGAGACGAAGTTCACGTCCTCGAAGCGGACGTGCTTCGCTGCCGGAATCGAGCCATACCCAAGCACCAGGCCCGAGGTGTAGCCGTAATTCACGTACCCCTTCACCACTACATCCTCCAGGCCCGCGCCGGCGCCACCGTAGAAGGCAAAGGTATCGTCCATGGTCATGGAAAAGCCGTTCTCTATCAGGATATGTTTGCTGCCTCCGGTGAGGTCATAGGCATCGTCGTGATACTGCTGCTTGCGATTGATCAGCTTGATGTTCCGGCTGGTGAAACCGTCCGTGTTGCTCACCGTCACGGTCCAATAGGCGGACCGGAGGAGAAACAGATCCTGGAACGTGATGTTCTTGCAGTTGTTCACCACATAGCCCTTGACGCCATTCCCGTGGGGATCATTCACCAACCCTTCCGCGGTTCTTGCGCGTCCGTCCCCGGTGTCGGGCTGAATATCGTTCCACAACCACGGATAACCTTGCATGTCGACGGTTCCCCGGCCCATCAGGCTGGCGTTCTCGATATTGTTAAAGACAAACAATGCTCGCTGAACTCTTCCGCCGCCGCCCCCTCCAATCGCCCCGGGTGGTAAGACGTAATCCGCATTCTTGGTGGACCCCTTAATCACGGCGCCGCTCTCTACGTAGAACTTCACGTTGCTCTTCATCATCACCAGCCCGGTCAGGTAAACGCCGCCTTTCGGAAAGAGGAGTACGCCGCCGCCCGGCCGGGCGGATACGTCGGTAATAGCTTGATTGATCTTCGCGGTTTCGACGGTCTTCCCCGTGTTGTCGATTTTGTAGTCCATTATGTTGACCACATTCGGCTCGCCCAGTTTGGGCGCATTCGCCTCCGGGGCATCGGCAAACAGCAGCAATCCAGTGCTAGAGAAGAGCGGTTCTTCGTTGATGAAGATGACCAGATAACGGGGACGATCGAGATCGAAGCTGACGGTATTGCCTTTGATCTGCGGTTGGATGTTGTACGCAATCGGCCGGATGTAACAGGTGCGTACGTCCCGCTCGCTGATGAGCGAGGTAACGGTGACATGAACTTTGCCGGTCATTGTGAAGCCGGCATAATCCATCCAGTTAAACTGGTTGTACGTGGGAAAGCGATAGGCAAAGATGGGCTGGCCGTCCACGCTCACGTGATAGGCCAGGCTGGGCGATGCCCCCGGGTAGGGAGAGGTGGGGGTGACCGAGGCGAATCCCGCCGCCGGACAAAGGATCGAAAGCACTACTAACGAGGCCAGCAAGAATCTGGTTGCCATTGTCTTCATCTCCTGATTGCACAAGGTCCGCCAGCCTGCCAGACTGCGAGGCGTGGATTCCATTACGTCAAGATCGGCGTCTCGCGCAATGAAAACAGCACATCTGAAACGCATAGAGTAACAGGCATTCGCGGATTCAACAAGCTGCGGACCTGGTGGAACGGTGCGGCGTTCCAATTCTCGAAACTGCGGTCCATCTTCTGAAACGCACCGCCAATGCCAGCCGCTCGACCACACCCGTCGGGCGCCCGCCTTTCGCCGCAATGATTTCGCTGGCCCCAGGGCGCGTGATGCGCGACGAGGGGGGCACGGAGACTTGACTTAACGATGTCGGCCGCAATGTTGCCGTATTGCCACAAACGGTCGCCGCTCGCGTAGGCTTGCAGCGGCCGATCCGCTGAATATCCGAATCAGGGAAGTGAAGGCGTGCGTAACCGGCTCCGGATGCCTCACCGCGATTGTGACGGAGGGACAGGGTCGATGGGAAACTCCCGCGCCGGACCGAGGTCCACGCCGGTCAGGTCGCGGATGGGGTAGCTGGCGGGCCTCGTCGGATGGCTGCTTCATGGGCTTGGGCGGCATCTCTTTTGCAGAGATTCTCCATCGCCGGAGCCCAATGGGAGTAATCGTGTACCACCGACGCCAATTGTAGAGAACTGCTGCGGATCGAAGCTTGCGGCCGGCGTCGCCTGCTGTTCGAGATCGGTTTCCGAAGACGCCGAATTGTCGCCAGATACACGCACCGTGGAATAAAGATTCCCCCCAGCTCAAAACGTGGCGATCGGGTTCACCGGGCCGCCTGTCGCACCGGGCACGCGCAGCGGATTCATGGTCAACAGATACGTCCAGCGGCGGCGCTGGGCGGCAGCTTCGGCCAAAGCTTCCAAATCGGCATTGTCGATCAAGGGCATTCCCATGGCTTGCAGCCCGATTTGATGAATGGGCTGGTTCACGCCGGCGATCTGCGAGGGTCGTACGTCCTGCACCACATCGCTGCCCAGCACCGCCGCGCCGCGCTCCCGCAGCCACTTCAGGCAGGAAGCGTACAGTCCCGGCGTTGCCTGGTTCAGATCCAGCGGGCCCTTCTCGCGCACGCGCACCCAACGCCCCGTGCGCACCAGTACCGCATCGCCCGGTTCCACCTTGAAGCTGGCCTTTTTCTCCCAGGCTTCCAGATCTTCCACGTAGATCGCTTCGTTGTCTCCCAGAAACGGCACGCCCTTCAGCTTGGGGATGTCGAACAGCACGCCGCGGGTGAAGACTCCATTTTTCATCCACAGGACATCGTCTTTGCCCGCACCGCGATCGGTATAACTGCTCTGTGGATAGCCATTGTAGATCTGCCCCTTAAAGTACAGGTGGCTGGGAGCATCCAGGTGAGTGGTGTTGTTGCCGTGGTAGGAAACCGCGATGGTGTCCACCACGTATGCGGCCACGTCGCGCGGTTCGGGCCCCGGCGGTCGGCTGGTCAGGGTCCAGGTGGCGCGGTTCGCCGCACTACCGCCCTGCCCGCGCGCAGCGGGCGTAGCGGCGGGCACCATGCCGGGGAGCGGTCCCCCGGTGGATCCTTCCTTGGGCAAATCGGCGTCGAGCGACATCGAAACGCTGACGCCTTCGCGCACTAGCGCAGCCGCCGCCTTGCGTTTGGCGGGAGTGATCAGGTTGATGGTTCCCGCCTGGTCGTCCTTCCCCCATTTTCCCCAGTTGGAGAGTTCGGTCATCCACAGGTCGACATCTTCTTTGGTGAGATTCCGGGGGTACTTCTCCTCGGCACGGGCCTCGGTGGAGACCGCGGCGTAACCGGCCGCCGCCAGCATGGTTCTTCTCGTAATCGGCTCCATGACGAAATCCTCCTGTCGCGGCACACCGCGCGCGCCGGTCGAAGCCCTCACTCGCCGTGCAGATCGGCGGCAATCTGGCCGGCCGCCAGGCTCAGCGCTGCCACGATCGCTTTCCGTTGCTCGGCGCCTCCTGCCCGCGCTTTCGGCAAGGAGATGCTGACCGCCGCTTGCACACTGCCCGCGGGGCCGAAGATAGGGACCCCGAAGCAATGGCCGTCGGAGACGGATTCCTCCAGGTCGGTGGCGAACTTCTGCTCCCGCACACGCGCGAATTCCCGCTCCAGTTCGGCGCGATCCGTAATGGTGTGCTCCGTGAACCGGTAAACGCCGCAGCTCCGCAGCAGCTTCTCGCGCCGCTCTTCGCCTTGAAAGGCCAGGATCGCCTTGCCCAGAGAACTGGCGTTGGGCGGCAGGATATGGCCCACGATGTTGCTCATGCGGATCGGTTGCGGGCTCTCCACCATGGCAATTACTTCCATACGGTTATCGAACAGCGCCGCCAAGCTGATGGTCTCCCGGAACTGCCGGCTCAAGTGCTGCATGAGGGGAATCGCCACGCGCAGCAGTCGCGCCACCGTTTGCGTGGCCACCACCGACTGCACACCGGGCGCCAGCGAGTATTTGCCCGACTCGCTGGCAGTCAGGCAGCCGGACGATTCCAAGGTTCGCAATAGCCGGAAGGTGGAGGTTTTCGATAATTGAAGGCGCTGCGCCACCTCGTGCAGTGCCATGGGCCCGTCTCCCGCCTGGAGCACGCCCAGCATCTCCAGCGATTTGGCGACAGCGCGCGAGAAGTACTGATCCTTGCCCCGGGTTTTCGGAGCCGTCGCCGTCGCTGGCGCCCTGGAACGCGCGCCGCGCACGTCTTCCACTGACTGCCCACGTTTTATGGCCATGTTTCATAATATCGAAATTGGTTGTGATAGTTCCCGAGAATGACGTGAATCCCGAAATGAAGGCCGGATTCGGTATATGATGGCGGCATGAGATCCCTCCTCCTCATAATTCTGGCGGGAATCCCGCTGGGAGCGCAAAGCCTGCAGTTCGATTTCGCTCCCGGCAACGCGGCGCCGGGGTTCCAGAAAGTGCAACCGGGTACGATGTATTCCGAAGAGACCGGTTACGGCTTCGAAGACACCGCCACCGAACCGCCGTTTTACTTCTCCGTCCGCGTGCCCGCAGAGGGCAATTATCGGGTTACGGTGACGCTGGGCGATCCCGAGGCCAACTCGGTCACCACCATCAAAGCCGAATTGCGCCGCCTCATGCTGGAGCGGGTCCATGTCCCCGCGGGCGGGACCGAAACCCGATCGTTCCTGGTGAACGTGCGCACGCCTCAGATTCCCGGCGGCGGCGAGGTGCGGCTGAAAGATCGCGAGAAGACGACCGAGGCCCGAGCCTGGGATAGCCGGCTCACGCTGGAGTTCACCGACGCGCATCCGGCGGTGCGCACGGTTACCGTGGAGAAAGCCGGCAACGTACCCACGATGTACATTGCCGGCGACTCGACCTCTACGGATCAGCCGCGGGAACCATTCAACAGTTGGGGGCAGATGCTGCCGCGCTTTTTCAGGCCCGAGATCGCTATTGCCAATCATGGCGAATCGGGCGAGTCCCTCCGCGGATTCCTGGGCGAGAACCGTTGGGCGAAACTGATGAGCGTGATCCGCCCCGGCGACTACGTTTTGATCCAGATGGGCCACAACGACCAGAAAGAAAAGGGTGACGGGGTGGGCGCGTTCACTACCTACAAGAGCGATCTCAAACGCTTCATCGCCGACACTCGCCAGCACGGCGCCACCCCGGTACTGGTGACGCCCATGCACCGCCTGACCTTCGACGCGCAGGGCAAAATCACCAACAGCCTGGGCGATTATCCCGGCGCAGTGCGGCAGGCTGCCAAAGAAGAGAACGTAGCGCTGATCGACCTTAACGCCATGAGCAAGTTGTTTTACGAGGCTCTGGGCCCGGCGGATGCGCACCTGGCTTTCGCCGGCAGCGACACCACGCATCATAACAACTACGGCAGCTACGAACTGGCCAAGTGCATCGTGGAGGGCATGCGGGAGGCCAAACTGCCAGTGGTGAAATACCTGTACGACGCGCCGCGTTTCGACCCCGCACATCCCGACCCGGTGAGCAAGTTCGACATCCCCGCCGAGCCCTCGAGCAATGCGCCGCGGCCGTATGGCCAGTAAGAGGGCCCTGCCCCACCGCGCCACGCCTCGCGTGGGATC
>Ga0302319_10021585_pt1 | contig 11598 bp, 10 predicted proteins | sample Bog_T0_2_FD_203319 | JGI IMG/M metagenome (GOLD analysis project Ga0302319, IMG submission 203319) | Peat permafrost microbial communities from Stordalen Mire near Abisko, Sweden - Bog_T0_2 | ecosystem: Environmental > Terrestrial > Soil > Wetlands > Peat | place: Sweden: Abisko, Stordalen Mire...
CCGTGGAGGATGGCCCACGGGCTGCCATGGAGGCGCTGCGCTCGCTCGACCAACGGGGTGTCACCCCTGCCACCTTCGCCCTCCGCGAACCCAGCCTCGACGACGTCTTCCTCGCCCTCACCGGTCGCCGGGCCGAAGAGGACGAGCTGGGTGACAACCCCAACCCGTTCGACGATCCCCTACTCGCCGCCACCGAGACCGGAGGCCAGCAATGACCACCACCGCCAACATCACCATTCCCTCGGTGTCAGGAGCGCCTCTGGCCACCGGACCGGTGGCCCGCCTCCGGTGGGGCCTGGCCGACACCTTCACCATCACCAAGCGCAACCTGATCGCCCTCACCCGCATCCCCGAGGCGCTGTTCTTCTCGACGGTGCAACCCATCATGTTCGTGCTGCTGTTCCGCTACGTCTTCGGCGGAGCCATTCATCCCCCGGATGGGGTCACCTACACCAACTTCCTGATGCCGGGCATCTTCGTCCAGACGGTCTGCTTCGGTGCCGTCAGCACCAGCATCGGCCTGGCCGAGGACCTCCAGAAGGGCATCGTCGAACGGTTCCGGGCCTTGCCCATGGCCCGCTCGGCCGTATTGGCCGGACGGACCACCGCCGACCTCATCCGCAACATCTTCGTCATCATCATCATGACCATCGTCGGATTTCTGGTCGGCTTCCGTCCCAGCACCGGCGTCGCCCTCTACGTGGTCGGCTGCCTGCTGATCCTCTACTTCGCCTACGCCCTGTCGTGGGGATTCGCCCTCATCGGCCTGTCGGCATCGAACAGCGAGACCGCCCAGGTGATGTCTTTTCCCCTGCTCTTCCCCCTCACCTTCGCGTCGGCCGCCTTCGTGCCGGTGGAGTTCATGCCCAGCTGGCTGCAGGGGTTCGCCACCTACCAGCCGGTCAGCGTCACGGTGGCGGCCTGTCGAGCACTGATGATCGGGGGCGGCACGGCCAGCTGGGTCATCCAGACGCTGATCTGGACCACCCTGCTGCTGTTGGTCTTCGTGCCATTGGCGGTCTGGAAGTACCGCACCCGCATCTGAGCCCCGAGCGCCCACCCGAGCGGTCCGGAGTCGGAGACGACCCATGCCGATCCCGGACTACCGCGCTCCCTGGCCGTCCGTCGACCGGACCAGCCGCCGTCGGGGCATGCTGGCGGCATGAGGATCCCACCATCCGGCGGCCGCCGCCGATCCGGTGCACCGCTCGGCCCCGGTCAGGAGTCGGTGTGGGACTACCCCCGGCCTCCCCGCCTGGAGCCCGTCGCCACCCACATCCGGATCGTGTTCGCCGGCGTCACCATCGCCGACACCCTCGGCGGCTTCCGGGTCCTCGAGACGAGCCACCCGCCCAACTACTACGTGCCCCCCGGGGACATCCTGGACGGCTGCCTCACCCGCACCGGTCAGTCGTCATTCTGCGAATGGAAGGGCACCGCCCACTACTACGACGTCACGGTGGGCGAGGCGGTGGCACCGGCCGCCGCCTGGGGGTACGACCACCCGAGCCCGGCGTTCGCCGCCATCGCCGGCTTCGTGGCCTTCTATCCGGCTCCCATGGACCGTTGCCTGGTCGGTGAAGCGGAGGCCGAGCCCCAGCCCGGCGGCTTCTACGGCGGCTGGATCACCGCCAACCTGGTCGGGCCGTTCAAGGGTGGTCCCGGAACGCAGGGCTGGTAGCCGGGCAGCGGACGGTTGGCGGCATCATCCGGAGGGGCATCCGGACAGCAGTCGGGGATACCCCGCCCGGGACCTGACCAGATGGGGACGAAAGACCCTGGTCCACCGCGGTGGTCCGTGACATCGTGCTCTCATGTGGATCGACGGCAAGGGAGCGACGGTGCTCGCGGCTCCGGAGTGCCGGCGCCTGTTGGCCGAGGCCGGCAAGGTCAACAGCATCGGTCGGCTCGGGATCGCCACCGACCAGGCACCCATCGTGGTGCCGGTCAATTTCAGCGTCCACGACGGCGAGGTCGTCCTCCGGGTGGGCACCGGGTTCTTCTCCCACGCGGCCGACGGCCACCTGGTGGCGTTCGAAGTGGACCACGTCGACCCCGGGGCCGGAACTGCGTGGAGCGTACTGGTACGGGGCCTGGCCAGCCTGACAGAATCGCCCACCGAGGCCGAGCTCTCGGTGGCGGCCCACCCGCTGGTCCCCGAGCCCGGTGCCATGCTCCTGGTCATCCGGCCGGACCTCCTCACCGGCCGTCGATTCGACCTCCGGCCAGCGGTCTGGGGAGCGTCGGCGGTGCACGCTGATGGGCCGCCGGACCCGGACTGGCCAGAGGGCGTCGGAGGTAACTTCAGAGCCGCGGTGGCAGACTTCCAAGCGTGGCCCTGGTGATCGCTGGAACGGACCTGCTCGATCCAGCCGTCATCGACGAGCCGTATCGCTTCTACGAAGACCTACGGGAGCATGCGGCCGTATGGGAAGTGCCTGGCTCCGGAATTTTCACCGTAGCCACATTCCAACTCCTCGCCGACGCGGCCGGCCGAGTGGAGGACTTCTCGTCGAACATCAACTGCCTCCTTTATCGAGACACCGAGGGAATGCCCTGTCGCCTCCCCTTCGGCGATGCCGGGATCCAGGCCCTGGCCACGGCCGACCCCCCGACGCACGCACTGCACCGAGACACGGTGTTTCCCGAGCTGGTGGCCAAGCGCATGGCCGCTCTGGAGCAGGACATCGTAACGATCGCCGAGGATTGTGTGAGCCAGGCGATCAATGACGGATCGGTGGACTTCATGGCGGCCATCGGCAACGTCGTGCCCATCACGATGATCAGCCGCCTCATCGGATTCCACGACAGTCCGCTCGACCAGTTGTTGCACGCTGCCTTCGACTCGACCGCCATGCTGGGATCGACGCTGTCCTATGACGAGTTGGTTGCATGCATCGCCCGCACCGGCGGGATTCAAGCGTGGATTGCCCTCCAGCTCTCGGCGGCCATGACTGAGCCGACCGCCGACCTACTCGGGGCCGTAGCGGCCGGCGTCAAGAGCCAGGCATTCTCCGAGCTCGAAGCCTCCGTCATCCTGCACACCTTGCTCAGTGCTGGGGGTGAATCCACAACCAGCCTGCTCGGCAATGCCGTCCGGATCCTGGCCGAACATCGAGATCTCCAGCATGAACTGCGTGAGAATCCTGAGCTGATCCCGAGGTTCGTGGAGGAGGCGCTGCGGTTGGAACCACCATTCCGCTATCACATGCGGTTCGTGCCCCACGACACGGCACTCGGTGGCGTTGAGATCCCCGCCGGATCAACGGCCCTGCTGCTCTGGGGTTCCGCCAACCGTGATCCCGAGGTGTTCGACCGACCGGAGACCATCGACCTCAATCGGAAGGTTCCCCGGAGACACGTGGCCTTTGGCAGGGGGATCCATCACTGCGTCGGAGCGCCCCTCGCTCGGGTTGAAGCCAAAACCGTTCTCACCGTTCTGCTGGCTCGAACCGGTGACATCACGCTCGATGCTCAGCATCCGCCCAAGTGGGCGAACAGCCTCATGGTCCGTCGTCATGAGATCCTGCCTGTTCGCCTGGTGGCCCGCTAGGGACTGCCACCCGGGTGCCGCAGTGGGTCACCCTCCCGGTAGGGGACACCCGAGAGGCTGCTACCCCCGCTCACGCCTGTTTCCGGCAGCGGACCATGGTGACTGTCCCCACCAGCACGCTGGCCGTGGCGATGACGACGATGATCGCCACGAAGGTCCCAGGCGTGCCCGGCTGGGGCACGGTGGCCGAGGCGGGGTCGATCGGATCGTACTGCAGGGTGACGGTCTGCCCCACCCCGTATGGGAAGTAGGGACTGCGGTTCGCTCGTGCCATCGTCGTGGAGGACATGCCATGCACCGGGTAGCGGACGACGTTCTCCTGCCCCTGGCCACTGACGTCGTCGCACGACAGGACCGTGCCGGTCGTCGTGGCGGTCCGGTGGAGCGGCTTCGCAGTGAGGGCGGTGACGACGCCCACGGCAAGAGCGCCGACGATGATGAAGATGGCGACTCCGATGATGATCTTCTGGAGGGGTGGACGTTCCGGTCACGGATCACACCCCAGCGGCGGGTAGCCAGGGGAAGGGACGGCTGCTGGTGCACCCCACGACCCGGGGCCCGGCTGGACTGCCGGCGAGATCTCCCGTCCCGGGGGAAGGGGCAGAGATGGGCGCGTCCGGCCCCGGAGCGAGCTCCGGCGGGCAGAAGCGACCGTCCGAGGCGAGCCACCATCCCGGTCCTGACGAGTGGCCCGGGCGATCCAATGGGAGAGCCGGAGGTTCCACTGTCGATCTCTCAGGACCCGCCGGCCACCGCCCGGTTGATCCGGGCCGCCACCGCCGTCGGGTCCTCCACCTCCACCACCAGTCGGGCGTAGCGCTCGTCGTGGAGATCCACGATCACCGCCCGGTCGAAGTCGCGGACGTCCCAGAAGACATACGCACCCTGCTGCCGGAAGGTGCCGGCGATCAGACGGGAACCGATCCGCGAGCCACCTACCTTCACGCCGGTGCCCGAAGCTGCTCGGGCCTCGTCGGGGTCGACTCTGGCCCCCGCCACGTGGATCAGCGGGATCTCCAGCCGGCTGCGGAGCGCCCAGATGCGGTCGAGCCCCTTCATCGCCACGTAGAGCTCGCTCGCCCCAACCTCGATCGTCGCCACCTGGGAACTGTACCCAGGACGACCGCCCGGGCCCAGGTAGCGACTCCCTGGCCGGGCGGTCAGAATGGAGCCATGACTCCGTCACCCGCCTCTTCTTCCGCTCCTGACACCTTCGGCGCCCGCGCCCAGCTGGCGGTGGGTGACGCCACCTACGAGATCTATCGGATCGATGCCCTGGCCGACCGGTTCGACATCGCCCGCCTGCCGTACTCCATCAAGGTGGTGCTGGAGAACCTCCTCCGTCACGAGGACGGCGTCACCGTCCACCCGGGTGATATCGAGGCGGTGGCCGACTGGGGCCGGGCTCCTGAACGGCACGGCCAGGGGGGTTCCGACGCCGCCGAGATCGCCCTGACCCCCGAGCGGGTCCTGATGCAGGACTTCACCGGGGTCCCCGGCGTGGTGGACCTGGCCGCCATGCGCGACGCCCTCGCCGAGCTGGGCGGTGACCCCGCCAAGGTCAACCCCCTCGTGCCGGTGGAGCTGGTGGTGGACCACTCGGTGATCGCCGAGGCGTCGGGGACCGCCGGGTCGTACGACACCAACGTCGACATCGAGTATCAGCGGAACATCGAGCGCTACCAGCTGCTGCGCTGGGCCCAGCAGGCCTTCGACGGCTTTCGGGTGGTGCCACCCGGCGCCGGCATCTGTCACCAGGTCAACCTCGAGTACCTCGCACGGGTGGTCTTCGCCACCGACGACGGCCGCGCCTACTGCGACACCCTGGTCGGCACCGACTCCCACACCACCATGGTCAATGGGCTCGGCGTGCTGGGCTGGGGGGTGGGCGGCATCGAGGCCGAGGCCGCCATGCTCGGCCAGCCGCTGTCCATGCTCCTCCCGCCGGTGGTGGGCTTCCGCCTCACCGGCCGCCAGCCGACCGGCACCACCGCCACCGACCTCGTCCTCACCATCACCCAGCTGCTCCGCCAGCACGGCGTGGTGGGCAAGTTCGTCGAGTTCTACGGACCCGGGGTCGCCGAGGTCCCGCTGGAGAACCGGGCCACCATCGGCAACATGTCCCCCGAGTACGGCGCCACCTGCGCCATCTTCCCCATCGACGATGTCACCCTCGACTACCTCCGCTTCACCGGCCGGGACGAACACCACGTCGATCTGGTCAACGCCTACGCCCGGGCGCAGGGCCTCTTCCATCTGCCCGACGGGCCGGAGCCGGTCTTCACCGAGACCATCGAACTCGACCTCTCCACCGTGGTGCCCAGCATCGCCGGACCGGCACGGCCACAGGACCGGGTCTCGCTGTCCGGCTCGGGCACCGCCTTCCGGGAGGCGCTGGGCCGGTCCAAGCGGTCGGCCGAGGCCACGCTGGCCGACGGCTCCACCGCCACCATCGAGGACGGACATGTGGTGGTGGCCGCCATCACCAGCTGCACCAACACCTCCAACCCCCAGGTGATGGTGGCGGCCGGCCTCCTGGCCAAGAAGGCCGTCGACCTGGGACTCCGTCCCAAGCCCTGGGTGAAGACCACCCTGGCGCCCGGATCGCGGGTGGTCATGGACTACTTCGACCGGGCCGGACTCACCGAACCGCTGGCCGAGGCCGGCTTCGACCTGGTGGGGTTCGGCTGCACCACCTGCATCGGGAACTCCGGGCCGCTGCTGCCCGGGGTGTCGGAAGCCGTCCAGGCCGGCGACCTGTCGGCGGTGTCGGTGCTGTCCGGCAACCGGAACTTCGAGGGTCGCATCCACCCCGATGTGCGGATGAACTATCTGGCCTCGCCGCCGCTGGTAGTGGCCTATGCCCTGGCCGGCACCATGGACATCGACCTGGAGCACGACCCGCTCGGCGTCGACCAGCAGGGCCACCCGGTTCGGTTGGCCGATCTGTGGCCGACCGTCGACGAGGTATCGGAGGTCATCCGGTCGTCCCTCACCTCTGACATGTTCCGTCAGCGTTACGGCTCGATCTTCGATGGTGACGAGCGCTGGCAGGAGGTGGAGACCGCCACCGGCAACACCTTCGCCTGGGACGCCGACTCCACCTACGTCCTTCGGCCGCCATTCCTCGAAGGCCTCACCCCGCAGCCGGCGCCGGTGACCGACATCGCCGGGGCCCGGGTGTTGGCGGTGCTGGGGGACAGTGTCACCACCGACCACATCTCGCCGGCCGGCAACATCGGTCCGTCGACTCCGGCGGCTGCGTACCTGGTGGACCACGGCGTCGAGCGGAAGGACTTCAACTCCTACGGGGCCCGACGCGGAAACCACGAAGTGATGATGCGGGGGACCTTCGCCAACATCCGGCTCCGGAATCAGCTGGCTCCCGGCACCGAGGGGGGTGTGACCCTGCACCTGCCTGACGGCGAGCAGACCTCCATCTTCGATGCCTCCCTCCGCTACGCCACCGACGGGGTGCCGCTGGTGGTGCTGGCCGGCAAGGAGTACGGCTCGGGTTCCTCGCGCGACTGGGCGGCCAAGGGCACGTCGCTGCTCGGGGTGCGGGCGGTCATCGCCCAGAGCTACGAGCGCATCCACCGGTCCAACCTGATCGGGATGGGGGTGCTGCCGCTCCAGTACGCCGAGGGGCAGAGCGCGGCTTCGCTGGGGCTGACCGGGCACGAGGTCTTCGAGATCTCCGGGGTCGAGGCGCTGAACGCCGGAGAGGTCCCCAAGGAGGTGGCCGTCCGGGCCGTTGACGCTGACCGGGTGGTGGAGTTCGCCGTTCGGCTGCGGATCGACACGCCGATGGAGGCCGAGTACTACCGAAACGGGGGGATTCTGCCGTACATGCTGCGACAGATGGCCGGCTGATCCGACCGGTCTCCCGAAGGGGAGGACCTCCGCCCGATGCCCGGCCGGAGGTCCAATAGGGTCTTCCCATTCCCAACGACCCTTCCAACCACGAACCCGACCTGACCGGAGCCCCCCGGAGGCGGTCGTTGGTGTCCCTGTGGCCGATGTGGGTACTCGGCTTCGCCGTGATGATCGACAACATCGATCAGTACATCATCCGGGGCACATCCACGCAGATCGAGAAGGCGTTCGGCGTCGACGACTTCCAGATCGGGATCCTCTTCTCCGCCTTCATCATCGTCAACGGCCTGGCCACCATGCCGGCCAGCTACCTGGGCGATCGCTGGAGCCGAACCCGGATCATGGCGGTCACCATCGCCGCCTGGTCCCTGGTCAGTGCCATGGGCGGTCTGGTTCCGGTCGGCGCCTTCGGACTGCTGGTCGGCATCCGGGGCGCCCTCGGCTTCGGTCAGGCGGTGACTGATCCGTCAGGGTCGAGCCTGCTGGCCGACTACTACGGCATCGGTCGGCGGGGGAAGGCCTACTCGGTGCAGCAGTGCCTCACCTACGTCGGACTGGGACTGGGACTGGCCATCGGGGCAGTCTTCGTCTCCCTCTTCCCCCACAACGGCTGGCGGTATGCCTTTCTGGTCTCCATCTTCCCCGGGCTGCTGATCGCGGCGTTCTGCTGGCGGTTGCCCGAGCCCCGACGCGGCACCGCCGACCTGGCCCATGTCACCGACACCGAGGGGATGGAGGTGGAGACGGTCCGCCCGCCACTGTTCCCCCACGGGTTCGCCCGCTTCGTGACGGACATGGTCAGCGGGCTTCGGAGGGACATCAAGACCATCCTGGCCATTCCCACCATGCGATACGCCCTGGTGGGCGTGTCGGTCATCCTCTTCGTGGTGACGGCGGTGGCCACCTGGATGCCCACCCTCTACGAGCGACAGTTCGGCCTCAAGCCGGGCGCCGCCAACCTGGCCTTCGGTGCGCTGGTCATTTTGGGCGGGATCCCGGGGACGCTGATCGGCGGCCGGATGGCCGACCGATGGGTCAACCGATTTACGGGCGCCCGGGTGGTGATCCCAGCGGTGTGTCTCATCATCAGCGGTTCCCTCTTCATGGTGTCCTTCATCCCCATGCCGTTCGGCGTGGTGCTGCCGCTGCAGCTGGCCGCCTTCCTGGCCGCCGCCGCCTCGGTGCCCGCCCTGCGGGCCGGGTTGTCCGACGCCGTGCCCGCCCACGTGCGCGGCACCGGCTTCGGGGCCTTCAATGTGGCTTCGGTGGTCTTCGGCGCCGCCGCCGCACCGCTGGTGACCTCGGCCATCGCCACCCAGTTCGGCGGCAATTACCGGGTGGCCTTCGCCATCGTGATGCCGATCGCCTTCATCGGATCGGCCTTCCTGCTGGTGGCCCGCCGTCACATCGAATCGGATACCGCCAAAATCTTCGAAGCCGTCATCACCGCAATCGCCGCAGATCAGGCCGAGCAGGGGTCGTAGCCAATCAGTCGCACGGGCGGGCTACCGCTCGACGGCACCGCCCCGATGACGGGTGTTCGGTGGGATGAACACCTCCGGACGACGGCTGTCCAACAGGCCCGGAGCCCGTTGGGGCGGGCGGCGGGGTGCCACCGAACCGGACCGCAGATGGCGACGATCCCCCGACCACGGTGCCGGGGGGGCGGTCAGTCGATCACACAGCCAGTAGGCCACCGATTCGTAGTTGACCCGCCAGCCCCGGAAGTCGGGGAAGGCCTCTTCGGCAGTGCGCTCCATCGGGAAGCCGACCTCCTCGAGCATGGCCACCGCCGCCGCAAACTCCTCGAACGACAGGACGATGGGACCCTCGGGGCTGGGGTCGGGATCGACCTCCCAGCCCAGCACCGTGGCGATCCGGTTGAGTGCGGTGAAGCCCATCCGTAGACACAGCCGCGACTGGGACGAGGCGGTGGTGGGGGCCAGGGCCAGGTGCATGGCGGCGCCGTCGAGCACCGCCAGCAGTCCCACCAGCCACGAGAACCAGGGGTCCGGTGACCGGAACAGCAGCATCACCGGGTAGGTGGTGTGGCTCTCCGCCAGGTCGGCGGACCATGCCTCCCAGGAGGCGTAGAAGTCGGGCAGGGTGTCGATGATCCCGACCAGCTGGTGGCGGGCCAGCACCTCGGGTCCCCAAGCCGGCACTCCGGCCCGGCTCTCCAGCATGGCGACCAGGCTTTCGCGCCGATTGAACGCCTGGTACAGGGCGGGGAGATAGGCGATCTGCAGGGCGACGATGACCACCCAGGTGGCCCCGGCGGCGATATCGATGGCCGAGTTGGGGCGACCACTGACCACGATGGTCCCCACCGTGAACACCGCACCGGTCGACTGGGCCAGCCCGGTCAACAGGTTGTGGGTGGTCCCCACCAGCATCAGTGCGTAGCCGATGGCGAAGAGACCGGCCCAGACGGCCAGTTGGGCGATGAGCGCCACCGGGGCGGTGGGAGCCAGGAGGGTGTCCTTCCCCTCATAGGTGCGGGCCAACCGGGAGAGCGCCAGGAACGACAGCCTCACCGCCCGGTTCACGTACAGCGAAAGCCGTTCGAATCCCCGGGGATCCCTCGGCAGCACAATGGTGAAGAGCACGCTGGCGGCGGTGAAGAGCACCAGCAGCAGCCCGAGGGCGAAGAGGGCGCCGTTCATCGGTCGACAGCTGTCAGATCGGGCATCCGACCAGTATTCCCGCCGACCGCCGGTGCCGGGGTGGACACCATCGGGGACCGGGTCGGAAACCTCCTGGTGCCAGTTTCGGTGAAGATCCGTGCAACCGTTGGCGCCGCTCGCCCGTGTAGATGGGCGAGAGGCGGAATCCACCGTCCACGACGGCCGACGAGAGGAAGGGAGGAACGGCGCCATGTCCCAGCCGCACGACGATGCGACGTTCGCCGCCTTCTACCAACGGTCGTGGGGCCGACTCTTCGGCCAGGCCTACGTGCTGACCGGGGACCGCGAGCTGGCCCAGGACCTGACCCAAGAAGCCCTCCTCAAGACCTGGAAGCAGTGGACCAAGGTCGCCGCCTACGAGAGTCCCGAGGGCTGGACCCGGCGGGTGCTCCACAACCTCTGCATCGACTCGTGGCGGAAGACCAGTCAGCCAGGGGCGCACCTCACCATGGAGCACAGCCCGGTGACGTCCGAAATCCCTGCCCACCACCAGCAACTGGCCCAGGCCATGCGCGGACTCCCCGGCGAACAGGCCCGGGCCCTGCTGCTCCACGACGGCCTGGGGTTGACCGTTCCGGAGGTCGCCAGAGAGATCGGTGCCGCCGAGGGGACCGTCAAGTCGTGGTTGAGCCGTTCCCGAAAGGTCGTGGCGGCCCGCCTCGACGCGCTCGACCGAGATCGATCATGGAGGTGATCACCCATGCCCGGCTCCCCTGAGGACTCCCGAGTCAGCATCGTGATGCGCGAGATGCTGGCCACCTGTGCCGACCGCCAACCCCCGGTGAGCGCCGACCAGCTCCATGCTGGCCAGCGGCGGAGCCTGTCGGCACGGATCGACACCAAAGTGGTGCTGGCGCTGGCGGCGGTGGTCATCCTGGTGGTGGCCCTGGTGGCCACCGGGCCGCTCCGACGGACGTCGGGATCCACTCCGGCCGCCTCCAGCCACCACGTCGGATCCCACGTCGAGTTCTCCGTGCGCCCAGTGCTGTGTTACGCCCCGCCCGTCGACGCCGACAGCAGCCTCCATCCCGCCATCCACTCGTCGGTGCCGCCCCTGGAGTGCAGCGCCCCGTATGCGCTGACGGCCGCCCACCTGAACGTCACGCCTGATTCGGGCGGCATCAACGGCTACACCGTGACATCCGATATCGGTCCGGATCCGGATTTGGCCGGCGTCCCGTCAACCGCTCCGTCCAGCGACCGGCCGACACGGACCGTGCTGTTGCCCGGGGTCTCTGGCCAGGCCTCCTCCCGATACGTCCTCGGTCCCGCCGGCGTGGTGGGAGCGGACGTGCGCTCGGCGTCGGCCGTCCATCAGTACGGCCAATGGGTAGTCCTGGTCGAGCTGACCCCCGCCGGCGCCAAACGCTTGGATCAGCTGGCCCACGCCCAGTTCCACGCCATGACCGCCATCGATCTCGACGGCGTGGTGCTTTCCACTCCGCTCCAGCAGCCCACGCAGACTTCGTTCTCATCGTTCGG
>Ga0302319_10021586_pt1 | contig 11598 bp, 10 predicted proteins | sample Bog_T0_2_FD_203319 | JGI IMG/M metagenome (GOLD analysis project Ga0302319, IMG submission 203319) | Peat permafrost microbial communities from Stordalen Mire near Abisko, Sweden - Bog_T0_2 | ecosystem: Environmental > Terrestrial > Soil > Wetlands > Peat | place: Sweden: Abisko, Stordalen Mire...
CCGCTATTGGCTATCGCGCGCGCGGAGAGGAAGAGCGAGAGATGTGCTGGTACGGCGATGTTCCTTTCCTGCCGCACCTGCTGCGAACGTTGGGAAGAGCGGGGGTCGTCGCCGAGGTGGAGTTTTACCCGGAGGCGCGGACGTATATCGACAGGAAGGCGGCGGCTCTGGAGTTACACGACAAGGTTGCGGCGATGCGGAAGCGGATGGGCCGGACGCGCTTCGAGTCGTAAACAGCGAAACAGGATTAACGTTATTCCTCGATTTTCGGGGTTTCGTCCGTTGCCAAATCCGACAACTGCTTACGCCAGTCCAGCGACTCGATGAAGACGCGGGAATCGCGCCAGTGCTCGCGGACGAGGACGCGGAGCTCGAGGTAGACGCGTGTGCCCAGCAGAGTTTCGATCTCGCGGCGCGCGGCTGTGCCAATCTCTTTGAGCTTGCTGCCTCCCTTGCCGATGAGGATGGCTTTTTGTCCAGCGCGCTCGCAGTAAATGGCTGCGGTGATACGAGTGACGGGAGGCAAGGTTCCTGGGCGAGGCTTTCGGGCTGGCACTTCGGGCTCTTCAAAGCGCTCGACGACGACCGCGGAGGCATAGGGAACCTCTTCGCCGGTTTCGGTCAGGATGCGCTCGCGGATCAGTTCCGCGACGAGGAAACGCTCGGGCTGATCGGTGAACTGGTCTTTGGGGAACCAGCGTTGCCCTTCGGGAAGGTACTCGGCAATCTTGTGCAGAAGAATCTTCAGGCCGTCGCCAGTCTTTGCCGAGACGGGAACGACCTCCGCGAAAGAATGCAGCTCGCTTAGACCGGCGATGAGCGGGAGCAGTGTGTCCCTGGGAACGAGATCGATTTTGGTGACCACCAGAAAGACGGGGCAGTCGAGCTTGCGGATCATTTCGAAGGCGAGCGCTTCTTCGCTGGTGCGGTCCAGTTTGAGCGGGGCATCGGCGGCGAGAGCCTGTTTGCGCACGGCGTCCACGACCAGCAGCACCACGTCGCGCGTCATCAGGGCTTCGTGGATTTCGTGCATCATGCTGCGATCGAGCTGCGATGCGGGGCGGTGGATGCCGGGGGTATCGACAAAGACGATTTGCGTTTTGGGATGCTTGCCTTTGCGCTCGGGGACTTCGACCATGCCGTGGATACGGGTGCGCGTGGTCTGCGGCTTGGCGGTGACGATGGCGACCTTCTCGCCGATGAGCTTGTTGAGCAAAGTGGATTTGCCGGCATTGGGACGGCCGATGATGGAGACGAAACCGGAGCGCATCTTCATGGCAACTCCAGACTAGCTGGCTTCCGCAAGGCGCGAGATGCGCAGACGGTTGACGCGGCGGTCGGTGGAGGCAAGAATCTCGAAGCGCAGGCCATAGCCTTCGACGATCTCCCCGGACTGGGGGATGCGGCCGGCGGTTTCACTGACCAGGCCGCCCACGCTGGTAGCCTCGAGGTCCTCGGGCAGATCGACGCCACCGAAGATCTCCTCGACCTGGGCGATCTCGAGGTTGCCGGGAACCACCCAGGTGCCGCCCGGCTCTTTGACGACGGCGGCGTTGTCCTCGCCCTCGTGTTCGTCGCGGATGGCTCCCACCAGCTCCTCCAGGAGATCTTCGATGGTGACAAGGCCGGCGACGCCGCCGTATTCGTCGATGACGACGCGCAAGTGCTGCTTCTCGCGCTGCATCTCGCGCAGGAGCTCGTTGACGCGCTTGGTTTCCGGAACGAAGGCGACGGGACGCTGGATGCTGGCCACGGTTTTGGAGCGGGCATCGGTGTCGGAGATTTGAAGGAGGTCGTGGGCGAAGGCCAGGCCGGTTACGCTGTCGAGGGATTCGTTGTAGACGGGGACGCGGGAAAACGGCTGGACGCGGATGAGCTCGAGAAACTGCTCGAGAGTGATGGAACCGGGTACGGCGAAGACGGACGGACGCGGGGTCATCACCTCGCGCACAACCTTGTCGCCGAACTCGACGGCGGAGCGCACCAGTTCGCGGTCGCTTTCCTCGAGAATGCCTTCTTCTTCGCCGGCTTCGATCAGCGCCTCGACGGCTTCGGAGGCGGCGGTTTCGCCGTTGGCCAGGGGCCGGGCGTCAGCTAAGGCGGCAATCGAGAGCAGGAACTGCAGGAAAAGCGTGATGGGTGCTACGAGCCACAGCAGCGGGAGCAGCAGCCATCGCCAGCGCGCGATCCATGCGCCGCGGGTCCGGCTAAAAAAGGCGAAGGGCAGAAAGCGATTAAAAAGGACGATCACGAGCACAATGCCCAGCACCACCTGGCCGATTTCCGGAAAGGTGGGGCGGTCCTGGCGGGCCCGATCGAAGAGCAACATGCCGAAGATCAGGGTCAGGAAAGCGAGCGAGAGGTGCATGAGGATCGCGGCGGAGAGCGCGATGCGGTCGCGGTTCATGCCCAGGCGGGGTTCGACGCGCTGCTCCCAGAGGTCGATGTTCTCCTGGAACTCGCGGGCCAGAAACTTGCCCATCTCGGAGTAAAGGCGGTCGATGTAGGAGGCCAGCGTCAGCACGAGCAGCAGGAACGCGATGAGGAGGGCCGCGGTGATGCTCATGGCTTGCGGCTCCTGCGCGGCGTGGCGGGCACTGCTTTTGAGGCTTTGCGACTGCGCTCGATCAGGCCTTCAGCCAGACCGAAGTGCCGGCGAAGCGCGGATTCTTTGCGGGCCATGCGCCCCCGGTCGGTTTCGTGGTCGTAGCCGGCGAGATGAAGCAAGCCGTGGAGGACCAGGATTTGCAGCTCGGTTGCCAGAGGGTGTGCCAGTTCCTCGGCCTGACGGGCAGCGGTATCGACCGAGACGGCGAGGTCTCCGGCGATGCTGCGATGGCCGTCCACTGGCTCGGGAGCGGGAAAGGATAAGACGTCGGTGGGGCGATCTTTGCGGCGGAATTCGCGGTTGAGGCGGCGGAGGTGTGCGTCTGTGGTCAGCAGGACGGCGACCTCTCCCTCGAGGCGGGCGGCTGCGGAGGCCTGCTGGAGAAACGCGGCGAGCGCCCGGCGCCGCAGAGCGCGGCCAAATCTGGTTTGTATCGTGGGTTCAATCAGAATCATGGTCAAGTGCAACCGGGCCCCGTGGAGTGGCCGATGCACGAAACTGCACAGGAGAGCGTTTCCGCCCTCCTCAAGTCGATGGTACCTCTTATTTGATTCCCGCCGGTAAATCCGGCCTGCGTGAGCTATTGGGGCTGGGAAAAGCGGACGCGCTCGCCGTCTTCGCCGATGGCGAGGGGCAGGTCGGGCTGCGAGCGTCCGAAGCCCTCGTAGGCGCGAATGATGCGCTGGACGAGCTGGTGACGGACCACGTCGCCATCTTCGAAACGCACAAAGCGGATGCCGTCGACGCCATCGAGGATGTTGATGGCCTCGACCAGTCCGGATTTGCGGGGATTGGGGAGATCGATCTGGGTGATGTCGCCGGTAATAACCGCTTTGGCATTGTTGCCCATGCGGGTCAGGAACATCTTCATCTGCTCGCTGGTGGTGTTCTGCGCCTCGTCCATGATGATGAAGGCGTCGTTGAGGGTGCGGCCGCGCATGAAGGCGAGGGGAGCCACCTCGATGACATTGCGTTCGAGCATTTTGTCCACGCGCTCGGGTTCGAGCAGGTCGTAGAGGGCGTCGTAGAGGGGGCGGAGATAGGGGTCGACTTTTTCCTGCAGGGTTCCGGGCAGGAAGCCGAGGCGCTCGCCCGCTTCGACAGCGGGGCGCACCAGCACGATACGGCTGATCTTCTTGGCGAGGAGCGCGGCAGCGGCCATGGCGACGGCAAGGTAGGTCTTACCGGTGCCGGCGGGCCCGATGCCGAAGACCATATCCGCCTGCTCGATGGCTTCCACGTACAGCCGCTGATTGAGCGACCTGGGCTGGACCATTCGCTTGATGCCGGCGGAGCGCTGCTTGCCGCTTTCGGCGAGGCTGCGCAGCGAGACGGACGGATCGGCCGTCACCAGGCGGAGCATGCCGTTGAGCTCGCCATTCTGGAGTTGGATGCCCTGGCGTCGAAGGGCCTCGTAGTCCTGGAAAATGCGCTCGACACGCGCAACGGTTTCCTCAGAACCCTCGACCATGACGGCATCGGAAATCAGGTCGATGCGGGCATGGAGAGCGTCCTCCATCAGTCTCAGATTCTCGTCGCGGGTCCCGAAAAGGGGCTCAAGATTGGGCGTGATCTCGAGATGTTTTCTCATCAGGCGAGGAAAGAACCTCCGGACGCGGCCTGGTTGGGGCCACGGGGATGAACTGGAATTGTGGGAAGAAGAGCCGCCGTCCGCAACCGATATCGCTCCACACTGATTGGATGCTTCAGGGAGAGCGAAGGAACCGGGTTGGAAGTCGGCAGCAAAAGAGTCGAAGTTGGGGCCAGAGTAGCCCGTGAGAATTCCGCAGTCAATGCCTAAATGGTGAATATTTCCGGATTTTTGGACAGCCGGTACGGGGATTACTGCGGGTGTGTCCGGACCTTGGGAGGGGTTTACCGTTCGGTTAGAATTCAACCCCAAGGCCTTGATTCTGGGGGGAGGCGGTCGAGCGGGAGGAACCGCTGGCCCGGCGACGGCGTATTGTTTTGGCAACGGGAGGGGGCATGCATCTGTCCACGGTGTGGACCTGGTTGTTCTGGGGATGGCTGGCGGGAGAAATACTCCTGGCGGTGTTCACCAGAACGCGCCGCGGGGAGGGTAAGGTCCAGGACCGTGGGACAAAGATGATCCTGTGGGTGGTGATCTTCATTTCGATCAGTGCCTTGGATTCGGTGCAGCGCCTGGCCCCGGCGGAGATGAGCAGCGGCGCGTGGATTCGGGCGGTCAGCCTGGCTTTGATGATCGTCGGGATAACCATTCGCGTCGCAGCCATCCTGACGCTGGGAAAGTGGTTCAGCACCAATGTGGCGACCCACGCATCCCAAACCCTCCAGCGCAGCGGGCTCTACTCGGTCGTTCGGCATCCGTCGTACCTCGGGATGGAGATCATCTTCCTGGCGATCGGGCTGCACACGCGCAATTGGGCTTGCCTGGCGGTTGTGGTGATTCTGCCAACTCTGGCTGTTCTTTACCGGATCCACGTGGAGGAACAGGCGCTGCTGCGGGCCTTCGGCGCCAGCTACGCGGATTACAGCCGTACAACGAAGCGATTGATCCCAGGGGTGTATTAGCGGAAGCACATGCACCGCGCTGGGCGCGAAAGCTAAAACTGGGCTATGATTTCGAATTCCCTCGGTTCTGCCTATTTCCTTTTCCTCAGGAGCTAAGAATGTCCAAGCCGATTTGTTTGCTGGCGGCCATTGTCGCCGCCGCCGTTACATTTTCACCCGCCCTTGCGCGTGCTGCCGGAGAAGACAAACCTGCCGATAAGACCGCGGAAAAGCCAGCCGAGAAGCCAGTCTCTCCCGACGTGACTACCCAAGGTACGCTTGATGCGGGCGGCCAGCACGTTCTGTACAACGCTGTGGCGGGGACGATCACGATAGGCGCGACCGAAGACCAGGATTCGCAGTTGGGGGCGGACGGCAAACCATTGCCCGACACCGATCTGGCAGCGGCGGTGGCCGCGGCCAAAGACGCGACTCAGGCTCCGCCGCTGGCGCGTATGTTCTATGTTGCGTACTTCAAGCGCGACGCGGACGGGAACCAGCGGCCGATCACGTTTTTCTATAACGGAGGACCGGGCAGCTCGACCGTGTGGCTGCACATGGGATCGCTGGGACCCAAGCATGTGGTCACCGACATGGACACGCATCTGCCCGCGGCGCCGTACAAGCTGACCGACAACGCGTACTCTTTGCTGGATGTGAGCGACCTGGTCTTCATCGACATGCCGGGGACCGGCTTCGGCCGTCTGACGGGAAAGGATAAGGACAAGGCCTTCTGGGGCATCGATGAAGACGGGCATGCTTTCGCGCGCTTCATCGCGCGGTTCATCTCGAAGTACAACCGCTGGAATTCTCCTAAATACATCTTTGGGGAGAGCTATGGCACGACACGTTCGGCGGTGCTCTCGAACATCCTGGAGAACGAGAAAGACATCGATTTGAACGGGGTCATTCTGCTTTCGCAGATTTTTAACTTCACGACCGACATTGATGGTGCTCACGGGAATCCCGGCATCGATCTGACGTATGAATTGGCGCTACCCACCTATGCGGCGACGGCGCGCTACCATCACAAGCTGCCGCAGGATCATCCCGACCTGGACGCGTTCCTGAAAGAAGTGGAAGGGTTCGCGATGGGCGATTACGCGCAGGCGCTGGCCAAAGGGACCGATCTGAGCGCCAGCGACAAGCAGGCGATTGCCGAAAAGCTGCACAATTACACGGGGCTGCCGGTAGATTATTTAGTGAAAGGCGACCTGCGCATCGCGGGCGGTCAGTTTGAAAAGAGCCTGCAGGACGACACCGGCGACACCACGGGACGTCTGGATACGCGGTTCACCGGGCCGTCCATCAATCCGCTGAGCGAAACCGCGGATTACGATCCGCAAAGCTCAGCCATCTCCTCAGCCTATGTCGCGCTCTTCAACCAGTACGTTCGCAACACGCTGAAGTATGGCGAGGGACAGACTTATATGCCCGAGGCGGACTTCGGCGGCGGCTTCATCTGGGACTTCAAACGGCAGGGTTTCCCTCTGTTGAATGTCAGCAACGACCTGGCAACGGCCATGAAGACCAATCCAAAGCTGAAAGTCCTCGTCAACGGCGGCTATTACGATCTGGCCACACCCTTCTATGCGGCCATGTATGAGGACAAGCATCTACCCATTTCAGAGAAGATCGCAGCCAATATCGAATATTCCTGGTATGAGTCGGGCCACATGGTCTATGTGAAGGACGAATGCCTGAAGCAGCTGCATGACCGGGTGGCGGCGTTTATCAAGAGCACGGAGGCGGGCAACCAGTAGGGCGGGACGCCGTAGAATCGGAGCCAATGTCGGAGTTCCTGCTCTTTCACGGCGTCGCCATTGTGATTCTGATTCTGGCGAACGGCTTTTTTGTAGCGGCGGAGTTCGCGCTGGTCAGCGTGCGCGAGACGCGCATCGAGCAGCTGATCGCGGAGCATAACTCCGCCGCGCGCATCGTTCGCCGATTGCAGGAGAATCTCGGAGATTTTCTTCCCGCCGTGCAGCTCGGGGTGACGCTGTGCAGTCTGGCGCTGGGCTGGATCGGCGAGCCGGCGGTGGCGGGCGTCTTCGAGCAGGCGATGGGTCCTTTGCCGCATGCGCGCGTGTATGCCCATCTGGCCGCTGTACCGCTGGCGTTTGCGTTCATCACGTATCTCCATGTGCTGCTGGGCGAGCTGGTGCCCAAGGCGCTGGCGCTGCGGCGCGCCGATCAGATGGCCATTGCCATTGCCGGGCCGATGGAGGTGTTTATCCATCTGGCGCGACCCATTGTGCGCATGATGAACCGCTCAGCGTCTCTGGTGCTGCGGCTGTTTCGTGCTCCGTTCACGACGGAAGGCGCGGTCCATTCGCCGGAAGAACTGAAGCTGATGGCGACTGCGGCGCGGCGCATGGGCATGCTGCCGGAATATCAGGAATCTCTGATTCATCGCGCGGTGGAGATGAATGAGGTGGTGACGCGCGAAATTATGACGCCGCGGCAGAGGATCTTCTCCTTGCCGGCGGACATGCTGATCGAGGACGCGAGCGCGCGCATTGTCGAGGAGATGCATTCGCGCATTCCCGTCTACGATCCTTCTCGCGGCTCGGAGTTCATCGTAGGAGTCGTGTATTCGAAGGACATCAGCCGGCTGATGCATTTTCGCGCCACGGCGACCACGCGCTTTTCCACCGCGCCCCTCAGCGACATGCGTCTGCATCAGGTGATGCGCGAGGTACTGGTGGTGCCGGAGACGAAACCGGTGCTCGATCTGCTGCACGAATTCCAACTGCGGCGGCGGCACATCGCGATCGTGGTGGATGAGTTCGGCTCGACGGTGGGCCTGGTAACAGTCGAAGATGCCATCGAGCAGTTGATCGGCGAAGTGGAAGACGAGTTCGACGTGGGCGCGCGCGCAGTGCTGGCCACCGCGACCGGCGGCATGGTGCTGGACGGCAGCGTGAGCCTGCGCGATCTGGAGACGCAGATGAACTGGCGCCTGCCGCGGGAAGGCGGGGTCGAGACGCTGGCCGGATTTCTGCTGACGCGTTTGGGCAAGATTCCGAAGGGCGGCGAAAGCATCGAGTACGACGGGCGGCGACTGACGGTGCTGGAGATGAGCGGGCGGCGCATCAGCAGGGTCAGGATCGAGCAGGTAGAGCCGGTTGTTCAGAAGGCGGCCGGATGAAGAGGCTGCTGCGGTCGCTGCTGGTGCGCCTGGGCTATACGCTGCCTGTGCTGTGGCTGGTGGTGTCAGTGGTTTTCCTGCTCATCCACATCGTGCCGGGCGATCCGGTGGAACAGATGCTCGGGGATGGGGCGCGGCCGGCGGATATCTCGGCGCTGCGGCATGCATACGGGCTCGATCAGCCGCTGGGAGAGCAGTATGTTCACTACTGGCGTGGCGTGCTGCACGGCGATCTGGGGCAGTCGATCCGTCTGAACGATTCGGTCACGCATCTGGTGGTGGCGCGCTATCCGTTCACTGTGGAGCTGACGACGGCGGCGCTGGTGCTGGCTTTGTTGCTGGCGATTCCTGCGGGAATCGGCGCGGCGCTGCATCGCGGGCAGGCGCGCGATCAGGTACTGAGCGTTGTCAGTCTGCTGGGGCTGTCGTTTCCTTCTTTCGCGCTGGGGCCAATTCTAATTTTGTTGGTTTCGATCAAGCTGGGATGGCTGCCGGTCTCGGGAGCCGGTGACCTATCCCATTTGGTGCTGCCTGCGGTGACGATGGGCAGCGCGCTGGCCGCGATCCTGACGCGCATGGTGCGGACTTCGATGCTTGAGGAACTCGGCCAGGATTACATTCGAACTGCGCGCGCCAAGGGCTTGCCGGAGCGAGCCGTGGTGTACAAGCACGCGCTGCGCAATGCGATGATTCCGGTGCTGACGCTGATCGGGCTGCAGTTTGGGGCCCTGCTCGCGGGAGCTATTGTGACGGAGACGATCTTCAGCTGGCCGGGTATTGGACGCCTGACGGTCTCGGCGATCTCCAACCGCGACTACCCGCTGCTGCAGGGTTGCATCTTAGCGGTCGGTCTGACTTATGTGCTGGTGAATCTGGCAACGGACGTTTTATATGTGGTGGTCAATCCGAGGATCAGGGCATAACTGCCATGCGTTTTTCGAAGGCTGCGGCGGGATTGCTGGTTCTGGTGTCGTCCCTGGCTCTTGGGCAGCGGAATTACATTGGCTTCGATAAGAATGGCTATCCAGGGGATGATCTGTTGCCAGCGCTGCGCCGAACCTTTGCTTACACGGGTTATTGGCTCAACAATCCCCCGGGGATGAATAACAATCCATGGGCGAGGAAGCGCAGTGTGGTGCGGGCCGCGGGGTTTGGCTTTCTCATTCTGTTCAATGGCCGGCTCGATGCGCAGCTGAAGGGCGGGGATGCGGAGGAGCTGGGACAGGCAGATGCGGCGGAAGCGGTGGAGGCTGCGCGGCGGGAAGGATTTGCTGCGGACGCGATCATTTTTCTGGACCAGGAGGAGGGCGGGGGTTTGCTGACCGAGCAAGCGGCCTACTTGGGCGCGTGGATCGCAGCGGTGGGTCGCTCGTTCTACGAGGCGGGGATTTATTGTTCGGGCATTCCAGTGCCTTCCGGATCGACGATGATCTCGACCGCGCAGGATGTTGAGGCGCGCTTCCCGAATGCGAAGCTGTGGGTTTGGGATGATCGATGCCCGCCGGCTCCGGGCTGCAGCGTTCTCGAGAATCATTTCGATCCGGAGAAGGGCGGTGTTACTCATGTCCTGGTGTGGCAATATGCGCAGTCGCCCCGGCGCCCGGAGGATACCGGGGCCTGCCAGGAAACCTATGCCGCCGATGGCCGATGTTATGCGCCGGGATTGCCTCAATCGGAGCATACCTACGCCGATCTGGACGTAAGTCGATCCGCGGACCCATCGCACGGCCGTTAACTCCAAATTATAAAAAGTTATGCGAGATGGAACCGAGTTATAGCCGGCGGGCGGCCCAATCAATGAACTACGGCCAATTTGACGCCGCGGTGTGGCTTTCACTGTGCTGGCGAAAGGCCAGCGCATCTCTGGTGAGTGCGTTTTTGGATAGGCCAGGAAGTCGCAGATAAAATGGAGGGATGCCGCCTTCACGCGCCGCCGGTTCCGACGTTCCGATCACAGATGATCTGCTCGCGAACGTGGGGCTGACTTCTGTTCGCCGTGGCTCACGGGGGCTGCAGGGGGAGCAGGCACCGAAACCTGCGGGTTCAGATGGGCCTCAGCCGCAAGTAGCGCGGCGCGTTGTTAAGTCCCGCATCGAGATTGTCCGTGCTGCCGGTTGGGAAGCATGGCCCTGGCTGGTGCATGGCTTCAGCACCCGGGCCGGCGGCGTAACCAGGGCGTATCGGCCCGGCCAGCGGGCGGGTGAGCTCAACCTGGGATTCACGGGCACCGACACGCGAGAGAATGTGCTCGAAAACCGGCGCCGGTTTCGGGAGGCACTAGGCGCGCCGTCGATGAAGATGGTCACGCTGAAGCAGATTCATTCCTCCAGCGTGCTGCATGCTGGGAGCGAGGATGCTGGGCGTGATACGCCATGCAAGGGCGATGGTCTGATGACCGGCGAGCCCGGGGTCCTGTTGGCGATTCAAACGGCGGACTGCATTCCGGTTCTGATCGCAGACGTGAAAAAGAAAGCTGTCGCGGCGTTTCACGCCGGGTGGCGCGGAACCGTGAAGCGGATTGTCGAGAGCGGCGTGGGACAAATGCGTATCGCGTTCCACAGCCGCCCCGACGATCTGATCGCGGCCATTGGTCCGGGGATCGGTGGCTGCTGCTACGCGGTGGGCGAAGAGGTACAGACCGAGTTTCGCTCGCAGTTCGCCTATGCGGAGGAGTTGTTCCACGAAGTCGCGGACTCGGACCCGATCCGGATGAAGTATCCAATGCTGTTTCTCACCCAGCGCCCGCCGGGGCACAGCAATCTTGGGCCGTCGCTGCACCTTGACCTGATGGAAGCGAACCGGCGGCAGCTGCTCGACGCGGGTTTGCGGCCTGAGGCGATCACAGTCGTTGGCGATTGCACGCGCTGCCAGAACAACCGCTACTTCTCCTACCGTGCCGAGCAGGGATTTACCGGGCGCATGCTTTCGGGGGTAGGGGTCAGCGAGGAAGCGGGCAGCTAAGAAGCGGGCAGCGAAGAAACGCGAAGGGCCGGACGGCGAAGGAAAGGTCAAATGGAATCCCGGGTCTCAAAATCGAGACCCGGGCCAGCCGAGTGCGGGGTTCATCGGGCAGCCCGCCCGGGCCAGCCGCTGCCTAAGCGGCACCGGTGCCAGGGGCGCGGCGGACGCTCAGGACGGGCGATTTCGCCTGGGAGATGATGTTGTACACCGTGTCGTCGCCGCGAATCGGCCAGAAACCCACGTCGTTGTTGACGCCCAGCACGATCAGGTCGGAGCTGAGCTCGGCGGCAACATTCAGAACCTCTTCGACGACCTCGCCGATCTCAACCTGCACGGTGACTCTGGT
>Ga0302319_10021590_pt1 | contig 11597 bp, 11 predicted proteins | sample Bog_T0_2_FD_203319 | JGI IMG/M metagenome (GOLD analysis project Ga0302319, IMG submission 203319) | Peat permafrost microbial communities from Stordalen Mire near Abisko, Sweden - Bog_T0_2 | ecosystem: Environmental > Terrestrial > Soil > Wetlands > Peat | place: Sweden: Abisko, Stordalen Mire...
GGAACCGTGGCCGCAGAGGTCATGGCAATTGGCGAAGAAGGGGACGTCGGCCTCGACCTCGTCAACGGCAGGATTGCGTGGCTTTATGGTCGGACAGACTACGACCTCCCCCGCTTCGGCCAAGTCGCGCTTCACCTTCATCGAACACGGGCATGAAGCCTGGGCGAGTCGGGGTCTTCGACGGCCGTCGATATCGCCGATCGGCGCGCTCTGTCGCTGACAATGTTGGGTTGAGCGCGGTCAACTGTTGGCCGGCGATCGCGGCGAAAGCGTCAACGTGATCATCATTGAGGTAAATCGGAAGGAGATAGTCGCGCCCAAAGAGGCGGAGAACTTGGAGCGCTAGCACTCGCCAGCGCATGTTCCGCTTAGCGGGCGACGCGCCTCAGCCTCGGTAATGCCATGGGTGCCGCCGACCTTCAAAGAGGACCCCTGAGACAAGCTGTTCTCCTTGACGTCCACGCGCCTTCCAGTCGTGTTGTTCGCCGCGCTCACGTTTGCCCAGACCACGAGCGAAGCCTCGCAGATGTGGACCTTCTGCGTCGCCTCGGCTCCCGTCGGCAGCGAGGTATGGATCACAAATCCATTTCCTTCGTCGAGTGATCGTCGATCCGTGCGTACGTCGCCAAGGTCCACTGGCGCCCGGGCGCACTTTACCCGCGCGTCGGCTTCATCGTCACCAACATGGCGAGGCCACCCGAGAATGTCGTCGGCTTCTATAACAAGCTCAGCGTCTGGGAACAATGGATCAAAGAGGGCGCGGGCGCGATCAAATGGACGCACCTTTCATGCCAATCCTTCGCCGCCAACGCCGTCCGCCTCCAGCTTCACGCGCTCGCCTCCAATCTCGGCAACTTCTTGCGCACGCTAGCGACGCCGGAGCCGATCAAAGACCGTCGCTGACCAGCCTCAAGGAAACGCTGATCACGATCGGCGCGAAGGTCGTCAGCCACGGCCGCTATGTCGCGTTCCAGATGGCGGAGGTTGCCATTCCGAGAACTGCCTTCGCCGACATCCTGCGGCTGATCGTCGAACTGCGTCCGTCGACAGTCACGCCAACGGTATGAGGCGTTCGGTGTAACGTGTTCCATCAAATACAACGGGAGACGAGCGTCTTGATTGCGAAAGATTTGGCGCTCCAAGCGTTCGACTTGGCTTCGGCGCGCCTCGGCGCCGTCCGCCGACGAGGGGCGGCTGTCCAGCTGACGGTCGCAGCTTGCCGGAAGACCGAAGCAACCGCAGATTTCACTTGAACCGGCGGCCATTTGGTGGATGTCGGCTGAGTGCTGGCGCCTGGCCGTGAGTAGATTCCGAGGGTGGTGCAGGCTCCCGGCCAGAAGCCATATCTGAAAACATATGCATCGCAGCGGAAGGGCCGGGGAAGAGTTCATCGCTGGGGTGAGAGGACAAGAAAGCGCCATGGCCGAGGCGAACCATACGTCGTCCGACGCTTCGGAGGCACCGCCGCCGGTCCTCGAATTGCGCGGCGTCGGCAAGACCTTCAGTGGCGTTCATGTGTTGGCCGACGTCGATTTCTCCGTTCGGTCCGGCGAGGTCATGGGGCTTGTCGGCGAAAATGGCGCGGGCAAGTCCACGCTCATGCGAATCGTCACCGGCATCTACGATGCCGACTCCGGTGGAACCATCCGGTTCGATGGCGACGAAGTTCATTTCACCAGCACGAGGCAATCCATCGACGCTGGGATAGCCATGATCCACCAGGAATTGAACCTCCTGCCCGGCCTCACCGTCGGCGAGAATCTCTTCCTGGGCAGAGAGCCGCTCAATCGGCTCGGCCTGATTGATTGGCCGACTCTCATGGCGGAGTCGCGAAAGTATCTGACGGCGGTGCGTCAGACCTTCGATCCCTCCATGCTCGTCGGACGGCTGAGCGTCGGTCAGCAACAGATGGTGGAGATCGCCCGAGCGCTCTCCTTGAACGCGCGGCTCATCGTAATGGACGAACCGACAGGCGCCCTGACCGAGGTCGAAACCGACATCCTCTTCGAGGCGATTCGTCATCTGCGCGATCAGGGAAAGGCGATCGTCTACATCTCCCACCGGCTCGGCGAGATATTCCAGATCTGCAACTCGGTGACCGTCTTGCGCGACGGGCGCATGGTCTCCACCGGACCGGCGAGTGAGTTGGACGAAGGGACTCTCATTCATCACATGGTGGGTCGCACGATCACCGAAAAATACCCCTACGTGCCGAGCGCCGCGGGCCCAGTCAGCCTGCGCGTGAGCCATCTGTCGGCGACCGTCATCGAGGACATCTCATTTGACGGGCATACAGGCGAGGTAATCGGCTTCGCCGGCTTGATGGGCGCTGGAGGCAATCAGCTCGGCAAGACGCTGTATGGCGCCGTCCTGGCGCGCAGCGGATCGATCGAAGTTAAAGGCCGAGCATTGTCGCTGCGCTCGCCCGAAGTCGGCGTTCGGGCAGGAATCGCCTACCTTCCCGAGGACCGCAAGGCCGAGGGCCTCATCCAGATCCATTCGGTTCGGGTCAATATGACGCTCGCGGCTTTGCGACGCTTCTCCATTGCGCTCGGCCTTGTCTCGCGTGGGCGCGAGGAGGTGGTCGTTTTAGAATACGTCGACGCGTTCAAGATCAAGACGCCGAGCGTCGAGGCCGCCATAGGCACCTTGAGCGGAGGAAATCAGCAGAAGGTCGCGCTGGCCAAGGCGTTGATGACCGAGCCGAGTATCCTGATCTTAGACGAGCCGACGCGCGGAGTGGATGTCGGCGCCCGGCGCGACATCTACAGCCTGATCAACGAGCTCAAAGCCAAGGGACTCACCATTCTCCTCATCTCGTCGGATATGCCTGAGTTGCTCGGCATCGCCGACCGCATCCTGGTTCTCTCGCGCGGACGCCTTACAGGCGCATTCGGGCGCGGCGAGGCGACCCAGGAGGCGATCATGAAGTGCGCAGTGGCTTAGGGGGTCTGAAGATGTCTTGGTTGCTGGGTTTGCTGTCGCGCAACAAATCGCTGATCGGGTTGGTCATTCTCGTCGCCGCCGTGGCGTTCACCAGCCCGAATTTCCTCGATGTAGGCAACCTGCTCAACACGTTTCGCCAGACTTCAATCAACGCCATCATGGCGATGGGCATGACCTTCGTCATCCTGACCGGCGGGATCGATCTGTCGGTAGGCGCCGTTCTGGCTTTCTCCGGCGCCATTGCGGCCAGCCTCATTGCTGGAGGGTATGGCCTTGCCGTCGCCGTCCCGCTCGCGCTGCTGGTTGGCGCCGGCCTCGGAGCCCTGTCCGGTCTGGCAATCACCTTTGGCGCCGTGCAGCCGTTCATCGCCACCCTGGTCAGCATGACCGTGTTGCGCGGCGCCGTTCTCGTTTTCACCAACGGTACGCCGATCGACTGTAGTTCGGCGGCGTCCTCTGCAGCATTCGGCGCGCTTGGGGAAGGCTACGTGCTTGGCGTGCCGGTCCCGGTCATCGCCGCAGCGATCGTGTTCGCCGCTTGCTGGGTGACGCTGACCCAGACGCAATTTGGTCGCTATGTCTATGCTATCGGCGGCAACGAGACCGTGACCTGGCTCTCGGGCGTCAACGTAACGGCGATGAAGATCGCCGTATACGCGATATCGGGCCTTCTCGCGGCGCTCGCCGGAATCATCCTCACCGCCCGCCTCGAAAATGCCCAGCCCACGGCGGGAACCGGATACGAACTCGACGCGATCGCCGCCGCCGTGGTCGGCGGAACGAGTCTCGCAGGGGGGATCGGAACAATATTCGGCACGCTGGTCGGCGCGCTGATAATCGGCGTTCTGAATAACGCGCTCAACCTGATGGACGTGTCTTCATACTATCAGATGATCGCCAAAGGCGCCGTCATTCTGCTTGCCGTGCTGGTCGACCGGCACGCCAGGGCACGGTGACCTCATGGGTCACAATTTTAGGAAAGGAAACGCTCATGTTGCGCAAAGTCATCCCAGCGCTGCTCGCGGCCGGATTGTTATCCGGGGCCGCGGGCGCGGCTCAGGCGGCGGACAAGATCGCCCTGGTCGTCTCGACCCTCAATAACCCGTTCTTCGTGACCATGGAGGATGGCGCTAAGGCCAAGGCCAAGGAGTTGGGCTACGATCTGATCGTGCTCGACAGCCAGAACGACGCCGCCAAGGAATTGTCCAATGTGGAAGACGTGCTGGGCCAGAACATCAAGGTGCTGCTGCTCAACCCGGCGGACTCCGAAGCCTCCAAGGCTTCGGTGCGAGCTGCGGACGCAAAGAAGGTGCCGGTTATTACGCTCGACCGCGGCGTCAACGGCGTCGCGGTGACCTCACACATTGCCTCGGACAACGTGGCGGGAGGCAAGATGGCGGGCGACCTTATCGCTCAGAAACTCGGCGGCAAAGGCAATGTCGTCGAGCTTACGGGCGTGCCCGGAACCGACGCGGCGCGCGATCGCAGCAAAGGGTTCCAGGAGGCGATGGCCGCCGCGCCGGGTCTCAAGCTAGTCGCCAGCCAAACAGCCAATTTCGACCGCACTCAAGGGCTGAACGTCATGGAGAATATTCTCCAGGCGCATCCCGCTATCGACGCCGTGTTCGCGGCGAACGACGAAATGGCCTTGGGCGCCATCAAAGCCATCCAGGAGGCCAAACGCAAGATCATCGTGGTCGGTTTTGATGGAACCAAGGACGGCGTGGAGGCGGTCAAGAGCGGAGCGATGTTCGCCACTATCGCCCAGCAGCCGACGCTGATCGGCAGTCTCGGCGTCGAAGCGGCCGACAAGGTGATCAAGGGCCAGACCGTTCCGGCGAGCACGCCGGTTCCGCTGTCGGTGATCAAGCAGTAAGCAGCCTGATCGCCGCGATCCTGTCGGACGACGGCGCAGCTCAATCCACGCGGTTCAGATTGAGGCGCCGCCGCTCCTGGAACACGAGAGCGGGGAGGCCGCGTTACTCCGGAGCGGAAAGCGTCCATGGCGAACTCAACGCCTCAAGCGGCCATAGCGACATTTGGCAGTGTCAACGTCGACGTTTGCGGGTTCTGTACCCGTCTGCCTAAGCCAGGCGAGACCGCGCCGGGGCAGCGTTACACCATCGCGCTGGGAGGCAAAGGCGCCAATCAGGCCGCGGCAGTGGCTCGATTGGGCGGCCAATCGCAAATGATTGGCCGCGCCGGAAACGATATGTTCGGGGCGATGATCCGCGATCGTCTCGATGCGCTCGCGGTTGGGCGCGATCACTTGATATTCGCCGACAATGCCTCCACCGGTATCGCTCTGATTAGCGTCGACGCGCACGGGGAAAACTGCATCGTCGTCATAGGCGGCGCCAACATGATCGTCGATCAAGCCTTGGTAGATCATTCCGCCGCTACGTTACGCCTGGCGCCCGTGCTCCTGACGCAGCTCGAAGTGCCGCTGGCGCCGGTCCTCGCCGCCGCCGCCCTGACTAGGGCCGGTGGCGGGCTGGTGATCCTGGATCCGGCTCCCGCGCCATCGGACGGATTGTCCTCCGACGTCCTTCGCGGAGTGGACATAGTAACGCCCAATGAGACCGAGACCGAGACGCTGGTCGGGATCAGACCGCAGACCACTTCCGACGCCGAGAAAGCGGCCCGTCTTTTGGCCGCTCGTGGAGCGCCGATCGTGATCATAAAAATGGGAAGTCGTGGCGCATATTTTCACAGCAGGAACATTCAGGGGTTCGTACCGCCGTTCGCGGTCAAGGCGGTCAATAGTGTCGGGGCCGGCGACTGTTTCAACGGAGCGCTCGCGGTGGCGCTGGCGCGCGGAGATGAATTGCCGAGGGCGGTTCGCTTCGCGGCGGCGTGCGGGGCGTTAGCCACTTTGGGGCCTGGCGGCGCGGGCTCGGCGCCTACCCTCGCGGCCGTAGAGGACCTTCTCCAAATCCAACCGAGCTAACACAACCTGGTGGCGACAAATCGGGCGGGCCCAATGTAGGCGAGCAATTCGCCTAGCCAACCACAAATGGTTCCGCAACCTCGCAGTGTCGCAAATCATCGCCGACACGGTGGAAGAAATCGGATTGAAGCTGCCGCCGGCCCGAATATACCTCGCCGAGATGCGGCGCAAATACTACGCGGCCGAGGCTGCGCAGCACAACGATCGCCCGGACGATCGTGCAGGATCGCGCCACCGCAAGACATGACGGCGCGCTTCGAGGTCGAGGCCGACGGCGGCGCCGGCGACCCGGTCCTACGCCGTCGCCAAATGACCAAGCGGGATCGCCACGTCTCAGGGGCGCCGCAGCCCCTCTGTGTCCACGGCGCGAAGGGGGGTCGCTGCCTGACCCGGCTCGCCCTTTGTCTTCGCGTCGGCTATGTACGGCTGAAGGCGGCAACGCCCCGCGGAGGCGCATCGGCCGGCCAAAGGTGACGATGAGCCCGCAATTCGACCTCACGATCTATGCCGCCTCGACCTGGGTGATCCCGTTGTTGCTGGCGATAACGCTGCACGAGGCGGCGCACGGCTATGTCGCGCATCTCTTCGGCGACGACACCGCCTGGCGGCTCGGGCGCGTGTCGTTCAATCCCTTGGTCCACGTCGACCCGATGGGCACGGTGTTGCTGCCAGCGCTCCTGCTGCTGTTCCACGCGCCGTTTCTCTTCGGCTACGCCAAGCCGGTGCCGGTCGACTTCCGTCGCCTGCGCAATCCGCGGCGCGACATGATCTGGGTGGCCGCGGCAGGTCCCGCCATGAACCTGACGCTCGCGACTGCGGCAGCGCTGCTGGTCCACGCCGTCGTCTTTCTGCCCGCCGGCGCCGGCCAGTGGGCGCTGTCGAATCTCGTCAACGCCATCAACGTCAACGTCATTCTCGCGGTGTTCAACATGATCCCGCTGCCACCGCTGGACGGCGGCCGGGTCGCCGTCGGGATATTGCCGAACGCGCTCGCGGCGCCGCTGGGGGCGCTGGAGCCCTACGGCATGCTGATCGTGCTCGGCGTCTTCTTCCTTCTGCCGTCGCTCGAGGCGCAGTTGGGGGTAAGCGTCGACCTATTCTCTCAGGTTGTGACCCGGCCTGCCGACGCGATCATTCAACTCATATTGCGCCTTACGGGTTTAGGTTGACGGCCGCAGTGAAGGACGAAGCTTGTGATGCTCACAGCGGAGACGGACCACTACGCGCGCGTACGCGGCGATATCGCCGCGGCGAGTTCCTTCGACCTGCCGTTCGTCGTGATGAACGTCCTCGCCGCAGTCGTCGCCAGCTATGGCCTGCTGCTGGACAGTGCGGCGGTCGTGATCGGCGCGATGATTCTGGCCATGCTGCTCGGGCCGATTTCCGGGGTCGCACTGGCGCTGGTTGGCGGCGACGCCCGCCTCTTGCGCAGGGCCTCAGTGGCCGTGATCAGCGGCGTGTTGATCGTTCTGGCGACGGCGATCGTCCTGGGCTTCGTGCACAAGGACGTCCCGACCACGCACCAGATGCTTGAGCGAACCTCGCCCAACTTCTTTGAACTGATGATCGCCTTAGCCGGCGGCGCCGCCGGCGCCTATGCGTCGATCTCGCCGCGACTGAGCGTCGCTTTCGTCGGCGTCGCGATCGCGACCGCCCTGGTGCCGCCTCTGGCGAGTTGCGGCCTGCTCCTCGCTCGCGGCGACTTCGACTTGGCGGAGGGGGCGTTCCTGCTTGCCGTCATGAACATCGTCGCGATCCAGAGCAGCGCATCGTTCGTGATGTGGGCAAGCGGAATTGCGCCAGGAAAGCTGCGCGAGCTGATCGCGCCCAATATCCTCAGCGTCGCCATTTTGTTGCTTCTGGGGGAATTCTGGTCGTCAATATGCGGACGCTGGTTGGAGACACGCTGTTTCAGGCCAGCGTCGCGCGCGATCTCAGGCAGGGACTTGCGGGTTATCCCGGGGTGTTTCTGGCTGATCTGCGCTTTACCCGCTCTGGCGGGGGCGACGCGACGATTGTGCAGGCCGTCGTGAGGGGGCCTAAGGAACTCGACGCGGAAGACACCGGAAAATTGCAGGATCGACTGCCCCGCCCGCCCGACGGAACGCGTCTCGAGCTGCGCCTGCGCCAGGTCCACGCCGTCGTGATGACGCCGAACGGCCCGCTCTATTCTTCGGAGGACGCCGACAACGTCGATCGATAGTCGGGTCTGTCGAGTCTGCGCCAGCTACCCGCGGGCGCCCTCGATCGGCCGCCGGTCAGCGTGAAACCCGCGGCGCCCGGCGGCGCGCCAAATTTGGCGTTGCGGGTCCAATTGCTCGGCGCGATGATTGATTTGGGCCACCCGCCGGCGCACGCCTTCTGCCGCGCTCTCGCGCGCGCCGGTGTCGAGTTCGTCGCCGAAAACGGCGGCGGCGCAGACGTGCGGCTGAAAAAGGAATTGCCATGATCGAAAATGGAGCGGGTTACGCAGCCGGAATGTCGATGCAGCACCTTCTGCGGTTGCTTGAGAAAAAGGGTCTTCTTTCGTTTTTCGAAACCAAACAGATGCTTGACGGCGTCTCAGATGAGCTTCGCGAATTGCTCAAGCGCGGCTCCATTTCGCCCGAGGCCTCTACGGAGGCGGCGCGAGCCGTCGACATGATGTATTTGCCTCTTACTGAGGCGTCGAAAGCCGCGAAAGGGATCGTCGCCGCCGAGGATCTGAACGCGAGCAATGACGAGTAGGCGCCGGTGTTCGGCAAAGGGCTCCACTGGCCCGATATACACGGGTCGCCGGAATTTGAATTAGCGGCCCCTTCATTGAGTGTGACTCCATGGGAATATGTCCGGCCATGCCGAATTGACTCGCGGCCAAGAGGAGCGAGCCTCAGCCGGGGTACCAGATTGTGCGGGGATCATCCTCGCTTCGTTGGTATGCCCAGGCGGCGTCGATCAATCGTTCAAGATCGTATTGCGGCCGCCATCCCAACTCGAATCTCGCCCGGCTGTTGTCCATCCAGTTTGAATGGTACGTGCTGGGAATGTCCAGGGAGTCCAGACCCCGGGTCTCCTGGAGATACGCAGCGACGGCGCCATAGTCGACGGGCTCATCCATGCAAATGTTGTAGAGCTTGTTTCTCGCGACCGGGTTGTCGAGAGCGATGAGAATGGCGTCGACGAGATCGTCGACATGAACGAAATTCCGTTTGAGCGGATTACCGTGGGCGTCACGCAGCAGAGGCGTCACCCTTAGCGCGAGGCAGCGCTGAGCGACGGAGGGTTCCACCATGGTCTTCCAGTCGGGACCGCCGAACACGTCATCTCCAAACGATAGCGTATAGCGGAAGTCGTCCTTCTCCATGATCCACGGCGCCCGCAGGCAGCATCCGTTCACGCCGTATTGGATGCCGAACTGTGTGAGCATGACTTCCTCAAGCACCTTCGATAGCGCGTAACAGCCGGGATAGGCCATATGTGGCGTCCGCTCCGTGACCGGCCCGTCGTGTTCGTAGAAATAATGACCCACGGCCGCGTCACCACCGATGAGTACGAACTGCTGGGCGCCGGCGCTTTGGCGGAACGCCTCGAGCAACCAGAAGAACCCCTTGACGGCCACATCCATGACGATTTCGCTGACTTCCTTGCAAGTCGCCAGATGAACGACATGGGTGACGCCATCCATCGCACGGGCGACACAGTCGCGATCAACGATGCTTCCCCTGACAACTTCGACTCGTTCCGTTTCTGCGATGGCGCGGTTGTGACAAAGCGCCCGCACCTTCACTTCGCGCCATCGAGGCTCCTGGAGCAGCTTAGCGATCAGATTTGCACCGACCTTGCCCGTGGCCCCAGTGATCAACAGCCGCATTGACTTGCCCTTTCGTAACCCCGCCCACCCCAGTTTTGTCGTTCACCGATCTGGCGCTTCCCAGAAAGGACCCTGTCCAACTGAACTGCGCTCGCCGACCGGGCATTCCACCTTCATTTGAGGCGGGCGACTTGCCGGAGACCCGCGGGGGTCGTCCACGCACGCCACTTAACTTTTGTCCGACGGCAATCAGAGCCTCCGACGGACGCAAGTTCAAGTCTTGGCACCGGCATCTAGGGGCGCGGGGCATGACCCCAGAGCAATACCGCGCGAAATGGAACCTGCCTTGCGGCGCGACAATCAGGATGAGAATCCCGCGACAATCAGGATGAGAATGCGCCGCCGCGGGGGTGACGAAGGGAGGGCGTAGCCCGACCGAAGACACCCCCGTGGCGGCGGCGAGCACCCGAGAGGCCTCGTCTGGCGGTATCGGCGGCTGGATAAGGGGTCGGCTTTCTCCTTCGAGAGGACCGACTTTTTGCCCGGCCGACACGTCACCGATTGTCAGATGAGGCTATTCATGAAGTTGCGCCGCAACCATTCGCCGGCCATTGCCGGCGCGAAGGCCGGATTCAGCACGGCCGCCGCCTATCGGTTTGAAAAGGATCCCCGACTTCCCAGCCAGAAGGAGGCGCGTCGAGAACGACGCCGAGCCGATCCATTCGTCGATGTCTGGGATAACGAAGTCGTGCCGATGCTGAGGGCGGCGCCGGGGCTGAGGCCGATCGCCATCTTCGAAGAACTCTGCCGCAGGCATCCGGACCTGGGCGCCGGGACGCGGCGGACGCTCGAGCGGCGCATCAGAGCTTGGCGGGCGGTGAACGGCCCGGATCGAGAGGTGATCTTTCGCCAGGAGCATCCGCCGGGCCGGATGGGATTGTCGGACTTCACCGAAGTGGCCGATCTCGGCGTCACCATCGCCGGCCAGATCCTCGACTGCCGGCTCTATCACTTCCGCCTGCCCTTTTCCGGCTTCGAACACGCCCATGTCGTGCTCGGCGGCGAAAGCTTTGTCGCGCTGGCGGAAGGGTTGCAGAACGCCCTGTGGGCGCTGGGCGGCGTTCCCGAGCAACATCGCAGCGACAGCCTCTCGGCGGCCTTTCGTAATCTAGGCGCCGACGCCAAGGAGGATTTGACGACACGCTACGAAGCGTTCTGCGCCCATTACGGCATGACGCCGACCCGCAACAATCCCGGCGTCAGCCACGAGAACGGCTCGATCGAGAGCGCCCACGGGCACCTCAAGAGAGGGCTCGCCGACGCCTTGTTGCTGCGCGCCTCGCGCGACTTCGACGATCTCCCGGCATGGCGGGGCTTCGTCGACGAAATCGTCGGCCGTGGCAACATCCGCAACGCCAAGCGCATCGACCAAGAGCGGATGGCGCTGAACAAGCTGCCGGTTCGCAAGACTGCCGACTATGAGGAGATCAATGTCGACGTCACCACCTCCAGCGCCTTCACCTTGCGCAAGGTGTTCTACTCGGTCCCCTCGCGACTGATCGGCCATCGGCTGCGGGTGCATCTTTATGACGATCGGCTCGAATGCTTTCAGGGTTCGACAGCCATCCTTAGGACATCCGCCAAAACAATTGAATCGGTTTTTGGGTTTGCGCGCCGCGGTGATTTGACTCGGAGCGGCGGGATTCCGAGTTTTGCCCGAGGGCAGTATGCCTGTGGAGATGATCGACACGCAGGCGATTCGCCGCCGCTGGAACGACGTCGGCTCGAAGCTCGACGAGCGGCGGCGACGATTGTTCGCTGCGGGCGAGGTTCGTGCGGCTGGGCGGGGAGGCCTTGAGGCCGTCGCGAAGATTACCGGATACGCACGCTCGACGCTCGGGCGTGGCTTGA
>Ga0302319_10021592_pt1 | contig 11596 bp, 8 predicted proteins | sample Bog_T0_2_FD_203319 | JGI IMG/M metagenome (GOLD analysis project Ga0302319, IMG submission 203319) | Peat permafrost microbial communities from Stordalen Mire near Abisko, Sweden - Bog_T0_2 | ecosystem: Environmental > Terrestrial > Soil > Wetlands > Peat | place: Sweden: Abisko, Stordalen Mire...
ACTACAGCCGTCTCACCAGCGACGACGCGGCCGTGCGCCTCGCCGCCGCCAAGATCTGGAGCGGATGGGAGGGCGCAACGTCCAAGCTCCTGCCCGATGCCGCCTTCGCCGGCCACTATGAAGAGGACGAGTTCGCCCTGGCCTTCGCGCGCATCGAGGCCCACTACTTTATCAACCGCGGTTTTCTTGAAACCGACGATCAGTTGTTGCGCAACGTCGGTCCCATTCGCAACATCCCCGCCGTGATCGTGCAGGGCCGCTACGATGTGGTCTGTCCCATCGAGAGCGCCTGGGCGCTGCATCGTGCATGGCCTGAAGCCGAACTGGTCATCACGCCCGACAGCGGCCATAGCGCGTTCGACCCGCCCAATTCCCGCGCCCTCGTAGCCGCCGCCGACAAGTTCGCCAGTTCCTGAACCAGGACGCGCGTTCCTTCATTCCACCGCACTACGGCGGCGATACCCGAGCCGGTTGAAGGCGGGCTGGCCCGCCATCAACAACTGGGAATCGCGACGTGCCTAGAGAACCGGCGCTCGAAAAGCTGTGCACCGTTCATCGCGGCTTTATATATCGCTATGAGCGGGTCGCGTGGCAGGTGGCTCACCCATTCCATTTCTTGAATACTCCACCACGCCAAAACACTGCATGCGCCTTTCTACTCCAACCCCAGCGCGAACCCGCGCGCCCAATTCCGACGTTCGATTAACCTCTCAAAGCGGCCTGCACGTAGGCGGGCTTCATGGGCAGACGCCGTATCACCTTTCCGGTTGCGTCGTGGAAGGCGGCTGCGATGGCCGGCGCTGCGAGCGCGTTGGCTGCCTCTGACCCTCCGCCGTATTGACCGACGCCCGGGTTGTGAACCAGCTCAACTTTGACCTCAGGTATGTCGGCCATGGTGAGGATGGGATAGGTCATCCAGTCATTCTGCGTGATGCCGCTCTCGTCAAATGTGAGCTCTTCGAGCAGCGCAATGCTCACTCCCATCAGGGCGCCACCCATAACCTGCCGTTTCAGCTGCGCTGGGTTGACGACGATGCCGGGATCGACGGCGACGGTACATTTTTCGACCGCGATAGCGCCAGTTTCGGGAGTAACGGCGATGTGGCAAACGCAGACCCAGTAGGTTCCCGAGCGCAGCATCAGTGAGACACCGCGGCCGCGAACCGGCGTTGAACCAGAAGAGGTGGCGCCCGGGCGCGGGGATGGCCGGGTGTCCCAGCCGGAAGCTTCGCGCGCTGCCTTGAGCACCCCGGCGGCGCGCTCTTCTTTTGTATTGTCGATTCTGAATTGAATGGCGTCGACACCCGCCAGGGCCGCGGCTTCACTGATTGCGAGCTCCCGCGGATAGTTCTGCTGGAACTGCGACGGCGTGCGCATGCTGTGATCGCGAAGGCCGGCGTTGAGGGGCGAGGCTTGTTGGCCCACCTGGAACGTGCCATGGCCTCGCTCGATCACATTGGCCGCTTCACCATAGGTCCAGGGGTCCTCAATGTCATTCGCTGTTGTGGAGACGAAGTCGCCGTGGGGAGCCGGTGCGGCCTGGGTGGGCAGCCCGGCGATGATGGCGCCAACCAGCCGATCGTCCTGCCCGGCCGGCATGAAGTGGTCAATCTGGTAAGCAGTCAGCTTGCCATCATCGCCGACGGCCAACTCGACATCGGAGATGGAAGTCGGCGACTGGGTTGACCATTGGACGTCATCGCTACGCATCCACTGCACGCGCACTGGCTTGCCCACGGCTTGCGAAAGCAGTACGGCCTCGTCTTCGGCTCCAGCGTTGCCGCCGTTCGATCTTCCGTAGTGACCGGGGCCGGGATAGATATGCACGACGACTTTGTCGATCGTTGTGCCCAGCATTCTGGCAATCTGTCCGCGGAGTTCCTGGGGATTCTGATTGTGAGTATGGATGTGCACCATTCCATCGGTTTGCACATCACCCACAGCCATGGTTGGACCGATGGGCATGTGCTTCAAGTACGACATTTGATACGTGGCCTTCAGCTTCTTCTGCGCGGATGCGAGCGCCGGGCCTACATCTCCCTTCGTCGCACCGCTTTTCAAAACGGGCGCTGATTTCCAATCGGCGTCGTTGCGGAGATGGTCGAACAGCTTTGTGCTCGGGGGCAGTCCCTTCCAATCGGTCCACTTGGTTCCATCGGCTACCTGCATCGCGGCCTGGATCGCCTCCCACTCGGTGGGAGCGACCACGCCAACCAGATTGCCTTTGACGATGACTTGTGAATTCGGATACTTGGTCTTGTCCACCTTGCCTGCGGAGATGAGCGTTGAACCCAGCGTCTTTGGATGCACAGTGCGCCCATGAAGCATGCCGGGAAGACGCACATCGGTGGCCCAGTTGGCTTTGCCCGTCACTTTCAATCGAACGGCGGAACTGGGGAAAGACTTGCCGATGACGCTGTACTGGCTGACCGGCTTCATGGGGGGATTCCCCGTGACAGTGAGGCCAATAATGCTGGTCAGGTCACCCTCGACGGGAATCGTAAGGTTCAACTGCTGATCTTTGATGAGGTCGCCGTAGGAGATGCTCTTGCCACCGCCGGAGAAGACGCCGTCCTTCGCAGACAGCTTGTCTTTCTCCGCGCCAAGTTGCCTTGCAGCAAGATCGAGCAGCGCTTGATAAGTGTACGCAGCCACTTTGCGGAGGTTGGGCGTTCCATCCACTAGGAAACCGAAGGAGCCGCCGCCGTCGGGTGTGCGATCCGTATCTCCGCACACGACCGTGGTGATCGCCTCGAAGGGCATGCTCAACTCTTCGGCCACAATCTGGCGGTAAGCGGTATACACCGAGCCCTGCCCGAAATCGCTCTTGCCCGTCCGAATCAGCACGGTGTTGTCGGGATGAATTTCCAGCCATGAGTTCAGCAGCGCCGGATCGAGCGAATTCTTCGCAACTGCTCCCTTCACTGGATCGGCCTTCCACGCCGCGGCGCCGGCGACGCTGATGCTCACGGCAAGCATTCCGCCCGCCTTCACAAACTGGCGGCGCGTTAGGGTCGCTCCATACACATTGGTACTGCTGTTGCTCTTCGTCGGCATCGCTTACCTCCCCTTTGCCATCAGCGTGGCAGCGTGTTGCACGGCTTCGATGATCGCGGCGTAGGTTCCACAGCGGCAAAGATTAGGTGACACGCCGGAAGTTGTGTACGCTTCCTTGATTTGTTGCAGAGATGGATTGGGAGTGCTTTCGAGCAGCTCTGTTGCCTTGATGATCATGCCGTTCTGGCAGAAGCCGCACTGCGGAGTCTGCTCCTCGATCCATGCCTGCTGAACGGGGTGGAGCGTGGTCTTCGCTTCTTCAGCGGAGAGTCCTTTTTGCTTTGCCCACCTCGCCGGCAATCCTTCCAGCGTTGTGATCTCCTGGTTGGGAGTCACATCCGAAAGCGCCGTGATGCAGGATCGGATTTCCTTGCCGTCGATCAGCACCGAGCAAGCGCCGCATTGAGCCAGGCCGCACCCAAACTGTGGACCGACCAGATGGAGATCGTTGCGCAATACATAAAGAAGCGGCGTGTCGCCCGGCGCCTGCACCTCTCGGCGCTCGCCATTGACATTGATCGTGGCCATCGTCAATTCCCTCCAGGTTCCCATCCCGAATTCCGACAAATCCGCGGGGTGTCGGTAGTCTAACTGGTGTACCCCGGATGGCGACAACCCTCCGCTCTCTAGGCCGTTACGAAACCCCGCTGAAACTCTGTTTTGTAATAAGGGCACGGCCGGGGCACCGGGGAACCGGGGATACCACTCACCAAACTGACTCAAAGCCGGGTGCCCCCGGTCCCTGGCTTTTGGGGACCGGGGAGGTTGACCCTCCCGGTTGACCGAGCATCCATGCCGAGGGTGCCCCCGGTCCCTCGCCTTTGGGGACCGGGGATCGAACAATCCCCGTCCCCGCACTCCCCCAAAAAACAAAAAACGCCCCAGCGACAATCTCCGTCGCTGGGGCATCCTCATTCCGTTCTCAATTCAATCAACGTGTCACCGCAAGCTCCGGCCTGCCTTCCAAGCCGGCCTCCTTCTCATCGTGCACCTAGGCATCCGGCTCGCCCTCTCTGGAATGTGCAGAGGCCCACGGCTGACCGTGGGCCTCTGTCTTTCAAAACCAGGTTTCAGCGCTAAATGCCCCTTGGATTGGATTCCTTCTCCGGTGCGGCATGCTGCTGCGGCGCAGCGTGTTGCTCCGGTGCAGCGTGCTGCTGTGGCGCAGCGTGTTGCGGTGGCGCAGCGTGCTGCTGTGGCGCAGCGTGTTGCTCCGGTGCGGCATGCTGCTGCGGCGCAGCGTGTTGCTCCGGTGCGGCATGCTGCTGTGGCGCAGCGTGTTGCGGTGGCGCAGCACGTTGCGCAGGAGAGGCGTGGGATTGAGGCGCGGCCCTCGGCTCACTTCGTGCCTCTGGCCTGGCCTCAGCCTTCGGCGCAGTTTTTGTCTCCGGCCTGGCCTCGGTCTTCGTCGGAGTCCTTGTCTCTGGCCTGGCTTCAGCCTTCGGCGCAGTTCTTGTCTCCGGCCTGGCCTCAGCCTTCGGCGCAGTTCTTGTCTCCGGCCTGGCCTCAGCCTTCGGCGCAGTTCTTGCCTCTGGCCTGGCCTCAACCCTCGGCTCACTTCGTGTCTCTGGCCTGGCTTCAGCCTTCGGCGCAGTTCTTGTCTCCGGCCTGGCCTCAGCCTTCGGCGCAGTTCTTGTCTCCGGCCTGGCCTCGGTCTTCGTCGGAGTCCTTGTCTCTGGCCTGGCTTCAGCCTTCGGCGCAGTTCTTGTCTCCGGCCTTGCCTCTGTCTTCGGCGCAGCCGCCGCGACGTGCTTTTCCTCGCCCAGCGGCTTGGCGGCAACCGCGTTCTGTGGGTGTCCGCCATTCGCCTTGGCATACGCTGACTTGTCGGCCTTTGCAGTCTCCTCATGATGTGTCTGGAGACTTGTCGGAGCCGTGTGCTGATCGCGATCGGCAACCCGCTCCCCCGGGGTGGCAGCGTGCTGAATCCCGCCCGGACCGCCGCTATAAGAAACGCGGCTCCGGTTGGCGATTGTGTTTCTCTGCACACTCGCCGGGTCGTTGTAGGTGGTGTGAATCACGCGCTCATTCACACGCATGACCGCGGTGTTGTACGCAAACTCGTTGCCGCGCCATTCTCCTCCCGTAAAACCAATGCCCCCGTACCCAAAGCCGTAGTCCACGCCGCCGTAGTAGCCTACGTGGCGGCCCCAGTAGCCCCGATGGAACCTGTATCGACCGCCGTACCAGTCCCAGTAGTAGGGCGTCCACAGGGCACCCTCATAGGGTGCCTGAACCCAAGCGCCCGGAACCCAGTAGTAGTCCCCTTCGCCATAGGCCCAGTAGCCGGGAACCCACATCCAGTTGGCCTGGGGGCAGAAGGGCTGTTCATAAACAGGCAGTTCGGGCGGAGCGAAACCCACACTGATGACGATTTGTGCATGCAAAAAAGCGGGAAAAACAGAAATCAGAAGCGCCAACAGAAGCCAACGTGCACGGCGGAATAGTCGCATGAGAAAAGTCTCCTCGTTCTGTCGTGCCTGCCCCGCAAAGAGAATCGCATCACACTAGACGGAGAGAAACCTTCGGCACGACGCGAACAAAATTATCCCGTGCCCCCCCCGCAAGGTCTGATCAAATCTGCACAGATGGTTTTCTCTGCTTCAACATCTCCGCGCCAACCCTGCGCGACCGTCTCATCCTGCTCCTCACCTCGGCGATCTTCGCTGCCGGGTGCCCCCGGTCCCTAGCATTCGGGGACCGGGGATACCACCCAACAAACCGACTCAAAGCCAGAGGCTAGAAGCTAGAAGCTGCGCCCTCGTTCCCAAAGTCCCGCAGTTTCGAACCCGGCCACGCCCCACGAACATTCGTGCCCGCATGAGAGCAGCATGAGTCAGCTCCGCACCGGAACCGCCCCGAAAACGAATCGTCAGTAATATTGCCAGTGATGATTGATGATTGCCGGATTTCGTCTCCCCTGCGCACGCGCCGCGGAGATGGCCTGCGTAATTAAAAAGGAGGGCCATCATCAGCCCTCCCGTTTCTTCTTCACTTCGCTTCATTTCGTTGGTTCTAAATCAAGCCTACCGAAAAATACCCAAATTCTATGCAAACCAAATCCACCCGCAAATAAATGTGCTGTCATCCTGGCCCTGTGCCCCATCCATCGCGCCTTTTGCGATGGGTGGGCGGCGCATTCGGTTTTCCCGGAGGGAGCAGGGGCATTCATGCCCCTGAATGCGGACCCCTAATGAACCCGGCTTTAGCCACGGATCCTTCGATCACGCCCCCGGAGAATCTCCGGTCCCACCAGCGACAAAATCCCCAAACCAATGCGGGCCTTGTAACAAGGGCACGGCTTCAGCCTCACGAAAAGCCCCTCCGATTCAGCCGGGCTCCACAGGTTGAGGAAAAACTCCATTGACGAAGTGGTTTGTATCAGGGCACGAGTTTACTCCTGCCGCAAAAGGAACTGCCCGGCTGGACAAGCCGCAAAATCAACGTCGGGCTTCACAGGTTGCGGAAAAACTCTCATGGCCGCGATGTTTTGAAAGGGCGCGGCTTCAGCTGCGCCGCAACTGACTCAAAATCAATGTGGGCTTTAGCCCCCGAGGGATGTTTTTTTCGACCTGAACACGAAAACGCACCTCTTTCCGCAACCTGTTCAGCCCCTGCTCTACTACCCTGACGCCATCCGCCGAACGTGCGATCGCCGAACCGCAACCGCCCGAACGCTTCACGATCACATCCGAGAAGCCGACATTAGGGGAGTAATCCTGGAGAGAAGCTGTAACAGCCAGAAAATAGTGTAGTTAATTAGAATTTTGGTTTTCTGGTAGCATTTGTTGCAGGAATCTGGCTGGAATCAATTCCACCCCGAGTTGGTTGAAATGCTGCGATCACTTGGGACGGGCAGCCAGCACTGCCGACGTTTGCGAGGCTGGAAATCTGACATCGCGTCATCGTATGAGTCTTAGAGAAAGTATCCCAGGATGCCGATAGGGAGAATTGAGGAACCATGATCTCATTCGCGCACCTCAGGGTGGCTTGTCTCTGGATAATATGGGTGCTATGCCCGTTGACGAATCTATGGGCTCAGCGATTCACGTTCCGACAATACGGTTCCGCCGAAGGTTTGTCCAATCTGGCGATCAACTGTCTTCTGCAGGATCGAACCGGTTATATTTGGGCCGGCACAGATAACGGTCTCTTCCGCTATGACGGCAGCGAATTCAGCCACTTTGGCCGTGCGGAGGGCTTACCGAACACCGAAATTCATAGCCTCGCCGAATCACCGGATGGCATTCTCTGGGTGGCAACGCAGAGTGGGATAGCGCGTCAGGCCGGAACACAGTTCAAGGCGGTGGATGTGGGCGAGCAAGGAGAATTCCATGCAATCGCATTTGATCGCTTTGGCCGGATGTATCTGGAGCATCACTCCGGGATTGTCCTCGGCATACCGGACGGCGCGCGATCGTATCGCTTCAGCGAGGTGGTGTCCGGTTCGATTGGCGGCTTGTTGGTAAGCGGCACGGATGTGTGGTTTGGCAAAGAGGGCGACGTATGGCGTCTGGAGGGAGACAGGGCAGAACCAATTGGATCGTCCGCCGGTTTGCCGGTTGACGATTGGGATGCTTTCGCCCAGGATAGCCTGGGCAATTTCTGGGTAAGAAGTGCGACCCAACTGTTCGAGCTTGGTCAAGGACAGCCGCGGTTCGTGAACCGTTCCGCCGGCATTCCACACGCACCGTCCAGCCACCTCTATGCCGACGGCCACGGCCGCCTGTATGTTTCGAGCGATTCCGGGGAGGTGGTTTTGGAGGGAGCCAATCGAACCCTGATCGACTCCCAGCATGGACTTCCGGCAGATGCCGTGGGCCCTGTTCTCCTCGATCGCGAAGAATCGCTGTGGCTGGGAACGAGTGGAGGTGGCCTCATACGCCGCCTGGGCCAGGGCGAATGGCTCTCCTGGAAAAAGGAGGACGGACTGGTGGACAACATCATCTGGGCGATCTTAGTGGATCGCGCAGGGCAGGTGTGGGTTGGCACCAGCAGTGGGCTCAGCATCCTTGGACCGGACGGCAGAGTGATACGCTCATCGACCAGCCACAACGAGCTGGCTGGTGATCGGGTTCTGGCTATTGTGGAGGGGCCGGGAGGAGATATTTTCGTTGGGACTCACAATAGCGGGATCATCCGCTTCAGCAAAGGTGGCATCCTATTGCGGACCTACGGAGCCGCATCGGGATTGATGACGACGCACGTCGCTCAGATTGCTTTCGACCGGCAAGGCCGGCTTTGGGCCGTAGGAGCTGGGGGGTGCTTCCGCAGCCTAGCGCCGCTCAACGCCACCGGCAAACTGAAATTTGAGCACATGGACATCCCAAGCATTTCCGAATCGACGCTGTTCCGCGATGTACTGGTAGACGAAGGCGGTGTCGTTTGGATTGCCACGTCAGCCGGTCTGGCCCGTTTCGATGGCAGCCGCTGGAGAGTCTTCACCAAAGGCGATGGACTCAAGTCTGGAACTTTGAATGCGATCGCACAGGGAAAGGGCGCAATCTGGCTTTCCTATCGCGATGCCCTCGGCATTACTGGCCTTCGGCTCGACGGCGAGCGGGTTCAAACAACCCACTTCACCCAGCGGGACGGCCTTTCCTCCGATCTGGTCTACGCACTCGCGTTCGATCGGGACGGACGGCTTTGGACCTCCACGGACAACGGTGTCAACGTGCTGGCACACGACCGCTTGCGTCAGTACGGCATCGAAGACGGATTGATCTGGAATGATGGCGACGATCGCGCCTTGTACGTCGACCGGAAAGATAACGTTTGGGTCGGAACCTCCCGTGGGCTCTCGCGCTATACCTCACCGGCCTATCCGATTCCCAATTCTCCGCCGCCTGCCGTGCTGACATCGATCAAGGGAGGCTCGCAAGAGTTTCAGGCCGGAGATCGACCGATATTGCCGCATAGGCAGAGCTCTCTCCTATTTCAATTCAGTGCCTTGAGCTACTCATCCGAAACCCGCACTCGTTTCCGATACCGCTTGCAAGGTTATGAGAACGGATGGAATGAGACCCGCGAAAGAGACGTCCATTATGCCGGGCTTCCCGCGGGGCAATATGTCTTCGAGGTAATGGCCGCGGGGCCGAACGGCGCATGGAGTCCGGTTCCGGCGCAGTTTGCCTTCTCCGTCAAGCCGCCCTGGTGGCAATCCTGGTGGTTTATCGCATCCTGCCTGGTGGCAGCGTTTCTCATGGCGCGCGCTCTATGGCGGTTTCGTGTGCGGGCCTTGGTGGCTAACAAAGAACTCCTGGAGCGGCAGGTCGCCGAACGAACGGTTGAGTTGAACGAAAGCCAACGCCGTCTCGAAGAGATCGCTTACCACGACATGCTGACCTCCTTGCCCAATCGGCGCATGTTCACCGAGCAGTTTCGCACTCGATTGGCTCTAGCTCACCGCCATCGCGAGTCCTTCGGGCTGCTGTTAATTGACCTTGACCGCTTCAAGCGGATCAACGACGAGTTCGGCCATGACGCAGGGGATGTAGTGTTGATCGAAACTGCAACACGGCTGCGGGCGGCGGTAAGAGAATCCGATTGCGCGGCTCGCCTAGGCGGCGATGAATTCGGCATCCTAGTGGTTTCCGCTCACGACAAAGCTGGGATCGAAGTAATTTGCAGACGAATCTTCGACAGTTTCACCGCCGGGATACCCTACAAGGACACCAATCTGACGGCCAGGTGCAGTATCGGAGCTGCCATATTTCCTGATGACGGCAACACGGAGGAAAGTCTCTATAAAGTGGCAGACCTGGCGCTCTACGGCGCTAAACGAACTGGTCCAAACATCTTTTGATAGCGTCGCTCGGAGACAGGAAATCAGTCGTTGTGCATGCCTGCCAAGGAAGATATTTCCTGAGCAGATCGCGGGAGTTGCGAATACGAACTGCCGCCTTTTTCTTATGTCGCTCACAAACCGAAGTCACCTTGTGCTTTTGCTTCCTGACCCGGCTAGCCGGAACCAAAAAGGCGTCCAAAAACGAAAAGTTGGAGCCTTCATCAAATTGGCCTCGAAGGCGCATGGATATTGGCTTTCGCGTACCCCTCACAAAATATTCTGCCAAAGATGCGCAGAATTCCAATGGATAGGTTCTAAAGACAAGAAGATTCCGTCTAGCGAAGGGCTTCGCCCCTGAAATCCCACACGATTCCTTCTGATATCTTTCTGGATATCCGTTCGACTCTTCCTGGGTGTGACCGATCCGGAAGTCACCCGAACGGGGCCGGCAAGAAGTTGCTCAAAAGATTCGGCTGGCAGCAGTTAGGAACGACGTATTTCCGTTTGATCCCGTTATCGGTTGCCCCGATTGCTGTCGCATATTTGGCCCCGCGGGATCAGTAACGCAAAACGCCGCAAGGTTCAGTAATTCGGCCCGCTTCCTTCTCGCCATGCGCCCGACGTCCCTCGTCCGACGCGGCGGAGGAATCCGCAGCGCCTTCCGCACCGCCTGCAGCACCGCCTGCGTCGGATGCCTATCCATCCTCGCCTGCCGGAACGGCCTCATCTCCACATCCAGATTCCGCCGAGCCAACTTATGCACCGATACCTTCATCGCTCCAAATCTCCCTCGATTATCCAACTCCAAAGTCTCAAGTCCTTCGTTCCCTTGTTCCCTTGGTCCCTCGTTCCCTGCTCTTCTGACCTCTGACCCCTGTCCTTCTGTTTCAAGCGTAGCGAGAATCCCGAAATACTCTGCAAAACTCCGCAAAAAACGACCAAAAACGCACTTTTTACTTTCAACTGTCGAGTTGGTCAAAGCCGATCTTCAAAAAACCGCCGAGTTGGTCAAAGACAATGCAGACCAGTTCACAAGCAACGCCCAAATCGTCGCGCCACCGCAGCCATTTCTCGCAAAAATCGTCTCCCACCCGCAGTCAGAAAAATCAGTGCGCGTAAAATCCGCACCCAGAAATTCCCCGTCAAAAATGAAGCCCCGTGCCCCCACGAAAAGGTCTTCGTCCGTTAGATGAGCAACCGGATTTCAGACCCGGAGTCGCAAACGGGCAGCCAAGGAAGCTAGGAGCTAGCAGCTAGAAGCTAGAAGCTGATCTCTGTTCCCTGTTCCCTGTTCCCTGCCTTTCTGATCCCTGATCTCTGACCACTCATCACTGTCCACTGTCCACTAGTTCCTGTGCTACACTCCCTTCGTGTCAGCCGCTTCCCCGCGACCTACAATACGCCCCACAGGAGTGACGACCCGGCACTCTGCCCTGCTGCGCGTGACGCACTGGCTGACCTTTGTCGCCTTCGCAGCGCTGCTCGTGACCGGCATCGAACTCATCATTTCCCATCCGCGCTTCTACTGGGGCGAGACCGGCAACTCGGGCACCACGCCCCTGTTCCGCATTCCCATTCCTTCCTCGCGAGACACGGTGCCGTCGGGCTACAACTATGTGTTGCCGGACCAGAACGGATGGAGCAGGTCCATGCACTTTGAAGCCGCATGGATACTGGTGATTACGGCATTGGTCTATGGCATTTACGGTGTAACCAGTGGCCATTTCAAGCGGAATCTTTTTCCCGTTTCAG
>Ga0302319_10021593_pt1 | contig 11596 bp, 10 predicted proteins | sample Bog_T0_2_FD_203319 | JGI IMG/M metagenome (GOLD analysis project Ga0302319, IMG submission 203319) | Peat permafrost microbial communities from Stordalen Mire near Abisko, Sweden - Bog_T0_2 | ecosystem: Environmental > Terrestrial > Soil > Wetlands > Peat | place: Sweden: Abisko, Stordalen Mire...
ATCTATCTACAGCCTTTTATAATCCGCACTTTATCCAACTCCCCATCAAAATGGCACAAATATTCCAGGAGCATAATTCCATGCCGGGTGCCCCATCTTCACCACAGCTTCACCGTGGTTAAGGTGGGATAGCCCCATCTATCTACAGCTTTTTATAATCCGCACTTTATCGACCTATCTACAGCTTTTTGTAATCCGCACTTTATCCAACTCCCCATCAAAATGGCACAAATATTCCAGGAGCAGAATTCCAGGCCGGGTGCCCCATCTTCACCACAGCTTCACCGTGGTTAAGGTGGGATAGCCCCCTCTATCTACAGCCTTTTATAATCCGCACTTTATCGACCTATCTACAGCCTTTTATAATCCGCACTTTATCGACCTATCTACAACCTTTTATAATCCGCACTTTATCGACCTATCTACAGCCTTTTATGATCCGCACTCTATCGACCCCCCATCAAAATGGCACAATATTCCAGGAGCAGAATTCCCATGCCCGCCACCTCCGTCCCATCGCGTCTTGCCCTCAGCCAACTAGCCCCCGCCGCCGTCCAATCTGAAATTCGCGCCATGTCCATCGCCTGCGACGCCATCTCCGGCATCAATCTCGCCCAGGGCGTCTGTGATACTCCCGTCCCCGCACCCGTCCTCGAAGCCGCCCACCAGGCCATTCGCGACGGTCACAACATCTACACCCGCCTCGACGGCATCGCCCGCCTCCGCAACGCCATCGCTGCCAAGCAGCAGCGCGATTACGCCCTCACCTACAATCCCGACGGCGAAGTCCTCGTAGCCTCCGGAGCCACGGGCGGATTTCACGCCGCGTGCATGGCCCTCCTCAACCCCGGCGATGAAGTCCTCCTCTTCGAGCCCTTCTATGGCTACCACGTCTCCACCCTGCAATCTCTTCGCGTCAGCCCCGTCCTGGTCCCACTCGCCGAACCCGACTTCGCCCTCGATCCCAGCGCTCTTCAAGCCGCCATCACCCCGCGCACCCGCGCCATCGTCGTCAACACGCCCGCCAATCCCAGCGGCAAAGTCTTCTCGCTCGCAGAACTCCAATCCATCGCCGCCCTCGCCATCGAACACGACCTCTTCGTGCTCACCGATGAAATCTACGAATACTTCGTCTACGACGGCCAGCGTCACATCAGCCCCGCCACACTCCCCGGCATGCGCCAGCGCACCATCATCCTCTCCGGCTTCTCCAAGACGTTCTCCGTCACCGGCTGGCGTCTCGGTTACGTCACCGCCGATGCCCGCTGGCTGCCTGCCATGTCGTACTTCCACGACCTCACCTACGTCTGCGCCCCTTCCGCCTTCCAGCACGCCGCCGCCGCCGGACTCGAACAGCTCCCGCACGCCTTCTACACCCAGCTCGCCGCCGACCACCAGTCCAAGCGCGCCCGCATCCTCAGCGCTCTTCACGACGCCGGCCTCGAGCCCACCGTACCTGCTGGCGCATACTACGTGCTCGCCAGCGCCTCCCGCCTCCCCGGAAAAACCTCCGCAGAAAAAGCCCGCGCCCTTCTCGCCGCCACCGGAGTAGCCGCCGTCGCTGGCTCCGCCTTCTTCCGCCAAGGCCGCGGAGAAAACCTTCTAAGATTCTGCTTCGCCAAAAAAGACGAAGACCTGAACGAAGCCTGCGCCCGCCTCCGCAAGCTCTAGCAAACTAAACCAGCCCTCGCACCACACCAAGACCTTTCTTCCCGACGAAGGAGGGATCCGCGTTTGCTCTTGCTTCCCAGTTCCTACTACTCCCGATCTCCGACCCTCAATCCGCCCTGGCTACTCCTTGTCGCTCACCAGGGAGAACATGGCGCCCTGTGGGTCCTGGCCCTGGATGATCCAGCCTCCCCCAGGTACCTGCATCGGACCGTTCAAGATCTTCCCGCCGCCTGACTTAACCCGCTTGATGGCTGCGTTGATTGAGTCGACATGGAAGTAGAAGGCCCAGCACGATACCGGTATTTGCGGCCCTTTTATCATCATCCCGCCATCGCCCATCTCCTTGTGCTCGCCTTGGTCGAATATTCGATAAAGGCCCATCGGACCCATATCCATATCGCTTACCTTGGTCCATCCAAAGAGCTTTTCGTAAAAATCGAACGCGCCGTCGAGATCGGTCGTGTTGAGTTCGTGCCAGCCAATCGTGCCGGGGGCCGGCGCATTAGGGCGTTCCGGCGAGGGCATGCTGGGGTCAGGGGTGAAGACCACAATGGCCGCGCCCTGCGGGTCGGACATGACGGCGAAGCGCAGCATACCCGGAACGTCGGTGGCTGGCCTCGATAGCTTGCCGCCGGCCTCCAACACCTTTTCAACGTGCGCATCCACATCATCCACCGCGATGTAGCCCACCCATGCCGTGTGCCCGGGAATGTTCAACATGCCGGCCATTCCTACTTTGCCGATGTTGAAGGTCGTGTATTGCTGCCCGTTGGCACTTGGCATCTCCAGCGTTGTCCAGCCCACAACGTCGGAGTAGAACTTGCCTGCGGCTTTCGTGTCGCTGGTCATCAATTCGTACCAGCCGAATTTTCCTCTTGGCGTAAACATCGCGGATTCTCCTTTTTGTGAATGCGCTGGGGCACCAGCGTTTTATAGACGAGTAGATTTGATATCAACTGAATCGAGAAGATGTCAATCCTGTCGCCGACAGAACGACGACTGCGGCACTAGCCCCTGGTTGACCTCCGCACCGCATTAAAAGCCCTTTGCAACACAGCAATCGCGACCGGCACATCGCGCCCGCCCCCCATCACTCTCTTCACTCGTTCACATCCTCACTCCTTCCGTGGGATTTGCCTCAAAATGAGATTTACGCCCCGCGAATCTTCCTTGAAATGCCATCAAAAAGAGAGCATTAAGATACAGATTTTTTGCTATCGATCTCAGTCAGGTTTCTTGTAGACTTTGGTCACGGTACCTTAGTTATGGTGTACGCGAGTCTGATTTGGCGCAAAACCCCCACCTTTGACGGATGGGCGTGCAGCGAATGCGAGTGGGGAACACCAGACCCCCGGCCCGTATTCGAGTCCATCATCCCCGCCCAGGAAACTCAGGATGCCTTCGACGCGCATGCCCGTAAACACCATCGGCTACCAAAAAAACCGCCAGTCGAGGAGTTCGGGCAGGGTGGAAGATCGTCTTATGAACTGTTTCAACGTCGTTGGAACAAGTACGAAGAAGTGAACCGCTCTCGCTGAACAACACCCGCGCCTGCCACGATGCTTGAGCCGTAGACAGTCAGGCGTTGTCCCAATCTCTGATAATCAATGAATAATTGACCTTTAGGCATGACCCCCCCGCAAGGTGTTTAAAGGCATAGAACTCCTCGCCAGGTCGATACTAGTCCTTGCCAAAAAAGTGATTTGCCTTCGCCAATTCAGGAAGATCTGAATCGGCGTGATTGCAGTTATCGAGCAGCCTGCGGTAATGCTGCTCCGCGGCAGGCCGCAATCCCGCCTCCTGGGCGGAAGCCGCAGCGCCGTATTCCGCTCTGAGACGTCCAGGACTGGATTTCAGGGCAGATTCATATGCCGCCAGCGCCAGCTTCGGCCGTCTTGCCAAAAGCAACATATCGCCAAGCATCTCCGCCGCCGGAGCGATGGAGCCGGGACTGACTGGCGATTTTTCTGTCGCGCCTTCCATCGCCGCAGCGGTGCTCATCTCTTGCACCGCAGCATCGCGATCACCATCTGCCCATTTCATCCAGGCACTCACAATCTTCAGTTCAACATCCATCTGATCCGCATCGCCGCCGCCTTGCGCGAGCGCGTCGCGCAAAGCTTGCAGAGGTTCCATTGCCGCCTGCGCGGCCTTGATGTCCCCAAGCCTCGATGCTCCAAGTGCGCGGGCAAAATAAAGCGTCGCCTGCGTCGTCGCATACGGCTCCTTTGGGGAGATTTGGGCAGGCAAAGGAAGGGCCTCCGCAGCCGCCCACTGCTCGCGTTCAATCCAATACCGTGCGGGTATGGCAGCGGTCGCGTAAAGACCGGCATACCTGGCCGCATCTCCCGGTTCCACAACCGGAAGTTGTTCGGTCAGTTTCCGTGCTTCGGCTATTCGCCCGGTTTGCAGATACGCATACAGCAGGTAATCCCGTGCATGTAGTTCGTCGCCTGCCAGCTTCTGTTTGCGCGCGCTCGCCGCCGAGGCCAGGTTTGACGCAATGGAGTCATCCCATAAACCAAGCCTTGTAAAAATGTGAGACGGCATATGCAGGGCGTGTGGCGAGTCGGGAGCAATTTGGGAATAGTGCTTCGCTGCATCCAAAGCCAGTTGAGCCAGCACCGGATTGTCGTCCGCATGGATGATGTAGTGCGCGATACCAGGATGTTGCGGCTGCTCCAAAATGATCGGCTCCAGAATTTGGGTCGCCTTCTTCTGATTCGCGTATGTCTTGTCATTGAGCGGAGCATTCGCAATCAAAGACAGGGCATAAAAAATGGTACCTTCGCTGTCCTGGGGATACTTGCTGTGGAGCGACTCCATCGCAGTCTCATACCGTCTCGCGCGGATGCTGTGACTCTCTGAGTCCGCATTCTGATAGAAACTTTGAATAGCACCCAGGTAGTCCCGTTCCCTTTGTGTCTTCGGTCCTATCGACAAGCCTTGTTGAGCGGCCTCAAATCCGATCTTTAAATCGTCCTTGGTTGGAGGATCCCACAATTGGCGGTAGTGGCTCATCGCAATGCCCCACTCAGCCATGCTGCAATTGGAATCCTTGCTCAGGACGTCAGAAAACAACTGCGCTGCCTTCCGATAGCCAAACGAGTGTAAGGTCGCCACCGCCAGATCGAATTCGTCGCGCACCTGGGGACTGCATGTCGTGTCGAAATGAACGGTTCCCATCCTGTCCAACGCGCCGGACTCATGGTCGTGCTGACTTGCTTCTTCCGCCCCTATCGATAGAAGTAGCAAGGAAGCCACGAACATTGCGAAAACGAAGCGAAGCATACCCCCTCCTCAATCCATCGATCATAGTAGTTGCCTCGCAGAGTTTGCACCGGCAGCGCAAGCCGACGCTCTTCTGCAAACAGTTCAGTACCCGTGTTAGCCAGCTTGCGAAAACCCTCCGCAAAAAATCCATAGATGTTCAGTGTGAGGACGAAAACGCACGCTCCGTATCGCAACCCACCCTGGACGAGCCCGCGCTCCACCTCAAAAACGCAACCATCGCCCGCCGCCTCCCTTCAAACACCCGCTCCGCCGCTGCGCCAAATACCGTGATGCATTCTGCCCCTCTCTGGCGCCTACAGAACTAGAGAGCAATCCATGGCGATTCTTGGCTCCAAAACGGCCAGATCGAAGGAGTAACGATGGAGAACAGGGCAGCAATTCTCACCATTTTCTGCGGAACGGCGGCCATCCTGCTGAGCGTATCCGGTTGCTACAGCCAGCAGCATAGCAACGCTGCAGGCAGCGCAGGCGGCGGGCACCGCCTCCAGGCGTCCTGGACGCCGAGCAAAATCTCATGGAGCGGAGGCCGCACCGCCGACATCAATGACCCGGCCCTTGGCGAAACTGCGTTCACCGTGGCCGTGCCGCCCGGTTGGAACTTCGTGGGCGCGATTCTGCGCCCGGGCGGCTGCTATAAGCCGAGCATTCCCGCCGACGGGTTGTCGTACACCGTGCTTGGTCCGGACGGGTATACGGCGGTTGGCCAATTGCCAGGCGCTGCCTGGAGTTGGGCAAGTGATGGAAGCAGTCCTCTGCCCAAATGCTCGCCCATCGCCATTGACTCCGCCGCCGGGTTCTTGCTCAATATCGCTGTGCCCAATATGCATCCCGACGCAACCGGAGTTAAGCTCGTTCCGCCGACGCCCCAGATGCAGCACAACCTGGAGGTGGCTCGCCAACAGGCGAATCAGGCCCAGACCTACGGCATGCAGAGCCATCGCTTGATCGATTCCGCCCGCGTGCGCCTGGAATACAACATCGGCGATCAGCCCATGGAAGAGATGCTCTTTGCCATTCTCGACTGCCAGCAGACTTCGATGCCGGCGTACCCGGCTCTGCGCCGTCCCGCCCTCGATAAGCGCTTCTGCAGCATCCATGGAACCGTCTTCAGACGCGCACCCAAAGGACAGCTCGACGCCCTCCTCAACACCGCGCCCCCCGCGCCCAGGATCGACCAGGCTTGGGATCAACACATCTCGCAAAGAATGATGGCGGCTTTCCAGCAATATCAGAAGGCCAGCGACGATCAATTTCGATCAATCCAGAAGCACTTTGCCGATCAGACAGCGGCCATGCTGAAAAAGGGCCGCGACTTCCAGGCAAGTCAGCAGAGCAGCTTTGACCACGCCATGGCAGCCGACAAAGCCACGCAGGATTCCATCGATCACGCCTCGCATCTCCAGGTGCTGGATTCGCTCAATCGCCAGGACTTTATCGACCCCACAACCGGCCGCAAGATCGAAACGTCAAACCAGTACACGCATAACTGGATCAACTCGGATAAGAACGCGGTTGTCCTCAACGACGACCCGACATTCGATCCCAATGGCGTTGTCGATCCCGTGCGGCAAAGCTGGACGGAACTGATTCCGGCAAACTGATTCGCCGCCATCTCTCGTGATGTGCGCTTCCGGTAGGCTGGTGGGCCGCACTTCCCTGGGTTACAGTAGTTTCGATTTTGCTGTTTACATAAATCGAGCGGCAAGGTGGCTTTTTCCCCAAGAAAAAGCCACCTCGCACGATCTCAAAATGGCAAGACTAGAATCGAAACTGCTCTAGAGCCTTACCGCACCGGTCCCAGAACCCTGAAGCAAAGACTGGAGCTCTCGCCGTTGGCACAATCAGAATGTGTACGACAAACCCACCAGGGGAATCGCGGACGATCGTAGCCCCGCGTTGTTCAATTTGAGAACAACATTCCCCGTAAGGAGCAACGTCGAAGTAAGCTTTGCCTTGGCTCCCAGCGACACATTCGTCACGTTAAATGTCCCCGTCGCTTGCGTCAGATTGCTATCCACTTTGGGAGTGAGCACCGGCAGCGTTGGGTCGCAATTGACCCCGTCGCTCGTATTGTCCTGGCATTGGCCGGGCTCTTTATAGGTGGTTCGCTTGGTCTCGAGATCCTGAAACAACTGCTGCCCAATCACATCCGCTGCCGCAGTGAGCCTCTTTGTGATCCAGATATCGGCTCCCGCTGCATAGGTCAGATCACCTGGCAATCTCTCCTTCGAGCCTGTCAGTACATCCCCCGCCACAATCGAGCTGCCGTTGATTTCATATCCGACAAATGCATGGGGCGAAAGTCTCGCTCGATAGGACCAGATGATGAACGGCTTCACGCCCGCCGTGCCCGCGCCAAGAAAGTTGAGACCGTCTCCTGTTGGCGTGCGTACGTCCGCGCCAAGCGCCAGCGCGGCCTTCTCGCCCTTCCATGCCGCCGCCTTGACACGCAGGTTGATGTCGCCGATTCCTGAAGCAGTGCTGGAACTCGAATACGGCATCGAAAGGCATGGCGCCGCACAATTTGACCGGCTGGGGAATGCGTGAATCGGCAACACATTGTCGTTAGGGCTGTCATTCTGCGATATCGTCGCGATCGATGTCATGCCCAGCCGCACATTCTCAATTGGAATGGCCACCGATATATCAATCCGGTTCGTAAGTCCGAAAGTAATAAATGTCGTGAATTGGTGGATCTTCAAATCAAAGCTGTTCTGTGTCGTGATCACATCCCTGATATATCCGCATCCGTCGCTGTGCGAGTCCCCAAAATTCAAATTTGGATCGCTCGAGTTGATCGAACAGTCGACGGTGCCGTTCACAATGTAGTCGTCCTGCGGAAGCACCACAGGCAGCGTCCGCATGTTCAATCCATCAATCGTACTGAACCTGAAGTATTGATAGTCGAAACCCACAAATACGCGGTACCTGCCCAGCGTATCCGCGCGCTCACCCAATATCGGTCCGTAGCTGTCGGTCGCATCCTGGTACGCCTTGGCCGCAGGGTCCCATTGAAATATCACGCCGGATGCCGGAGAGGCCAGCGGCAAAAGTGCCGTCTGTCTGGAAATCGATGATTGCAACGAACCAAGGCTATTCGTCAGAAAGCTAATGCCAAATTGGCCTTGGAGTGCCGGGTCGGGATTTCTCGCATCCAGACCGCTCGGCCCATATATCTGCGGGATAAGACAGATCATGTTCTCGCTGACCGCAGTCGTCGAGCACGGAGATTGAGCGCCAACAGATACAGAAAGCAGCGTCAGAAGCAGCGGCAGGTAAAGAGAGGGACGCAACATGGCATGAATTTCTCCGTTGGGGAATGGTCGAATTCAATTCATTGCTCACAAGATCTGGTTCGGCGCGGGCTGCAAACGGGTCCAAACTTGCTTATGGATGACCAGGCGTTTCAACGCTGCGTCGTTGCTTTTTTGACGGGGAAGCAATCGTGTGCAAATCACTCTACATCAACAATCATCCAGACACCAGAGGTTTTTTTTAAGACAAATTTTATTTGGTCGTTTCGAATTGGTGGTGAGGTTCCGACCCGCGGCGTGAATCGCTGCGAGAACCTTCCAGAAACGGTTGCGTCCGCATGATTGGCGGCTATCTCTGGCGTTTCAAGGTCAAGTTTTGCATTGATAGACGCCGCACTCGCAAAGTACCGTTCAATCGCCTGCTTTGTTTTAGGAGGTGGATTGGGCCACGCTCTCCATAGAGCATTCGAATCGACGTGATTGTAAGCATCTTCATAGCGACTGAGTATGCCCTTGATCGCTTCGATGTCTGTTGATGAGGAATCACCCGCACCCGTTTTCTTCACCGTCAGGTTGTTTGTAGGAACTCTCCATGCATTGAGCTGCGCCACAATCTCCCCGCTCTTGGCCGCAATGCCGTACGTTGTCTCATAGGAAACTTGCATGCCGATAAAGTTTCCCGCCTGGTCGAACTCCGGCCCTCCTGAGTACCCTTTCGCAAGCGAAGGATTGGTCGTGGTCGTAAAGTGATGGACATCTCCTTCTGGAGCAAATTCGTTCTCCACCATTCCTTCCCAAACGCTCCAGTCTCCCGCTGCCGGATGCCCGACAATCGATATCGCCAGGCTCGCTTTTGCATCGGCTTCTGGCACCTGCGGTAAGTCCGGCGGAACATTCGCCAGCGGTAGATACACTACGGCCAAGTCCAGAATCGGATCGGTATGATCGAAGACCCTTGCCGGGAAGCTTTGCGGGCTCTTTGAAAACTGCAGCGTAACCGATTGCGCGCTCACCGGTGTCGCTCCGGAGTCATCCACCACTGCATGGCGAACAGTTATGAAATAGGCGCTCTGCTGGTCCTTGCCCACAAAGAGCCCTGCCGCCGTTTCGTTTCCCTGGTTAGCGAAATGACTTTGAAGTTTCACCACAGAAGAAAATTCCGCGGCTTGGCTTGTGGCTTGCAAAAATGCGAAACCATGCATCAGCAATGCCGGCATCGCCACGATAAATAACCTGCGCCGGGCCGTCATTGCTTTTCCGGCGTCTTCCGCAGCTTGTCCGCGAGGCCCAGAAGAAATGCGACCAGCGCGGGAACCACACCCCAGAACCGCTTTGCATTGTCAATCTGATCGAAGAGCGATGGCATGTGGGTCCGCATATCATTCGGTCCAGCTCCGGATTTCACATCTTTGACAATGCCGTGCACGTTCAGCTGAATTCCATTCTTGATGGCGAATCGGCGCAGGTAAAAATCGCTCTCCGGCTCAATCAGAAGAAGGTCCCCCTCGTCGAGAGTGAAACTCTGATTTACCTTCTCAAAGGTCACTTTGTTCTCGCCACTTAGAAATACCGTCTTGACATCGTCATTCCCAGGCTCAACCTCCCAGAACCGCACTTCTCCACGAATCGGAATCTGTGAATCTCCAATATCGTTCTGCGGGGCAAGATCGAAATCCAGTCGAGCGTCGGTTGCGGTATCAAGAAAAATCGCGTCTCCGCCCTCCGATGAAAGCTTCGACTCCAGGTCCCCCGCGGCACCGCCGTTTACCTGGACATGTTGGCAGGTGATTCCAGCAACCAGCCCTCCCGCCGCTGCCTGGCTCGTCAAATTCCCTGACAGCAGCCCGTGAACGCCCAGGCTGAACGAGTTCGAATTTTGTGGCGTTGCGCCTGCCGCCTGATCCCAGCTGAAGGTGAGCATCGAATCGTTCTGCAAGTCAAAGCCGTCGCTGCGTACGTGGTACAACGAGCAGGATGCGAACGGTCCGCCCTTGATATCAATCAAACTCGTCGTTTGCCTCGCGCCGCCCGCCGCGACAGATTGCGGTGAACTCAGATGAATCTGTACTGACTTCACTTGTGAAACTAGTAACTGGTTATCATTACTCGGTCCCAGGATTCGAGTGGCGCTGGTTTGGAACGAAATCTTCCGAACGTTTAACGATGCCGCGATCGTCGTCGGTGGATGAATCCTTGTGGCCACAAGCACCGCGATCGCAGTGCCCGCCCATACCGCGGCGATTCCCCATTTGAGCAATCGTCTGAACGGCCCATCTGCTTTCAACAAGGTGCACCCGCCTTAAGGATGATGGTAGAGCGCAAAGTCTTCCGATATCGACTCAAGCGACCCGGGAATATGACCGATCAATTGCACATGATATTCGCCCGCCGGGAACGCCGAAAGATCCAGCGTGATCGATTGGGCGCTCCCCGCCGCACACCATTTGCAGTTCGGGTTGAATGCCGTATTGCACTTCAGCGTCGGGGTATGCGCGTCTATTCGCTTTCCGGCCGAGTTGCTGACAATGATTTCCAGCGATTGCAGCGGCCGACCCACAACAAAATGAAATGTGTAGGTGTTCTGCTGTAGCTCGCTCTTGTCCTCATAGATATCAACCGGAAGATAAACTTGTTCGGATGTATCCGTGCGATAGCCCGCAAGCACTGCCAGGTTATCCGCATCAATTCCCAGAACGTCGATAACATCCTTGGTCGGCCAGGGACCAAAAACATTCCAGTCCGCCGGCTTCCACGGGGCGCTCTTTGCAGACATGAAGTAATTTGAAGATGGCTCTCGCTCACTCGCCTTCAGGAAGATACTTTGATCGGCCGAAGGCGGGATCTGGGGCACAAAAAATCGTACGTAGAGACTTGCGTTGGAATGAAAATGAATCGCATTCCTCGTAAGCGCAATGGGAGTGAACTGCGCCAGGGCAGTCGGTACCGGTCGCGTCCCCTCAACTCGGTTTCCAAACTGCTTCGGCCCTGCAATTTGCGCTGAAGTCAATTCGGCAACTGCGAAAAGCACCAGCGCAAATGGCCAATACGAAGGCTTCGGCTGCTGAATCATCGCGGACCTCCTCGGGACCAAGCTCAATGTGGGGACGTGAGACGGAATGAATTATAGACAGAAACTCCTCTCTCCGGGGCAAGCGGACAGAGCGATCGGTTCTATCGGGGCAACTCGGTTGTAGCCGTCGCTCCTTCTCTGCACTGGCCTTATTTCTTCGGTATTCCCTACAAACGCAGACCAAAAAACGAAAAAAGAGCCCCTGATTGAGGTTGTTTTTGTATCATTTCTCGTCCTCAAACTAGGCAAATCGCTTCCAAAGCTCCGCCTCCAGCGCGTCATTTATCCCGCTTGCGTCAAAACCTCC
>Ga0302319_10021595_pt1 | contig 11596 bp, 8 predicted proteins | sample Bog_T0_2_FD_203319 | JGI IMG/M metagenome (GOLD analysis project Ga0302319, IMG submission 203319) | Peat permafrost microbial communities from Stordalen Mire near Abisko, Sweden - Bog_T0_2 | ecosystem: Environmental > Terrestrial > Soil > Wetlands > Peat | place: Sweden: Abisko, Stordalen Mire...
GGGCGGGGTCGGCGGTACCCGCCAGGGAGTCAAGTGCCTGCACGCCCACCTGGCCTGGTGGCTGACCGGCGCTGATGACCCGGTCGGCGCTTGGACGGCCGATCGCATCGGGCTCCACCCGGCCTGAACCGGTACCGATCGACCCGGCGCCGGCAGCGGCGGCCGATCGGCAGTGGTGGTGCGAGCGGTGTCGTGGTAGCAAGGCGTGATGGACCTGTCGGCCCCGGTAGCGGCTATCGACTGTGGCACCAACTCCACCCGCTTGTTGGTGGCCGACGGCCGCGGCCAGGCGATCGAGCGCCTGATGAGGATCACCCGATTGGGCGAAGGGGTGGATGCCACCGGAAGTCTGTCGGAGGCGGCCATCGATCGTTGCCTTGCCGTGCTGCACGAGTACCGGCAGGTGATGGACGGGTTGGGGGTAGAGCGGGCGCGACTGGTGGCGACGTCGGCCGCTCGCGATGCCGCCAACGGATCGGACTTTCTGGCGGCGGCAGCGGCAGCCGCCGGTGTTGTGCCTGAACTGCTGTCCGGACAGCAGGAAGGTGCGCTGTCGATGGCCGGAGCCGTTGCCGAGCTCAACCCGTCCTCCGCCCCCTTTTTGGTGCTGGACATCGGTGGTGGCTCCACCGAGCTGGTGGCCGGCAACGGTCCCGACGATCCGGACCTGGCAGCGGTTTCGCTGCAAGTCGGTTGTGTCCGGATCACCGAGCGGTACCTGGCCCACGATCCCCCCCACCACGCCGATCTCGAGGCGGCCGCCGACATGGTGGGCGATGCCCTCGACCGGGCGATCGTCGAGCATCCCCGATTTCTGGACAAGCCGAGCTTGGTGGGTCTGGCCGGCACCGTCACCACCTTGTCGTCGCTCGACCAGGGGCTGACCACCTACGACCGTCAACGGGTACACCATTCGCGGCTCACCCTCGACCGGGTCGATACGTGGTTCCATCGTCTGGCCACCGAGGACCACGCCGCCCGCCTGGCCCGCCCGGGCATGGTCGAGGGGCGCGAGGACGTCATCGTCGGCGGATCGCTGATCCTGTCGGTGGTGATGCACCGGCTGGGTATCGATGGGTGCCTGGTGTCAGAGGCCGACATCCTGGACGGCCTGGTGGCCAGTCAGGTGGCCGGCCGCACCCGCTGACGGCCAGCCCTGTGGCGGGCGCACCCACCGCACGTCCGTCGTCCCGCTGGCGCCGGCTCAGGCGGAGGCAGGCGTGCCTTCCGGTGCCCTGACCGCAGCCGTGCGGTCAGGAGCCGACAGCCCGACGGCCGACACCACCCGCTCGATGAACCGGTCGGTGGAGCCGAACCGCTCTTCGGCGTAGGCCTGGCCCTGTTGGCTGAACACCTGGCGGTCCGACGGTCGGAACAAGGCATCGATGCACCAGGTGAGCTCGGCAGGAGTCGAGAACCACAGGCCGCCCCCGCCCAACTCGGCGTGCTCCCGGGCCCGCGACCCGGCGGGCACGATGATCGGCGTGCCGTAGAGCAGGGCGTCGACGCACCGTCGGGCAAACAGCGGACCGGGCCGAAGGTCGACGACCGCCCGAGCCCACGCCATCAGACGGGCCAGGTCACTCGACCGGTTCACCGGCCAGCCCGGCACCCAACGGCCCTCGTGCCAGACCACGAACACATCGGAGTAGGAGATGGCGACCGGGTTGTCGGGGAAGCGGAGCCGGACCAGCCGGGCCAGCTCCACGGCTTCCTCCTCGGACTCGCTGTCGGCGTCGGTGAGGACCAGCACGTACTCGGTGGTGCCGACCCACGAGCTGGGTTCGCTGAGGGCACTGCTATTGGCGGCCAACGGGGCGCCGATCCGATGGACCTTGTCGGGGCTCCCGTGGGAGTGGCGGATGGCTGCCCGCTCCGTCTCGGTGACCGCCAGGATGGCTTCGGACCGCTCGAAGAGCCGGTGGAAGTGGGCGAACCCGAGGCTGTCGAGGTCGGACCCCAGGGCCAGCAGGGTGATTGGAGTGTCGGGAATGGCCCGGTCCACCGCGTCGAGGGCTCCCACCTGTTGGTGACCGGCGATCACCACCCGATCGGGCCGGAGCTCAGACAGCAGGGCGTCAGCGCCGCTCCAGCGGTCGAGGAGATGATGGTCGAGCAGTGGTGCGAACTCGGTGGGCACCGGTCGATCGGCCGGACCCGGTCCGTGGCTGATGGCCTCCACCAGCAGGTCGCGTCGCAGTTCGGCCGTCCGCTCGATCGGCGTGCCCAGTTCGTGGACGGCGAACACACTGTCGATGCGTTGCCGGGGCACGGAGCCTTGCGGGCTGATGACGTGGACATCGGCGACCACGGCCAGGGCGCCGGCCACCTGTCGGGTGATCCACGCCTCCTCGGAGCCCGACTCCCAATGGGGGGTGAGCAGGGCTACCCGTGGACGGTCGGATCCTTCGATCCCCAGCGGAGCGGCGCGCCAGGGATGATCGCCGTTGGCACGGCCGATGTCGGTCATCGAGTGGGGAGGGCACCCTCGGTGGAGGAAGTCCCACCGGTCGAGTCGCCGGATCCGGCTCCGGATCCGCCGGCCACCTTCGGAGGCTGGGCATGGAGCCATACGGCCAACACCGCCTGGTTCTTGGCTTCAGCTACCCGGTGGTTGAGCATCTCGATGTTCATCTCTTGCAGGAGCAGGGTGAGCTGGTCGCACCGGCGCTCCAGCGCCTCGCTCACCTGCACCACGTGGCTCAGGAGATCCCGTTCCTCGCGGAGATAGCGCCCGAGGACACGGAAGGTGAGGCGGCCAAAGAGTCCGATCGCCTTGCCCTTGGCACCGCTCCCGCCGCCCTCGGGAACGTAGGAGTCGGGCAGCTGCCAGTGGTGATGGAGGTACTCCAGTGAGGCCCGGTTGCGGGGCTGCTCGACACCGAACGGACGGTTGGGCGGCGGGGGCGGCAGTGGCTCCCACTGCAGCACCTGGTGCTCCTCCTTCAGCTGCTCCAGAAACTCGGTGGGGTTGATGGCCGGGACCTTGGGTCGTCGGTCCTTGTCTCTGGCCATCGTCTCTGCACCTCGGTCGAAGGATGGGGGGATGGCGGGGTCCACTCGGCCAGGGCCGGTCCACACCGCCGCACGACACCGGGTCGGCACCCGAATTGTATATGGAAACGGGACGGCCTCCCGGATGCCGGCAGCCCGAACGGTGCGTTCCGAGACCCATGGTGGGATTCAGGCGCCGTGGTACTCTGCGGGCGCCCGGCTCACGGCTGCATCCCAGCGTTTCGGGGGCGTCCGGCCCGCAGCGACGCAGTGCACCGGTGGGGCATCCCCGACGCCATGGCTATTCCCGACGACACCCGACCGCCGAGTGACGGCGCCACTACGTCGGCGGCGACGGATGCGGTGCACGGATCGCCTCCCCCGGTCGCCGAGGTCGTTGAGGCCCTGGCGTATCTCTCCCAGCGGTTCGCCGAATCGCTCCCTCCGCCGGAGACCCCCGAACTTGAGGCACAGGAGTGGGGTCCCCACGCCGCACTCTTCTCCCCGGCCTACTGGCACTGGCTCCACCTCCATCGCCAGCTCCGGGCCGAGAGTCTGGATCTCCGGGATCTCCCCACCGACGGGCCGCTCCTGAGCATCGTGGTGCCGGTCTACCGACCCAAGCTCTGGTACTTCTTGGAGTGCGTCCGGTCGGTGCTGGCCCAGACCTACCGCTCGTGGGAGCTCCTGCTCTGCGACGACGGATCGGACGATGCCGAAGTGGCCGAGGCCATGCGGACGTTCGCGGCGGACGACCCCCGGATCAAGGCCCTGGCCCTCGAGCAGAACGGGGGGATCTCCCGAGCCACCAATCGGGCCCTCGACGAGGCCTCCGGACAGTTCGTGGTGCTGCTCGACCACGACGACCTGCTCGACCCCGAAGCCCTGGCCGAACTGGCCTCGGTGGCCATGACCGTCGACGACGTCGACGTGATCTACACCGACGAGGACAAGTACGACGAGCTCGACCGGCCGTTCCAGCCGCACTTCAAGCCCGACTGGAGTCCCGACCTGCTGCTGGCGTTCCCCTACCTGGGACACCTCACCGCCATCCGCCGCGAGGTCCTCCACCGGATCGGCGGCTTCCGGCCGGAGTTCGACGGCAGTCAGGACTTCGACGTCATGCTCCGATCCACCGAGGAGGCCCGCTCGGTGGTGCACATTCCCCGGGTGCTCTATCACTGGCGGGTGGTCGCCGGTTCGGCGGCTGGCGATCCTGACGCCAAGCCCTGGGCCTACGACGCCAGCCGGCGAGTGGTGGAGGACGCGCTGGTCCGCCGGGGGATCGAGGGCGAGGTTGACGGCGGGCCCTTCCAGGGCGCCTATCACGTGCGACGTGAGGTGATCGGATCGCCAACCGTCAGCGTCATCATTCCGTTCCGTGACCAGGCAGCCCTGACGGTGGCGTGTCTCGACTCGCTGGAGGTGGCTCCGGGTTACGACATTGCCGAGGTGGTGCTCATCGACAACGGGAGTACCGACCCGGAGACCGCCGCCCTCCGCCGCCGATTGGAGACGAGGCCCAGGACCCGGATGCTCGAGTACCCGGGTCCATTCAACTGGCCGGCGATCAACAATATGGCGGCGGCCACCTGCGACAGCGACATGCTGCTCTTCCTCAACAACGACATCACCGCCTCGTCCGATGGCTGGCTGCACGCCCTGGTGGAGCTGGCGCAGCGGCCCGAGGTCGGGGCGGTCGGGGCCCGCCTGGTCTACCCCGATGGCAAGCTGCAGCACGCCGGGGTGGTACTGGGCCTGGGCGGCGTGGCCGGCCACCTTTTCGCCGGCATGCCGGTAGGCGATATGGGCTACTTCGGCTACGACCAGGTGGTCCGGGAGTACAGCGCCGTCACCGCAGCGTGCCTGCTGGTCCGCCGCCAGGTCTTCGAGGAGGTCGGCGGGTACCACGAGATCTTCGCCGTCGGGTTCAACGATGTCGATTTCTGCATCCGGTTGGGTCAAGCCGGCTACCGGGTGCTCTACACCCCCCACGCCGAACTGGTCCACTACGAGTCGGTGAGTCGAGGTCTGTCGGGGTTCCAGGGTGACTACGAGGAGTTCCTGGCCCGGTGGACGGAGCTCCTGCGGGCCGGCGATCCGTACTACAACCCGAACCTGGGCAGGCTCGATCCCTGGTGTCCGCTCCGGCCACCCGACGAGGACGACACCTGGCTGAAGCTGGTGGGCGGACTGGAGCGTCAGGTCGACGAAGAGACCGCGGAAGTTGGGTCGGCTGACGGGAGCTAGGCGGCGCCGACTCCGCGCCTGGCCACCTCCGGAAAGTTTGGAATCACCGGCCGGCAACTCGAGGGCATTCTTCGACCGTGGCTTTCGATCATCCATCCCCCCAGTGGACGGGCGGCGCCGAATGGAGCGTCGCCGTCACCCTGCCTGGTCGCCGTCCAATCGGGAACTTCATGACAGTCGGGAGGTCAGCGAGTGGACCCGACTGTGTGAGCTTGCACGACAGAGGGTGATCCGGCGATCCGGAGTGGCCCGGCCCCTACCCGGTGTCGTCGTCGGGGGGTGGTCGCTCATAGTTCCGCAGCCGGTTGTGGAAGGCGCAGAGCATGCGGCCGTTCGCCTGGGTGGTGAGCCCGCCGTTTCGGTACTCGAGGATGTGGTCGACCTGACAGCGTTCGGCAGGCTCGTCGCAGTAGGGATGGGTGCACTCCCGGTCTCGGAGCTCGATGGCCCGTCGGGTGGCCCCGGTGAACAGTCGGGTGGTGTGGCCCACCTCCACCCGGCCGCCGGGGGTGAACACCGCCCGTTCGATATCGGCTGCCTCCAGCCAGGGCACCAGGCTGCCGGGGGTGACGACGGTGCCCCGGGCCAGCTGACACAGGCGCCCATGCAGGGTCGGGTAGTCCACCAGCACGCTGAACAGCGGCCGGGGCCGACGGGCACCGTCGGGACACGATGCCGACCGGACGGCCATCTCGGCCAGGGCGTCGGCCCGTCGATCGGCCGGGGTCCGGCGCAGGTCGGCCACGGTGGGGACATGTCCCAACCGTTCGGTGGCCTCGGCCCAGTCGGCTTCGAACATGGCCCGTTCGATCCGGTCCAGCTCGTTGTGGACGATGGTGCCACTCACCGGGTCCAAGGTGATCTTCCCCAGCCACATCCCGCCGATGGACTCGGACACGATGACGTCCCGACGGGAGCGCTGGCGTTCGGCGGCCGCTTCGGTGCCATCGGGATCGGCGAACTGTTCCCAGTAGGCCAGGGTCCGCAGGAACTCCGGGAACTTCAGCTCTTTGGCGTAGGCCACCAGCTGTTCCTCGTCCCGTTCGAAGCACCCCCTCGTCCGGGGGTTCCGGATGCGGACCAAAGCGTCCACGTGGTCACCGGTGATCTCGCCACCACCGAAGGCCTCGGCGGCAGCCGGCATCTCCCGTAGCGCCCGACCCCTTCTCGCCAGGCGACCGGTGTGGCCGGGGTGGGTCCGGCACCGGGTGTTGATCCAGGCGGTGGCCGACCGGGCTCCATCCGCCGACCAGGTCCCGGACGCCTCGAAGGCGGCCATGGCCCCGGTGACAATGGACTCCAGCCGGGTCGACAGACGGTGCAGCGTCACCACCGCATCGCCATCGCCAGCCCAGGCGGCCGGATCGGTGTCACACAGCTGGTCGATCACCTCGGCCAGGGCTTGGAGCTCCATGTCCCCTACTCAAGCAGGTGGGTGTGACACCCTCCGAAGACCATCAAGACATCACAGACTGCACTCAATCAGGCACCGCCGGTGGTGGCAGGAGGTGGGCGGCCAGGCCGGACCGTTCAGCTGGTGAGTCTGGCGGCGATGTTGGACAGCGACAGGCCTCGCATCCCCTCCCGCATGGTGTCGCTGTCAAGCCCGTTGGTGAGGTAACAGAAGGAGATCCCGGTGGCCGGGTCCGCCCAGGCCACCTGCACGTGGGCGCCGGCATGTCCGAAGGCCCGAGGCGAGCACCCTTCGGCGAAGGCGCCGTAGCGCAGCGTTTGCAGACCGTCGTCTCCGGCCACCACCAGACCCAGGGTCCGGTTGACCGGCACCCCCAGGTCGGGGTCGGGAAATCGGCACCGGATGTGCGCAGTGCCGTCCGCCCGGGTGTCCGGGTCCCAAATTCCGGTGCGGTCGTCGAGGAGGGCTTGGTAGAAGCGAACGATCTCTTCGGCGGTGGCCACCCCTCCACCGCCCGGCACGCCAGCGGCGATGACCTCGGGATCATCGAAGCGGAACGACAGGTCGCCAGCCCCCTCACCACCCTGCGCCGCCCCCACCCAGGTCATCGGCGCCACCTCCGGTTGGTCGCCTACCGGCCGGCCGAGTAGCCGCGGGAGTCCGATGGGGGCGCAGATCCGCTGTTCGATGACGTCCCGGTAGTCCTCGTCAGTCAGGGCGTCGAGGAGCTCGGCCAGTACCCAGTGGGCTGACAGGGCGTGGTATTCGAACCGGCTTCCCGGCTCCCACTCCAGCTCCCACCGGCTCATCCGCTGCAGCCGCCTGGCACGGTCGGCTCCTTCGTCGGGCCACATGGGGGCATGGGGAAGGCCGGCAGTGTGGAGGAGGATCTGGGACACCGTGACGTCCTGGAGGCCGTCGCGGTTGAAGGCCTGCACGTAGTGGGCCACCGGACGGTGCACCTGCAGCGCACCGTCGCCGATGAGCAGCCAGATGGCCGATGCCACCAGGGGCTTGGTGGCCGAAAAGACGCAGAACCGGGTGTCGTTGGTGGCATCACCGAAGGTCTGGAAGGCCAGCAGCTCACCCCACCGGGCAACGGCCACCTGGCAGGCCGGCAGCCAGCCGCCTTCGACGTCTCGAGCCGCCCGCTCCAGCAGTTCGTCGACGTTCGACGGTCCGGCGAGGTTGGGTCTGGATGGGGTGTTTGTCATTTCCGGACCTTCGGTTCGATTGACGAGGTGGTGGGGTCGGCGCCCGGCCGTCTGGGCGCCGCCTCGGAGGCCGCCACCAGTTCGGCCAGGGCGTCATGGAGTCCGTCCACCACCGACCAGGGGTCGGGGAGGCTGGCCGAGCAGCCCAGGGCGGAGACGTGGAGACCGTCGACATAGCTCCAGGCGGTCAGGTTGAGGCCGATCCCTTCGAGGATCGGTCCCACCGAGTACAGGGCATCGAGGGCGATGGGCCCGAACCGGATGGGCTCTCGGGGTCCGGCCACGTTGGAGATGACCAAGTTGATGGGCGGTCGTACCCGGTCGGCCAGCCCGGTGCGACTCCACAGCCGGAGGGTGGACTGATAGAGCTGCGGCGGCAGCACTTCGGCTCGGCGCTCCATCAGGTCGTTGCCGAGGGCGCTCCTCACTGCCTTGGAGGCCAGGACGACGGCGTGGCAGTGCTGCAACCGCTCCAGTGGATCGTCGATGTCGGTGCCGATGGTGACGTACAGGTTGTCCACCCGATTGCCGGACAGCCTGGCGGCGTCGGGATCGATAGAGACGGGAACGCTGGCCACCAACGAACGATCGGGCCGCTCGCCCCGGTCCGCCAGGTACCGGCGGACGGCCCCGGCACACACCGCCAGGTAGACGTCGTTGAGGGTGGTGCCCTGCGCCTGACGGACGGAGCGGAGTTCGGCCATCGAAAGCGTTGTCATGGCGAAGGTCCGGTCGGCGGAGAGCGACACGTTGAGGGAGGTCCGGGGGGTCTGGAGGGGCAGCGGCGGACGCACGGTGGACCCGCGCCGCTGGGACTCGGAGGCCCGGGCACCGCGTACCGTCCGACGCACCAGGTCGGGAACATCTCGCAGTCGCGCCCGGTGCTCGCCCACTGCCCGTCGTAGGAGCTCCCGTCGACCGGGGATGGACTCGGGGTACCAGTGGTCGACCGGGGGCTCGAGCTCCGCCTCGCCCAGCCCCTGGACGATATTGCGGAGCATGGCCACGGTGGCGGTGCCGTCGGCCACCGCGTGGTGGACCTTGGCCACCACCGCCATCCGGCCGCCCTCCAGTCCCTCCACCACCACCATCTCCCACAGCGGCCGGTCGCGTCGGAGCGGGACGCCGGCGATGGCGCCCACTTCCACCGCCAGGTCGCGCAGCGTCCCCGGTGCCCGCACCGTTCGGCGCGACAGGTGGTTGCCCAGGTCGAAGCCGGGGTCCTCCACCCACACCGGGTGGCCCAGCGACAGCGGCACCATCACCGCCCGACGCCGAAACAGCGGGAGCCGGCCCAGCTGGCTACCCAGGGTGTCGACGAACAGCCCGTAGGAGAAGCCATCGGGCATGCTCGACACATCGGCCACCACCACCTTGATGGTGTGCATGTGGGCGGTCGGGGTCTCCGAGTAGAGGAATTTGGCATCGATGCCCGACATCGGTTCCATGACGGAGTGTGTCAGGCGCCGACGGCCAAGGTGGCCCGAGTGGCCGGGGTGGCGTCCCCCAACGACTCGCGGAGGAAGTTTCGCACCGCCCGCGACCACAGGTAGCCGACGTGGTCGCCGGGGTACCAGCAGATGGCCGGCTCCTCCCAGTACTCCCACAGCCGTTGGGCCTGCCCGGCGGTGGCCAGCCGGTCGCCGTACCCGGCGAAGATGAACCGGCGGTCTTTCGGCACCCGGGGGGCGAAGCTGAACGGCGAAACGACCGTGTGGATCTCCTCGGCGGTGCCCCCCAGGATGCTGTGCTCGATGGAGCGGGCCTGCAGGTGGAGGGGGCTGTGGGCCTGAAAGAGGGCAGGGAAGTCCGATACCGGGATGCCGGCCACCACTCGGTCGAGCCCGTCCTCGAGGCCGGTCAGCAGGGAGGTGATGTACCCCCCGAGGGAGACCCCGTAGGCAGAGACGGAAGGCGCCCCCTCGGCCCGGAGCCAGCTGATGATCCGGCGGATGTCCCAGACCGCCTGGGTCATGCCGTGGACAGCGTTCATCAGCTCGAAGGACAGGAACGGCTCGCCACTGATGCGGGTGACCCGGCGCGAGCCGTGGAGGGGCAGCACCGGCATGATCACGTTGTAGCCGAGCTGACGGTGGAGGAGGTCGGCGTGGAGCCCCCGGAAGTCGGTGATCGGGAAGCCCATGCAGAACCCATGGATGCCGACCACCCAGGGTCGGGGCTCGCCGGGGTGGCGGAGGATGGTGGCCGCCGCCGTGCGGTTGGGTTCGAAGGCTCGCCACCGGTCGCCGCCCGGCTCGCCGGGGCGCGGGTCGAAGCCGCTGTCGAAGGTGATGCGCTCGAACCGGGTGCCCATCGAGTGGTGTTGGCTGCGGGTGACGTCGGCGTCGTCCAGCGGGGGCGGCGTGCGGTGATAGGAGGCGGGGTCGGCGATCCATCCCCGTCGACGGAACATCCGTTGGGCGTTGGCCAGCTCGTCGCCCACCCGGTGGTAGTCGGCCCGTCGCGGGAACCGGGTCGGGGTCATGGCCACCGCCAACAGGGCCTCGTCCAGGGCGACCTGGGCGGCGAAGCCCAAGGTGATGGCCGGCCGGGGCACCGCGGTGTCCACCTCGCCGGACAGCACCGCCCGCCCCACGAACATGACGGTCCGGGGGACCGCCTTGGTGGCCCGGGCCAGCGAACGCTGGTTCAGGAACTTCGATACCGAGTGGTACTGGTGGTTGACCAGGCGGACGGTCCCGTGCAGCGGCGACGGCATCCAGCTGGGCACTCCGGAACCGTGGTCGGCCGCTGCCGTGCCGTTGACGCCTCCGTCACTGCCCACTGCGACCACCCGGCTCCTCTCCATCGGTCGCCGGGTCGGTCGGAGGCCGACGCCGGGTACCCGCCGCTCATACTACGTTCGTGGGATCAGGATCCGGGACGAACGGGGGAGCCGGGGTGGAGTTCAATCTCGCCGATCTGTTCGAGAGCGTGGTGGATGTGGTCGGACCCTCGACGGCCCTGGTGGCCGGTCCGAGGCGGCTGACCTACGACGGGCTCGACGACCGGGCCAATCGGCTGGCCCACCACCTGGCGGCCGCCGGGGTGGGACCGGGGGACCGGGTGGGGGTCCAGCTGGCCAATGGATCCGAGTATCTCGAGACGATGCTGGCCTGCTTGAAGGTGCGGGCGGTGCCGGTCAACGTCAACTACCGCTACGTGGCCGGCGAGCTCCGGTACCTCTACGCCGACGCCGGCCTGGTCGGCTTGGTGGTGCACCAGCGGTTCGCCCCGTCGGCGGCCGAGGCCATCGACGGGATGGCCGAACGGCGGACGGTGTTGTGCGTGGCCGAGGACGTCCCGGACGTCGACGGGTCGGTCCTCCTCGGCAGGGGCTTCGACGGGTACGAGGAGGCGTTGGCCGCCTCGACGTCCGGGCGGGGATTCCCGTCCCGGTCGGCCGACGACCTCTACTGCGTCTACACCGGGGGCACCACCGGCATGCCCAAGGGGGTGCTCTGGCGCCACGAGGACATCTTCTTCGCCGCCATGGGCGGTGGCGATCCGCTGTCGCTGGGCAATGGCATCACCGCCCCCGAGCAGCTTCCCGACCGGGTACTGCGCCCGGGGATCGTGGCGTTGGCCATCCCGCCGTTCATGCACGCCAGCGGTCACTGGCTGGCCTTCTCCAACATGTTCGGTGGCGGCACCGTGGTGACGCTGCCGCACGGGACCTTCGACCCGACGGCGGTGTGGCAGATGGTGGCAGCGGAGGGGGTCA
>Ga0302319_10021596_pt1 | contig 11596 bp, 10 predicted proteins | sample Bog_T0_2_FD_203319 | JGI IMG/M metagenome (GOLD analysis project Ga0302319, IMG submission 203319) | Peat permafrost microbial communities from Stordalen Mire near Abisko, Sweden - Bog_T0_2 | ecosystem: Environmental > Terrestrial > Soil > Wetlands > Peat | place: Sweden: Abisko, Stordalen Mire...
TCTCGACTTCCTTCAGCACTTCGGGTTGATAGATTTTCGAGATGGGGGGCGCCGGTTCGCCCGGGTTGATGCCGCCGGTCGAATAACCCTTGTTATAGCTGACATAGACCATGCTGCGGGGCGAAAACTGGTATTGCAACTCGTAAAGCTGACTCGGCGCATGAAAGTCGGCGGATGCGCTGACAGCCGACGTCAACAACCCCGTGCCGTCATAGTTGTTGTCGTTCTCGTAGACATGATCCCAGGTATAGCGATAACCCGCGGTAAAGCTTAGCCCATCCAGGTACTGGGAGAGATTGTAGGTGGCCTGTCCATAGACCGCCACGGTGTTGCGGTGGCTGAGCTGAACCTCGCCCGTCGTCGAACCGAGCGTGGTATTGTACTGGATCGGGTGTGGCCCGCGGCCCGGAAAATACGCGCCGCCCGGCTCGGCGGATTGCGGCCAGGCCAGCAGGCCGAAGCCGCCCAGCGTGAAGGTCAGGTTGTCGTTGAGCAGCTTGCCCTGGAACTGGAGATCGTCGGTGTACTGCACCTCGGGTCCGGCCGCCGGAAAAGTCGCCTGGGTTTGAGCCAGCAGCGGAAGCGGCAGCAGACTGGTCGACGATCTGAGCTGGTCCAGGATTTCCTGATAGCTTGCGACGTTCTTGAAGCTGAAATCGTCGTTGACGTCCCAGGTGCTGGTGTTGACGATGTTCCAGCGCTGGTCGCGCTGATACGGGCCGCCCGGAATGGTGGTACCGATAATCGAGTAGAAGCCTATTTTCCGTTGCTCAGCATAGAGCTGCGCGATGTTCGGAAAGAACGCCAGCGAGGGATTCGGCATTTTGAGCAACGCCAGATATGTCGCGATCTGGGTCTTCGGATTCTCCAGAGCCGACAAGGCAAGGCCGTTGCCCAAAGTGAGCGGAACGTTGCCAATCCCTTGAATAGCAATTTCCGAAAATATCTTGCCTGGATTGACCTCATACGGGATGAAATCATCACCCGCGTAATTGCTGCTGTTCCAGACATAGTTAACCACCGTGGTATTCTCGAGGTCGTCCGTAGGCCTGGCTGTTACCGAAACGCGTCCGATATAGTAATCCTCATTGGCGAGCCACTTGTTGTCGCCGATGTCGTGGATAAAGCCGTCGGTCTCGGTGATCTCGCCGCCGACGCGCACCAGCAGCTTGTCTGGCACGATCGGGACGTTGACCGCGCCCTGGAACTGATAATGGCCGTAATTGCCGCCCTCGGCCTGGACGAATCCTTCGAAATTATTGGTCGGCTTCTTGGACTCGTAGACGATCGCGCCGCCATTCGTGGCAAGACCGAACAACGTGCCCTGTGGGCCTTTGAGCACCTCGACGCTTTCCTGATCGAAATAAAGGGCCGGACCATATAGATCGACCGGCGCATCGTCGAAATAGCCGATGACGCCCGTGACGCCACGAATCCAGGAGAATGTCACGTTGCCGCCAGTGCCGCAGCACAGCGTGAATCCGGGAACATCCTTCACCAGATCGTTCACGCTGTGAATTTGCTGCGTTTCCATCTGCACCTGGGAGATGGCGGTCAGCGTCACCGGCACAGTCTGCGCCCGTTCCTCGCGGCGCCGCGCGGTCACGACCACCTCTTCGAGTCCCGAACCGGACGAGGACGCCGGCTGATCGGCGGTCTGCGCCTTAACCGGCCCGATATGACCGAGTGCTATGACACTGGCCGTGCCCAACAGCGCTGCCAAAGAGCGTTTGATCACCACATTCCTCCCAAATTTCCGCTGGCTTTCTCGCGACGGATCAATTTCTATCGACATCGATTGCCGCAAGCGCATCGATCGTTGGCGTCACGGTACGTAAATCATTTGGGAAACGCAAGAAACAATTCATTCGAATGAAATGTTTCGTGACATGAAATAATGCGCAAACTCTTGTTAGCACTCGGAAAAAGTGAAATGGCCTTCCATTTCACCGATGCATCCATGGGAGATATCCCTGCCCGCCTCGGCAAACTCCCCAATGCAATCATGAGCCTCGCATGGCGAAATTTCTCCCCCGCGGCTATCGTCCGGCATCGCAATCCGCAACTGTCTCCGCTCATTCAACCGCCGGTTTGAAATGGATGTCCGCCAACTCTTCACCGCAACCCTGACGCAGCATCAGGCGGGACGACTATCCGAAGCCGAGGCCGGCTATCGTAAAATACTGGCGGTCGCGCCCAACCACACCGACAGCTTGCATTTGCTCGGCGTCGTCGCGACGCAGACCGGCCGGCATCGCGAAGCCATCGGGCTGATCGGCCGCGCGATCGCGGGCAGCAAGAACCCGGCAGCCGAGTTGCACAACAATCTCGGGCTGGCGCATCGCGGTCTCGGCGAACATACCCAGGCGATCCGGCAGTTCGAGAAAGCGGTCATGCTCAAGCCCGCCTATGTGGACGCACACATCAATCTGGGCGCGATTCTGCTCGACGAGGGGCGGCTGGATGAGGCGGAGGAGCATTGCCGCCGCGCGTTGGCGCTGAAGCCGGGTTCGGCTCAGGCGCATTTCGCCCTGGGTGCTGTGCGGCACCGCAAAGGAAACCTCGCGGCTTCTGCTGCGTCATACCGTGAGGCGCTGCGGTTGCGACCCGCTTACCCTGAAGCCTGGTGCAATCTGGGCGCAGTGCTGCAAGACCAGGGCGCCTTCGACGAGGCGGCCAAAGCACTCGATCAGGCGCTTCGACTTCGCCCCGATTACGCCATGGCACATTACAATCTGGGTGCGGTCCGCCAGGACCAGGCCCGAGGCGATGACGCTCTCGCCTGCTACCGGCGGGCGCAGGCTCTGAAGCCCGATTATGCCGAAGCGCATTGGAACGAGGCTTTGCTGCGCCTGTCCCGCGGCGAGTTCATCGCGGGCTGGGCAAAGTATGCATGGCGTTCCGGCCTGAAGGCCTACGCGCCGCACGCATCGGAAAAACCGAAATGGGCAGGAGACGATTTGAGCGGCCGTTCCATCCTGCTGCACGCCGAGCAGGGCATCGGCGATACCATCCAGTTCGTTCGTTACGCGCAGCTGGTCAAGGCCAGGGGAGCCGCGCGGGTGATCCTCGAGTGCCCGCCGGGACTCGGACGCTTGCTCGAAACTGTCGGCGGCATCGACCGGATCGTTCGAAAAGGTGAAGACCCGGCACCCGATTTCGATTGTCACGTGCCGCTGCCGTCACTGCCTGGATTGTTCGGAACGACACTCGACACGATACCGGCGGTCGTCCCCTATCTGGTCGCCGATCCGGCGAAGATCGAGAATTGGCGCCGAAAACTACCATCCGATCAAAAACTGCGCGTCGGTCTGGTCTGGCGGGGCAACCCCCTCAACACGCGCGATGCGACGCGGTCGATCCCGGTGGAACAGTTCGCGCCTCTATGCGCGGTTCCTGGAGTCGACTGGGTCAACCTTCAAATCGACGCCCGGCCGGACGAACTCGACGCGCTAACGACACAAGGCGTGATTCACGATTTCGCATCGGATATCGCGGACTGGGCGGATACGGCGGCCCTGATAGCGGCGCTCGATCTGGTCGTCACCGTCGACACCGCCGTCGCCCATTTGACCGGCGCGCTCGGCAAGCCGGTCTGGGTGCTGCTGTCCTTTGTCGCGCATTGGTGCTGGCTGACGGAGCGGCGGGACTGTCCCTGGTATCCGACTGCAAGCCTGTTCCGCCAATCCGAACGGCGCGACTGGGATCCGGTGATCGCGAAGGTTCGGGGCGAAGTGTCGCGTCTATGACAACCCTCGGGCAGCAGTGAATTTGAGGTGCAGCCCGTCGAGCTGCTCGTCCATGGTGAAGGGAACGCGCTCCGGCTGCCGCGCCACCTCGATATTCCGCAATCGATTCAGCACGATCGGCAGCGCTTCCTGCAGATTGGCCCGCGCGATTGCCTGCCCCAGGCAGAAATGCGCGCCATAACCGAAGCTGAGATGCCGGCGCTCCGGCCGAGCGATGTCGAATTCGTTGGGGCGCTCCCACCGCGCGGGATCGCGGTTGGCGCCCTGTTTGGGCACAAGGATGGTATTGCCGATCTCGAGCTTCAGCCCGAACGCCTCGATCGGCGCGATCGCCTTGCGCCGTGCGATGCGGAAAGGCGGATGCATGCGCAGGCATTCTTCGACCGCCTGCTTGGCCAGTTCCGGGTTTTGCCGCAGCTTTTCCGCCTGATCGCGATGCTGAGCGAATAGCAGCATGCTGTTGGCGAACGCCGCCCGGGTTGATCCGACCGAGCCGCCGATGATGTTCACGACCAGCGCCAGCATCTCGTCTTCCGCCGGGCCGCCGCCCGAATCCCTGAGTTGCACCAGCGACGAGACGATATCGTCCTTGGGTTCCCGCGCCCGCCGTTCGATCAGATCGGCGACGTAGGTGTTGAGGGCGACAATCGATTGCTCGACCCGGCGGCGCAATTCCGGCGTCATCTGTTGCGTGAAGCCTTCCTCGGTCCCGGTCAGGAACGAGCCGATCTCCAACCGGTCGGCCTCGTCGATGCCGAGGAAACGGCACATGGTCCACAGCGGCAGGTCGGCGGCGAAGCCGGAAATGAATTCGATTTCACCGGTCTCTGCCACTCGGTCGAGCAGGGCATTCGCGCGCTCCCGCACCAGCCCGCGCAGCCGTCTGATCTGGGCCGGAAAGAAGGCGCGACCGACATAGGAGCGCAAACGCTCATGGTCGGGACCGTTCATCACGTTCAGTGTCCGCGCCCGCCATTCGTAAAACGGACCGTCGCAAATACCGAGGCGTTCGAGGTCGAGCAGGCCGGGTGTCGAAAAATGCCGATCGGTGTGCAGCAGTTCAGCGTCGTCGGCCAGCAGCAACGCGGGCTCGCCGGTATTGGTATAGGTGATGGCGCCCAGGGCGCGCTCACGTTCCAGGATGGGATAGGGGTCGCGCCAATAGCCGGCGTCACTGAGGTCGATCATTCATTCCCCCGCTGTCCTGCCGGCGGCCGATCCTCCTGACCACCTCGTACCGGCTTGGCTTGCAATGTAGAATCGAAATAGCATTCATACTAAATCTTTTTTTGCCGGGCGGGTTCGCCCCGGCGTTCCCAGGTCGATGGTGGAGATGATGTCGGATACGGAGGAAGTTGCCCTGGGACGGCAGGCCCAGAAATCGAAGCAGACCCGCGACAAGATTCTCCAGTCCGCCATCTCGCTGATCAAGGAGGGCGGCTATTCCTCGGCCAGCGCAAGCCGGATCGCGGAGCGCGCGGGAATCACCTGGGGCGCGGCGCAGCACCATTTCGGCTCGAAGGACGACATACTGGATGCCGTCACCGATATCTCCCACGCCAGGTTCACCGAGCGCATGGCTGCGCCCGAGTTGCGGTCAGGATCGCTCGCCGACCGGGTCGACCTTTTCGTCGAACAGATGTGGGCGCATTATCAGGAAGACGTCTATCTGGCGGGCCTCGAAATCCTGCTCGCCGGACGCACTTCCGGCAAGCCTGCCATGCAGGCCAATACCTTCGAGCGGCGCGGTCGCGAGCATATCAAGACGCTGCGGGAAATCTTCTTTGATACCGGATTGGATGACAGCCACCTGCAGGAAGCGCTGGTCTTCCTGCATTGCTTCCTGACCGGCCTGACGCTGGAAAAGCTGCTGGAAGGCGAGGTCCGCAACGCCGGCCGACACATAAGGCGGGGCAAGATCATGCTGCTGACCATTCTCAGCGATATCTGACGGCATTCTCCGCATCCCTTGCGGCGATTATGCCGGTTTATCGCCGCAAGGGCGAAGGTCGATTCTGCGTTCCCATAAGCAGTCTGTCGTGGCCGATAGCGTCCCGCGCCTAGTTTTATTCTACAATGCGCCGCAGATCCTTCATAAGGACGAACAGGTGAAACGGGTCGGTCGGGGACTCCACGAAACCGAAATGCTGGTACCAACTGCGCGCTTCGTCGTCCTTGGCGTGGACCGCGAAGGCGCGAATGCCGGCGATTTCGGCCGCCTGAAGCGTGCGGCGCATCGCGTCCTTCAGAAGCCCGGCTCCGACCCGCCTGCCCTGCCAGGCGGAACCGACCGCTAGTCGGGCGAGCAGCATGATGGGCACCGGATGGCGCGCCAAACCCTTGATCAGGCGATCGGGGGCATCGTCATATTCCACCTGACCGAAGATGAGCGTGTAGAAACCGATGATCTCCTCGCCGGACAAGCCGACATAGCTTTGCGATGCGCCGGCCTGCTGGTTGGGAAATGCGAAGCGGATGAGAAAACGGTTGAGCTGTTCCCGGCCGCAATCGAACCCGTCGACCGGGTGATCGCGCCGAAGCTTTTCGATGAGGAACGGTTCAGACACTCATCGATCGGCGCTTTCGAACACGCTGGGTTCGCGCAACAGGCGCTCCAGCGCGGGATTGTCACGCGGCGGGGCTTCGAGCGCCGTCATGAATGCCGCCCAACGCTCGGCGTCGAGGCCGAAATATCGCCGATCCGCCAGCGTCTCCTCGGCCCGCGCCAGCGCGCTTTCGAGCACGAATTCGCTGACCGAACGCCCCACGGCCGAAGCCGCAGTGTTGAGCGTGCGCTTGGCCGCGGGCGTGAGCCTTATGTCCAGTTTTTCGCTGCGGGTCGGTTGCATTGTGCGCCCCATGTCGATGACCTAACATAGGTGCCCGACAATGTCATGACAAAATCCATTTTGAACTTGCCCCTTATTCGTAAGCCTCCGCAACGTTCGGCGAGAACATTTCCATGCCCTCAGGCACCGAAAAGTTGGTCTCGTCCCAGAAGGCGCGGAGCGACTTGATCTTGCCGGAATCGTCGACCAGTACGTACTCGATCACCGAGAGATTGAGGCCCTTGTTCTCGACCGGGATGCGGACCTGCATGGTGAAACGCAATATGCCCTCGCTGCCGCAGGCGCGGATTTCCTCGAGAGCCGGCGTCATGGTGCGGCCGGCGTCCTGTCGGGCGAAGTCCCAGAACCTGCCGATGCCGTCATGGCCGACGAACTCGGGTGTCCCGACCGGGTCGCAGAAACTGGCGTCCTCGGCGAAGACCGAGAGCAACAGGGCTTTGTTGCCCGTCGTCCAAGCCTCGATATAGCTGTTCAGCGCGGCGCGAACCTGCGCGGGTGTTGCTCCCATGATCTTCTCCCTGGTTAGTTGTCGCCGGTCGATTGGTGCGCCGGCAGATGCACCACCATGCCTCCGATAGCGTCGGTTACCACGACCTGGCAGCCGAGGCGACTCTCCGGACGACGATCGAAGGCGCGTCCGAGCATGGCGAGTTCGCCTTCGGATGGGGTCGACAGCCTGGCCGCCCATTCGGGCCCAATGTAACAGTGGCAGGTGGCGCAGGAACAGATGCCGCCGCACAGCCCGATGATGCCGGGCACGTCGTTCAGGATCGCGCCCTCCATCAGGCTCTGCTGATCGCCGACATCGACGGGATATTCGACGCCCTCGGCGGTGACGTACGTGATCTTAGGCAAGAGAACCTCCGAACTTAGCTGAGCCGACCGGCGGTCGGGGGCGTGAAACGAACAGGAACATGGGTGTAACCGCGGACGGCCGGCGAGTGCATCCGCTCGAGCCCGGTTTCCTCCACTTCGAAATCAGGCATCAGGCGCAGAACCTCCTCCAGCGCCACCCGTCCCTCGAGACGGGCCAATGCCGCACCCAGGCAGGAGTGCAGGCCGCCGCCGAAACCCAAATGATCGTGGGGATTGCGGCGGACGCTATAGGTGTCGGGATCGGCGAAATGCCGGTCGTCGCGATTTGCCGACATGAATACCAGCAGCACCCGCTCCCCGGGACGCAGCGTCCGCCCATGATACTCGACGTCGCGGTCGACGGTTCGCGCCATCAGTTGGGTCGGGCCGTCATAGCGCAGCGTCTCCTCGATCGCAGATGCCGCCAGCGACGGGTCCGCCAACAGCAGGTCGCGTTCGGCGGGATTCTTGTGCAGCTGATAGGTGAAGTTGCCGATCAGCTTGGTCGTGGTCTCATTGCCGGCGATCGACAGAACGTAGGTGTTGCCGAGAACCTCGGCATGGGAGAGCACACCTTCCTTTTCCGCCTGCATCAGGCGGGCGATCAGATCGTTCTGGACCGGTCGGTGCTCTCGTTCCGCCATATGCTGTTCGAAATAAGCGAACAACGACAGGGTCGCATCGATTGCCGCCTGCGGCATCTCGGTCACGCCCTCGTCGCGGGCGACCACCAGGTCGGTCCAGCCCCGCAGCATGTCCTCGTCCTCGCGCGGGAAACCAAGCAGCCGGCAGATGATCGCCATCGGCAGGCGGGCCGCGAAATCCGTGATGATATCGATCCGGCCGGATTCGAGGTGCGGGCCGATCAGTTGCAGCGCCAGTTCGCGCACCGAGGACTCGAGCGGGCGCACCGCATCCGGCGTGAACATGGCGCTCATCAGCCGGCGCATGCGGGTATGGTCGGGCGGATCGACCGTCAGCACCGCCGGCAGTTGCTCCTTGGCCTCGTCGACCGAGATGCCGAAGCGGCTGGCGAAGGATTTGAAATCGCGCGCGCCGCGGCTGCAATCCGCGTAGCGCGACAGAACCCAGAGTTTATAGGGCTCGGCGTAATAGAGCGGCGCCTGTTCCCGCAGTTCCCGATAGATCGGGTAGGGATCGTCATGCGTGGCATGATCGTAGGGATCGAAATGCACCATGGTTGGCCCAGGCCGTCAGCGGTTGGCGGCGCGGGCCGCATAGAGGTTCTGAGCGTATTCCTGGCGCGACATCGGCCGGTTAGGCCTGATCTCGACCAGATCGTAGGCGGTGCCGGAGGGCAACTCGAAACAGGCGGCGATCGCCTCCCCCACCGGTTCGGCCGGCATCGGCTTGTCGAAATAGGTCTGGCGCTTGATCCATTCGCCAAACGCCTCGGCCGCCACCGCGGGATCCCAACCGGAGCCAAACGATGTCTCGGTCCCGCCGGGGCTGAGGATGGTGACGCCGATATTGTCGGCCTTGACCTCCTCGCGCAGGTCGATCGTGAAACGCTCCATCGCGGCCTTGGTCGCGCTGTACATCGCGATATGGGCGAATTCGTCCATATGGCGAACGGAGGCCGAGCCGATATTGACGATCTGGCCGCCGCCACGCCGGCGCAGATGCGGGATCACCGCCTGACAGGCATAGACGGTCGCCAGGAAGTTGGTCTCGACCTGGGTTTCCACGTCGTCCGGTTTCAATTTTTCAATCGGACTGGCGAGCGAAAGGCCGGCATTGTTGACGATGCCGTCGAGGCCGCCAAAGGTCTCGACCGCGGTCTCGATCGCCGCCAGCAAAGCCTCGCGGTTTCGCAACTCCACCGTCACCCCGATCGCACCGTTGCCGATCTCAGCCACGGCCCGATCGAGCGCTGCGCGGTCGCGCCCGAAGAGAGCAACCCGGCCGCCGCGCTTGCCGAGCGATTTCGCCGCCGCCAGACCGATGCCACGCGAAGCGCCGGTGACGATGAAGCTTTTACCCGCCAGGGAACCGGTCATGCGGGAAGGGCCACGGTCTTGGTCTGGAGATATTCCTCGAACCCTTCAATGCCCATTTCGCGACCGATACCGCTCTGCTTGTACCCGCCAAACGGTGCGTCGGCGGCGAAATACATGCCGCCATTGACCGCATAGGTGCCGGTCCGAATCCGGCGCGCCACGGCCAGCGCCCGCTCGTTCGACGCCGACGCGATCCCGCCCGAAAGGCCGAAGATCGAGTCGTTGGCGATGCGGACGGCGTCGTCGTCGCCATCATACGGGATCACCACCAGGACCGGGCCGAAGATCTCTTCCTGGGCGATACGCATGCTGTTGTCGACATCGGCGAACAGCGTCGGCTGCACATAGAAGCCGGTTTGTCCTTCCGGCACGCCGCCACCCGTGACCAGCCGCGCACCTTCCTCGACGCCGATCTTGATGTAGTTCAGCACGCGCTCGCGCTGCCGCTCGGAGATCAGCGGTCCCATGATCGCATATTCGTTGGTCGGGTCGGTATAGGGCATCGCCTCGAAGGCAGGCTTCAGCATGCTGATCGCCTCGTCATAGCGCGAGCGCGGCACCAGCAGTCTGGTAAAGCAGGCGCAGCCCTGGCCCGCGTGATACAGCACCATGAAGGCGGCGCTCGGCACCACGCGCGCGAAATCCGCGTCGTCCAGGACGATGAAGGCCGACTTGCCGCCCAGTTCCAGGAACACTTTCTTGATGGTCGCGGCGGCCGCAGCCATGATCCGCCGCCCAGTCGCGGTCGAGCCGGTGAAGGAGATCATGTCGACCCTGGGGTCGGTGACCAACTGCTCGCCCAGATCGGCCGGCTGCGAACCGGTGATGACGTTGAACACGCCGGCCGGCATGTCGGTCTTGGAGACGATTTCGCCCAGGATGGCCGCGAGCCAAGGCGTCTCCGGCGCCGGCTTCAGCACCACGGTGCAGCCGGCCGCCAGAGCCGGGAAGCATTTGGCGAGATTGATCTGGAACGGAACGTTCCAGGGCGTGATCGCGCCTACCACCCCGGCGGCTTCCTTCCACACCACGCGCTTGCTGGTCATGCCCATCGTCGTGGCCAGGCCGAGGTCACGCTCGAACTTGAAATTCTTGAGGTTCTCGAGGCCGAAGTCGACGAAGGAAATCGGCGTGTCGCATTGCGGACCGGAGATGCAGCCTGCCGGCGAACCGGCTTCGGCCATCGCCAGCGCGCGGATCCGGTCGCGAAAGACATGCAACTGGTCGCGGAACTGGGTCAGCACCTTGAGGCGCAGTTCGCGGTTGGTGCTCCAGTCGGTGTTGTCGAAGGCGTTGCGCGCGGCCGCGATCGCCGCATCCATGTCCGCCGCCGAGGCGTCGGCGGCATAGCCGACGATCTCTCCGGTCGCCGGCGCGACATTGGGATAGGTCTTGCCGCCGGTCGCGGGCACCAGCTTGCCGTTGATGAAAAGCTTGGATGTCTCGAATGTCGTCATGGTCTATCTACTCCTGAGGCCAGCTCGGATAAGTTCACGGACCGCTTCGGTCCCCTTCATCGTAAAATTCACATCGGCCGCAAAACCGAGTGCGAAGTCGAGATCTTTCTCGGCCAACCCGGCCGTCGCATCCTTGAACGCGAGATAGGCGTCCTGTCCCATGCGGGCCGGTCCGGTCTCGCAGAAATCCTCGTACTGCCCCATGGCGGTCGTCAGATTGCCATTGGCAGCCATCACGTCGCGCAGCACTTTCGGGTCCAGGCCTCCGGCGATCGCCAGCCCGAAGCCTTCGATCGCGGACAGAAGCTGCATATAGGTCACGAGGTTGTTGCAGAGTTTCAACGACATCCCCATGCCGATCCCGCCGGCGTGGATGATGGTGCCGGAAAAAGCATCGAGCAGCGGCCGAATGCGCTCGACCGCCTCCGCATCTCCCCCGACCATCGACACCAGCTTGCGCGCCGACGCGCCCATCGGGCCGCCGGAGACAGCGGCATCGATGACAATGACGCCTTTCGCTGCCCCGATTTCGGCCAGACTCCGCACTGTCGCCGGTCGCACCGTGCTGTGGATCGCCACCACGGAACCCGGCGCCAGGCTCTGCAGCAGCCCATCCGATCCGGTCACGACGGCCGTCACGTCGGCATCATGACGAACGCAGATGC
>Ga0302319_10021598_pt1 | contig 11595 bp, 9 predicted proteins | sample Bog_T0_2_FD_203319 | JGI IMG/M metagenome (GOLD analysis project Ga0302319, IMG submission 203319) | Peat permafrost microbial communities from Stordalen Mire near Abisko, Sweden - Bog_T0_2 | ecosystem: Environmental > Terrestrial > Soil > Wetlands > Peat | place: Sweden: Abisko, Stordalen Mire...
AGCCTCGTCCAGGCTGCCAAGGCCAAGGCTCGCGGCTACCGGACTCTGCGCAACCTAAAGGCGATGATCTACCTCATCGCCGGCAAGCTCGATATACTTGCTTCCACTTGAGATGGCGAGGAACCCGTTTTCCGGCGGCCCGGTCTGTTGGGCGTGTCAGTGATCAGATCTTCGCCCGGAACGTAATGCCGAAGGTTATCGGCTGGCCGACCTGTGTCCCAATTGCGCCCGACGTCGGAGTCCACACTGTTTGCTGGGTGACGTACTTCGTGTCTGCGGCATTGTGAACCCAAGCCGACAGATCCCAGCGACCAGAAGCCGGCGTGATTCCGGCGTGCAAGTTGAGAAGCCCGTACGCAGGCACTATGGCATATCTCGACGCATCCGGATTCGAGAAGAACTCGCTTTGCCAGGTGTAATTGGCGCCGGCATAGCCGATCATTTCCTGCGAACCGAAGGTCCCTATGCCGCGCCGGTACTCGACACCAACCGCTGCCGCCCAAAGTGGTGCCAGCGCGATAGCAGAGCCGGTCAGATTGCAGGTTGGCTTGTTGCTCCATTCTATCGGGCATGCTGTACGGCAATTCGACTTTCCACGCGACTGATAAGCTCGATCTGATTGCCGGCCTTCGGGAAACATACGAATGGAAGGGCGGAAGCTTCAACCAGCAGCAGCTTGGCGGGATCCCTCTGTCTGTCTTGTCGAGGTCCAACGCGCTGATTGCGCAGACTCAGCGAAATGCGGTTGGCCGAGCCTACTTCACGACGGCGAATGTCTCCAACGGCCTGTTCTCCGCGCTGGCGACCGGGGCCTATCACCTCACGCCCGAGACTCAGGTCTACGCGACGTACTCGCGCGGCGCCAAGTCGGGCGGCGTTAACCTGGTAAACCTTCCAGCCGGCGCGCCGTCCACGGTAGAGCCTGAGTTCGTTGACAACTACGAAGTTGGCATCAAGAACGCCTTCTATGATAATCGGCTGCTGCTTAACGCCTCTGCGTACTGGATGAACGACCACAACTACCAGACGACCGCGGCCTCGGTTGCCAACGGCATCACTCAGACCTATCTGGCAAACGCCAAGTCGGTGATCTCCCGCGGCGTCGAGCTGGATGTGCGGGCGAACCCGGTTGAGGGGCTGACCACCTTTGCCAACGTTGCCTGCGTTGCCGAAGGAATTATAATACGCATTGTCGTCTGATTGCCATACCAGGTTCGCCCATTGTCCTGAACCTGTTGCCAGAAATAGAACAGCCCCGTTCTTGCTTCTGATGGATCTGCCCTGCACCGTTCGTAATGACTGAAAGTCCTGTGATATCCTGGTCGTTATGTGGCCAGAAATCATAGTACCCCGCGGCCGAGATCGACGATAACGTGTAGCCGTTCCAGTCGTATGCGATGTGCAGTGATACGTCAGCGGTCTCCTGAGTCACGCGAGTGTTGCTATTGAGGGCGACCTGGTAGGGTGTCGATTCGGCCGGAAGTGGCACATAGTTTAGCCTCGCCGCACGCTTATAGAAATTGTTTGGATACGGCGCGCCGTTGGCATAATTGGTCAGTACGGTCTGAAGGGGGTAGACGCAGCACTCCGTATCAACGTGGTTGTACCCGGCGATGAGCCTTACCGTGAGGTTATCTGCCGGCAGTAGCAAAACCTGGGCGCGCAGCGCTGCACTTCTCCAGTCTTGATATTTCTGGTTGTTTAAGACATTGGTGACATAGCCGGTATAATCCGACATCAATCCATCGAGGCGGATCGCGGCTTTGTCGCTATTTAGGATCGGGCCGCTTGCCCCAACCTGCGTGTTATAATAGCCGTAGTTTCCAAGCGAGACTTCGCCATAGGCTTCGGGCTTGAACGACGGCAACTTGGTCGTCACGTAGATTGCACCGCCGGTGCTGTCGGCGCCGCCCGTGGTTCCCTGTGGTCCCTTCTTGACCACGATGCTCTCGAGTGACGGAATATCGAAGACCGATGCGCCGGGACGCGCCTGATAGACATCGTCGAGATAGACCGCGACGCCATCCTCGATGCCGTCCAGCGCATTGGCGGACGCCTGCCCGAGGCCGCGGATATTGATCGCGACATTGCGGACGTTAAGGATGCGGATTTGCAAGCCTGGCGCGAGCTTCTGCGCTTCCTGCACGTTGGTGATCTGATCGGCCTGAAGTTGCTCCGGGGTGAGTATGGTCGCAGGCGTCGGCTGGGCCTGCTCCTTCTGTATTACCGCCTTCGATTGCGATGGCGCCGCGACAACGACATCGGACACCCCAGAGGCATCCGGTGCGGACACGCTGTTGGACGTATCAGCTGCGACGCTACCGGACGAGTCGGCCGGCGTGACGTTGTTGCCGGCGCCCGCGGCTGCTTGTGCCGGAGCGCATGGCGCGGTCATCATTGCGGAACCGAGCGCCAGCGGTACGACCAGGCCGATCGGGGCCCAGGACGGTCGGGAAGACAGGGATCGTGTCATTGAGCCAGTCCTTAACGAAGCTGCTACCGTTATCAGAACGGAACGTGCGCGCATTACTCACGCGTTCAAGCGCGCATTGTTGGTTGAATTGGGGACGAAGAGAGACTGGCAGGTTTCGCGCACCGGCCACTGAGTTGGCAGGAGAACTATGCGGCTTCCGGGCGTGCAGCCTCCCGCCGCACACTGCCGCAACCGGCAACGCGGCTAACGGCCACGACCACGAAACGTCCGGCTGTAAAGTCATCTGTCGCCGTCCTGCCTCGCGCCGCGCGGTATCTCAGACCGTGACGAAGCCAGCCCACCAACGCCCTCAGCGTCGGCACTTTTGGCCATGATCGCGTCCATGGGACAGTTCCTCTTGATTGGTCTCTAAGCGGATTACCTATATCGACTTGTTTTTCAGGGGGTATCCCTGTGCGACGGAAGGGGCGCGACACGGTTAGCCTGGTTCGGGCACCTGATCGCGAAACGGGTTGAGCGCATTGGTGTAGATGTCCTGCGGTCGCAGCCGGCCGATCGCCGGCGAGCCGTTCCTGGCGTACCAATCGATGAACAATTGGAATGCGCTGTTATCGAGCAGACCGCCGCGCCGCGTGATGCCGGCCGCGCGCCAGTAGCGCACCAGCTTGTCGGTCTCGTGCCGGCCTCGGCTCAGAACGATACGCCTGAATCGTTCAACGACCTCTTCGCGGGGATGGGTCTGCACCCAGTCGATCGCGCGTGCCGTCGCCTCCACGAATTGGCGGGCAGTGTTCGGCGCATCGCGGATGAAGTCGGTCCGCAGCACGGTCGACGCTAAACTCGCCACGCCGTACAGATCGTATTCATTGACGAGAAGACGCAACCCACCCCGCTCCAGGGCCAGGTCACGCAAGATGCCGCCGAGCGTTACCGCGTCGATCTGCTTCTCCCTGAGCGCCTGCTCGGCGTTGAGAGGCGGCAGCACGACTTCAACGACCTGGGCGATCTCCGCCGCCGACGCGCCATTGCGCTGCAGGTAGGTGGTGATATCGAATTCAGCCTGAGCGCCCAGCGTGTTGACCCCGATCTTGGCGCCGATCAGGTCCCTGGCGTGGCGGATTGGACTGTCTTCCAGGACATAGATGCCCGACCAAGTCTGTTGATCGGAACCACTGGTGGCAATGACGGACTTGATCTTCGCTCCGGCCGCGATCAGCCTGATTATCGATCCGTTGAATGCGCCGCCGAAATCCACGTCGCGCGTTACCGCCGCCTGGATGTCCTGCGGCCCGCTGATGGTGTTGCCCACCCACTTAAGCCGGACTGGCGCAAGATAGCCAAGGTCCTCGGCGAGCTCCGGGTAGGTGACAGCGTAAGCGGAGCCCTGATAGCGCAGCTCGGGTACTTCGATTTTATCGGAGTTGGTGTCGCTCGCCACGGACCGATAGGGACTTGGCTGGCCGGCCCACAAATTGGGCGAGATCAATCCTGCCGTGCCCCAAAGACCGGTTGCCTTTGATAGGAACGTTCGTCTTTGCATGGCTGTCGTCTCGCTGCTGTCGGGGAATGGTCACAAAACAGCCGCTTCTGCTTCGCCGCTGCCTCCGGGGACGCTAGAGCCGACAACACGGCGCGGACGAAGCGCCGTAAATCCGCGCGTGGCCGGGGAAGGTGAAACGAAACGATCCTCTCATAGACGTGAGCATAAACCGCGACCCAGCACCGTGTAAATAGCCATGAGCCGCGGCAAGCGCGTGGCAATACGCGCGACCGGTATGATCATCTGCTGGACGCTGCCTCGAGGTCAGGTGGCGCGTCAGGTCTTTGCCAGGCAAATCTGAGTCGCCGGTTGCGCTCACCACAGGACAAGCGGTTCCCAGGATGTCGAGCCACGCAGAGACCGCCCCGGCCGCCCTGCCTCGATGGCGATCCGCATTGTGTTGCTCGAAGTGGGGCGGTCAGCGCCATGGCCCCCTCGCCCGCACTGGGCCTGCCAGCCTGACCCGACTGTCCGCGGCGCCGCGAAGGGATTGTTGGTCGGGCCGCCGGAGGGCGGGTCTGCTCCGCGTCAATAGACCCGAATCGAAGGCCGGGTTGAAACTGCACTTCCTCGCGACCGACGGTTGCAAAATCGCGGCAGTCCGCTGACGGACGAGGGTTTTCGTGGTTGGCCTATCTGTAAGTTCAGGCACGGAGGGGACGGCGACGCGGTCACTCGGACGAGCAGATGTTCTGGCGGATCTAGGCCGATCTGCGTGGCATCAACGCCGGGTCCGCCGACGTCAGCTTTGAGCCGCGCCTGAGCGTTCAAGCGACGTGGTAGCGTGCATCCTTTTAAATGGCCCGACACATATGTATAGAATACGCGGACGCGGCTTTCCGAATTGGCCTCGCCCGCGCCTACGTCAGAGGTCGCCTTTGCCATGGACCCGGCGCCGCCTCCCTCATCTCAGGAATCACCCATGACTGCGCATCAGGCCGGGACGCTCGCCGAGGAACCACGGTATTGGGACGCACCGCTGGAAACCCAAACGCGAGCGGAATGGGGTACCCTGAAGTTCGACCTTCTCAAGACACACATACGGCACGCGTATAATCGTTCGCCGTATTATCGGGCCTCGTTCGACGCCGCCGGTGTGCATCCGGATCAGATCAGCAGCCTGGATGACCTGCGACGGCTTCCGTTCATTGACAAGCACGCGCTGCGCGAGCGGCAGATCGCCGTGCCGCCGCTCGGCGACCTCGTGGCCGTCCCGGAGCGCGACGTCGTCTATATCTCGGCCTCCAGTGGTTCGACCGGGGTGCCAACAGCCTCCCCGTTTACAGCGCGCGATTTCGATGATTGGATTGATTACGAGGCGCGCCAGTTCTGGTCATCGGGCTTGCGGCCGGCAGACCGCTACTGTCACTCCCTGAACTTCTCCCTGTTCGTCGGCGGGCCCTGCGTGCTCGGCGCGCAGAAGCTGGGCGCGCTGAGCATTCACGCCGGCACTCTGCCGTCCGAGCGCCTGCTGATGATCCTCCAGCAGTTCCAGGCGACGGCGATGTGGACCACGCCGTCCTATGCCTGGTACCTTGGCGAAACCGCCATCAAGGAAGGCATCGATCCGAGGCGGGACCTCGCGATCCGGCGGATCTTCGTGGCCGGCGAACCCGGTGGCTCGATCCCCGAAACGCGGACCCGGATCGAGGACCTCTGGGGTGCCTCGGTCTATGACTATTATGGGCTTTCGGACATCTTCGGCTCGTGCGCGGGCATGTGCGAGGCGAAGGACGGGCTGCACTGGGCTGAGGACCACATTCTGGTGGAGGTCCTCGACCCCGCGACGCTTGAACCGGTTGCGGAGGGCGAGCGTGGGGAGTTGGTGCTGACCACCCTTCGCAAGGCGGCGCGGCCGATGATCCGGTTCCGCACCGGCGACATCGTTTCATTCACCTCGGAGCCTTGCCGCTGCGGACGGACGTCGATGCGGATGCGTGGCGTGCACGGGCGTCTCGACGATATGCTGATCATCAAGGGCGTGAACATTTTTCCGAGCGACGTCGAAGCGCTGGTGCGGGGCGACCACGAGCAGACGGGCGAGTATCGTCTGGTCGTGGACCGCGTCGATCATCTCGACCGGCTGACGGTGGAATTCGAGCGCAAGCATGGCTTCAACGGAACCGACGAAGACCTGGCCGAACGGTTTGGCCGGCGGCTGAAGGCGGTAACCGGGGTCAGCGCCGATGTCCGCGTGCTGCCGCCGGATAGCCTGCCGCGGGCGACGCACAAGGCCAAGCGCGTCGAGGACCGGCGAGCCAACGTCTGGACTTGACCAAGGTTCGAAAAGCATTCCACGTCCAAGCGAGGCCGGCTCCAAAATCAGCGGCCGTCAGATGGGCCTGTTGCCCTTGACGGTGACGCGAAAGCCCGAGCGGACCTGAGGGAAGTAGTCCCAGATCGCCAAGTGCTGCACGAACCGATTGTCCCAAACGGCAACCGAGTTGGCACGCCAGCGGAACCGGACCTGAAAGTCCGGCTTCGTGCCGTGCTCAATTAGGAAGTGCAGGAGCGCGTGTCCCTCCTCGTCCGGCAGTTCATTGATCCGCATGGTGAAGCCGCGATTGACATACAGCGCCTTGCGGCCGGTGGTGGGATTGGTGCGCACCACAGGATGGACCGCACTGGGATAGACCTTGCCGGTTTCGGCGATGCCCTGCTTCGCATTGCTCTCCCGATACGACGGTCCGCCATCGTGGAATGCGGTCAGGCCTTCAAGATACGCCTTCAGACGCGGCGAAAGTGCTTCGTAGGCAGCGTACTGGCTGGCGAACAGCGTGTCCCCGCCGACCGGCGGCACGGTGTGGAGATACAATATGCTGGCAAATGGTGGCTCTGGGTCGCAGGACACGTCGGAGTGCCAGCGCTCGCCGGCCACCCGCTTGGAGGTCGCGTCGGCGTGGATCGGCAGGATCTCCGGATGGCCCGCGGGGCCAGGCGTGTTTGGATGAATGTGCAGCTCGCCGAAATGACGGCCGAGCGCCTTGGCGTGGTTGTAATCCAGCGTCTGGTCGCGGAAGAACAACACTTGGTGCACGTCAAGCGCCTGGTGCAGTTCCTCCACCTGCCGGTTGCCCAGCGTCGTGCCGAGGTCGATGCCGGCGATCTCGGCGCCGAGATGGGGCGAAACCCGTTCCACGCTTATGGTTTCGAATTCCATATCTCGACTCCCTGACAACCCCGCCGCTGGGGCGCTAATGAACCCACCTATTGCGTGGTAGCTGTGATTATACGCAAGGTTACGGCCGTCAAGCGACACGTTGAAACGCATTGGTTTCGTTGGACGGATCTGCGAAGCGCCGTCCGCCCTTCAGGGCTCGGCCGAACGTTAAGCCACGGAGTACGCGGCATACTTCTCAAGCAGCCGCTTTGGCTTCTTCAAGGCGTCGCGGCGGAACGGTTCGCCCAGTTCCTGGTTAACCATCACCTCCAGCACGGTTGGCCGGTTCGACGCCACTGCGTGACGCAGGACGTCGCCAAGCGCACCCGGCTGGTCCACGGTCACGCCCTCCGCGCCCATGGCGCGTGCGATACCGGCAAAGCTGGGGTTCTTCAGGTTCGAACCGATGAAGCGGTTTCCGTAGTAATCGATCTGGTTCTTCTTCTCAGCGCCCCATTGCCCGTTGTTGAAGACCACAGCCACCACGGGAATCTCTTCGCGAACAACGGTTAGCACTTCGTTCAGACTCATGCCCCAGGCGCCATCGCCCACATATGCAATGGCCGGGCGCCCGGGCTGCGCCACCTTCGCGCCGATCGCGGTGGGAAACGCGTAGCCGCAATTGCCGAAGCTCATCGCCGCCAGGAAGCTCGGCGCGCGCGCGAACCGCAGATAGCTGTTGGAGACCGACGAAATATTGCCGATATCGGTGCTGACCATCGCATCGGGCGGCAGCGCCTTCTCCAGTTCGCGCAAGGCCCGGCGAGGGCTGATCGGCGAGCCGTCGGCGGCGGACAGGCCGTCCAGCTCCGCTTCCCATTCGGCCTTGCGATGGGCCACTTCCGCAAGCCGGGCATCGCGCGTGGCGGTCGCGGCCAAGGACTGGTTGCGAAGCCGCTCAACCAGCGCTTCGCCGGCGAGACGCGCGTCGGCGTGCAGCCCGACCGCGACCGGCTTGACCAGCCCGATGGCGCGCTGGTCGGTGTCCACCTGGATTACCTTGGCACCGGCCGGCCAGTAGTCGATGCCGTATTGCGGCAACGTGCCGAACGGGCCGAGCCGGCTGCCCAGCGCCAGCACGACGTCCGCTTGCGCCAGCACCTTCATGGCCGCCTTCGACCCCTGGTAGCCGAGCGGACCCAGGTTCAGGGGGTGACGGGCGGGAAAGGCATCGTTGTGAAGGTAGCTGGTAGCCACCGGTGCGCCAAGCAATTCGGCCAGTTCGCGCAGCGCAGCGCCGGCGCCCGCCGCGACCACCCCGCCACCGGCGATGATCACCGGGAAGCGAGCTGTCGCCAGCAGACCGGCGGCTTCAGCCAGACTCTGCGGACCACCGGCCGAGCCTTCCAGGCGGCGCGGCGTCGGGATGCTGCCGTCGAACTCGCCGTAGAAATAGTCCCGGGGAATGTTGATCTGGACCGGCCCGCGCTCGGCCAGCGCGATGTCGAACGCACGGCCCGTCAGCTCGGCGATCCGGTCCGGGCGGTTCACATGCGCCTGGTATTTCGTGATCTTTGAAAAGATCGGAAGCTGGTCGGTCTCCTGGAAACCACCGAGCCCGACCCCAGCCGAGCCGCATTCGGGGGTGATCGCCACGACCGGCGAGTGCGCCCAGTATGCGGCGGCGATCGCCGTGACGAAGTTGGTGATGCCAGGTCCGTTCTGGCCGATGCAGACGCCGTGGCGGCCGGTCACGCGGGAATACCCGTCGGCCATATGCGCCGCATTCTGCTCGTGCGCCACCGAGATGAATCTGATGCCGGCCGGCTCGAACAGATCGAGTGCGTCCATGTACGCCGAGCCGACCACGCCGAACACATGGGTGACGCCCTGCGCGACCAGGGTCTCGACGAAGGCTTCGCTGGCACTGATGCGGGTCATGAAATCCTCTTCGGGCTACCAGTAAATGAGCGCGGCGCGGAACAGCGCCTCCAGGTCTGTGAGCGTCACCGGACGCGGTGCGTTGTCGATCAGGCGCTTCTGCTGGAAGGCGCCGTCGGCCAACGTGAAAACATCGTCCTCGCCATAGCCGACACCGGACAGGCCGTTGGGGATGCCGGTCGTGCGCATCAGCGCCACCAACCTGTCCGCCAGCGCCTCACCTATTGCGTCCGAATTATGCGGAACGGGCAGGCCCAAGGCTTCCAGCACCGTGGCGTGGCGTGATGGAGTCGCCTGAGCGGTCAGGCGAAACGCGGCCGGCGCGTTGACCACCACGGCGATGCCGTGCGGGATCAGCGGCTCGTCGTCCGGCCACCCTGGTGCGGTGAACGACTTCACCTTGCCAGCCACCGGATAGGACATCGCGTGCGGCAGATGGTTGCCAGCGTTACCGAAGCCGATGCCCGCCAGCAGTCCGGCGAACATCAGGTTGTCTCTTGCGACGTAATCTTCCGGATCACTAACAGCGCGCTCAAGGTATTGCGCGGCGATGCGGATCGCTTGCAGGCAGGACTGGTCGCTGTACGGATTGGCGCCTTGGCTAAGTGGGCGCAGCGTCGGTCCGGCCGGTGCCGGCCGCTGGGTGAACGGCCGCGCTGTGAAGCTCTCGATGGCATGGCTCAGCACGTCGAAACCGTTCGCCGCCACAACCAGCGGCGGCAGGTGCTGCAGATTACTCGGGTCCAGCACACCCAGCGTTGGACGGATTCGCCTGGACACGATGCCCGATTTCAGCCGCAGGTCGAGCAGGTCGCACACCGCGATACCGGTGGTCTCGCTGGCGGTGCCAAAGGTGGTGGGGCAGGCGATATGTGGTTTCAGCGGCCCCGGCACCGGCTTGGCTCGACCGATCGGCGCGTTGACGTAGGCCAGGAACTCGGCTGGCCAGGTCGAGAACAGATTCGCGGCTTTCGTGGTGTCGATCACCGAGCCACCGCCGAGCGAGACGAACCCATCGACGGCCGCCTCGCTGGCGAACCGCGCCGCCGCCAGGAACGAGCGATCGGTAGGTTCTACCGCCACGTCGCTGTAAACCGCGATGTCCAGGCCGGCATCGACGAGACTTCGATACAGGCGGGCATAAGGCTCCAGGGCACGCACCCGCCGATCGGTGAACAAGCCAACGCGCCGCAGGCCGAGCGCGCGCGCCTCCGCCCCCACTTCGGCCAACACGCCGCGACCGAACTTGATAGCGCTGGATTCGATCGCGAAGGCGCCATCGCCACCGGGCGCCCGAGCGAAATACGGATCAAGCACGTAGGACGTGGCATCTTCTCCATTGGGTCGGAGCGCCACCGAAAAGCCCGCGCCATCGGCCATCGGTCTTAAGTCCCCTTCTCGCGCAACGCTCCGGGCACATCGCCCGGCGTTGGCACCACGATAACCCCGACGGCCTCCAGCGCCTGGCGTTTGGCCTCGTGGCCTTCCCCGGCACCGCCGATGATGGCCCCGGCGTGGCCCATGCGCTTGCCGGGTGGGGAGGCTGCACCGGCCACGAAGGCCACGACCGGCTTGTCCATGCCGCGGATAAACAACGCCGCCTCCTGCTCCATGCCGCCGCCGATCTCGCCCAACAACACCACCGCTTCGGTGCGCGGATCGGCATCCAGCGATTCAAGCGCGTCCCGGCTGGTGGTGCCCGGCAGCGTGTCACCGCCGACGCCGATGACGGCCGATTGCCCGAAGCCGGCGCGGACGAGGTTGAGGCAGACCAAAGCGCCGAGGCTGCCGCTGCGCGACACCACCCCGATGCGGCCGGGACGGAAGATACGATCGTTGAACGCCGGCATGATGCCGGCGAAGGCTTTGCCGGGCGTGACCAGACCTGCGGTGTTGGCACCGACAATGCGCACCGCGGCGCGGCGAGCGGTTGCGTGCACCATCATCATGTCGTGCAGCGGAACATGCTCGGCGAGGATGATGATCGTCCTGGGCTTGACGGACAGGGCATCGAGCGCCGCCTCCCGCACCGCGGCTGGCGGCACGAACAGCAGGGCGACGTCGATACCCTCGGCCTCCGCGGCATGGCCCCAGACCGGCAGGCCGAGATGGGTGGTGCCGGCGCGTGCAGGGTTGATGCCGCCCACGATGCGCGTGCCGTAGGCGATCATGTGCTCGGTCCAGAAACTGGCTTGCCGGCCAGTGATGCCCCAGACACCGACGCGATCCTCGGCGCGCAGGATCATCGCGCCGCCTCCACGGCTGCTTGCACCGCGTCTTCGGCGCAATCGAACGGTTCGATGCCGAGTTGCTGCCGCACCAGCGCCACCGCCTCGTCCTCGCCGGTGCCATGGATCGAGAAGAAGACCGGGATCGAGGGTCTCAGCGCGCGCCATGCCTCCACCACGCCCGCCGCCATGATGTCAGTACGCGCATAAGCCCCACAGAAATTCACCACCAGCGAGCGAATGCCGGGCAGCGCAAGAACCAGCTCCAGAGCCGGCTTCGCCTGGGTATACGCATCGCCGCCGATCTCCAGGAAATTTGCTGGCGCGCCGCCGAAATGCCGCACCATGTCAA
>Ga0302319_10021600_pt1 | contig 11594 bp, 9 predicted proteins | sample Bog_T0_2_FD_203319 | JGI IMG/M metagenome (GOLD analysis project Ga0302319, IMG submission 203319) | Peat permafrost microbial communities from Stordalen Mire near Abisko, Sweden - Bog_T0_2 | ecosystem: Environmental > Terrestrial > Soil > Wetlands > Peat | place: Sweden: Abisko, Stordalen Mire...
CTGTAGCCTTTGCTCTCGCTGGAACTCTCTGTGCCAGTTCGTTTTCCCTGTCCGCGGCGGCCCAAGACCCTGCCGCCTCCGCCGGCACCAACGACGAGTTAGTGATCGATGCGCACTCGGCGACCACCCCCTTCCCGCACTTCTGGGAGAAGACCTTCGGCTCCGGCCGCGCCATCCTTGCCCTCCGTGCCGACTACCGCGCCGATCTCCGCACCGTCAAGCAGGCGACTGACTTCCAGTCCATTCGTTTCCACGGCATCTTCGACGACGAAATCGGAGTCTACGACCCCGCGCGCCAAACGAAAAACCCCGGCCTCGCCGCCCAAGCCGCCAACGACGCCTCCATCTACAACTTCTTCTACCTCGACGAAATCTACGACGGCCTGCTCGCTGAGCACGTCAAGCCCTACGTCGAAATCAGCTTCATGCCGGAAAAGATGGCATCCAAGCCCAACTCCCAACACACCTTCATGGGAAGTCCCAACACCTCTCCTCCCAAGGACTACGCCCTCTGGGACGCAATGATGAAGGCCTTCGCCACCCATCTCATCGATCGCTACGGCATCGACGAAGTCGCCACCTGGAAGTTCGAAGTCTGGAACGAGCCGAACCTCGACTTCTGGGGCGGCGAGCCCAAGCAGGAGACCTACTTCAAGCTCTATGACCATACGGCGCGCGATCTCAAGTCCGTCTCTGCGCGTCTTCAGGTCGGTGGGCCAGCCACCGCGCAGGCGGCCTGGGTCACGCCCTTCCTGGCCCACGTCCACGCCACCAACACTCCCATCGATTTCGTCTCCACCCATGTGTACGCCAACGACACCGCACCCAACGTCCTCCACACTGACGAAGACGTTCCTCGCAAGACCATGGTCTACCGGGCTGTAAAGATGGTCCATGAGCAGATCCTCGCCTCACCCTACCCGCACCTTCCGCTCATCTTCTCTGAATACAACGCAAGCTACGCCAACGAGCCCAACGTCACCGACTCCCCCTTCATGGGTCCGTGGCTAGCAAACACCATCCGCCTCTGCGACGGCCTAACCGACAGCATGGACTACTGGGCCTTCTCCGATGTCTTCGACGAGCAGGGTGTCGTCCGCACCCCCTTCTATGGTGGCTTCGGCCTGGTCGCCGCGGAGGGAATCCCAAAGCCAGCACTCAATGACTTCCGTGCTCTCCACCAGCTGGGCAACGAGCGCATCGCCCTCGAATCCGACTCCGCCCTGGCCACCAAAACCTCCGACGGCAAACTAGTACTCGCTCTCTGGGATTACGCTCCCCCCATCGGCACCGGTCCTGACTACACCTGGCCCAAAGGCCCCGCCGGCCCACCCAAAACTTTCACACTCAGCATCAAACACGTCCCTTCAGATGCATCGGTTGAAGTTCTCCGCGTCGATGACGACCATGGAAACGTGATCAAAGCCTTCGACGCGATGGGCCGCCCTCCCGGAGATCTCATGCCCGCCCAAGTCGAAAAGCTGCGAGCCGAGGGTGCCATGGCCGCCCCTGAACACCTCCGCCTCCACGACGGCAAACTCCAACTGACTGTCCCCGCACACGGCCTCGCCGTCGTGCTCGTCGGGAGATAGCGCATGCAACGCCGTGACTGCCTCAAGCTCCTCGCCGGCGCCGCAGTTCTCCCGCGCCTCCATGCCTTCTCTCAAACCCAGGCAGACCTCCATCTCACGCCGGAGCCTGCCTCCCGCTACCGTCTTACTCCTGCAGACGAAGCGTTCCTCGACGACATGGAACGCCGAGCCTGCCTGTACTTCGTAGAGCAGGCCAGCCCCACCACCGGCCAGGTTCTCGACCGTGCCGCCGCCTTCCCCACCGACGGGAAGCTAGACCCCCGTCGCATGGCAAGCATCGCCGCCACCGGCTTCGGTCTCACCGCCCTCTGCATCGCCGATAAACGCAGCTACCAGCCCCGCCCGCAGATCATCGAGCAAATTCGCCGCACCCTTCGCTTCCACGCCCACAAACTCCCCAATGTCCACGGATTCTTCTACCACTTCAATGACGTTGAAACCGGCGAGCGAATCGACAAAAATGAAGTCTCTTCCATCGATACCGCCCTGCTCCTCTGCGGCGTCCTCACCGCCCGCGCCCATTTCTCGCACGACCCCGAAATTCAGGACCTCGCCACCCTCATCTACAACCGCGTCGACTGGCCCTGGATGCTGAACGGCGGCACAACCTTCTCCATGGGCTGGAATCCCGAGCACGGCTTCATCGAAGCTCGCTGGCGCAAATTCTGCGAGCTGATGATGATCTATCTTTTAGCTATCGGCTCCCCCACGCACCCCGTCGCTGCCTCCAGCTGGGACGCCTGGACCCGTCCCGTCATTCACTATGACGGCCTTACCTACATCAGCGGCAACGACCCCATCTTCACCCACCAGTACAGCCACGCCTGGTTCGACTTCCGCCACAAGCGCGATCGTTTCGCCAACTACTTCACCAACTCCATCACCGCTACTCGCGCGCACGAGGCCTTCTGCCTCTCCCTCGGCAAGCCTTACTCGTCCGACTACTGGGGCATCAGCGCCTCCGACTCCGCCCATGGCTATACCGCCTGGGGTGGCCCCGACGCCGACGGCAAAGGCTTCGGCGTCATCGACGGCTCCGTAGTTCCCAACGCCACCGCCGGTTCGCTTCCCTTCCTTCCCGAAGCCTGCCTCCGCGTCCAGCTAGCCCTCAAAGCCAACTACGGCGACAAGGCCTACGGCCGCTACGGCTTCTGCGACGCCTTCCACCCTCAAGCCAACTGGTACGACCCCGACGTCCTCGGCATCGATCTCGGCATCGGCCTCCTGATGGCCGAGAATCTCCGCTCCAGCTTCGTCTGGGAAACATTCGCTCGCAATCCAGAGGTGCCGCTAACGATCCGGCGTGCAGGTTTCCACAACATCTGAAGCCCCTTCACGCCCGGCATCACGGTTTCTAGGGCCGTGATGCCGTACACCAGCCAGCAGTTCGGCAAGGCCTGTGGTCACTCGCCAGCGGCGGGCGTCTTTTTGTGCTCCACAAAGGTGTGTGCCTGATGACAGCTCACGCACGTCTTGTCCTTCATGAATGGATCCGACTTCAGTTGTGCCACCTGGTCGGCATGACAGCCTTCACACGTGCTTATCGCCGGAATGCCCGCGAAGTCCTGCGATGTTGTCTCGCCATGACACACGGTGCATTCAACACCGTTAGTTGCATGCGGGCTCGCCTTCCATTGGTCATTGATCGCCTTGTGGCAGCTGGCGCACGTATCCCCGGCTGGAATCAACCGATGGTGCACATGCTTGGCTTGATCCAGCTGGGCCTTAGCAGGTTGGCCGGCAAGAGCCAAAACAAGAAAAACGAACAGGGTAAGACCGAACATGCGCGCACAGAAACGATTCACGGATAGACCTCCTGAGTACGGTCTGAAGTATCGAACCCGCGACGGCTGCAATCAGTGATAGTCATCACGTCTCATCTAAAATCGATTGGCGCGTTGCCGCAAGGCCTTCTGCAAAAGGAATATTCCCAAGCCTCGCTCGCTTTCGCGACTAGCACCCCGAGCAGCTAACCCGTGCCTTGTCCACGTACCCGTTCTTGTAGAACCAAGCGCACGCCGACATCAACGCGCCTTCCACACTCCCCACCTTCAACCCCAGCTCCCGCTCCGCCTTCGCCGAGCTCGCAAACATCATCTTCTTTCCCATACGCACGGCTTCCACGGTCGCACGAGGCTCCTTGCCCCGCCACTTCCCCGTCACCGTCTCATCGAAATACGCAAACGCCATCGCCAGCGCATGCGGCACCTTCATCTTCGGCGACGGCAACCCCGAAAGCTTACCCAACCGATCCAGAATCTGTTTCAGCGTAAGATTCTCCCCGCCTAGGATGTATCGCTCCCCCACGCGCCCGCGCTCCAACGCCACCAAGTGCATGCGTGCAATCTCATTCACATCCACCAGGTTCAAGCCTGTCTCCACATACGCCGGAAAGTTCCCATTCAGAAAGTCCACCACGATCCGCCCGGTAGGAGTCGGCTTGGTGTCCAGCGACCCGACTGGCGTCGTAGGATTCAGCACCATCACCTCTTGCCCGTCGCGCGCAGCCTCCAGCGCCACCTGCTCCGCCATCCACTTCGACCGCTTATAGTGGCCGATCATGTCGGCCTCACCCACCGGAGTCTCTTCGTCGACGACCGTCCCGTCCATCTTGAATCCCATCGTCGCGACACTGCTCGTATACACCACCCGACGCACGCCAGCCTCCCGCGCCAGCCGCAGTAACGTTCGGGTCCCCTCAACATTCGCCTTGTACATCTCCGCTGGATCCGGCACCCACAGCCGGTAATCCGCGGCCACATGAATCAACGCATCACACCCCGCCAACGCCGCAGCAAACTCTTCCGGCGCCCGCAAATCTCCCACCACCACATCCGCGCCCTTCGGCAGCCTCGAAGTATCCGAGCTAGCCCGCGCCAACAGCCGCAACTCCGCCCCCTGCGTAGCCGCAAGCTGCGCCACATGCGCCCCAACAAATCCAGTAGCGCCGGTTATAAATATCTTCATGCTTTAACGGGGCAAGCCGTATACGCCGGAATCGTCTCCACAGGCGCTCCATCTCGCGAGGTCAGCGTCAAGCTCCGAGCCGCCTCATCCACAACCACGGTCAACGCCGTTCCCGGCGTCATCCCCAACGTGCCCGCAACGTCCTCAGGAATCGCAACACACCCGCAACTCTGAATCACAATCTCGCGCGTTGTCATCGTTAGTCGAGCTTCTCGGGCTCAATCTGAATGTTCGTCTTGCCTGCCGCCTTTTGCTCCCAGTACTTCTTGATCCACGCCTCGAACGTCTTGCCCGCCGCCGTGTCCCGCCCGGTAAAATGCAGCGCAGCAATCTCCGAGTAGGGCACCATCACGCGCTCAACCGGCACACCCGCCTTCGGTGTAGGAATAATCCGCACCAGCGAAGCCTCCAGCGTCGGCTCACTCCGCCGATCGTACAGGTATCCCTCGACCGTCGTTCCATCCTTGCAGGCTACTGTCACGTCGCCACGGTAGTCAAAGGCCTTCTCGAGCGCCTCGCGCACCTCGGCCTCGGTCGCCAGCTCAGGAATCCATCCCTCGAGATTCTCCCGCTCGCGCCCGGCAATCACTTCCACATCATCAGCAGACGTATTCCGCAGCTGCTCGATCTTCAAATGCTCCTGCTGTGCTGTCGCCATCTTTAGTCTCCCGCCACGCTGGATGTCTCATTCACTGAAGTCGTAACAACCACGGCCGTAGGCTGATCCGCAATCTGCACCAGAGGCCCATGGTTCGCCTTCGGCCACTCGTTCAGAAGCTTCTGGGCACCCTCGTCCTCATAGAGCGACGGGAACATGTACCGCTTCGCGGTTGCCAGAAATCCCTTGATCGACCCAAAGTTGTAGTCCACCGCCGAAGCCTCATGTCCGGAGTGCACCATGCAGTTCGCGCACTGCGGATTCCCGCTCTTCGCCCCGTAGTTCGACCACTCGACCGTATCCAGCAATTCCTGGAACGTGTCCGCATATCCATCCTGCAGCAGGTAGCAAGGCTTCTGCCACCCAAAGATGGAGTACGTCGGCATACCCCACGGTGTGCACTCAAAGTCCTGCTTGCCCATCAGGTATTCGGCAAACAAAGGGTGCGTGTTGAACTGCCAGCTCTTCTTGCGATTCGAAAGGATCGCCCGAAACATCTTGCGCGACCGAGCCTTTCCCAAAAAGTGGTTCTGGTCCGGAGCCTTGTCATACGTGTAGCCCGGCGAAACCATCATGCTCTCCACACCGGTCGCCATCAGCTCATCAAAGTGAGCGCGCACGGAGTTCGGATCGGCTCCATCAAACAGCGTCGTATTCGTCGTTACGCGGAATCCTGCAGCCACCGCCGCGCGAACTCCCTCCATCGCAATGTCATGCCCGCCCTCGCGGCACACCGACATATCGTGATGCTCCTTCTGCCCATCCACATGCACCGAGAAGCTCAAGTATTTCGACGGCTTGAACAGGTGCAGCTTCTCCTTTAGGAGCAGCGCATTCGTGCACATGTACACGTACTTCTTCCGCGCCACCAATCCCGCCACGATCTCCGGCATGTCCGGATGCAAAAGGGGTTCGCCACCGGGAATCGACACCATCGGCGTACCGCACTCGTCCACTGCCTTGAAGCATTGCTCAGGCGTCAACTGCGCCTTCAGAATGTGCGCCGGATACTGAATCTTGCCACAACCAGCGCACGCCAGGTTACAGCGAAACAGAGGTTCCAGCATCAGCACAAGCGGATACCTCTTCCGCCCTGAAAGCTTCTGCTTCAGAACGTACGTGGTAACGGTGAACATCTGCGAGATGGGAATTCCCATGCTGAACAACTCCTTATTCTTCGAAAAGCTTCTTACTTGCAGTTGCAATCTAGCGATTCAAACTAACGATTCGATGCCCCGGCCATACCCAACGCTTCTGACCCCGACGCCTCTCATACTCCAGCATCCTGCTCCTCACGCTCCAGCGCCTTCCGATAGGTTGTCAACGCCAGCAACGGAAAGTACTGTTTATACAGGTGATACCCCAGGTAAAACACCTGCGGAAACCCAGTTCCCGTGTAATAGCTCTCGCCGTTTCGGCCCGGCATCAGCTCATCCCAGGATCCATCGTCGTGCTGTCTCTCAATCAGCCACCGAATTCCCTTGGCAACGGAATCCGACCGGGTATCATTCGCCGCCAGCAATCCAAGCAGTGCCCAAGCCGTCTGGCTGGGTGTTGATGGCCCGACCCCGCGCTGGTTCGGATCATCATACGTCCCGCAAGTCTCGCCCCATCCGCCATCCGCGTTCTGCACCATGCGAATCCACTCCGCCGCCTGCTGCACCGCAGGCTCCAGGTAGCTGTACTCCATCGCCTGCAACCCACGCAGTACAAGGAACGTGCCGTACAAGTAGTTCACGCCCCAGCGCCCAAACCAGGCCCCGTCGGACTCCTGCTCGCGCAGGATGAACTGCACAGCCTTCTCTACACGCTTGTCCCGCCGCGTGTAGCCATAGCTCGCCAGCATCTCCAGGATGCGACCCGTAATGTCCACCGTGGGAGGATCGATCATCGCGTTATGGTCAGCGAATGGAATCGACTCAAACATCTTCTTCGTGTTGTCCTTGTCGAACGAAGCCCATCCGCCATTCTTGCACTGCATCGCGAAAACCCACTCCACGGCCCTCTGCGTCACCTCATGCTGATACCGCTCCCGTGGATTATCCACAGCCTTCAGCGCCAGCAGGACCTCGCCCGTATCATCCACATCCGGCTGATGATCGTTGTTGAAGAAGAAGCACCAGCAGCTCGCCTCAACATCTTTCACGTTATGCGACCAGTCGCCCTTGTATCGAATCTCCTTGGAGAGCAGCCAGTCCGCAGCCTTCACTAACCGCGCATCATCCTTGGCCAGGCCCGTCTCTCCCAGGGTAGACAGCACCTGCGCCGTGTCCCACACCGGCGAGAAGCATGGCTGCATCCGGAACGTCGGCGTCGGATATCCCGGTGTCCCCTGCGGGCAATCAATCCCCAACTTCTCAAACTCGTCGCGCGCACGAATCACCTGCGGGTCACTCTCCGAGTAGCCCAGCGCACGCAACGCCACAATCGCATTCAGCATGGCCGGATAGATCGCGCCAAGCCCATCGGACTTCTCGAAATGATCCAGCATCCAGTGCTCGGCTTTCTTGAGCGCCATCTTGCGCAACGGCCGAATGTGTACCCGCTCCGACCAGTGCGCCAGCCGATCCGTAAAGAGAAAGAAGTTCCGCCACGAGAGAATGCGCTTCTTATCGAGCCTCAGATAAAGATTCGCGTTCTCACGGCCACCCACGAACAGCTCGTCAATCGTCTGTTGCGGGGCCAGTTTCTTGAACGGCTTCTTCGCATAGATGATCGACAGCGGCACGAGAATCGCCCGCGACCACGCACTGATCGCGTAGATATTGAAGTAGAACCAGTTCGGAAACAGCAGCATCTCCGGAGGAACAGCCGGCACCGCGTCATAGTCGTACTGTCCCAGCGAGCACAGATACATCTTCGTAAACGTGTTGCACTCCACCACGCCGCCCAGTTCCAGCACCTTGTTCCGAGCCTTCACCATCAACGGATGCTCAGCAGACCAGCCCATCAACTTCAGTGCGAAGTAGCACTTCACGCCATAGTTCACATTCGACGGCCCACCGGGATAATTACTCCATCCGCCATCCTCATTCTGATGGCGCAGAATCTCATTGATCGCCCGCTCCATCCTGCCCTTATCGCCAGTCCCCAACAGCGCGTGCATATAGATGTAATCGGCCTCGAGCATCGAATCCGCTTCGAGCTCCCCACACCAATATCCCTGCTCGTTCTGCTGCCCCATCAGCCAGGCTACCGCCTTGCCGATCCCCTCGCTAACCCGATCCATCGCCATGTCGAGCCGCCCAAACCGAGGCTGTACCGCTCGCTGCTTCGTCGTTCCCTGCGGGTTGGATCGTTCAATACTCATAGTTTCCAGATGCATTTCTATGGGGCCCGGCCTACATTCCAGCATTTCGTCAATCAACCAGCAGCTCGAACTAGTAACCTGCCGGCAGGCGCGGAGCTGCAGCGATCGCCGAAACGATCTCCGGCGGAAGTCCAAACCGAACATTCTCCGGCATCACTTCTACCTCTTCCACTGACCCATATCCCTTGCTTTGAAGGTAAGCGACTACTTCCTGTACAAGAATCTCCGGGGCCGACGCTCCCGCCGTAATCGCCACGGTTGCAACGCCCTCCAGCCAGTCCGGCTGGACGTCCTCAGCCTTATCGATCAGGTAAGAATGTGTCCCGATATTCTGCGACACCTCCACCAGCCGATTCGAGTTCGAGCTGTTCCTCGACCCGACAACCAGCACCAGATCGGCTCCGTGCGCCACGTTCTTCACCGCCGTCTGGCGATTCTCCGTCGCATAGCAAATATCCTGCGCATGCGGCCCGGCGATATTCGGAAACTTCTTACGCAGCGCCTCAATCATGTGGCGAGCCTCGTCCAGCGAGAGAGTCGTCTGCGTCAGATACGCCACCTTGTTCGGATCCGGCACCACCAGCGCCTCAACCTCTTCCACAGTCGAAACCACCTGGGTTACATCCGGGGCCTCACCCTGCGTGCCCTCGACCTCTTCATGGTCACGATGTCCCACCAGCACCAGCGAATATCCCTGCTTCGCAAACTTGATGGCCTCAATGTGTACCTTGGTCACCAGGGGGCAAGTCGCGTCAATCACCTTCAGCCCGCGCTCTTTGGCTCCCTGCCGCACCGCAGGAGAAACTCCGTGAGCAGAATAGATCACACGCGCACCCGCCGGAACCTCGTCCAGTTCGTTGACGAAGATCGCGCCTTTTTGCGCAAGATCATTCACCACATAGCTGTTATGCACAATCTCTTTGCGAACATAGATGGGCGCCCCAAAGGTATCAAGCGCAATCTGCACGATGTCGATAGCACGCACCACCCCTGCACAGAAGCCTCTCGGCTTCAACAGAAGGACTTTTTTGGTGGTGGCTTCGCCTTGATTCTTCAGGACGTTTTCGGGAGAGGCACTCAGGTTACTCACAAGTTAAGTATACCTTCTCCAGCCCATAATGGCACCCGAGTACCCCCCTTCGCGCGAACCATAAACGGTGCAAATCCGGCGGCCGGCCGGGACCGGGGGATCCGCATCATCCGGCCAGCTCAGCCTTCAGATCGCCGTTAGAGAACGTTACCTGTGCAGCCCGAATGCTTACAGTCACACTTCAACTCGGTGACGCCCTTGCTGTCCTCACAAATCTGCGAGCAATACTTCTTCCCGTCGGTCACCGTGCAACTACAAGAGCCGTGCGCACACTTCTTCGTCTCAGCCATGTCAAAAACCCTCCTTAGGGTGTTGTCCCTTAAGAGGCCCCCGGCATACCGGCAGGTTGTCCCGCTCTTACCGTTCCCCGTCCGCGCAGGACTTGAGCATCTGCTCAGCATGACGTCGGCTGGTATCGGTCAGGTTAGCGCCCGACAGCATCCGTGCAATCTCTTCCACCCGCTCTTCCCGCTTCATCCGACGGACCCCGGTTTGCGTCCGCCCCCCTCGCTCGCCCTTCTCAATCAAAAAATGCTGGTCCGCAAACGCCGCAATCTGCGGAAGATGCGTAATGCAGATCACCTGTTGCGCCTCCGACAGCGTCTTCAGCTTCTGACCAACCGCCTCGGCCGCCCGGCCCCCGATGCCAATATCGATCTCGTCAAATACCAGCGTCCGAGGCAGCGCCGTCTTCCGCCCTTTTGCTCCAACCCGAGCCGCATTCGCACCCTCCTCGACGCTCACCTTCAGCGCCAGCATCACGCGGCTCATCTCGCCGCCCGACGCAATCTCCGTCAGCGGCTTCAGCGGCTCCCCAGGATTGGTCGCAATCCGGCACTCCACCCGATCCCACCCAAACGCGGTCCAAGCCTCAACCTCTTCACGCGCCGTCACCCCCACCTCAAACCGAGCATTCATCGCCAGTTCATTAATCTGCCGCTCCGCCGTCTTCGCCAGCTTCTTCGCCGCCGAGCTTCTCTCCGCAGACAACTTTCTCGCCACCACCATGTATTTCGCCGCGGCAATCGTCAGATCCTTCTCCAGCTCCGCCAGCCGTGCATCCCGATTCTCCAGCTCCGCCAGCTTGGTCGCGACATCCTCGCCAAACGCAATCACCTCCACCAAACTCGCCCCATACTTCCGCTTCAACCGCTCCAGCGCCGCCAGCCGGTCCTCAATCTCCCCTAGCCTCTCGGGCGACGCCGTCACCTTCCCCGCAAAATCCCGCAACGTAGCCGCCGCGTCTTCCACGCTGGCCTTGGCCGCAGCCAACTGCTGCGCCGTCTCCCTGAACTGCTCATCAAACTTAGCCAGATCCTCAACGTGCCGCAGTGCTCCACCAAGCAACGTCTCCGCAGAAACCTCCGCCTCATACAGCAACTCCTGTGCCGCCATCGCCCCCGCAAACAGTCGCTCGGAGTTCGCCAGTACCCGCTTCTCGGTCTCCAGACGAACGTCTTCCTCCGCATCCGTAATTCCTGCCGATGCAATCTCTTTCGCCTGAAAGCTCCACAGGTCTATCAACCGCAGCCGATCCTGCTCCACACTCCGCAGCTCTTGGATCTTCGACTCCAACTCCTTCCACCGAGCAAACGCTGCTCCCACCTCCTCGCTGCCAACATCACCAAACCGATCCAGCAAAATCCTCTGCTGCGCCGCATCAAACGCCACCAGCGTCTCTGACTGCGCATGCACCAGCGCCAGCTCCGGAGCCAGCAGCCGCAACACCCCCACAGTAGCCGGCTGGTTATTCACAAACACGCGCCCCTTGCCACTCCCCGCAATCTCGCGCCGCAGCAGAATCTCGTCGCCCTCCGGATCGATCCCATTCTCTTCCAGAATCTCCTCGGCTCCTGGAGTCGACTCAAACACGCACCCCAGCACGGCCTTCTCCGCCCCAAAACGCACCACGTCGCTCGACGCTTTCCCACCCAGCAGCAGCGCCAGCGCGTCAATCAAGATCGACTTGCCAGCACC
>Ga0302319_10021604_pt1 | contig 11593 bp, 9 predicted proteins | sample Bog_T0_2_FD_203319 | JGI IMG/M metagenome (GOLD analysis project Ga0302319, IMG submission 203319) | Peat permafrost microbial communities from Stordalen Mire near Abisko, Sweden - Bog_T0_2 | ecosystem: Environmental > Terrestrial > Soil > Wetlands > Peat | place: Sweden: Abisko, Stordalen Mire...
CCTTCAAAAATACTGCCAGTGATGCTTTCCTGACGCCATATGTCTCCAGGGTTAAGCAGACCATCGGCGTGAAGGCATGCCATTTTGGCGCTGGTGCCAGTGCCACATGGAGAGCGGTCATAACTCTTACCGGGGCAGAGCACGAAGTTGCGGCTGTGAGCGGACGTGTCTCGCGGTTTAGAAAAGAGTTCGATGTGATCTATGTGGCCGTTGTCTTTGCCAGTGATGCCAGCACGCTCCAGAGCTTGGCGGATGCGCCAAGTAAGGCTGGTGAGTTCTTCGAGATTGCGGAGGGATACCTCAATTGGGCTTTCGCCCTTAGTGAGATAAAACCAGTTGCCGCCCCAGGCAATGTCGCCGGTGACAGCGCCATGGCCCTCGACTTCGACGGTGACATCTTTAGCGTGGCGATAAGCAGGGATGTTGCGCACCGTGACAAATCCGCCGCCATGCGACTCCGCACTAACGTTTCCGACCGGCGTTTCGATAGTGATGCGGCCCGGTTGGAGCTGACCGAGGTGGGCGAGGGTGGCGACCAAGCCGATGGTGCCGTGGCCGCACATGCCGATAAATCCAACGTTGTTAAAGAAGATAACGCCGAGTTGGTTGGCAGGGTCCGACGGCTTACAGAGGAGTGCGCCGACGATGGCGTCATTACCGCGCGGTTCATTGACGATGGCGGAGCGAAACTTGTCGTGATGTTCGCGAAAGACGGCAAGGCGTTCGCGCATGGAACCGGTGCCGAGGTCGGGTGCGCCGGAAAGCACGAGCCGGGTAGGTTCACCGCCGGTATGAGAATCGACTACCTGAACGCGCATGAGGGTATTGGATTATGATGGCATGTCGAGGAGGCTGCCGATAGCGAGATCTGAGAGAGACTCCACAAAAACGTCCGGTGCGTGGCTGCGTAGTTCCGCGGCGGGCATAGGTCCGGTTGCCACAGCGATCGAAAGAAAGCCATTGGCCTTGGCGGCATCGATGTCATTACGATGATCGCCAATCAGCACGACGCGGCAATCGGGCCTAGCGTGTTTTCCGCGGCGGGCGCGGAGTGCGGCCATTTGGGCGATTTCGGCGCGAGTCGTGCCGTCTTCCGAGAAGGCGCCAGCGTGGAAGAAATCTTTGAGGCCAGCCAGCTGCATTTTCCGCCAACCGATCGCGCTCAAGTTGCCCGTCACCAGAGCCAGAGCCGCGCCTCGCCGAGTGAGTTCTTGAATCAATTCGCGAGCGCCACGGCAGACGAACGGACTCAGATCGTGCGAACAATTGGCGAGGTAGGCGATTTGAGATTCTCTGGCGATGTTGAGGAGGAGGTGCTTCTCGCTGGGTTCGCCCAGTAGTGCCGCGATAAGATCCAGATCGAGCTTGCCCGCCGTGTCGATTCCATCGAACGTTACCTCCCGTCCCGTGACTCGTTTCACGCCTGCTATCAGCGCTTCCTTGTGATGAACGCCGGCACTGCGCATCAGTGTGCCGTCGATATCAAACAGCACCAAGGTAGACCGGCTCACAGGCTGTTGAGCCTTGGCAAGAGAGCGTTGAGCAGTTTGAGGAACGTGCCCGAAACTTGGCGGCCGATTTCCAGAACTTCGTCCTGATCTAATTTTTGACCGCTCAAGCCGGCGGCCAGATTGGTGACGCACGAGATGCCGAGCACCTCCATCTTCATATGATTCGCGGCAATACATTCAGCCACTGTGGACATGCCGACGAGGTCGGCACCGATGGTTTTCAGAAAACGAATTTCGGCGGGCGTTTCGTAGCAGGGGCCCAGCAGACCTGCGTAAACACCCTCACGCAGCTTAATGCCAAGTTCTGCGCCAGTGGACGAAGCAAGAGCGCGTAGACGAAGCGAATAGGCTTCAGTCATATCGGGGAAGCGGGGGCCCAGTGAGTTATCGTTTGGGCCGCAGAGCGGATTTACGCCCTGCAGATTGATTTGGTCACTGATGAGAACCAGCGCGCCTTGACCATAACTTACGTCGATGCCGCCGGCGGCGTTGGTGAGCACCAGGCGTTGAATGTCCATGGCTTTGAAGAGCCGGATGCCTGCGACCACTTGCTGCGGTGTGTAGCCTTCGTAGAGATGGAAGCGGCCGGACATTACTGCTAAGTCAACGGCGTTGCCACCGCTGCCAAGCCTGCCCAGCACCAATTCGCCAGCGTGGCCAATGGCGGTGGATGTTGGCAAGCCGGGAATTTCTCGATAAGGAATGCGGGTGGAACTTTCGAGCGAATTAGCAAATGCTCCGAGACCGCTGCCGAGGACAAGACCGATTTTGGGTCGGAGAGGCGAGCGGGAGTGAATGTACTGAACGGCTTCCTGCATGGTTTTATTCTCGCTGATGGATTGATCTCTAAGCGACTTGCGATGTTTTAGGCGAGCCGCTCGCTGCGAACATCAGCTTGGGTTCGCTGTCCGCTTCGGCGATCAACCGGTCAACCATGCGTTCATCAATATGCCCGGGTTGCTCGTTCAGTGAGACTGGATAACGAATAGTGATTTCAAGTCCATGCTCAGTGAATTGCGCGTGGCTGTTAGGGGATGGCGGAGTTGTGGGAATCTGCGTGGTTCGCTCGAAGATCTTTTGCTGCTGCTCGATAGCGAGGCGATAATCTTCATAAACGGATGAAACGGCTTGGGTGAGCCGTGCGCGCACCTGCTGGTAATCAGTGGGGTTCGCAATAGTAACGGTAATGGCGTGCCAGGTGTAATCAAGCCCCGGTGCTTGTTTCATCAAGGCAGAGGGTTGAAAGATGACCGAGTTCGCAAAGACAGCGAGGCGGCCCGTGGGGTGGAGATCGGTTCCCGAACCTACCAACTCCATCAGGAACAGACGAATGAAACCCACTTCGATGACTTCGCCGGTTACGCCCTGTACGGTGACGCGATCTCCTACGCGCAAACCGTAGCGGCCAATGAGGAAGAAATACGCCACCGCCGACAGGATTACATTTTGCAGAGCTAAGGCGAGTCCGGCTGTGACGAAGCCGAGCAATGTGGCTATAGACGCCAAGCTAGAGAAGAAGCCGAACGTGAGGAGTAGTGCCAGCGCTAAACCGACCATCACTCGTTTAACCAGAAGCAATTGCCGCCGCCGCCGGGGTTCTGTGACGTAGTGGTCTATGGCTCGCTGCCATACGGCGGAAGCGAGAAGAATCAGCAGCGCGCCACCGAGCAGCACGCCCAGTCGGATCATCAAATAGCGGACCGTTGATGAATACTCGCCGTCTATTTGCTTCTGCCATTCCTCGAGCGAGCCGCGTGCCGATTGCAGCGATAGCGCGGTCTCGCCCAGCGGAATGATCACGGTGGAGAGCTGTTTGAAGCGGATACTCAGCTCAGCGATTTGCTTGCTCGTATTGAGCCAGTCGGCCGGTTGGATGGAGGTGTCTTCGCTACTGGAAATCTTGTCGCTTTCAGTAATTATGGCGCGCACGGATTTGCGCAGCGGAGCGCGGAGTGAATCAACAAAGTCGGCTAGTGTATTCGTTTCGTCGCGTACGGCTTCGATTTGACTGTGCGACTTGCGGAAGCCGATGGCCCGGGACGCAAGAACGACAATGCCTTCACTTTCCGGGTGATAGACCGAGGCGGCGGTCTGATTTAGCAATAACGGTTTGTCTTTGTCGTCGTTCGCGCCATTGCCGACGGGATTCAGGGATTCCAGGCTATTGATGATATCCAGCAATCCGTGGTTGCCCGCATTCTTAGGAGTGCCGAAGGACGTGATTGTTTTCACCGCCGCTTCCATTTGCTTGGCAAGAGCGAGATCGGCAGCAATAGCTGAACGTTCGTCGTTCAAGGCTTCGCGCTGCGCGGCTGGAGCCTGTTCGATACGCGCGTCAAGACTCTGCAGGCGCTGTTGAAGATGCGCCACTCGATCGGACGCTTTCGAGAGCGATTGCTGCATATTGGCAGGTGCGGTGCTGGGTGTCGGCGTGCTGTTTTCTTCGGCAGCCGCGGCACTTGCTGCCGTGCTCAATGCGGCGTTTTGCGCGCGTGCGAAGGCAAATGAAGATTGCAGGGCGCGTTTGGCAAACTCGCGGGCATTGTTGCGGAGGAGAATATTCTCCGTTAACGCCGAGCCATCATCCAGCGCCGAGAGATGCTGATACCAGGCGATGGTGCGGGTCAAATGGATGATGACTTGGCTCGCCGTGATGGGGTTTTGCTCCGCCGCAGGAAGCGGGGTTACCGGCACGGGTGCGGGCTGTTGGGCAAACAAGAGAAAACCCGATAAAATTAATGGCGAAAAGACGGCGCTGCTTCGCATGAACACTCTTCTTAAAGAAGTATGCCAGCAATGCAAGCGGACATAAAGTTAGCCAATGTTCCAACCATCATGGCTTTGAGGCCAAGCCGCGCCAGATCTGATTTTCGGCTGGGCGCCAGTGCGCCGATGCCGCCGATTTGGATGGCAATGGAACTGAGATTGGCAAAACCACAAAGCGCAAAAGTAGCGATGATGAACGAACGCTCTTGCAATGTGTTCCTGATGGCGCCCAGATCGACAAAAGCCACAAACTCATTCAGCACCATGCGGGTGCCGAGCAAGTTTCCCACCGTAGCGCAATCGTTCCAACTGACGCCGAGACACCATGCGATGGGCGCGAAGAGAATCGCCAGAATTTTCTGCAGACTTTCCGGAACGAACGCGACGTGCGCGTGAACCCAGCCAAGGCCGGCGTTGACCATGGCGATGAGCGCCAGAAAGGCGATCAGCATGCCTGCGATATTTAGCGCTAAATGAAGACCGTCGCCGGCACCGCGTGCAGCGGCATCAATCAAGTTGACACCCGGTTTTTCCACTTCCACCCTGACGTCACCGCGAGTCAGGGGTTCGCCGGTTTCCGGCACAAACATTTTCGCCAACATGATGGTGGCCGGCGCGGTCATGATAACGGCGGTGAGTAAGTGGGTGATGGAGACATGCGCGATGGCCACGTAAGCACCCATGACGGAGCCGGAGACGTGAGCCATGCCGCTGGTCATGATGGTGAATAGTTCCGATTCCGTCATGCTTTCCAGAAACGGCCGCACAGTCACTGGCGCCTCTGTTTGACCCATAACGATGCTCGCCGCAACGCAAGTGGATTCAGCGCCGCTGGTACCCATAAAACGCTGCATCACCACTGCCATCGCCTTCACACAAACTTGCATGACCCCAAAGTAATAAAGAATGGCAAACAGCGAGCAAATGAAGATAACAATGGGCAAAACTTGGAAGGCAATAATGACGCCGAAACCGCCCGTGGGTAAGCCGAGTTTATCGCCGAAAACAAAACTGGCGCCGGCGGCCGAGCAATTCAGCAAGGCATTCACGAACTGGCTGAAATATTGAAAAACAATGCCAATGGGTGTTTTGAGAACCAGAAAGGCAAAAGAGAACTGTAGCAGAACACCCCAAAAAACAACCCGCCTTTGAATAGCGGATCGCTTCGTAGAGAAGAGATAAGCCGATAAAACGATTGCGAACAGGCCGATGAGACCACTGAATCTCGCCATCGTCGCCTTAGCTAGCTAACCACTTCTAGAATCAGGTCGCGTTCCTCAACGGCTTGGTTGGCAATCTTGAAGGCGTCTTCCAGAAGTTCGGAAGCTTCGGCTAGATGTTCTTCGCTGGTGTGATAAATACGGCATAAAATGCCGCCTGCATCGATTTTTTGACCAACTTTGACTTCGAGGATGACTCCGACTGCCGGGTCTATGGAATCCTCCTTGGTGGCGCGTCCGGCACCGATCATGGAAGAAGCTTGGCCAATCAGCTCGGCATCGATGGCGCTGACATAGCCAGCACGCTGCGTGGTGATTTCCTGGGCGCCCGTGGCGTTAGGCAGAAGTTCGAACTGGTCCAGCACCTTGGGATTGCCGCCCTGCGCGGTGATAACTTCTTTGAACTTGCGATAGCCGGAACCATCGAGCAAACGGGATTGCGCCATTTCGCGCGCTTCGTCAAGCGTCTTAGTGATCTTTCCCAGGTAAATCATGCGGGCCGCGAGTTCTAGAGAAATGCGTGTAAGATCGGCCGGACCGGCGTTCTGCAGGGTCTGCGAAACTTCCATGATCTCCAGTGCGTTACCAACGGCATAACCGAGCGGCTGGCTCATATCGGTGATCAACGCTTGTACGCGCTTGTCAAGACGGCGTCCAATGCCCACCATCATCTGAGCGAGGCGACGCGCTTCAACTTGTTTCTTCATGAATGCGCCAGAACCGACTTTTACGTCGAGCACCAGTGCATCCAAGCCCACGGCCAGTTTCTTGGACATGATGGACGTGGCGATCAACGGAATCGATTCAACCGTAGCGGTAGCGTCGCGCAGCGAATAGAGCTTGCCATCGGCTGGCGCAATTTCCGATGTTTGGCCGATAAATGCCAGCTTATGCTGGGCGAGTTGCTTCTTGAATTCTTCGATGGTTAGATCTGTGCGAAACCCAGGAATGGATTCCAGCTTATCGAGCGTTCCACCCGTGTGGCCCAACGCGCGACCCGAGATCATAGGGACGACAACACCGGCAGCGGCGGCCAATGGCGCGGCAATCAAGCTGGTTTTATCACCTACGCCACCGGTAGAATGTTTGTCAACTTTTACCCCAGGAATGTCGGAAAGATCGACTTTGGTGCCGGAAGCGACCATGCAATCGGTCATGGAGCTGACTTCCCGGTCTGACATTCCGGAATAGAAAACAGCCATCAGAAAAGCCGACATCTGGTAGTCAGGGATGTCGTTGCGGGTATATCCGTCCACGAGGAACTGGATCTCATTAGCGGCGAGTTCTTCGCCATCCCGCTTACGGTGGATTAAATCGACTGTGCGCATTTACGAATAATAAGGGTACCATTCTCAATAATTTGAATGTCCTATAAGCGGTTATATCCCCTTACTTTCGGCGCCTCGGGCAGGCGTGAGATTTAAGGCAATTCGCCGTTCAAAAGTTGCCGTAAATCCTTGGCGTGAACGCGTATTCCGACGTAAAAAGATCCGAACATGGCATAGACGGCGCTCACTTCGTCGAAACGCATTTCATAAATCAAGCGCTTAAACGTCAGTGGATCATCAGCAAATAGATCAACACCCCATTCCCAATCGTCAAATCCGATGGAACCGGAAATGATCTGCTTAACCGAATCGGCATAGCGGCGGCCAATCAGGCCGTGCTCATGCATCATGCGCTGGCGGTCGGCCATGGGCACCTGATACCAGTTCTTTGCTTCGCCGCGTTTGCGGTCCATGGGATAGAAGCAAATGTATTTCCCGGCTGGAATTTCGGGGTGCAGGCGAGGCGCCATGGCGGCTGATTGGCGAGCAATCACTTCGGCTATGCCGGCATCCCATTCAGGCGTATGCGGCGCGATGCCTTTTTCGGCAAGGGCGGCGTAAGTCTTGGCGGTGGATTCATACAGACCCAGTTCCACAACGGAAAGATAGGAGTGCGTGGGCTCAAGAAAATCGGTCAACTCCATTTGCTCAATGGCGAGTTCGGCACGGTGCAGATCTTCCAGCGAATCGCGGAAATGCACAAACATCAAGTCGCCCTTATGACCGAGCATGGAATAAAGCGCGGTGGGTTTGGGATGGCCGCCTTTCGTGCCGGTTTCCATGTCTGCTAGCGCTTCCGCGGCGCGCAGCACAATACGGTCACAATGGAAAACTTCCTGCTGACGCCATTCGGGCCGGGCGAAGCGAAACATTTGATGAAGGACATACGAGCCCTCCATCGTTAGTGGAACTTCCGGCATATCAGCCATGTTGCACTTCCTCCCATTCGGGCGCGGGTAAACCGGGCATTTGATGTTTGTATTGACCTTTGAAAATATCCGCGAACATTGCGATGATTTCGGCGTGGATCAAGCCGTTATCGGCCAGCAAATATTTGCCGTGTAGGTCGAGCTTTTCGTTGCGCATACCAGAGGCTTTGCCGCCCGCTTCTTCCACGAGCAGCGTGCCGGCAGCCATGTCCCATGGACTTAAGCCGAATTCCCAGAAGGCTTCGGTGCGCCCGCAAGCGGCATAAGCCAAATCGATGGCCGCCGAACCGCTACGCCGCACGCCGTGAGTGAGCATGGCGAGTTGATAGTAGAAATGAATATTAACATTTTGGTGACGCCGGCGGCTGGGAAAGCCCGTCGATACGAGCGATTCGTTCAGCGTGGGCGCCTTACTGACGTGGATGGGCGCTCCATTCAGGCGCGCACCAGCGCCACGCTCGGCGGCGAATAACTCGCGGTTGAGCGGATCATAAACAACGCCGGCAATCACTTCGCCCTCCTTCGCAAGGGCCAAGGTTACGTTCCATTGCGGATATCCGTGCGCATAGTTTGTTGTGCCATCGAGTGGATCAATGTACCAGCGAAGGGGTGCTTGTAGCGCGGCGCGTCCCCCTTCTTCCGCGTAGATGCCGTGGTCGGGAAAGCGTTCTTGCAGGCGCTTGATGACGAGTTTCTCGCTCGCTCGATCGGCGGCGGTCACTAAGTCGTGCTCGCCTTTCAGTTCGAAGGCCACGCCGCGATGCGCCATGAGCACTTCGCCGGCTTCGCGCGCGATCTCAATCGCGGCGTCCAGAAAATTTGCCATATGTCTTCAGTTCAACACATGGAGAATTACTGATAGATGAATTGCGATGGAATTGCGCGCTGGTATCGAACTGGCGAGTATGTGGTTTTCGGACGTTCTTTAGAGAAGACGCGGCTGCATTTTCTAAGTGAAATGATGGCCGCGCGAAACGTATTGATTTTGGGTGATGGTGATGGACGCTTCACGGCCGAGTTTGTGAGGAGTAATCCGCAGGCGCGGGTCGAATCGCTGGATTTGAGTGCGCGCATGATTGATCTGGCGAAGGGAAGGGTTGATGGGATTGGGGGCGCCGTGACATTTCGGGTAGGTGATGCGCGGAATATTGCTCTAAACGGGCCATATGACTTAGTGGTGTCGCACTTCTTTCTGGATTGTTTTACGGATGCGGAGGTGATGCCTCTGATCAAGCGCGTGGCGCAGCATTGCGAAGCGGGGGCGCGCTGGGTGGTGTCGGAATTTTGTTTGCCGGAGCAAGGACTTATCAGGATTGCGGGGTGGCTGCTCATTCGATTTTTGTATCTCTGCTTTCGAGTTACCACAGGGTTGAAGGTGCGCCGCTTGAGCGACTACAGCCTAGCGCTCAGTCGCCACGGGTTTCGTATTGCGCAGCGGCACACCTCGCTTGGAGGCTTGCTGGTTTCGGAGATTTGGAACGGGACCTCTATTCCGCGCGCAGAGCAACCATAGGATCGACGCGGGATGCGCGCTGAGCGGGTACCCAGACAGCTACTCCCGCTGCCACGGCGATGATGGCCGATGTTGCAGCTATGGTGAGCGGATCGAATGCGGCAACGCCATAGAGACTATTGGCGGTGAGCCTACCGACAGCGAAAGCACAAACGCCGCCCGTGAGCAGACCGATAGCGGTCATCCCGAAGGCATCGCGAAAGACTAAAGCCATGACGCTCGATCGACTTGCTCCTAACGCCATGCGTACGCCGACTTCGGTCGTGCGGCGGGAGGTGAGATAGGACATCACGCCATATAAACCCACGCTGGCTAATATCAGGGCGAGGGCGCTAAAGAAGCTAGAGAGCTTAGCAATAAGAGTTTCCTGCTCGAGATCTTCCTGAATCAGCGCCTCGGACCATTTGATGGACGGTTCGCGTAATGAAGCGTCTACTTTGTGGATGGCTTGACGTAATGAGGTTTCGATAGCGGCTTGGTTGGCTTGGGTACGAATTTCAAAGCGTAAGCCATCCGGCGCGTCATCTGCCCTGGATTGTAGGTAGGGTATGTAGATACGGCGTTTGGCGGGTTCGCGCAAACTGTTTTCTTTGGCAGTGCCAACTACCCCGATAATTGCCATCGGGTTCTTGCCGTCTGGGTCTGAGACGTGGCGACCAACGGCGGTTCGGTTGGGGAAATAAAAATTCGCGAAAGCTTGGTTGACAACTGCTACCGGAATGCTGGTGGCCGTATCTTGTTCGCCGATCTCGCGCCCTGCAAGAATAGGTACGCCAATCGTGGAGAAGTACTTCGGGCCTATCTTGTCTGAAGCGCTTTGGGTGTCTTCGGAAGTGCGCGGTGTAAATCCTTCTACTGCGTTCTCCGTTCCTGACTCCGTGCCGCTGAAGATGCCGTTTTCAGAAAACGTGACACTGGTAACGCCAGGGGTCGAATTAAGGGCGGCATTCAAATTCTTGGCCAGGGGCACAATCTGCGCACCCTTATAGCCAGACGTCCAGGGATTCATTTCCGCAATGAGAAGATTTTCTCGCCGATAACCAACATCGCTTTTTTCTAAATTTTGCAAGGTGCGGATGAAGAGACCGGAACCATAGAGGAGAACGACCGACAGAACGATTTGTACGGCGACGAGGGCTTTCTCAAACCGTTGAGCGCTACCTTTGGTGCGACCGGTTTTTGTTTCTTTAAGATGGGACGCGACGTCTCCTTTGGTGGCAAAGAGAGCGGGCGCGAGTCCGAAGATCAGAATCGCGCCAGCGGAGACTGCTGCCGTAAACATGAGCGCCGTCGCGGTGATATGCGGTTCTAATGGCAAGCGGCTGTTGTGAGAGGTGAATTCTAGAAGAAGACGGCTGATCCAATAACCCACAAAAACTGCAGATACTCCGCCAGCCAGAACCAGCACCGCGCTTTCAGTTAGAAGCTGGCGCAGCAAACGAGCCCGATTCGCGCCAATGGCGAGACGAAGACCCATCTCGCGTCCACGGCTGACCGCACGGGCAATTTGCAGATTGGCGACGTTCGCGCAACAGATCAAGAGCACCAAGCCTACCAGCGCCATCAGCGTTTTGAGCATAGGCGTGTACGTGTGACGAATGCGGGAAAAGCCTGCCGCACCTGATTGCACGGCGATCTTCTTCTGTCCAATGGCTTTCAGATCCTCCGGTAAAAGTGAATGGCGCGGCTTGCTCCCGAATGATTTCCAATCCAACTGTATTGAGCGCCTGTGAAACCTGCGCCATCGTCACGCCGAGTTTCCTCCGCCCCATGAGTTGCAGCCAGAAAGAATTGGCATGGTGCAGATAGTCTTGGCCCGGTTCGATTTCTGATTCCACTTCGAGCGGAAGCCACAAATCAGTCTGATAGCCCACAACATCGCCGAAAAACTCACGCGGTGCCACACCGATGATGGTGAAGTCGCGGCGATCGATGACTAGCTTTCGTCCTATCATATTTGATTCATCTGGAAAATGGCGACGCCAGAAATCGTGGCTAATCACCACCGTTTCGCGATCATCAGGCAGAAACGCACGTCCTTGAGACAAATTTACGCCCAACACCGAGAAGTAGTTATCGCTTACGAAGCGCGTCGGTGGGTGTTCGGCCTCATCTTTCAGATCAATTCGTACGCTACGGCCAGAGGCATAAAGATCGCTAAATACGCCATTCTCTGTGCGGAATCTTTGGTAGAACGGAAACGAGAAAAGGTGTACGTTGCCTGCTGAGCCTGTCGAAATGGACTGCACGGCCGTTGGGTCGCCGAGCGCCACTAGGTCTTGCGGATTCTTAACGGGCAGAGACTGCAGCATGATGCTATCGATCA
>Ga0302319_10021605_pt1 | contig 11593 bp, 10 predicted proteins | sample Bog_T0_2_FD_203319 | JGI IMG/M metagenome (GOLD analysis project Ga0302319, IMG submission 203319) | Peat permafrost microbial communities from Stordalen Mire near Abisko, Sweden - Bog_T0_2 | ecosystem: Environmental > Terrestrial > Soil > Wetlands > Peat | place: Sweden: Abisko, Stordalen Mire...
TTCGCGCGGCCCACGCAGTCGAAGGATCTGCGGTTGCTTTTGCTCTTGTCTTTGCTTTTCCCACAATCCGAGTCGAACAAGGATCTGCTTTTCCGCCCACCGCCCACTGACCACTGTCGTGTCATCCCGAGCGAAGCGCATTTCAGCGGAGCCGAGGGACCTGCTTTTGCTCTTCCACCGCCCACCACCCACTCACCACTGCGGTGTCATCCTGAGCGAAGCGGGCCGCGCTTCGCGCGGCCCACGCAGCGAAGGACCTGCGGTTGCTTTTGTTCTTGTCTTTGCTTTCCACACAATCCGAGTCGAACAAGGACCGGCTTTCATCCTGGTCCCCACGTCCCTGTCTTTTAGCCATCGCCGGCGATCCACTCCGAACGGTTCACTGACCACAAGCCGACTTCAGATTACCTATTCAGAGTCGATCACTGACTTGGCGACTTAGCGCGAAGCCAGATTCCCTTCATCGGCGTCTTTCGGAGCAACATATTCGCTCAGATCAACATGCAGGAACCAACTGGATGGTTGAGCGCACGCCGCACGACCAGGCCCTCCGAATGCACGTAGCCGTAATAAAATAAGGCCTGAACCAATCACATTGATCCCGCGCCGCTATATCATTTTGCCCCTTGTCGTCGCATGTGCTCGAGAGCAGACTGCCAGCCAGCGACCCATGATTCACTGGCGCGAAGAATATCTCACAGATGGCCCTACCTTCCTCGCGCCGAACTGTTAAGGTCTATAAAACACTTCCTTAATATCAAACGACCCAAATGATAAGATCCCGTGAGCAAAGTCATCGTCTGGGGAATAGAAACCGCCCACATCTATGGCACCGTCCACCTCCATAAACGTGTTCTTCACTAATCCGTACGGAGAGCTGTAGCGGATCTCTCCAAGGAACGATTCCGTCGCGGCATTCCACAAAGTGAGCACACGACGGTTGTAGAAATTGTTGTTCGCATCGAAAAATGCACCAAGCCTGGACAAACCGGCAAAATCTCCAAGAGGTGCCATGCCGATTCCCGTCTGGGGATTATAGAAAATCTCGGTAATGACATCGCCCTCTAAGCCCACGATAACGTGCCGGTATTGGTCGTCTGGGCTATAAAATCCGGCGATATCGATAATCGGGGGAAATTTACCAATCTGGGGAAATTCACCGATCTTTATCCGGTGGATTCCTTGCGTGCCGTAGAATATTTCAAAAACCTCGCCAGCCGCCGTAGCAACGATGGCATGTCGGTAGTTGTCATCCGGTGTATAGAAGCCGCATACTCGTGTGGCGCCGGTCACCGTGCCTAAAGATGCAATGTGCACGCCCCATTCGGGTTTGTAGAATATCTCAGATATCGAGCCATCTTGTGTAGCAATAATGACATGCCGCGCGTTATCGTCATTCGTGTAAAAAGCGCCGATATCGACAAGATCTGGTTGTATAGTCAGCGTGGTCATCTTAGTTCCAGATTTTGGACTGTAGCTGATGTCTACCACCTGACCACTCGCAGCACCGACAACAGCGTGCCTCATGCCATCATCGTCAGAATAAAAACCATCGCAGCAAAATGCTTGTGGCACGTTCCCGAGGGTCACAATATCCTTGTTTGAGATGAGCTCAGCCATCACCTCGGGCGGGATAGAAACGCCATTACACCCCGTGGAATATGTCTTGTCGCTAGCGGTTTCTGTGTCGATATCGCAAACGCCATAAGCCATCTTACCGAAGCCGTTCTCGCCCCAGGTGGGGCCAGAAGAGTTCTTGAATATCCAACATTGATCTAAGTCTGAATAGCCGATAATGAGGAAAACGTGGCCGCCGACCACGTCCGCCGTGCTCATAGGAGAGTAGATGCCGGAACCATACGAAGCAAAGTCGCTATAACATGTGAAACCCGTCACCATCGGCCCCACGTTTGTGAGGTACGACTTTCGGTCTGCAACGCTATAGACATTTTGAAAGGAGAGCACCTTGACCGCGTAGACATCGTGATTGGCGATCACCTTGCACACAGGCGTTCCCCCCGACGGCGTTGAGTTTGGGAAGGCGCTCGGATAAGAAAACTGTGCGCTTGTCACTATGCCGCGGCTCATCACATCTTCGAGGGCGCTATCCTGGTACCAGCCGGCGCAATTGGCAGCGTGGCTGCCACAGAAGGCCAAATCAGCCTCAGATAGGTCGAGGGTCACATCACTCTCAATCAGGGCCATCGACTCCACGAGGCTGGTCACCGCAAAGGCCACGCATGTGCCGCACCCGCCTTGGTCCTTCACCGGCGTAACATAGTTCTTGCCGTTCCGTGCTCTCCAGTCCACGCTTTCATCGGACGGGTCGCCAGGAGACCAGTTCGGCGGTGGCCCGCCTGAGTGCGCTCGTGGTGGCAATGACGGCTTAATCCAACCTAATCTCCGCCGGAACTGTTCGGGCGTCAGCTTAGAGATACTCGATTCCTTGGCCCGCCACTTTGCACCCTCCTTCTCGAGCTGAACATTGATCGCGTCGATATCGGCCACGATTCCTCCTTGCCATCAATTTCCTTGCCGTCGGAATGAGGCTCACTTCCGCAAGCCCTCCCAGCTTCGGTACCCAAGGCAGATTGTTCGCACGTTATCATTCTTGCAGGGTGTTTGCAATGGCAGGTGGCCCGGTCACGGGCAGGGGGACATGATACCTATTCCCCAATACACGGGACAGACGAGACGTTCCCCAAACCCCAAACGAAAACGCGTGGCTACCTGAGGAGCGAGCTCACCTCAGACGAGCATGCCCCAGGTCCCGATTCTCAGGCATTTCCACCATCGGCGACCTGTCAAATCGCAATCTGTCTCACCCGTGGGGTTCACCCCACGCCCACGACAACCTCCGATCGCACGAATGTTCGCACGTCAGGGATTGCTCCCTGCAAACGCCCATCCCGCACCGAGCGCGATCCAATGCGTCCCCAAAAATATTCCCCCGCCAATTTGCATATAATTTCGGCCTCCCGGCGCATACTGTTCCCATAAGCCTTCAATCAGGCCCACGTGGCGGTTCACACCCGCCGCGTTCGTGTTTTTGGTCGCAATTTTCCGACCTCGGGCACCTGGTCCCCTGTTTTCTCGGTCCCGTGTTCCCTTGGTCCCTTGTTCCCTTGGCCCCTGCATCTCTAAACCTTTTGCCAAGTAACATTTGGCCACAAGTGACAAGAAACAGAATATTTAGCAAAAATCGCGTCGATTAACGCGCTGAAAACAAACAAGTTCTTTGCAGGAGGGTATCAAATGAAAAAGGAGCTTTCCATACCACATTGCGGGAAAGAAGGGGATGGCCTGCCCTTGCTCCCCAAAACCTCACATTCAGGGGAAACGCTCCAATAGCCGGCAACATGCAAATGTTAACCAAAGAGTAAAATTCGAGCTCGAAATCGCCCCATAACTCCTTTGGATGGAAGATCCTACGAAATAAGTCTCTTGTTATCAGCGGGGTAGAGTAAATGATCGAAGACCAAACCGCTCCAGGGAAAGCACTTACCCCAAAAAGGGGTATGGGGGGAGGGAGTCACTGAAAGATAAACACCCGCAGCAACCGCCTCTCCCTGGCTCCCAGTCTTCTCGCTCCCTCGCTCCCTCGCTCCCTGCCTTACCGGATCCACATCTCCGGATGGCTGGTCGACACCGCGCTCAATCCCTGCTCGAGCAGCGACTCGACTTCCTTCATATTCGAAATCAATCCGCCGCCCACCACCGGCAAGTCCGCGGAGACAGCACGCACCCGCTCCAGCATCTTCGGCGCGACCAACGCAGGCAAAATCTCCAGCGCATGAACCGGCGTATTCCGCAACTGGTTCGAGATCGTATCCATCGCGCCCGAGTCGAGAAGAAAAGTGCGCTGGATGCCGTACAACCCAATCGCCAGCGCATGGCGCAGCGGGTCGAGATGCGTCGAAATAATCCCGCCCACTCCCACGCGCTTCAGGTAGTTCACTGCGTACTTGTCGCGCGAGAAGCCGTTCAGCAGATCGAGATTCACAATCGGCACCTTGCCCGCCGCCGTGATCTTCTGAATCATCGCTTCGATGTTTTCCGGATCGCCGGTCAGCAGATAAATCAGCCGGCTGCGCGAAGCAATGGCCTGTTCCACAAGCTCCGGCTTGCGAATCGCCGGAATAATCGGCGTCTCCGCGCAATACACGCGCAGCGGCGTCAAGGGCGCCTGAGTCGCGTTTCTCACGGCCGCATCACCCATGGCGAACCTCGCGTTGCGGCGCTTTTCCCGTAGAACCTCTCACAATCAACTCCGCCTTGACGCGAATTTGCGCCATCGAATCCTGTCCCGAAATTGGGCCCGAAATTGGACCTGACATCTGCTTGAAAAGATTCTCCATCGCCATCTGTCCCATGCGCCGCATCGGCTGGCGTACCGTCGTCAGCGCGGGCGTCAAGTACGCCGCAAAAAACAAATCGTCGAATCCCGTCACCGACACATCCTCGGGCACGCGCAACCCGCGCGCGCGAATCGCCCGCATCGCGCCCAGCGCGGTCATATCGTTGTAGCAGCACACCGCTGTCGGCGGATCGCTCAAGCGCATCAATCCGCCCATCGCTTCAATCGCCGCTTCCGGCCTTCCATCGCCTTCAATCGCCAGCTCCGGCGCAAACTCGATCCCTGCTGTCGCAAGCGCCTCTTGGTAACCTGCCTTCCGCTCCGCATCGGATTGGTATCCATTGCGTTCGCCGATATATGCAATCTGCCGATGTCCGAGCGCGATCAGGTGCTCCGTCGCCGCGCGCGTACCTTCCTGGTTCGCGATCATCACCGAGTGCACAAACTCGCCCGGATACTGGTCGTTCACCAGCACAATGGGAACGTCGAGTTCCTTGAGCAGCGGAAGATACAACGCGCCAACGCGCGACGACGTCACGATGATTCCGTCCACGCGCCGCTCGGCCAGCTCCTGCACCACTCTGCGCTCGCGCTCCGGATCGGCGTGAGAGTTGGCCAGAATCACTGCATACCTGTGATCGTTGGCGATCTCCTCAATGCCGCTCGTTACTTCGCTGGCAAAGGGATCGTCGACCGTCGTCACTACCAGCCCAATGGTCCGCGTCCGCCGCGTCACCAGTCCGCGCGCTACCGCACTTGCGCGATAGCCCTGATCCTCGGCGATCTTGCGGATCTTCGCCGCCGTCTCCGCATTCACCAGCGGACTATTCTGCAGCGCCCGCGAAACCGTCGGGTGCGACACGCGCGCCAACCGCGCAATGTCCTTAATGGAAGGTTGCCGCGAAGGCGGTCGAGAGGTCGTTCCGGGCGCGCTCCTCACGCCTCCATCCGGCCCGCCGAACGCTTTGCCCCCGTCCTTCTCCGCCATCCCTTTAAACTCCCAATGCACACGTGTACGGCAGCCCTCAGTCTCCTCGAACCCACGTACACTCGTCAATCACTCCCGCAGCGGCGTAATAATCTGGATACCGGCTGCATGATGCTTCCATTTGCCCCAACCTCCGCCGACGACCCCTCCGCGCAAACGCCGCCGGCCGGCGACTTCGGCGCGCGCAACTCCGGCGGGCTTGAGCGCCGCATCGGCCTCCGCTCCGCCGTCCTCTTCAACATGCTGGAGATGATCGGCGTCGGTCCCTTCATTACGCTTCCGCTCGTCATCGCCGCCGCGGGCTATCGCCTCTCCGTCTGGGCCTGGGTGCTGGGCGCAGCCATCGCCGTCGCCGACGGACTCGTCTGGGCCGAGCTCGGCGCTGCCTTCCCGCGCGCCGGCGGCTCGTATGCCTTCCTCCGCGAGATCTACGGTCCGGACGGAGCAGGCAACTGGCTCAGTTTTCTCTACGTGTGGCAGGTCGGCTTCACCGCGCCGCTATCGATTGCCTCCGGCTGCATCGGCCTCTCCGGATTTCTCGCCGTCTTCTGGCCCGGCCTCGACACCGCGCCCATCTCCGCTCTACCCGCGCTTCACTACGCCAACTTATCGGCGGCCGCGGCCTGCCTTCTCGTCACCGTGCTTCTCTATCGCAACATCAGCTCCGTCACGCGCATGGCCTGGGTGCTCTTCGCCGGCGTCCTCGCCGCGCTCGCCGGCGTCATCGTCTCAGGATTCGCCCACGCCGCGGCAACCGGTGGCTGGCATATGCCGGCCGCGCCTCCGCTTTCCACATTAGGTTCCGTTGGAGCGCTCGGCGGCCTCGCCCAGGCCACGCTTCTCGCCACCTACTGCTATTGGGGCTACTACAACATCTGCTTTCTCGCCGGCGAAGTCCGCCGCCCCGAGCGCACCATTCCCCGCGCCATCCTGCTCTCTGTCCTCTTCGTCTCCGCGCTGTATGTCTTGATGAACCTGGCCGTGCTGCCATCGCTACCCAACGCCGCATCGCACGCCGCCGAGTCTGCCGCACTGCGTTTCCAACTCGTCGCCGACATCGCCCGCTCCGCTTTTGGCCCATGGGCCGGCTACACCATCGCCGCTCTCATCGTCTGGACCGCCTTCTCCAGCGTCTTCTCATTACAACTCGGCTACTCGCGCGTGCCCTTCGCCGCCGCCCGCGACGGCAACTACTTCAGCTACCTTGCCGCGGTGCATCCCAGGCACGGCATTCCTCACCGCGCGCTCGTCGCTCTCGGCCTCGTTGGAGCCTTCTTCTGCTTCTTCTCACTCACGCAGGTCATTACGCTGCTCGTCATCACGCGCATCCTGCTGCAATTTTTCCTGCAACAATTCGGCGTCATCCTTCTGCGCATGCAGCGCCCCAATCTCCCGCGCCCCTTCCGCATGCCGCTCTACCCGCTGCCCCCGCTCTTCGCCATGGCCGGCTTCGGATTTCTCCTCGTCTACCGCGTCCACGCCGTCAAAGAGCTAGCCGTCGCCGCGGGAATCGCCGCCTCCGGAACGCTGCTGTATCTGATCCGAGCGCGACAGCTGAAGCAATGGCCGTTCGCGTCTTCTGCTGTCGCAAATCCCCAAGCGTAATCTCCGCATTCAGCCTGATGAAGATCGGTCCTCCGACTGCGTGAGCGGATTTCGGACACGTCTCCGCGCCCTCCCAAGGCTCGCGATGTCCCGGAATGCGAATTTGATCAGCTTTCTTACTGCGATGTCTGAACCCTCAGGCAGTGCTAGAACTTCTTGCCACAACTCAGGCAAGTCATCTCGGTCGCGCCGCTTCCTACATATCCGGCGTACCACTTCCAGCCCCTCTTTCCCACTTGCACTTGCATGGAACGGCAGTACGGACACTGCACGGCCGGTCCTTGCGGGGCGGCGCCATACCCCGGTTCAGGATTCTGGGGTGGCGCCGCGGCCGCGGGCGGGGCTGGCGCAGACACCGGTTGCCCACAAGCGCCGCAAAAGCTGGACGGGAGGTTTACCGCTGCTCCACAGTGACTGCAGTAGACAATCGAAGGTTGATTCACGTCGCTCTCCTCAGTGAACTCTCGGTGAAACCGTGCCCTTGCAAGGCCGCTGGCCCGTCGTGCTGGCAATTATATCCCCGCGCCGTCCGTTTTGCCCCAATCCAAATCCACTCCATCGTGCGTACTTGAGATGTGCATCTTAGGATCCTGCCGGGCAAGAATTTTGTTACCCTCTGCCCCTCCGCAGTGTCTAATAGATGCAACAGGCCTTTCCCCAAGCGAGGTCATCATGTTCATCGGTAAACCGCCCGATATTCGTTCGTCCGAAATCACTTCGCGCGACGACTACTTTCGCTATCTGTCGCGCCGCCGCTTTTTGAAAGGCGCTGCAGCCACCGGCGCTGCTGCCCTCGCCGCAGATCGCCTCGCGCAATTTGCTGCGCCGCGCGCCGTGCGCGCGGGCACCAAGCTGCAAACCGTGCCCAGCCCGCTCACCACCACCGGCGAGCAGCTCACCACCTTCGAAGACATCACCCACTACAACAACTTCTACGAGTTCGGTGTCGACAAAGCCGACCCGGCCAAGAACGCAGGCGGCCTGCCCACGCGCCCGTGGACCGTCAAAGTTGAAGGCAAGGTCGCCAAGCCGCTCACCTTCGACATCGACGATCTGCTCAAACTGCACCCGCTTGAAGACCGCGTCTACCGTCATCGCTGCGTCGAGGCGTGGAGCATGGTCATACCCTGGGTCGGCTACTCGCTCTCGGAATTTATCAAGCAGTGCAACCCGCTGCCCAGCGCCAAGTACGTGCAGTTTCTCTCCTATTACAGCTCCAAGGTGGAGAAGTGGGCCTACGAGGATGCCACCATCTCTTGGCCCTACTCCGAAGGCCTGCGCATGGACGAGGCCATGAACCCGCTCACCCTGCTCACCTTCGGCCTCTACGGCGAAACCCTGCCCAACCAGGACGGCGCTCCCGTGCGCATCGTGCTGCCCTGGAAGTACGGCTATAAGTCCGCCAAGTCCATCGTCACCGTGCGCTTCCTCGACAAGCAGCCGCCCACCACGTGGAACGATCAGGCGCCGAACGAATACGGTTTCTACTCCAACGTCAATCCCAACGTCGACCACCCCCGCTGGAGCCAGAAAACCGAGCGCCGCATCGGCTTGCCTTTCTACGCGCAGCGCCGCACCACGCTCATGTTCAACGGCTATGGCGATCAGGTCGCCTCTTTGTATAACGGCATGGATCTGCGCAAGTACATCTGAAGTAGCTCTTGAAAATGGATCTGCGCAAGTACATCCGAAGCAGCTCTTGGCACACAAAAAGGACTCTGTCATCCTGAGCGAGCTGTGGCGCACGAAATGCGCCACAGCGAGTCGAAGGATCTGCGGTTGTTCTTCACGGACTTCAGATTCACAACAGCAGTGAAAGGGAAGAGAACGGCATCAAAGTCTTTTTCCTTTTCCTAACATCGCTTCACCAACGCGCTTCGCTGCGGATCTAACACCGCTAACCTCGCTCGTAGGACATCCATGAAACGTTCGACACTCATCATCCTCAAAACGCTCACCTGGATCGCATGCCTTTCGGTCGCAGCCCGTCTTGCCTGGGGCATGGTCACTAATGACCTCGGCCCCGACCCCTCGGCTGCCATCGCCTTCGCCACGGGCAAGGCCACCATCTGGCTTCTCGCCATCTCTCTTGCCGTCACGCCCCTACGCCGTATGTCGCCGCGCCTCAATTGGCTGATTAAATTCCGCCGCCTCGTCGGGCTCTTCGCCTTTTTCTATGCCACCCTGCACATGCTCACGTATGTGGCGCTCTATTCCGGCTTCAACGTCGCCGCCATGGAATCCGACATCGCCCAGCGCCGCTTCATCACCATGGGCGTCGCCGCCTATTTGCTGCTCTTGCCGCTCGCTATCACCTCCACCACCTGGGCCATCCGCAAGCTCGGCGGCAAAAACTGGAACCGCCTGCACAAGCTCATCTACGCCGCCGCCATCTGTGGAGTGATTCACTATTGGTGGCAAGTCAAGACCGGCGTCATCACGCCGATCACCGTCACCTTAGTTATCGCCGTACTTTTCCTGGCGCGGCCAGTTACCAGCTGGCTACAGCGCCGCAGAGCCCGCGCCGCCGTTGCTGCATAACGTAGCGCAGGAGTGTGCGGATCTCGAGACCAGCGGTACAAACGGTGACTCGCTTTTTGGTTCCCTTGGTCCCTGCCTTATTCAAACAGCATTCTCTGCGCCACCGGCGCGTAGCTTTTCCTGTGCAGCGGCGTCGGCCCCAGCCGCCGCAGCGCTTCCATGTGCTCCGCCACGCAATAGCCCTTATGCCGCGCCAGCCCGTACCCCGGATACACCGCGTCCAACTCCACTATCAGTTTGTCGCGGCACACCTTCGCCAGCACGCTCGCCGCCGCAATCGAAACACTCCGCGCATCGCCCTGAATCACCGCTTGTTGCGCACACGGCCAATCAATCGTGTCCCGCCCGTCGATGAGCAAAAAGTCGGGCTGCAAAAAACCTGGCTCCTTCGCCAACCGCTCCACCGCCATCCGCATCGCCAGCAGCGACGCCCGACGAATATTGATGCGGTCAATCGTCTCCACATCCACCACCGCAACCGCCCAAGCCTCGGCGCAGTCGCGAATCGCGGCGTCGAATGTGTTTCTCTGCTTTTCCGTAAGTTGCTTTGAATCCGTCAAGCCTTGCAGGCGACGGCCTTTGGGAAGAATCACTGCGGCGCCCACCACCGGCCCGAACATCGGCCCGCGCCCCACCTCGTCCAGCCCGGCAATGCGCACCGCGCCATTGCGCCGCGCGGCGTTCTCCAGCGTCCATCCGCACACCGGGGCCAGGGTCATGCTCAAAGTATAAGAATCGGCAGGGAACTGCCAGGTGGAAAATCCGCCCGCAATTGCTCACTCGCGCGCCAAGGCGTAGTCCCGCTCCACGCGGCACACGCGCACCTTGAACTCCTCATACCAGCTCTCGCGTCCGCGCTGCTGCGCCACCAGGTGCGTCGCGTTCGCCTTCCACGCCGCAATCGCCTCCACGCTCTCCCAATAAGACACCGTAATCCCCAGCCCCTCGCGCGCCGATTCAATGCCGAGAAATCCCGGCTGCGTCGCCGCGAGCTTCTCCATCGCTTCCGCCATATTCCCGTATCCGTTGTCGCCCGCGGTGCGCAGAGAAGTAAAGATCACGGCGTAATACGGCGGCGCAGGAGTAGCTGCAATCGTCATGCGAACAGTATAGGGACAAAGACTGCCCTGAGAGGGTAGGCTAGCTATCTACTAAGGAGGTCATTGGCCATGCCAAAGTTCGTAATCGAGCGGGAGATTCCCGGTGCCGGTAAGCTGACCCCGGATCAACTGCACGCTATTTCCCAGAAGTCCTGCGGGGTGTTGCAAACCATGGGGCCTGGCATTCAGTGGGTCCAGAGCTTTGTCACCGACGATAAGATCTACTGCATCTACATCGCCCCTGATGAGGAGACTGTTCGCCAGCACGCCCAGCAGGGCGGATTCCCGGCAAATTCCATTGCGCGCGTCCGCTCCATCATCGATCCCACGACCAGCGAATAGAACTGCTCGAGGCTCCCGATTGAGCAAGCAGGAATCCTTGATGCAAAAAACAACCCCGGCCGAAGCCGGGGCTGTTGTTGTATCTGGATTCTGGCGCCTACGCCCGCACCTTGCCGGTCACGCGATCCACTTCCTTCAGGCGGGCGGCCTTGCCGCGCAATCCGCGCAGGTAGAACAGCTTGGCCCGGCGCACTTTGTAGCTGCGCACCAACTCCACCTTGTCGACAACCCTGGAGTTGAAGGGGAAGATGCGCTCCACCCCCTGCCCAAAGCTCATCTTGCGCACGGTGAACGTACCCTGGGCGCCTTTGTTAATGGCGATTACCAGGCCCTCAAAGGCCTGCAATCTCTCTTTATCGCCTTCTTTAATCTTCACTTGCACGCGAATCTGGTCACCGGGCACAAACGCCGGCAAATCGGTGCGCTTCAGCTTGTCAGCCAGGCGCTGCATTACGGGATGGATGGACATGGATTCTTCCTACGATGGACTTGTCTTGTGTGATTCCTGCGAAGGACCACGGAATATTCAGTTTATCAAAGATTTCCGGTTGAGACGAATCCCACTCTTGTCCAACGCAAGATGAGCCTGAAGGTGGGAGTTGATTCCAACGCAAGATGAGCCTGAAGCGATTGGAGCGGGCAAGCTGAGGATGGATGATC
>Ga0302319_10021606_pt1 | contig 11593 bp, 11 predicted proteins | sample Bog_T0_2_FD_203319 | JGI IMG/M metagenome (GOLD analysis project Ga0302319, IMG submission 203319) | Peat permafrost microbial communities from Stordalen Mire near Abisko, Sweden - Bog_T0_2 | ecosystem: Environmental > Terrestrial > Soil > Wetlands > Peat | place: Sweden: Abisko, Stordalen Mire...
ATGTTAGACTCGTTGGTCATCTTGTGCAGGCCCTGCCAGTAGGTGGTCGATGAAAAGGGCGCCAGAAGACCCAGGGGCACGGCGACAAGGAAAAAGGGCGCGCTGGCCAGCAAGTCACCCCGGCCTATCCGTCCTCGCTTCCACCAGGCGTAAAGGAGAATCACCACCGGGAACGGGGCCATGCTGATTTTGCAAAGCATGGCGACAAGAAAGAACCCGAGGGCCAGCGCATAGTCGCGGCCCCGGCCATGCTCCTCGTAATCGATCCAGGCGGTCATGGCCAAAAGAAAGGGAGGCAGGCAAAGGACAGTTTTGAACTCAGCGATCCAGGCGACCGATTCGACGTTCGCGGGATGGACGGCAAAGATGAGCCCGCCGAGCCAGGCGAGCGGCAGCCGGAGCCGGGCGAAAAGACGCCAGACCAGCAGGGCGCTCAACAGGTGCAAGCCGATATTGGTGAGGTGATAGCCCAGGGTGTCGTCATGCCAGCATTGCCACTGCCACCACTGCAGGGTCTGCTCGATCGGGTAATACTCGACGAAGCTGCCCGGCTGGAACCAGGCTTTCCAGATCCGCGCGGGGTCGTGCATGAGCGGATTATTGGTGAGATACCAGCTATCGTCCCAGAGCCAGTCGCCGCGAAAGACGGGCGAGAAGACCCAAAGCCCGGCGATCACGATCACGAAGGCTTGAAGCAGCGTGACCACCCCGCCGGAGATGACATATTCCCGCGAAAGGAGATCGTCGTCCGGCGCGACGACCGTGTCGGTCGCCGGCGGTTTCTTTTTCGAATGTTTACCCATGTCCGCAGGAGGTTTTACCGCCATGGCGGGAAGATAGCGATTCGGTTTGTCGCGCGGATGGATAAAGGGCGGGGAAAGAAGGGCTGCGAGAGTTTCCGATCGCGTTGGGAGCTTGGAAGAGGTTATTGCCCAGTTGGGTTAACAAAGTTCGGTAGGGCGAACACCCCATGGCGCGGAAGCGGGCACGGACTTAGGGTCGTCTCTATGAAAAGAACATCGATTCGAACCCTGGCCTTGGCCGTCGGAACTCTCTTATCGGGTACGATGGGCAACAGTCTCCTTTGGGCAGACACGGGCGCTTCCAGCGCCAGCACCAAGACCGACACGAAGAGCAGGACCGTTCTCGTCCATAAACCCACTATCGTCGTCGCCCATGTTCCCGCCCGACCGGAACCCGTCTACTCTGAACACATGGATACACCCAACGGAGAGACGATTTCTGTAGTTCCCTTCACCGCCCTTCCGGTTGCAGTTCAGAAAAATATCCAGGCAGCGGAGAGCGCCCAATAGTTCCAAACTGAGCCACCACCGAAACAACCTCTCCCTTGCTTCTGCGCACGGGTCGTGAGATGATACAAGGCTCCATGCCACGTCCCCAAGCCAAGGTTGCCACCGAAAACGGCGTCGCACTGCGTACGCCTCCGGCCAAGCGCGCGCCGGTCCTGACCAAAGAGACCCAGTCGGTCTTTTCCCGGTTTGAAAAGGAAACCGGCCTGCCTTTGCTGGCCTACTGGACCTCGTCCGCCGGTTCCATCTGCCAGAACGACGTGATGGCCATGGCGCAGTTGCTCGAAACGCGCAAGCACGGCACCGCGGTGGGCTTGTTCCTCAAATCGGACGGCGGCAATCCCGAGGCGGCCCTGCGCCTCGTCCATCTTTTGCGCAGCCGCTTCAAGCGCGTCATCCTTTACGCCCCGTTTGAGTGCGCGTCCGCCGCGACCATGGTCGCGCTCGGCGCGAACGAAATCCACATGGGGGCGACGTCCTACCTCACGGCCGTGGATACCAGCCTGAAGCACCAGCTTTCGCCGGTCGACAGCCGCAACGAGGTCGTCTCCGTCAGTCAGGATGAAGTTTCGCGCATCCTCCGGCTCTGGAAGGAGCAGCGTGTCAAAGGCAATCCGTATCCCGAGGTCTATCGCTACCTGCACCCGCTGGTCATCGGCGCCCTCGACCGCTCCAGTTCGCTCTCGATCCGCATCTGCCAGGAATTGCTCAGCTACCACATGCCCCGGGGACGGCGGGCGGAACGGATTAGCCGCCAGCTCAACTCGAGCTACCCGTCGCATTCGTACCCGATCACGGCGCTCGAGGCGCGCCGGCTGGGCCTCAGTGTCCGCAATCTCGGCGCGCGCGAGGGTGCGCTGCTGCGGGAACTCAACGGCCTCTACTCGCACATGGCGAATCCAATCCTGACCGACTACGACCAGGAAAATCATCACAATCACGAAATCTGCAACATCCTCGAGATCGGCGGACGGCAGATCTATTACCAGGTCGATAAGGACTGGCACTATCGCAAGGAAGAACGGCGCTGGATCGCCACCAACGACAAATCGGGCTGGCAGCGCGTGACCTTCAAGAACAAGCGCTGGGAGCCTGAGACGTTTTATATCCGGTAGGTTGCCGGTGTCACCGCGGTTTGTGGCCGTCGCATTCGTTGATTTTTGGAAATAACCTTCCTGAAAGATGAGTGCGAAAGGAATCCTCCAAGCCATTTGGATCGCGCCGGAAAAGGGCGCGCCGATGATTTCCGTTCCGGAGGCACTGGCGATGGCGGGACAGGGCCTCTTCGGCGACCGGAATTTTGCGCGCCAGGCTGGCCCGGGCTCCGACAAGGACGTGACTCTGATCGAGGCGGAGCAGATCGCCCGGTTTGTCGCGGCGACCGGCCTCCCCTTCACCGCGGCGGACGCCCGCCGGAACTTCGTCACCTCGGGAATCGATCTCAACCCGCTGCTGGGCCGCGAATTTGTTGTCGGGGAGGTCCGGGTCCAGGCGTTGGAGCTGTGCCAGCCCTGCAGCCTGCTGGCGAAGCGGACGCACCGGGCGGTCCTCTGGGCCCTGCGCGACCGCGGCGGGCTCCGGTGCCGGATTCTCTGCGGCGGTGTCATCCGGGTCGGAGATGGGGTTGGGGCGGAGGAGGGGCTCTGAATAGGTGTTTTGCATTTAGGTAGCGCGAAGTTCAACTTCGCGCAGGGGCGTTACCATGCTTCTGCTGAGGCAGTTTACACGGGAACTAGGGACCTCTGAGAAAAGGCAGCGGCCCGTCTGTTGTTACTGAGCCACCCACGGGCATGGCCTTGAATTTTTTCGTTAGAACGCCCTAGCATCGGGTCGACCGCGTCTCATGCCCATACCTGAAACAACTTCGGCTGAAGCTTTCGCGCACTATGTGGGCGGGAAAATTCTACACGCGGGTCGCGGCGAAGCCTGGCGGGACATCAAGGCCTGGATCGTAGCCCTGCCCCCGGCCGTGGAGACGTTGAATCTTCCCTCGGTGAGCGAACCGTTCCTCGCCTGGACGGTATCGGGTGAAGTCGATTTTCAGGAACGGGAAGGCGAGCGGCCCTGGATCACGCACCGGCTCAAGAAGGGGTCTTTCTTTCTCACGTCGGGAGGCGCTCCGTACGATTGCCGCTGGAAAGCGGTGAGTTCCGTGCCGTTCGCCTCCATGGCGGTGTTCATCGAGCTTCCGCTGTTGCAGCGTGCGATGGAAGAGGTCTTCGGTGACGAGGCGGCCCACGCGCGGTTGCGGGATATTTCGGCGTTCACGGACGTGGCCTTGAGTTCGTGGATGGAACGCGTGCGCGAGGAGCTGATGCGCCGGCAGGCGAGCGCCCTTTTCCTGCAAGGCATCGCGCAGGCGATCGCCATCCACTTGGCGCGCAACTATGCCGAAACGGTCAAGGAGTCGCCCAGCGGCAGCCCGGCGCTGCCCGGCTTCAAGCTCCGGCAAATCACGGACTGGATGGCGGAAAACGTTGCCGGGGAAATCACACTGGACCGGCTGGCGGCGCAGGCCGGGCTGAGCAAGTTTTACTTCAATCGCCTCTTCAAGAGCGCGACAGGCATGTCGCCGTCCCGCTACCACATGACGTTGCGGATGGATGAGGCGAAACGGTTGCTGCGCGAGACGAAGAAGAGCGTGGTCGACGTCAGCTTGGACGTGGGCTACGCGAATCCGAGCCATTTCGCGCAGCTTTTCCGCAGGGAAACGGGCCTTTCCCCCAGCGATTACCGCCGGCAGCGCTGAAACAATCGCTACGGGTAATGCCGCGCCACCGAACCTTCATTATCAATGGACGCTAGAGCAGAATATCTCAACTGATTATTGGCGGGAGATTAGACGAACGGCTTCGTGCGAACGAGTAAACCAAAACAAGACTTGTCGCCATCACGCTGAGCATGACTACCCCAAAGAAATCTGCCTCGATCTGTTTTCCCGAGGATACAGGATCATTGAGACTCAAATTTCTAGGATCCCGTAAATCATAATAAATCTTCACCTTCTTAGTTGCTCTCGTGCTGTCGTCGACCCCGTTCGAAAGAAAGGTGTAGGTCGTACCTCCTGCAGCAAACGAAATAACTACGCTATTATGATAGTCGAGCCGAAAGCCTGTGATTGTGGCCTGAGTAGTAGCCACATTTCTCGCCAAGTCGCTTGTACGCACCCTGTCGTAACCTAAAATGATGAGAATGAAGAGCGCGAGCCACCAAACCACCACTATCATTGGCCAAACGCGCTCCTGGACACCATGTTGATTTTTGCGGAAAGCAGAGTGCACCTGCACACAAAGTGGAATGAGCAACAAGGATGTAAAGCCGGAATCTTCGCGGGCACCTGAGGTCTATTTCGAGCAATCTCACAACAGGTGGAGCAAGACCCCGTGCGACAGCCGCGCCCGGGTGAGCTAGGTTCGTTTCAGGATTAACCGAAAAAAGGAATTCATCATGGAAATCAAAAGAAATGGCTCCCAACCGTCCGGCAAAGGGCCGGCCGACTGGTTCACCGGCACAGTGCGCATCGACCCGCTGTTCCTGCCTAATGAGGCGCGACGCGCGGCCGCGGCAAGTGTCACGTTCGAACCGGGCGCGCGGACGGCGTGGCACACCCATCCGCTGGGGCAGACGCTCATTGTCACCGCCGGTTGCGGCCGGGTGCAGCGCGAGGGAGGACCCGTCGAGGAAATCCGCCCCGGCGACGTGGTCTGGTTTCCGCCGGGCGAGAAGCACTGGCATGGCGCGGCGCCGACCACGGCGATGACGCATATCGCCACCCAGGAACAGCTCGACGGCAAGGTGGTCGACTGGATGGAGCAAGTCAGCAACGAACAGTACGGGGCCTGAGGGACACCCTTTTAACCCAAAGAAAGAACTCATTATGCAAACACGCAAACTTGGAAACAGTAGCCTGGAAGTCTCGGCCGTCGGGCTCGGCTGCATGGGCATGAGCTTTTCCTACGGTCCGCCCAAGGACAAAAAGGAGATGACCGCCCTGCTGCACGCCGCCGTTGACCGCGGCGTCACCTTCTTCGACACCGCCGAGGTTTACGGCCCGTTCACGAATGAAGAACTGGTGGGCGAGGCGCTCGCTCCGTTCCGGGGTAAAGTGGTGATCGCCACCAAATTCGGGTTCGACCTGAGCGGCAGCGATAAGCGGCCGGGTGCCGCGGGCCTGAACAGCCGGCCGGAGCGGATCAAACAGGTCGCCGATGCCTCGCTCAAGCGGCTCAAGCTCGAGGTCATCGATCTCTTCTATCAACACCGCGTCGACCTGGACGTGCCCATCGAAGACGTGGCGGGCGCGGTAAAAGAGCTGATCCAGGCCGGCAAGGTGAAACACTTCGGCCTTTCCGAGGCGGGAGCGCAAACGATCCGTCGCGCCCATGCCGTCCAGCAGGTCACGGCGCTCCAGAGCGAGTATTCGCTCTGGTGGCGGCGCCCGGAAGAGGAGGTGCTGCCCTTGCTGGAGGATCTCGGCATCGGCCTCGTTCCCTACAGCCCGCTGGGCAAGGGTTTCCTCACGGGGAAGATCGACGAGAACACCACGTTCGACAGTTCCGACTTTCGCAGTACGCTCCCGCGCTTTACACCGGAAGCGCTGAAGGCGAATCAGGCCATGGTTGACTTGCTCGGCAAAATCGCCAACCGGAAGAAGGCAACCCCGGCGCAGATTGCGCTCGCGTGGTTGCTGGCCCAAAAGCCGTGGATCGTGCCGATACCCGGTACGACCAAGCTGCATCGCCTGGAGGAGAACATCGGGGCGGTTGCGGTCGAACTCACACCGGACGACCTCAGCGAAATCGAAGCGGTGGCCTCAAAAATCAAAGTGGAGGGGAACCGGTATCCGGAAAAGTTGGAAAAATTGACGGGGCGGTAACGGAGGAAAGGGGCGGCTTCCTGCGCGCTTCGCACGTCCGGACTACGAAAGGCTCGCCTGTCTCGTAGCCCGGACCAGCAGAACTGATACTTCGACTTCGCTTAGTATGACGGCATTTTTTAGACAAACTCCAGCTCGACGGGAGCGGGGATGAGGCCGGCGTGGTGGGCGCGGTCGAGGAATTCGCGGACCCCTTTCTTGCCGCGGTCGCCGTAGTCGAGGGTGAGTTCGTTGACGTACATGCCGATGAATTTATCGGCGAGCTGGCTGTCGAGGCCGCGGCCGAGGGGCAGCGCGTGGGCGACGCCGGCGGCGCGATGGTCGAGGCCATACTTGATGCTCTGGTAGAGGATTTCAGAGAGTTCGGTGATCTTCTCCTTACCGAGAGATTTCCTGACGGCGTTGCCGCCGAGCGGGAGGGGCAGGCCGCCGGTTTCGGTAAACCACCACTGGCCGAGATCGGCGCTGAGGACGAGCCCCTCGCTGGTGTAGGTGAGCTGGCCCTCGTGGATGATAAGGCCGGCATCGGCGTCGCCGCGCGCCAGGGCGTCGAAGATCTGGTCGAAAGGGACAACGATGAAGTTGATCTTCTCCTTCGGCACACCGAGGTAAAGTTGCAGGGCGAGAAACGCGCTGGTCATCAAGCCGGGCACGGCGATTTTGCTTTGGACGAGTTCCGCCCGGCTGAAGGCGCGTTTGCCCACGATCATGGGGCCGTAGTTGTCGCCCATGCTGGCGCCGCTGCGCAGGAGGGCGTAGTCCTTCAGGACATAGGCGTAGGCATGGATGGAGATGGCGGTGATGTCGAGTTCCGCGCGGGTGGCGCGCTCGTTGAGGGTCTGGATGTCCTGGAGGATGTGCTCGAACTCGTAGCCGGGCGTGGGCAGGAGGTGTTTGGCCAGCGCGTAGAACATGAAGGCGTCGTCGGGATCGGGCGAATGGCCGAGGGTCAGTTTCATAAAAGGTCGCCGATCCTAGCACAGCCCCCGACACGGGAAAGTTACTTTCTTTTCGGTTGTCGACTCACTCGAGTGAAGATAGAGATATCGCACCACCTCAGTGACGAACAAACTTTAGAAGGAGATTTATGGGCGCATGGGATTCAGATCCATTCGGAAACGACATGGCTTGCGATTGGGTCTACGACGTGGAGAAAACGACCGGCCTGGAGCTGATCGAGAAGACGCTGGATAATGTTCTCGCCGTGGGAGACGACTACCTTGACTCCTTTGAGGCCGAGCAAGGTATCGCGGCAGCGGACACCATCGCGCGTCTACGGGGCCACTTTTATGTGAGGAATGCCTACACGGAAGCGTTGGACAAGTGGGTGGCCAAACAAAAAGTCGAGGTTCCGCAGGAGCTGGTCAATCGCGCGATTCAGGTGGTGGACCGCGTGATGACGGAACCTTCCGAGCCTTTGGAACTTTGGGAGGAGAGCGGCGGTGACGACTGGAAAGATCACCTGGACGCATTGAAAGAACGGCTCAACGAGCTTCCGATCAAGGATTGAGAGATTCCATCAGGGCGCCCGTTCCCGCATTTTTTCGATGCACCCGGCCAGAGCCGCCTTTTCGGCCCGCGGATCATCGGGGGCCAGGGCCTGGCGCACCTTTTTCAGGAAGGCGGAGCATTCCTGGATCTGCTGCTGAAGCCGGGCCGCATCAACCGAGGGACCGGCCTGCTCGGTCAGGTCGGCGGCTTCGAGCGCGATGACATTGAGCCGGTTCCGGATCTCGTGGGTGAAGACGAGCAGGAAACGCTCGAACTCCTCGCGGGGCACGGTGGCCGGTGGATCGGGTTGGGAGGGCTTCATGGGAAAGCTCACTTAAGCTACCAGCCTTTGGCCGGGTAAACATGACTTTTTCTTAAAGTTGATCTCGCTTCCCTGAAACACGCAGTCCCGCTATGTATCAACGATGAAATCTCCGGTCAGCTCCCCCGCCAGCCAGGGCCGCTGGACTTCCCTCTGGGTGGTGGCGGCGCTTTCCTTGCTGGCCCAGCTCTGGCTGTGCCAGTTCTTTTCCCTGGGCGAGAACGTGCCGGTCTCGATCGACATCAACCCGTCGAACCTCTGGAAATTCATCTATCATTTTCCGCCCACGGGCACATTTCAGGTCCTGAACTGGTTCGGAGTTCCCTTTCTGCCGCAGCCGCTCAATCCCTTCAGCCTGGGCGCGCACATGGTACCCTGGGTGTTCTTCACCAGCTACGCGCCGATCATGGCGACGCTGGCCCTGCTGGCCATGGCGGCTTTTCTGCGCGAGTTCGAATGTTCCCGGCCCGCGGCACTTTTCGGCGCGGTGATTTATGCGTGGCAGGGCGACATCATCCCGTTTATTTATCCCGGCCATTATCCCTACATCACAACGTGGCCCTTTTTCGCGCTGGCGGCCTGGGGGGCGTTGCGTTCCCAACGGACCGGCCACTGGGCCTATGCGGTCATCAGCGGAGCGAGTTGCGGAATCATGATGGCGCTGCCCACGGCGGCGGACCGTTGCGCGATTGCCAGCCTGCTCATTGCCGCGCTTTACCTGGCGCCCATCCTGCAACGGCCCGCGATGGCGCTGCGCAGCATCGGCCATCTCGCCCTCTGCGGGGGCGTGGCCGGGTTGGTCTCGCTGGCGGCGTTATTGTCGCTCTTTCAAACCAATGTAGAGGGGGTGGAGCTTGGCTCCCACGTCGACCCAAAGGAGACCTATAACTTCTGCACCCAGTTCAGCCTCGCGCCGGCGGAAACGCTCACCTACCTGATTCCCGGCTTTTTCGGCTGGCACATCCATAATTTCGACGGGCCGTACTGGGGCTGGATCGGGGAGTGGCCCGACTGGCCGAAAAATCATCAAGGGGTGCGCAATCTCAACCTCGCCATCAGCACGACGGGAACAGTGGCGACCGTCCTGGCCCTGCTGGGCATCTGCGTGCTGCTTTCCCGCAATCTGATCGGGCCGAGCCGGATGTCGGAACGGCAACGCTACTACGGGCACGTTCTGCTGATTGCCGGGGCGGTGGCGCTGGTGCTCTCGTGGGGCTGGCACACGCCCTTTTACGAGATCCTGTTCAAGCTGCCGCTGATGGACAAATGGCGCAACCCGCTCAAGTGGCTGGAAATAACCAATTTTGCCCTGGTCGCCCTCAGCGCCGTGGGCGCGCAGCATCTCATGGCTTCGCTGGTGGGTGACGAAATCGAGGTGAAAGCCGTGCGTCGGGGCGTGTTCTGGTTTACGACCGTGGTGCTGGTCGTCCTGTTCTTGGGGTTGATGGCCAGCTATCCCTACGTCACGTTTGTCCTGCCGGTCAAACTTCCGGCCGAAGGCTTCGATCAGGCCTACATCGCCGGCATCATGGGCACCCTGCTCAACTCGGTCTTTCTGGCGTTGCTGCTCATGGTGCTCTTCGGCGCCCTGCTCTACGCCGTCTGGCGTCCGGGCCGGCTGCGCGAGTTGACCATCGTGAATCCGTGGCTCAACCGGATCTGGCAGGACATGCTCACGCCCGAATATCTGCCGCTGACCCTGGCGCTCGGCCTGTCGGCACTCAGCGTCGCGCAACTCGCCTGGGTCACGAATCACTTCATTGCGCCAACGCCGCTCTCGGTCATGACGGACACCAACCCCCTCGTGGAAGCCCTGCGCAGCGAGGGGCCCGCCGTCCGGGTCAGTGTCGCGACCGAAGACCCGATCCTCAATGGCCTGCTCCTGAACCAATTCAACACCGCCAATATCTCCTGCATGGATATCTCCGCCGCCTCACGCATCCCGGACGATATCGATGGATTTTTCGGCACACTCAACGACGACTGGGAGCGCAAATGGTTCCTGGCCGGCGTCAAGAACGTGGCGATACCGGAATCGTTTGTGGCGCACCTGCGGAGCGATCCCGCCATCACCGCCAACATCGATCACATTGACGGGTACATGCTCGGGCCGAGCAGTTCGCCGGATCTACCCTCCCATGCCCTCGTGGGGATGCACGATTACCTGGCCAAGGCAACGTTTGTGCCGCGGGCGGAGTATTTCCGCACCCGGGAAGCCGAACTCGAGCGGCTGAAGGACCCGGGCTGGAATCCACGGGAAAGCATCCTGCTCACCTCGATGGCGTCAGTCCCGCCGCCCCGTCCGCCGCAAGGGACCAACGTTGACACCTCGGCACCGGACGAGGCCGAACTGAAAACCTACACCCCCACGGACATTGTCATCGACGTTCAATCGGCCCAGGGCGGATACGTCCTCGTCAACGATCAATATGATACCGACTGGGAGACCCGGTTAAACGGCGACGATGTTCCGCTGCTTCGCGCCGATTATCTCATGCGGGCCGTGGAGGTGCCGCCGGGCAGGTCTGAAATCAAGATGCATTACGTGGCCCACTATCATATCTACAATTCAATCCTGAGGCTGACGCTGCCCGCGGAGGCAGTGAACCTTTTCAGCGATGGCGTCATGCTGGCCGCGTGGCTGGTGGCGGGCGTTATGCTCTGGCGTCGCCAACCGGACGCGCCGGACGCCGATTGGTAACCCGGGCCTTTCCCCAACAAATGCACCTGCGAACTTGCCATACCAACGGACGCAGATTTGTGCGATGATCCTGCCATGATCCAGACGATCACCCCGGAAGCGAAGGCGGCGGAATGGCTGGAGGCCGACGGCCTCGGCGGGTTTGCCAGCGGTACAGTTTCGGGCATTCGCACCCGGCGCTACCACGCGCTGCTGCTGACGGCGACCACGCCGCCGAGCGGACGCATGGTGCTGGTCAATGGCTTCGACGCCGAGGTGGAGAGGGCAAAAGGCCGTTATGCGCTGAGCACCCAACGCTATGCGCCCGGCGTGGAGCACCCGAACGGCGTCACCCGGCTGGCAGGTTTTACCCCGGACCCATGGCCGCAATGGACCTACGCGATACCCGGCGGAAAGATTATCCAGGAGATTTTCGTCGCGCGAGGGACACCCGCGGTCGTCCTGCGCTGGCGCTGGGAGGGTGCGGCCGGTTTCCCCGTGGGACTGCAGGTGCGGCCTTTTTTTTCCGGTCGTGATTTTCATGCCACGCACCACGAAAACCCGGCGTTTCATTTTCTACCCGAGTTTTTGCCCGAGGGCGAACGGTGGCAGTTCTACGATGGCGTTCCCCACGTGCTGGCCCGGAGCAACGGTGATTACCGGCATGACCCGCGCTGGTACCGGAATTTTCTGTATGCGGAGGAAGCGGCGCGCGGCCTCGACGCCGTGGAGGACCTGGCCGTGCCGGGCCGTTACGAGTATGACCTTGCGACCGGGCCGGCCGTCCTGATTTTCTCCGCCGAAGGACCGGTCCTGCCGCCGACCGCGCCGACACCGATCGACCTGGCCGACCAACTGACCCGCCGGGAGAAAGCGCGGCGCGCGGCTTTAGCCTCGCCCCGCTTGCGCGCGGC
>Ga0302319_10021609_pt1 | contig 11591 bp, 8 predicted proteins | sample Bog_T0_2_FD_203319 | JGI IMG/M metagenome (GOLD analysis project Ga0302319, IMG submission 203319) | Peat permafrost microbial communities from Stordalen Mire near Abisko, Sweden - Bog_T0_2 | ecosystem: Environmental > Terrestrial > Soil > Wetlands > Peat | place: Sweden: Abisko, Stordalen Mire...
ACAATTGCGCTGCCGTGGCCTTCCGCGGCAACCGCGCCGCCGAGCAAGTTTCATCCCTCCCAATCCCTTCAAAAAAAATGCCCCCCCCGCCCATCGACCTCGACTACAAACCTCGTTTTCCGAAAAACTACAAACCCGGCATCGGCGTCGTCGGCTGCGGCGGCATCGTCAAGGCGTGCCATCTGCCCGCCTATCAGCAGCACAAGCTCAACATCGTCGGCGTCCACGACATCAACGCCGCGGCGACCGAGGGCGTCTGCGAGAAGTTCGGCGTCAAGCGCGTGTTCAGCAGCCTGGATGAACTCCTCGCATGCGACGAGATCGAGGTGGTCGATATCGGCACGCACCCGGCGCAGCGAGTCGAGATCATGGCCAAAGCGGTTGCCGCCGGAAAACATGTTCTCGCGCAGAAGCCGCTCGCGCTGACGCTCGACGAGGTGCTCCCCGTGCTCGCCGAGGCGGAAAAGCGCGGCTTGAAAATCGCCGTCAACCAGAATGGCCGCTGGGCGCCGGCCTGGCGCATCGCGACGCTGCTGATCCAGCAGGGGGTTATCGGCGAGGTCGCCGGCGTCATGCATTTGTTTGACAAGAATTTCCTCGGCACGCCCGACGTGTTCGACAGGGTCAAGCACTTCGTCATCTACGACTATTCCATTCACTGGCTGGACATCACCCGCTGCTGGCTGGAGAAGAAGCGCCCGGTGGCCGTGCGCGCCCGGGACTGGCGCACGCCCAACCAGCCGCCCGAGACCATCGCCCCCTGGGGCGCTTGGATCGAAGTCGAATACGAGGACGGCTCGAACGCGATGATCCGTAGCGCCGGCGCCGCCAGGCGGCACGGCGGGCACCCGTTCTGGATCCACGGCAGCGAAGGGACCATCCGCGGCTCGTCGCTCAGCCCCGCCGATTGGGTCGAACTCGAGTTGGACGGCGCGACCGTGCGTTACCAGCTCGATACCAAATGGTTCGTCGACGGCTTTGCCGGCACGATGGGCGAACTCCTTTGCGCAATCGACGAAAAACGCGAGCCGTACAACTCCGCACGGCACAATCTTCTCTCGCTGCAATTGGTGCTCGCCGCCTGCGAATCCGCGGACGGCGACGGACGCAGGATCGAGCTGAAGCCCATCCCGCCAGCGCCATAGCCGCGAAGCCGCCCCAGCATTATGAAATTTGGAATCATGCAATATCTCCTCGCCGGCGAGAACGACGTCGACCGCTTCCAGCACGCGGCCCGTCTTGGTTTTCTCGGTGTCGAGCCCGAGCTCCGCAGGGAAGACCTCCAGGACGCGAAATCCTCCCGGTTGGCGGCCCTCAAATCGGCAAGAGAAAAGACGAAACTCGCAATCCCCTCGCTCTGCCTGGGCGAGTACAACGGGCTCATCGCCAAAGAAGATAAGACCGAGCGGGCCGCGGCCATCGCGGAGATCAAGCGCGCGGTGGATTGGGCCGTGGAACTGGGGGCGAAGGTGATTCTTGTGCCCTTCTTTTTCGCCGGGGAATTGAAAACCGAGGAGGACTTCGCGAGGGCGGCCGATGGATTCAAGCAGATCTGCGCCGTCGCGGAAAAGAAAGGCGTGAAGGTCGCTTATGAGGGCACCTACCCGGCGGAAAAACTGCTGGCCCTGGCCCGGGCGGTGGGCTCGGTGGCTTTCGGCGATTATTTCGATTTGGCCAACGTGGTATGGCTCGGCATGAATACCGCCGATCAAATCCGCAAGCGCGGCGCGCTCATCGCGCAGGTTCACTTCAAGGAGAGCCTCGAAGGTCCGGGCGACTGCCGGCCCGGAAAGGGATGCGTCGACTACGCGGCGTCAGCCGAAGCGCTCAAGGAGATCGGTTACGACTCGTGGCTCGTCTTCGAAGTGCCGAAGGGCGGGGACGTCGACATCCGGGCCGATATCGCGATAGCGCGCTACTATTTTCCAATCAAATGAACACTCAGCCAAAAGCCATCGCCGCCTGCCAGATGTATCCGTGGACACAACGCTATCAGAAACGCGGCGGGAACTGGCGCGAACACCTGGACGAAATATTTTCCATTGTGGCTGGCGCGGGCTACGGGGCTTGGGAACAGGGTTACCCGGATGATACCGAGGCCCGGGCGGTCAAGACACTGCTGGACAAGCATGGGCTGGCCGCGCGCAGCCAATACGTCGGCGGCCGCTGGCACGATGCGGATTGCGCCCGGAGCACGCTCGATACAGCCCGGCGCGCGGCGGAGGCGGGCCGCTCGATTGGGGTCGAAATCATCGTTTGCAATCCCGAGCCAATCGCCTGGGGACAACCGCTGGACAAGAGCGACGACGAGATCAAACGCCAATGCGAACTGTTCGGCCAATTTGGCGAATGGCTTTCCACGTTGGGGATGAAGCTCGCGTACCACACGCACGATCCCGAGATGCGCCAGGGCGCGCGCGAGTTTCATCACATGATGCTGCGCACCGATCCCGCGCACGTCGGCTTTTGCCTGGACACCCATTGGGTTTATCGCGGCTTCGGCAACAGCCAATTGGCGCTCGACGATGTCATCCACGTTTACGGCAATCGCATCGCCGCGCTCCATTTGCGGCAATCCCACGGCGGCGTTTGGGCGGAAACGCTCGGCGAGGGCGACATCGATCACTCGCGCCTGACTGCCAAGCTCAAGGAAATCCATTTCGCCGGCCCCCTCACCGCCGAGTGCGCAATCGAAGCCGGCACGCCCATGACGTTGGAATTCCCAGAAGCCGAACGGACCAGCCGCGAATGGATCCGCAAGACGTTCAACTGCTGACAAACCCCTGTCCACCCCGTCCACAAAGTCCACCCTGTCCACAGTTCTTCTTAAAATGCGAACCTGCGGTTAAAAGAACCCCTCCTATATGAGCGACCAAAAAACCGACGAAGGATACGGCTTCATCCCGGTAAAAGCCGCCGGCGAAATCGCCGCGCCCGACCTGCCTTACAAACCGCGCAACCCCTCGACCTACAAGCCGAACATCGCCCTCATCGGCTGCGGCGGCATCACCGAGTGGCACCTCCGGGCTTACAAAGCCGCCGGATACAACGTGACCATGCTCTGCGACATCTCCCTGGCCAAAGCCGAGAAACGGCGCGCGGAATTCTTCCCCGGCGCGCAAGTCTGCACCCAATACCGCGAGGTCCTCGCGCGGGACGATATCCAGGTCGTCGACATCGCCACCCATCCCATCGACCGCGAGCCGATCATCGCCGACGCATTGCGCGCTCGCAAACACGTCCTGAGCCAGAAACCGTTCGTGCTCGACCTCGACCTCGGACACCGGTTCGCCGACCTCGCCGACGAAATGGGCGTGAAAATCGCCGTCAACCAGAACGGCCGCTGGGCGCCGCACTTTTCCTATATACGCCACGCCGTCGAGGCCGGCCTGCTCGGCCGCGTGGCCACCGCGAATTTCGAAGTCCATTGGGACCATAACTGGACCGCGAAAGTTCCAGCCTTCAACAAACTGCACCATCTCGTGCTCTACGATTTCGCCGTGCATTGGTTCGACGCCGCGCAAACCTTCTTTGCCGGACGCCAGGCGCGAAAAGTGTTCGCCTCCATCGCCTGCTCGAGCACGCAAAAATCCACGCCGCCATTGCTCGCCCACGCCGTAGTCGATTTCGACGACGGCCAGGCGACTTTCATGTTCAACGCCGACACGCTCCTGGGCAAGGAAGACCGCACCGTGGTCATCGGCGGCAAAGGCACTATCCGCAGCGTCGGCCCGGACCTGCTCGATCAGAGCGTCGTCCTTTTCACCGAAGCCGGCGCGGCGCATCCCAAGCTCGAAGGCCGCTGGTTCCCCGACGGTATGCACGGCACGATGGGCGAATTGCTCTGCGCGATCGAAGAGAACCGCGAGCCGTCCAACTCCGCGCGCAACAACCTGCGCGGCCTCGAGGTCTGCTTCGCCGCCGTCGCCAGCGCCGACTCCGGCAACCCGGAAACCCCCGGCAAAGTGCGCCGCCTCCCCGATTCCTGCATAACCCGCAGCCAGCCGGTGGCGGGGTAGGTTATTGAAGCCGGGATTGCAAACGGGCGCTTCATAGGTTACCGAGCAAAGCATGAGCATGGCCGAAATCATCGATGAACTGCCCAAGCTGACTCATCACGAGCGGCGGGAGCTGTGCCGGAAAATCGTCGAGATCGAGTCCCAAGGCGAAGACATCGAACTCTGCGACGAGGCGGCCCGCGAAGGGTTTGCGATGCTTGACCAGATGGAAGCCCAGGACGCTCCTCGTGCCTGACGCACAGCAACGCGAAATTTGGACGGTGGATTTGGGCATCGCTTCCAAAGTCCGCCCGTGTTTGCTCCTGACGGACTTTCCCGACGATGATGAATTGGCGCTCATAACAGTCCTGCCGCACACGACTTCGCTACGTGGGAACCGGTGGGAATTGACCATCCCCAAGCCCTTCTTGAAGCCTGGCGCATTTCATCTCCAGCAAATCCAATCCGTGAGCGTTGCCCGACTGGTCCGCAAACTCGGCACGGTGACAGACAACGAGTGGCGCCAGGTTCAGGATAAAATCCGCGCATGGTTCTCCGTCTAAGGCTCAACAAGAACACGCCTCACCCTCTGTTACCTTTACTGGAAGCGCACCTCCGCTTAGGATAGACCTCGCTATTTTTGAAGTGGGAGCTAGCGTCGATAAATTCCCAAATCCATTGCCGCGAGGCTAGGATGGGAACGCCTTTGGTTGGAAGGGGGGACCCGATTCAAAATCTCATTATCTCGGCAGTGCGAACCAGAGCGCCAATCCACAGTAATACGCATAAAGGGCGGTGAACACCGAGGTAACGACGGCGACACCCACAAGCGCGGCTGGTGCACATAAACGCGGCCAAACCCATGAGGCGGTCAGAAGAGCCAGAATCGCAACGGGAAACACCGCACTGAATCTTCCCATATGCCAAACACAGAGATTCTGGATCGGATGCAGGTCCCACGGATACCGGACCGCCCAAAGCGCATCGCCAAGCAGTCGATAATGCAAGAGAGGAATCAGGAGCGAAGTAAAAAACAGAATTACATACACGCCGCGCGCCTTCACATTGCGAGTCGCAAACTTCATCTCTCTTTGTCTAAGCTCAATGTTTCGGGTTCACCACCAGAAAAAATCTGAGCAAAAAATCTCACCTAGCAAAATACATTTCCAGTTACCTTACCTCGGCCAGCAGCCCTTTCACAGTTCGCGCGTAGCCTCAGCGGACAAATATGGGACCAATGCCACTGAAATTGTTCGGAAAAACGGGGCCGGGCGGGATTCTACGGGTAAGCGCCCTTCTCGTGAAACTCGAGAGTAACTTCCTTCATCACCTGCCCGTTATAGCCGGCGCTGATCAGGATTAACTCGTTGTCCTGGCCGAACTTGACCCACGGGGTAATGTTTAGATTTACCTCCGTGCATTGCCGGCCGACCGCCACATACCGGCCGTTAATGATCAGGCCGCGCAGGATGCCGCCGTTGGCGAGCGCGTGCGCCACGATATTTTGCGGCGTTTGCGGCGCATCGATCTTGAACATGCGCCGGGCGGTTACGCCGTTAAACAGACCGGGAAGCTGACCCGGAGTGTAATGCAGATTGTCGCGCGACATATCCCAGGCGCCCGCTAGGTCCTGGCGCGACGCCGGCTCGGGATGATAGGAAATCCACGTGGGTCCGCGAGGGCCGACCAGTTCGCTCTTGCCTCCCGATGTCTCCACCGCCACCACATGGGTCGTGCCGGCTCCCAGGACGCCGCCGAGATCGTTATCCATGACGCCGTCGGTTGAATTCGGAACCAGTTTGCCGTCGAGATACATTTTACCAGCGTCAAGAAAGGTGCCACCATTCCAAAACTTCATCGACATCAGCACGCGTCCCCGGTTCCAGCCGGCGGGCACGGTGAACTGCTTGCGGAAGAGGGCGCGCTTGACGTCCGGATAATCGGGCAGCGAGAAGATGCCGAGATTCATCCGCTTCCAGTTCGAGTCGTCGAAGTGGGGATCGATCAGCGGCGTCACATCGGCCTGGGGATCAAGCGGCTGGAATGCCCAATCGTTAGTCAGATCAACCGCCAGCTTTGCCGGCCCGGACGGCAACGGCTTGCCCGGATCGACTGTGCCCTGCCACCAGTTCCTTTGCAGCTTGAACCATTCGGCGGGAACCGCCGCCATGTCGTTGCGCGGCGTGAGGTAGATCGCCGTCTGGCAGGGCGCCAGCTTGTAGTCGATGCGATGATCGACGACAGGCAACCGGCTGCCATCGTTCAGGTCGATTCGCCAGCCGGGGTGAAGTCCGTCGCGAAGGACCAGGCTTCCCGATAATGGATCGGTCTCGCTGTCGTTCCAGACCATCCAGACGTCATACAGGCCGGTGTTGCTGAGGAAGTGCCTCATTACCATATGATCGCTGGCCGGCTCGAACCGGACCGGGACCTCGTCGACGCCGCGCCATTTGAGAATCCGGGTAAAAAGCTCCCTGGTGGCGATAAGTTCGGGAGTAAGCAATCCGTTATCCGTGGTTGGCGGCAGGCCGTATTCGGCAAGGGTCCCAAGGCCTTTGTAATAGTTCCAGATATCGTAATCCATGCGCTCCGGCAGCGCTCCCCTGGTGAACCGGCAGCCAATCTCGACGATCATTCCCTTGCCGAGCGGACGCATGCCGATCGCCACCGAGCCGTCTTTCCAATACGCCAGGTCCTCCGCGTCCGCCGCCACCTTATTCATCGAGAGGCCGTCCGCCCGCGCCTTGTCCGCCCAATGGCCGGAAAGAAACCCTTTGGCCCAGCGAATGGCCCCAGTCTGCCACGGATTCGTCTGGCTCAGGCTTGTAACATGATACCCGGTAAGTCTCTCAATGGGCCACGAGTCTTTCACAATCGAAGTATGCCGGCCTGTCTGCACATAAGTTACAAACGTGCCGCCATCGCGGACATACTTCTCGATATCCGCCACCTGGTCCTCGTCCATGATGGTCGTGTTCGTGTCGAGGATCACCCGGTAGCGCGCCGCGTCGCCCCTTGCGAAGGACGAGTCGGTCAAGCCGTCGCTCTCGAAGCTGTCGCGCAACAGCCCGCGCATGCTCCATATCCAACCCGATCCGAGGTCCTGGGGATTCGACCCTGGCCTGAGTTCTTTGCTCCACGGGAAGGCGATGATGTAGGCGTTCCGGTTCGAATAGAGCGCCGCAACCTGCGCGACGGGCGCATGATATTTTCCGACGGACGTGAAGATATTCCGATTCTCGTCGAACCGTTTGACGATATCGGGATACCAATTCAAATCCCCGAGTTCCTGGAAATAATCGATCTGGTTGACCCCTTCGGTAAGCCAGCGGCCGAAGAACTTCTGCAAATCCAGGGGCGTCCGCGCCGCGGATCCCGGCTCGGCCGTAACCGGCAGCCTGGCGCCGCGCATATAGGACGGAAGCCTTTCCATCCAACAACCGGCCATCGCCCCGGTATCATGAAGGTCGCCGCCCAACGCTACCGCGGCCTTGTCAACCTTGTCCGCATAATCGCCGGGAGCCGCCAGTTTGATTCCACTTATAGGATCGGCCTGCCGGATCGCCTCGCAGCCCCGGTAAATCCCCTTCTCGCGCAGCCACATGTTCCAGTCGGAGAAATCCGCCCACTGCGCATTGATCAGCGGCCCGAGATTGGGATACATGATCGGCTCATGCGGGGCAAGATAGACGCGTCCATTGAACATCCCCCTGGGCAGCGCGATCGCGATGAGATTGTCCCCGGCCATAAGCTCCCTGCTCACCTCCAGCGCGGCCCAATGCGATTCGTTTTTCCACATGGGCGCCTCTGGAATCAGCTTTCCGTTGACGTAGACCTGGACAGCGTCTTTCGGGTCGACCGCCGCGGCGCGCGTATCGTTGAAATCCCAGACATAGATCCAGACGCGTTCATGCGCGGCGCGCCAGCCGGCGTCGACGTTGATGTGGCGTCGAAAGACAGCCGGCTTGCGCGGCAGTAACCGCACGATGGCGTGCCCCGGCGCCGGGACCTTCGGCCATGCGGAGTCATCCAGGCCGGGCGCCGCCGAGGAAGAGTCGAACGGGGCGTCGTAGCTGATGCTCCACGCGCCGGTCAAATCGATGGCGTCCGGTCCCCACCCCAAAAATGAGTAAAGCTCCGGCACGTGGATGTCATCCCAGGATTTGAGCGCGGAGTCATTGCCGAGCCACCGCTTCGCGACCACATCGATCGTGCCATATTTTTCCTTCAGAAAATCGCGGTAACCCCGGTCTGCGACCGGCCCGAATTCGACCATGTAATCGGCGACCCCGTGATGCAACTCCGAGTGGCCTTCCAGCCAGTCGGTGGTGTTCGGGTTTGCCGCCAGCGGCTGGATCGCCTTCATGAGCTCCCCGAGCGAGACATCCTCCGCCTCGAGACCGTTCCAGGAAACGGTCTCGTTGGCGAAATTCATCGATCCATACCAACCGCCCAGAAAACCGGGTTGATACTGGATCATCTGCTCGGGATACCGATTGAGCACCGGGAAAGTCCCGTACACGTCCAGGTTGAATGCAAGGGGCAATTCAAACTTCCGAGCCTCGCCCAGCACCCAGCCGGCCGCGTTGCCGGTGAAAATTCCCTCGGACGTCTCCGCGGGGTCCGGGACGTGCGCCAGCACGAGCCCGATGTGGTTCTCCTTCTGCGCGAATTCCATATCCTTGATCTGATCGGGAACCGTCTTGTTCGATGGAGTTGCCGCCTGAGCGTTCTGATAGGGATGGTAATAGGATTGGAATCCATATTTATCGAAGCGATCCAGGGACATCGGCACCTTTGCCTCCGGCGCGAAGACAAGCGCGTTTGCCCCGCCGGCCGCCTCCGCGAGCTTGATCAAACCCTCCGCCGACGGCGCCGAAAAGAGATCGACCGTGGCCCCATCGCGTGCGGCAGCGAGAACGCCCTGGCCCTCCGCCTCGTAAGCCTGGACCGGACCCGCCTGCCCCGGGATCGCCAGCGCAACCTGCTTCACTCCCGGCAAAGCCTGAAGGTCCGACAAAAACTTCGCCTGAACCAGCCTCGCCTTGTCAGCATCGTCGCAGGCAATCTTGAGCGTCGCCCCGCCTGCGCCATCGATCCCCGCCGGCGTGAGCGTCCCGCCCAGCGTGCCATAACCGCGCAACTTGACCGGAGGAAATTCCGTCGGCGCCGCCGAGGCGTACCCGGCGGTCAGCAAACCGGCCAAACCGACGACAGCCGCCGGCAATAGTTTTCGAAGCAAACGGGAAGAGAACCGACCAAGAGTGAGTTGCATAAGGGATGGATTCGGGAGCGTTAAGCGCCGGGAAAAACACTCCGGCGGAGCTTAAACCCGTCTCCCCGGGAAAAGTTTCGCCCGCGATGCCGTTTTCGGAAATGCCCCGAACCCTTTGCGCCCGCGATCAAAAGCAACAGGACGCGCGCCAGAGCAGTTTCGCGTTAATTTGTCGTAAATTTCTTGAGGGCCAACGGCCCGTCATAGGCCAGCCCATGAGGTTGTGCAGAGCGCCATCATGATAATGAGAGGAACGGGTTTCATATTTCCCAGCCAGACCTGTAGGTTCGGCCTTTTAGAAGTGATGTAAGCTGCAAAATAACGTCCATACTCTTTATTAAGCGGTTTCTAGCAGACTCGCTTAGGTTCCCCATTTCCCAATCTCGATCAGTCGCGTATACATTGTATGGGCTAATGATGCATTTGAAATCGAGCATCAATGACAACGCCATTCCTGAGAATGCCATGTAGCTATGTGGAAGCCCGGCTGAATTCACGAACGCCACCACTTTGTCAAAAAATGGAGATTGCAAAGTTCCATCAGGTGGGGTCGTTCCCACAACCTCTATAAATCGTTTCAATTCAGCGCAACAACCCCAATTGTAAACTGGACTTGCAAGCACCAACCCATCGGCCTCCAAGACGAATTCATGAAGCTTTCGATACACTTCTGAGTTTTGTGGTTCGTGAAGATCCGAACCATTTAATGGGTAGTCTTTCAACATGATGAAACGCACGACTGAATCGTTCCGAAGACGCTCCTCGCACATCCGAGCAAGCTCCTCGCTGCGACTTTGAGAATTCAAACTGCACGATACCACAAGGGTTTTCAATTTGTGTGTTTTATTCGGCGGAACTGCGCTGTTCAAGCCTTCCATCCTGAATTCTACCCGGTAGGTGACAGAGACAAATGGCGTTGTCCATAGCTTCAATCGGCCAACCGTTTGCTTTCCCTGTATCCCGGATGGATATGTGGACGGCCCACGCTTGCCACAGCTTCAATTTTCCGGCTCGCCTGCGCAATCCCGTGTTCAGACCGTGCCAAGGCGGCGGCATAGCGGCCCACAGCTTCACTGCGGTTTCGGGTGTTCAGGGAGTGGTGAAACAGGCCGGAGTCAACAAGTCCCCGGAGTTTCCCCGGGATGCGGCGTCGAAAATAGAAGAATCCATTGGCACGTTTGAGGAGGTACATTTCTGGCATGGCCATGCCGGGTTGTGTCGCACGTTGTGCTGCAATCTGGCAACCAGAAGTCATTGAAATTGAGCGGGTTCCAGTATTCGCTCCGTTTGAAAGGGGAAACTCGGTGAGGGAGGGATTCGTGCCCTAAATCGCTTTTTTCTGTGGGTATTTTGCCTGATTTCCGCCGCTATTCCAGAGTAATCCGCCACTACTCCAAAAAAACTCGTGACTACCGGGTACTGACACTTTCATTGACAGTGTTCTTCGCCGAATCCTCGCCTCTTCCGGCAAGTTTTAGCCAAGGGCAGATTTCAAAGCCTTTGCTCAGAAAAAGTCGAAGCAGAATTCGTGTTATCGAAATTTCCCCAAAATCGGTCGAATTCTTTTTCTGTCGCTCCGGTATGCAGGGGAGTTGGAGCATGTGTATTAGATTGGCAGTGCAGGATCGGAGCATTTCGCACTCTCCATTCGACCTGGTCGCCACCCGCTGGGAGAGACCGCAGACCCCGCTTCGCCGGATTCCCACCAACGGGCAGTTCGAGGCCATCGTGGTAAACAAGTGGGGCAGTGTTTGTAAAACTAGTCGGGCTGGCGGGATTCGAATCCGCGGCCTCTTCGTCCCGAACGAAACCGCTCTACGTCGGAAGCGATCATCGGAAGAGCCTGGAGAGCAACGCCTTCCGCTAAGCGATCAGCAATTACAGGACGTGAACTCCCCCCCTGATTTGCCTCCCTGCCATTTTCGGATAAGTCATGGTTAGTCATGAACAGTCCACTGGACTGGTTATCCGCCCTGCGAGTCGGCCCCCGGCATGCGTATCCGGATGATTCCGACTAACATGGTTCTTCCATTCGCTTCGAGAACATTTTTCGGCGGCTCTGGGTCCGGTGCCTCAGAAAGTGGATCAGCAAAACCATTGCCAGCGTTCCATTGGTAATTAGCAGGTGAACGATGTCCCCTTTAAGAGTGTCAACTAAATACATTCCTTCCGCGTCTCCATATCTGTTCGCATCGAGCAACTGCAGATCCGTTGACACAACTATCCAAGCCGCAAGGCACCAGATACAAGAGCAAGAATAAAGGAGAAAATATGGAGAAGCGAGACGATTTTTGAAGCTTACGATCACCAATAGATAG
>Ga0302319_10021610_pt1 | contig 11591 bp, 11 predicted proteins | sample Bog_T0_2_FD_203319 | JGI IMG/M metagenome (GOLD analysis project Ga0302319, IMG submission 203319) | Peat permafrost microbial communities from Stordalen Mire near Abisko, Sweden - Bog_T0_2 | ecosystem: Environmental > Terrestrial > Soil > Wetlands > Peat | place: Sweden: Abisko, Stordalen Mire...
GCCTGACGGGGCAGGTGATTGCCGTGCTTCCAAACGGCAACCTCGTCGTCGAAGCGGGACGTCAGATTTTCATGAACAACCAGCACGAAAACGTGATTGTGCGTGGCATGGTGCGGCCGGGCGACATTGGACCCAATAACACCGTATCCTCTGCATCTCTAAGCAATCTTGAAATAGAAATGAAGGGCAAGGGGATCATTTCAGACGGCGTTCGTCCTCTGAATCCCATCTCCAGAGCGATCTTATGGCTATTGAACTTTTAATTCGAGTGTTGCGTCGACAGGCTGCGGGAATTCGTCTCGGTGGGGCGAGGCGGTTAGCCTGCTTTGCTGCGATGTGTTTGCTCTCGGCACATGCGTTGCTCGGGTCGAACGCCGACCACAAGGTCCTGATTCGCGATGTGACGCAGATCGAGGGCGTGCGCGACAATCAGCTGGTGGGATATGGTCTGGTGATCGGATTGACCCGCACCGGCGACACGCAGCAGACCTTTTTTACCGTGCAGACGCTGGCCAATACGCTGCAGCGGATGGGGGTACAGATAGCTCCGGGCGTTGTGGTCGTGAAGGATGTCGCCGCAGTCTTTGTAACAGCCACTCTGCCGCCTTTCTCGCGGCCGGGAATGAAGATCGACGTCACTGTCTCCACTGTGGGAGACGCTCAGAGCATTGAAGGTGGAGTGCTTCTGTTCACCGCTCTTCGCGCGGCAAATGGAGATGTGTATGCGGAAGCGCAGGGACCGCTGGTGATTGGCGGCTACTCTCAAGGCGCATCCGGCAATGTCAAGAGCGTAAATCACCTGACGGTTGCCAGGATTGCCGAGGGCGCCATCGTGGAACGGGATGCAGCCGTGGACCTGAGCCGCTTCCGGATCGTCTCTCTTTTGTTACTGAACTCCGACTTCACCGCGGCGCGCGACGTTGCGGACGTGATTAACAAAGAGTTTGGCAAGACGATCGCCACCGCACTCGACAGCCGCCGCATCGACGTCAATGTTGCCGACAGCGGCGTGACGTCGGTACCAATCCTTATCTCGCGCGTCCAGAATCTTTCCATCAGTTTCCGCTCACCGGCCAAGGTCGTCGTCAACGAACGCACCGGCACAATCGTGATGGGGGGCGATGTGAGGCTCTCACCGGTTTCCGTAATTCACGGCAGCTTGACCATCGACGTGCAGACCGCCCACGTAGTTGTGGAGCCGCCACCAATGACCAATGGCAAGACCGAGACGATAACAGAAACAAATCTCACAGTTGGGGATGCGCCCGCACAATCCATTCAGCTGGAAGAAGGCGCGAACGTGGATGAGTTGATCAAGGGACTGCATGCCATCGGTGCTACCTCACACGACATTATCTCCATTCTGCAAGCGATCAAGGCCGCGGGTGGATTGCAAGCGGATCTGGAGGTGATCTAGTGAGCAGTATTTCAGCTTTTGGAAACATTGCCGGAGATGTAACGGGTCCGCTGGCAGGCAAAGCAAATCAGTTCGCCCTGAAGGCCCCCGCAGGGAGTGCGGCGGACACCAAGATCGAGAAGGCGGCCAAGGAGTTCGAGTCCATTCTTCTCGGGAGCTGGCTGCAACAGGCAGAACAGAGCTTCGGCTCTGTTCCGGGCGGAGACGACGAAGACGACGCAGATGCGGGCAAAGAGCAGTTTCAAGGGATGGCCATGCAGTCGTTGGGAACGTCAATGACCGCGTCAGGCGGAATTGGGATCGCCAAGATGATTTCGAAGCAACTTCACAAGGCGGAGGACGCACGGGTGGCGCTTCAAGAGAAGCTGCATCCGGCCCCTCCAAAGTAGGAATTGCTGGAACTGGAACCCTCTTGTTCTTCGGTACTTATGCGGCGGACTGAAATCTATTCGGGGAAACGCCGATAGCTGTACCGTTGAGACAGGAGAAGCTGCGATGAAGATTGAAGTGAATAGTCCGGTGTTAAGCCAGTTGGCGGCCGACAGGAGTACAAAGCAGGTTTCAAACGGTAGCCTGGCAAGTACTCAGAGTACGACGGAAGACCGGACGACGTTCCACTCCGACAGCGCATCGGTTCAGGCACTGACCAGCCAGGCGATGAAGACGCCTGAGGTCCGTCAGGACAAAGTAGATGCTCTCAGCCAGTCCGTCAAAAGTGGAGAATACAAGGCGGACCCAACAGAAACTGCCGGCGCCATTCTCGACAGTGAGGTCGAGTAAACGGGCATAGCGGCAAGCGAAGGTTTCATTGGACCAGAGATCGAAGTCTGGCCAGAAGGATTTCCAATTGAGTCTCGAGGCAGTCCAGAAGCGGAATGAACTCTCCGCCATCTACCTGCAGCAATTGCAGGCGCTGGCGTTCGAGATCTCCGTCGCAACGAATGCTATCGCCGGCCATGCCTTGACCACACTTCAAGACAGCGTTGCGAGACAGGAGATGCTGTGTGCCAGCCTGGCAACAATGGCGCACGAGTTTGGCGACGGCTCCAGGCCATCCGAACTGCATTCGTTTCCGGGCACTGACAGTCCGGTTGACGTCAAGATCCGAGCAGCGCGTCGAGCGGTCCGCGAACTGAACTTGCAGTACGCAGCCCTGCTGAAACACTCCGGCAAATCCATCGCTCTTCTCATTTCATTGTGCAGAAGCCACACAGGACATTTCCAGGAGGCTCGCGGGCCCAGGTTGAAGCACCAGACCTGGTCTTGCGAGATGTAATCTATGGCATCTCTGAGCACTTCACTGCTGACCGCCGTACAATCGCTGGGCGCTGCAACGGGCGCCCTGCAGGTCACAAATAACAACATCGCGAACGCAAACACGCCCGGCTACTCTCGTCAAGTGGCTATTTTGCAAGAAGCAGCGCCGACGGTTGATGGCGGCATCAGCACCGGGAACGGCGTTGTGCTGGAGGGCTTTCAGAGCGTGCGGGACGAGCTTGTTCAGACGCAGATCCAGCAGGAGACACAGGCTCAGAGCGGTGCAAATGCGCAATTGGCCTCGCTGCAGCAAATACAGCCCACATTCACCACGTCGACGCAGGACATTGGGACGGAGATGTCGGCCCTGTTCTCGAGTATTTCAGGCCTCGCCACAGATCCGGCCGGCACAGCTGACGGCGCGGCAGTACTCACGGCCGGGCAGAATCTGGCCACGGCCTTCAATACAGCTTCCGCTACGTTGACTTCGCAACAGGGCGGTCTCAATACGCAAGTCACTCAGGATGTGAGCCAGATCAACCAGCTTACTCGGCAGATCGCGGCCTTGAACCCCCAGATTGCCGAGATGGATGCGACCGGGCAGAATGGCGGAACGGTTCAGGATCAGCAGAACCAACTGGTGCTCAGTCTGTCAGCGCTGACCAGTGTCGCAGTTACCCAAACCAACAATGGTGTGACGCTGACGACTGGTAACGGCGCTGCGCTCGTCGTGGGCTCACAGAGCTTCACCTTGCAGACCACCACCGGCAGCAACGGCATGCAGCAGGTCCTCGATCAGAACGGGACCAACATCACCGCGTCGCTGACAAGCGGTGATCTTGGGGGAACCGTCCAGATGCGGGATAAGACGATCCCTGGCCTTCTGAGTCAGTTGGACACGCTGGCCAATCAGTTTGGGACAGCCATGAATGCGGCACAGGCAACCGGCTTCGATCAAAGCGGTAAAGCAGGGCAGAATTTCTTCAACATTTCGAGCACTGTTGCCGGGTCGGCAGGCGATATCAGCATGGCGCTCACCAATCCTTCCCAGATCGCAGCCAGTTCGGACGGCACTTCCGGAAGCAACGGCAATCTGGCCAATCTCAGCGCAGTGCAGACTGCCGCTCTTCCATCTGGCCAAACTCCAGGAAACGCGTACGCGAGCCTGGTCTACCAGGTGGGAAGTCTTACCTCCAACGCCACGGCCGAATCAAGCGCAACCACGTCCAGCCTGCTGCAGCTCAACGATCAGCTCAGCTCTGTTTCAGGCGTGTCGATCGACGAAGAATCCGCTAATTTGATTACCTATCAAACGGCCTACGAGGCTGCCGCTCGAGTCGTAAGTACCGTTCAATCCCTATTCTCGGTAGTGCTGGCCATGGGCACGGTCGCGGCAGAGTAAAAAATGCAGGGTGCGGCGGATGGCCGCGCCAAGAAGGGTCAAGATGCGCGTCACCAATATGGTTCCCGATGTCCAGTATGCCATGCAGCAGAGCCAGCAGGCGCTTTCCGCCGCATTGCAGCAGGTGTCAACAGGCTTGCGGGTCAACCAACCTTCCGAAGACCCTTCGGCCGCGGCCAACATGGTGGTTTCGCTCGCGGAGTCGGCCAACGTCGATCAGTACACAAGCAATGTCAGTTCTGTGCTTCCCCAAATGCAGACGGCAGACTCGGCCGTAAACGGAATGGAGACGTCTCTGAGTTCGGCTGTCACGCTTGGTATATCGGGGGCCAACGGGGACGTTTCGACCCAGGACAAGCAAGAAATCGTCTCACAGGTTGAAAGCGCCCTGTCCAGCGTGATTGCCCTGGCCAACACCTCGTTCCATGGTGTCTATATCTTCGCTGGATCGGCCAGCAACACACCACCTTTTGTGGCCGCGTCATCAGCTTACGCCTCGACGCAAGGATCGGCCGGCAACCCTCTTTCCACAACCACCGCACTGACTGCCGGCTCGATCACCACCATCAGCGATGCGACCACCGGCGAAACGATGACATTCAAGGCTGCAGTTGGCAACACCGTTGCTACGTTGTCCACCGCGATCGCCAATGCGGTCTCCGCCGGCACGCTCTCCGCCGGCGTCAGCGCGACCATCGATGCAGACGGCCAGTTGGCGATTGGTACAAACTCCAGCACGGCCGGCATTGTGGTCAGTTCCAATGACGCTGCTCTCGGCTCCATGACAGCCACGGCGGGTTCCCAAGTCGCGAACGCATACGCTTACGTGGGAAACGATAACGTCAACAACGTGCAGGTGGGCGACTCCATGAATGTTGCTTCAAGCTTGTCTGGCAGCCGGTTGCTCACGCAGGGTGCAAACGTCATCGGCTCGCTCAACGGGCTGATCACAGCCCTCCAGAGTGGAACCTCGGCACAAATCGGCACCGCAACCAGCGCAGTCTCCACGGCATTGAATTACATCAGCGAGCAGCGTGTCCCGCTGGATAACACCATCAGCCAATTGAGCGATCAAGAGAGCTACCTCGGTCAGGAAACGGTGACACTGACGACCCAACAGACTTCGCTGGTGGGAGCCAACATCGCGGATGCAGCCACGAATCTCTCGCAGGCTGAGCTCGCCAACAGCGCCGTCCTGGCTGCCGCAGCCAAAGTCATGCCCCAGACCCTGCTCAACTATCTCGCACCGGGCTAGTCCAGAGCATCGGTGTTTGCGCCGATCCCGCCATAGTTGCCTGAGAGCAGTCATGCCGATTTCCATTTCCGCATTGCTCTACTCGCTTTCCGCGGGAGCCATTAAGCAAGTGGGCGTTTTCCGCATCTCCTTTGTTTACAGCCCTGCGCATACATCGTGTGGGGTAGGAATTCCCGCGATTTGGAATTACGAGACTGGATGCAGGCGGCCACTGATTTAGCTGGCCCTATTGAAATGATTTTCCACAGTGGCCGATAGAGTGTTTGTCCAAGACGACCTCCTTCTCGACGACCAGGAGCCTCAAAGCAGGCCCTACAAAAGAAGCCGAGTGCAGGCGCAAAAGGGCAAACAAGGAGAAACACCCATGTCACTCACCATCCTGAATAACATCTCCGCACTGACTGCGGAGAATGCATTGTCCAACACGCAGGCAAGCCTGCAAAAGACCCTGACGCAGCTTTCGACCGGCATGCAGATCAATTCCGGCTCGGATAACCCGGCAGGATTGTCGATTGCAGAGGGAATGACAGCGAACATTGCCGCCCTGACGCAGTCGCAGCAGAACGCCACCAACGGCGTTGGCTTGCTGCAGACCGCCGATGGCGCCTTGTCGCAGGTCACCACGCTTCTTAACCGCGCCGTTACGCTGGCCACCGAAGGCGGCACCAGCGGCATCACCGGGAGCCAGGCTACTGCGCTCGATACGGAATTCCAGTCGATCCTGAAAGAAATCGACCAAGTCGGCCAAACCACCAACTTCAACGGACAGAATGTGTTTGCCGGCAATACCGGTACGGCCTTCGAAACGACGGCGGGAACCGCAGACACTCCTCTTGGCCTGACCTCCACGCTGGCAGCGAATTCGGTCACGACCATTACCGACGGAACCAACGGAGACCAGTTTAGCTTTACGGCGAACGCCGGTGGCACCAGCACAGTCACCGACCTGAACACGGCTATCGCGGCTGCAGTCACCGCGGGCACGTTCACTGCGACAGCCTTCAGCATTGGCGCCGTTACTCAGGGGACTCCCGGCACCCAGGCAGCCGATCTCAACAACCTCGAGCTCGCGGCCACCAACGGCGATGCCCTGACAGTGACCACGACGGACAATACTACCCTGCAATCCTTGAACGCCTATGCCGGCGCCACCAACAGCAGCAACGTGTTCATCAGCGACGGCAGTACTGTTGCCACATCGGCGAACACCGAGATCGGCACCTCCATTAACGCCCTTTCGGCCGCCACGTTGGGTCTTAGTTCCGCGGCCGGTGTGAACGACAACTTGACAAGTGCCCAATCTTCGGTGGCGGCGCTGACCGCGATCACCAACGCGATCACAGCCGTCTCCGCGCAGCGCGGCGTTATCGGCGCTTCAGTAAACCGGCTCACGGCCGCAACCGGCGTCATGAGCGACCAGGTCACAAACCTGCAAAGCGCGGCGAACGCGATTCAGAACGCTAACATCGGCACAACGGTCGCGAACATGACCGAGTACAACGTCCTGCAGTCCACCGGCATGGCCGCGCTGCAACAGGCAAACCAGGCCCAGCAGGCAGTATTGAAGCTGGTCCAGTAACCTAACGCAACAATCAACGCAAAACCGGGGGTGGCGCCGCAACAAGGCTCCGCCTCCGCAGCATCTTCAAAGAGCCGATCGTAGAGTCGTTCTTCGCCGAGTTTCAGGTTCCGAGCGGATCACCAAGGTCAGGTTCCCCGTGAACTCGATGGCGCGTCCCGGGGAATGAGGTTGAAACCATGAGCTCTGTTTCCGCAGTCAATTCGCTCTTGTCGTCCACGGCCCCTACGGCTGCGCCGGTCGATATTAGCTCCATCCTGGCCGCAAGCGCAGGCACAAGCGCGCCCGGCATCGACGTCACTTCCGCAGTCGCGGCGGCCATCTACGCGGACCGCGCACCAGAGCGAATATGGCAAGCGGACCAGGCCACTCTCACCAGCCAGACAACCACTCTCACTGCGATTCAAACAGCCACAGCAGCTATCGCAACCGATATGGAAGCGCTGAATACCCTGACAGGTCCACTGTCGGCACGGACGGTGACGTCTTCAAGTAGCGATGTCACCGCAACCGCGGCCGAAGGAACCGTCCTCGGCGACCACACAGTTGTGGTGAATAGTCTGGCCGCCGCAGGTTCGTGGTATTCGAGCCTTGAACCCAGCGCGATTGCCCCTCTTGCAGCTGGATCCTTCACACTCTCTACCGCGGCTGGCCCCTCTGCTATATTCCAAACGGGAAGCGGGACTTCGGGCGATACTCTAGCCGATCTCGCCACTGCCATCAATTCATACACTTCACCAACTGGAGCTAGTCTCGGCGTTACGGCGACGGTGGTCAGTGACTCAACTGGGTCCAGGCTTGCCATTATCTCCAACTCCGCCGGCGCCGCAGCAGATTTCTCGGTCGCGGAACCCTTCACGTCGTGGACTGCTCCAGAAATGTCCACGGGCGAAACGCTTGGAGCCAACAGCCTCACGCTGACCAGTGCGGCCGGTATTGCGACCATCGCAACTACCAATGGTGAAACCTATGCGACCTTGGCGGCAGCGATCAACAACGCGACGATTACAACAAGCTTCGGCTCAGCGCAAACGTCTCTGGCCGGCGCCACAGCTTTGACTGCTGGTTCCGTCACCACCATCCAAGACCCTGCCACTGGCCAGACGATGACCTACACTGCGGCCTCGGGAAGTACCATCGCCGACCTCAACACAGCTATTGCGGCCGCCGTGACAGCTGGCACCCTTTCTCCCAGTGTCACCGGCACAATTATCGGCGGCCAGGAAGTCATCTCAGAGGGCTCAACCGACCAGGGCATCACAGTATCGAGCAATGATTCAGTCCTTGGTGCGATGGATGCGACCCCGGGCACAACGACACCTCTTGGACTAACGGCGACCCCTTCAGGTCCCGACGCAAATGGCAATACAAACCTGACGATCGCCAGCACCGACGGCACCACTCCTTTCACCATCAACGAGCCGAGTTCAAGCGGAACGAGCTTCCAATTTACTCAGGCCGTTGTGGGAGCGGACGCCTCGCTCACAGTGGACGGCGTTCCCATCGATAGTGCGAGCAACACGGTCAATGGAGCTATCCCAGGAGTCACCTTGACTCTGTTGGGTACGACCTCTGGAAGCGAAGTGGCCCTCGCAATAGGTTCCGACTCGGCGCAGGTTTCGACTGCGATCAACCAGTTCGTGACGGATTACAACACTGCCATCGGGCTTGTGAACACGCAGTTCACCTTCAACAGCGCCACGGGCACGGAAGGGGCGCTTGCCTCCGATCCCACCGTAGTCTCCCTGCAGAGCACGTTGGAGCAGGCGCTCAACTACGTGAATACTCCGGCAACGGGAACGACTACAGTTTCAACACTGAACGATTTGGGCATTTCGGCCGGCACTGACGGCGCCCTCGCGGTGGACTCAACCACCTTGGATAACGCCCTCACCAACAATCCAATCGATGTGCAGAATTTCTTCGAGGGCGCAGCGCTCAATGGCTTCGCAAATTCGCTGAGTAACACGTTGAATTCTTATACGGACCCCGCGAACGGCGCCTTCACCGTGGACCTGAGCGGCATCGGCACCACGAGCGCCAATCTGACTTCTCAAATCAACGATTTTGAGACAAATTACATCGCGAATCAGCAAACCGTTCTTACCGCCATGTACAGCTCGGCTGAAATCGCGCTCCAACAGCTGCCGCAGAAGATGGCAGAACTCAACTCCGAGTTGGGCTTTACCGGCAGTGGAAGTAGCTCAGGATGAAACTAACTGAAACAGAACTGTCCTATCGGAGATCGGCCATCGTGGGCGCAAGCCCTATCGGACTGATCATTGCGCTCTTCGACACCTTGGCGGGCGACCTTCGCCGGGCCGCAGATGCTCTTCGCAAGAACAACATCGAGGCGCGCTGCAGGGAGTTGAACCACGCCGCACTTGTGCTCGGCCACTTGGAAAGCTGGGTTGATCTGAAGAATGGCGGAGAGTCAGCTCAAACTCTATCCAGGTTTTATGTGTATTTGCGAGCAAAGATGATGGAAGCGTCCGCAACCAGGTCACCCAAATTGCTGGAGACGCAGATAGACATGATCCTGCACGTCAGGAGCGCATGGCAACAGCTTGACGCACCCCCTCTGCAGGCATCGGAGAGTCCGGACCTCTCTCCGGCGGAAGCGACGGCCAGGTCTTATTCTTCGCTGGCCGAGTCAACGCAGGAAAGGGTTCCATTCTCTCAATCGGCTTGATTCACGATTGAGCCGGCAGGTTGGTCAGGGGTTTTCTCGGGGAGCAGATTTGCGATGGGGACCATTCCTGCTCGCGCCTCTCCATGTATTCAGCGGCGGTTTTCCTCGCGGGAGTCATGTAACTCGCTGATCGAGAGCGATGGATTGCCGCTTTGGCATGCATACCGTCGACGTGGAAGGGCGGGGAGTGATAGAGGCACTTCCGGCAGAACGTCTAGGGACGATGCGTTGTTTGCGAACACTCGAGGAAGGGACCGATGATTACGCGCGGGATTCGGCTTCAAGGTGAAGGTGGCGCCAGGTTCGATGCAACACGGGCTCAACTGCGGAAGCTTAGGGTCTGCAGGAGCCATGGAAGGGACCAACCCTGCATCGGTGAGCGATTCATTTTCAAGGTCCAGATAGAGAGAACTCAAAGTGAATAGAGGGACGTTAGGCGGATTCGTTATTGCGCTTTTGGGAATTGCCGCGGGCTTATACCTGGACCATGGACAGGTTGGTCAGATGCTGCAACCCACAGCTGCCTTGATTGTCTTCGGAGGCACGCTGGGCGCAGTCATGATACAGTTTCCGTTCCCGGTCGTTCTCGAGGCGGCTCGCCAGTTGAAGCTGGTCTTCTTTCTCCCGCAGGACCCGGCTTCCCAGTTGATCGAAGACCTGACCCGCTTTGCATCGAAAGCACGCCGAAACGGCCTGGCATCCCTTGAGGCAGACCTTGATTCGATCGAAGATCCGTTCCTGAAGAGGACACTGACTCTTGCGGTTGACGGCACTGATTCCGCCGACTTGCGCCAGACGATGGAGCTTGAGATGGACCAGGAAGCAGACAACGAGGATTTGATACCAAAGGTCTTTGAAGCCGCAGGCGGATTCGCCCCGACGATCGGCATCCTCGGGGCCGTCATCGGTCTCATCCAGGTTATGCAGCGGCTCCAGAATATAGATGAAGTCGGCAAGGGAATAGCCGTCGCATTTGTGGCGACAATCTATGGTGTGGGGTCGGCGAACATCTTTTTTCTTCCATGCGCCGGGAGGATCGGTATGTTGATGCGGCGCAGGCAAGTGGTCCGCGAGCTGATTCTGGATGGTGTCACGTCCATCGTGGAAAGAACGAATCCGCGGGTTCTCGAAGCGAAGCTGAACGTCTACTTGAACCGTCCTGCCCAGGCGGCAAGGGGGAAAGTTGTGTCGATATGAGGCGGCGGAGAAGCCAAACGGAAGGCCCGCATCGCGAGCGTTGGCTGGTATCGTATGCGGATTTCATGACGCTGATGTTCGCATTGTTTGTGGTGCTTTTCGCTTCTTCTCATCATGACAAACGGACGATTCAACGCGTTTCTTCCGCATTGAGGAATGGATTCCAGGAGATGGGGTCATTCTCCGATGGCAATAATGCGCCGCAAGGGTTGCCCAATCCAACCCCAAAACTTGGTACCGGCCCCAATGCAGCGGAGACGGAAGCGGCGAAGCCAAGTGCGCAGGGCAAAGAATCCGGCATCGACGTGGTCGAGTTGCAAAAAAAGCTTAGCCAGGCGCTTGGCAAGGAGATCCAGCGCCAGGAAGTCAATATGCGAATGACTCCTGAGGGCTTCGTCATCAGCCTTCATGAACTCGGCTTCTTTGACAGCGGCGAGGCACAGCTTCTGCCTGGTGCGGCAGAGAAGATCAAGAGAATTGCAGCTGTGCTGATCCAGTACGGCCTCGATATGCGGGTGGAGGGCCACTCCGACGATGTGCCCATCCACAACGCAACATTCAGTTCGAATTGGGATCTGTCCACTGCCCGCGCCATGGCAGTGGCGATGATGCTCCTGAAAGAGTCCAGTGTCGATCCCAAGCGGATGTCAATTGCGGGCTACGCACAGTACCACCCAATTTCCAGCAACGACACGCCGGAAGGGCGCAGAGCAAATCGCCGCGTCGATATCGTGATTGTGTCGGTCTACAATCCTCCCGACGCAAAGGCTCAATAGCGCTTAGTAAGTAATG
>Ga0302319_10021611_pt1 | contig 11591 bp, 10 predicted proteins | sample Bog_T0_2_FD_203319 | JGI IMG/M metagenome (GOLD analysis project Ga0302319, IMG submission 203319) | Peat permafrost microbial communities from Stordalen Mire near Abisko, Sweden - Bog_T0_2 | ecosystem: Environmental > Terrestrial > Soil > Wetlands > Peat | place: Sweden: Abisko, Stordalen Mire...
GAGCCCGCTTAACAGAAAAACCCGGAGGGGCGGGCTGAAACGTCCGCCTCTCCTCTCGCAACATGGTGTTCGGAGGAATTTGCATGTCCGACACTGTCGATCCAAAGAACGAAATACCCGATTCAGATTTGAATGAAGTCGCAGGCGGCGCTTTGCCTGGCGGTGTTAAAGGCAGCGGTACCGGCAATGGGGGAGGCGCTGGTGGAACGGGTGTGGGCATTACGGACCCTTCCGGCCCGGGTGGGATTCCCCCGAACCCGAATCCGCCCAGCTAACCGCCTCGGCCTTAAGGGTGGGGTTTGTTTCAGACGCTTGCGCCGAGCTTTCAATGGCCCGGGTTGCGTGCGCTACATTACCGGTCCGGTAAGGCGAACGAATAGAGCACGTTGCTGGACGAGACGGCGACGTATTGCTTGCCGTCGACTGAATAGCTCATAGGCGATGAGGGAATGCCTGCGCCCGCCGCGAAGCTCCACAGAGCTTTGCCGGTCTTTGCGTCCAGCGCGATGAAGTTTCCCTCGCCCGAAGCGGCGAAAAGCACGTTGCCGGCGGTGGCCAAAACTCCGGCCGACAAGCTGTTCTGAGCCAGTTCGAACTTCCACTGCACCTTCATCGATTCGGGATCGAACGCCATCACGCCCTGTGACGGGGGCGCCTGTCCGTCGGCGGGCGGGGGGCCGAAGCCTCCACCGTTGCCGCGACCCTGGAACTGCTTACCCTCTTCAAACGGCGCCGGGCCGATTGAATAACGGCCGGGGCCATCGTAATAGGCGAAGTACATCCACGATGTCAGCGGACTGTAAGAAGGCGCCTGGAAATTCGACCCGCCGCCGAGTGAGGGATAAACCGTGGTCCCCTCAGGATTCGCCCGCCAGTTTTCGGTCGTAATCGGGCGGCCGTTTTCGTCCCAGCCTTTCACCCAGCTTGCGCGAACGAAAGGCGATGCAGCTAAGAACTTGCCCGTCGCGCGGTCGATGACGTAGAACACCCCGTTGCGATCGGCATGCAGAAGCAGCTTGCGGTTTTCGCCGTGCCACATGCGATCGACCAGGACCATGTCTTCGGTGGAATCCCAATCATGCGTATCGTTGGGAGTGAACTGGTAATGCCATTTGCGTTTGCCGGTATCGGGATCGAGCGCGACAACGGAACAACTGAAGAGGTTGTCGCCCCTGCGCACGTCGCCATTGATGTCGGGGCCGGGGTTGCCGATGGCCCAGTACAGCGTGTTCAGATCCGCATCGTAACTACCGGTGAGCCAGGTGGGCGCGCCGCCATGTTTCCAGCTGTCGCCCTCCCAGGTTTCATGTCCGAACTCGCCGGGACCGGGGATGGTGTTCCAGCGCCAGAGTTCATTGCCGGTAGCCGGATCGAGCGCGGCGAGAAACGCCTGCACGCCGAACTCGCCCCCGGTGATTCCGGTAACGATCTTGTCTTTGACGACAACCGGCGGCGATGTGATGTTGTAGCCGAGCATGGTATCGCCCATCTTCTTTTCCCAGAGCAGAGCGCCCGACCGGGCATCGAGCGCGATCATGTAAGCGTCGAGCGTACCGAAGAAGAGGCGGTTGCCGAGGATGGTGACGCCTCGGTTGACCTGATTAATCTCATAAGGGCTTACCACCGTCTGTTTGCGCGTGTAACGCCACAGGGTGCGGCCGCTTTTGGCATCGAGCGCGCGGACTTCAGCGGTTCCCGCAACGGGTCCGGTTGTGTACATGATGCCGTCGACCACCAGCGGGATCGATTCCACAATGCCGCTGCCGAACATCGGAACAGCCCACTTCGCCTCGAGGTTCTTCACGTTCGAGGTATCGATCTGGTTGAGCGATGAATAGTGCTGACCGTTGAGACTGCCCCAGTAAGTGAGGTAATTCTCCGGCTCTTTGGCCGAATCGCGAATGCGTTCCCAGGTGAGCCCCTTGCCCTGCGCGGGAATGCCGTTGAGGGTGCTGAGGTAAGCGACGACATTAGCGATTTCAGGCGCGGTCAGATTCGCCGGCATGAGGGACTTCGCTTCGATCTTCAGATCGGCCAGCTGCGATTTCTCGAATGAATGAAACAGCCCATTGGTGTCGACGAACTGGACCGTGAGGGCATCGAGGCCCTTTTGCGCGCCGCGATATTCGCGCCCATCGAGAGTCTTCGCAGTCACCGTACCCGGGCGCTGCTGGCCGCGCCCGCGCCCGCCGCCCCGTCCACCCTGGGCTGGTGTCGGATTGGTCAGCTTCGCCGTCAGCTGATCCGGGGCCATTTTACTCGCAGCCGATAGATCGGGGCCTACGGACTTGCCGACTCCGTTAACCATGTGGCAGCCGAGGCAATTGCCTTTGCCTTCGAACAGGGCCTTGCCGGCCGCGGCATTACCGGATGCGGCGACGGCGGAGGGGTTGGCGCCGGTGGGAGTGAGACTTCGTAAATAGGAAATAATCTGCCAGGTCTGCTCCGTCGTAAACGAAGAAAACGCCGGCATCTGGGTCCCTCGAACGCCGCTGCGAATGGTGATGAACACTTCGCCATCGGCCTTGCTCATCGCGTTCAGCGCCGGACCGCGATCCCCGGCTGCAGCGGCTCCATGGCAGTTGATGCACGCCTGGCCGTACAAAGTCCGGCCCGCCACGATGGCTTGTCCATCTCCCGGAGCAAAGGGATTCTTTGCCGCCTCGGCCCGATCGCCTTGTGCCGCGCAGGTCAGCGCAGCCGCCAGAAAAACAAGCAAAACTCTCATGGTCATTTGCTCTTTCCGTTAAACAACAGCGGCGCGAAGTCGGTCAAACTTCTCCGCCAAACCGGCCAGGTATGCGCGCCGGGATAGGTGTGGAAGGATTCCTTCACGCCGGCCTTCTCCAGACCCTCAGCCCAGGTTTTTACGCGCTCATAGTTCACTGTGGTATCGATATCACCACAGGCAATCCAAACCAGCGGGATCTTCGGATGCAGCGCCGCGATATCCAGGTCCCGAGGCAAACCGGGACTGAAAATCCCCAGGGCGCTGAACATCGCCGAATTCTTAAATCCGGTGTAAATCGTATGCCCGCCGCCCATCGATAGGCCCGCCAAAGCCCGATTTGCCGCGCCGGGTGCGACGCGGTATGTTGAGTCCACAGCCGGGATGAGTTCTTTGATGAGGTAGCTTTCAAACAACTCTTTATTATTCCCTCCGCCGCGTCCTGCTCCAAACGGCGCCGCATGACCTGCCGGCATGACCAAGATCATCGGCTTCGCTTTCCCGTCCGCAATGAGGTTATCGAGGATCAGATTCGCATGACCGGCATTCGTCCACGATTCCGGTACGTCGCCGCTGCCATGCACCAGATAGAGCACGGGGTATTTCGCCGACGACTTCAGATACCCTGGAGGCAGATAAACCACGAACCGTTCCGTCCGGTTCAGGACCGCCGACTTCCGCCACTCGGTCATGAGAGTCCCGTGCGGGACGTCCCGCAACTCCCATGCCGCGGGCGTCGCTGCGGGTACTTCCACGAGACTGGCGGACGTGCGTTGCCGGAGCTTGATCACGGGATTCACCGGATCGGCAACCGCCACGCCGTCGACGTTGAACCAATACAGATGTCCGGTGGCCTCGATCGGCTCGGTGGTCAAGGTCCAGACGCCGTCTGCGCCTTTCGTGAAGGGAGCTGACTTGCCCACCGGCATCCAGTCGGCTGAAAGCGTCACTTCCGACGCCTTCGGAGCCTTCACCCGGAAGGTAATGGTCCGGTCCGGATGCACTTCCGGGGAAACGATGCCGTCGGGGGCCGGGGTCTGCGCTGCAAGGGGCAGGGCTAAGAGGGTGATAACCAAGGTTAACTTCTTCATTATTAGTACCGATTCTTCTGTGGGGAGTATATAGCACGCGTTTGAAGCGCGCGCCTTTTGCCCCGCATCCACGTATAATGGATAGGTTAGAGGTCCTCTTATCTTGTCAGTTCGCAATTTTTTTCGCTTGTTTATGCACGTCCAGATGCTCCCCATCCTCGAGAGCGGGGAGGAGACCCTGGTCGGCGGCCAGGCCGTTATGGAGGGCGTGATGATGCGCGCTCCGCACAGCTATTGTGTCGCGGTACGCAAGGCTACCGGTGAAATGGTCACCGAGGAAATGCCGGTTGCCCGCGTTTCGGAGAAGCACCCGATTTTCAAGTTGCCGGTCTTCCGGGGACTAGGTGTGCTTGGCCAGGCGATGTCGCTGGGCATGAAGGCGCTGAGCTTTTCGGCGAATGCAGCACTCGACGACGGGTCTGCCGAAGAGAAGAAGGAAATGCCCAAATGGATGATGTACGGGCAGGTGGCTTTCTCGCTCATTTTCTTCATTGTTCTCTATAAACTCATCCCTCTCCTGATTACCAACTACGTCACAAAATGGGTGCCCGCTCTGCAGGGCCAGATCCTCTCGAACCTGGTTGACGGAATCATCCGCATCGCGCTTTTTGTTGGTTTTCTTCTTCTCTTGTGCCGGTCGAAGGAGATCCGCAGGACGTTCGAGTATCATGGCGCCGAGCACAAGGTGGTCTTCAACTTCGAATCACGAACGCCGGTTACCGTTGAAAACGCGCAGAAGTTCGTCACGTTCCATCCCCGCTGCGGCACCAGCTTTATGTTCGTCATCATGTTTATCTCAATGCTGGTCTACATGGTGATCCCGGTTCACGGCTTCGCGGAAAAATTCACTTTGCGCATCGTGATGCTGCCGGTGATCACCGGCTTCAGCTATGAACTGATTCGCTTCGCGGCAAAACGCCAGGGCTCATTCATGGCCCTGCTGACCGCGCCCGGACTCTGGATGCAGCGCATCACGACCCAGCAGCCTTCCGACTCACAGACTGAGGTGGCAATCAAAGCTCTCGAAGGCGCCATGGCGCTCGAAGCCGCGCAGGACGGCGAGTTGGTGATCGCCTGAGTATGCAGTATTCCCAAAAGCTCGAGCACATCGAAAGGCGCTTTGAAGAGTTGACCGCGCAGATGGCTGACCCCGCCGTAATCAGCGACGGAGACACTTATCGCAAAATCTCGAAAGCCCACAGCGGCCTGGCTGAAATCGTCGCCAAATACCGCGATTATAAGCAGGACGAAGACCAGCTTGCCCAGGCCAAAGCCATGCTGGCCGAAACCGATCCGGAGATGCAGGAACTGGCCCAGCTGGACATCATGCGCCTTGAGCCTGAAATGGCGCAAATCGAACAGGACCTTAAGATTCTTCTGCTTCCGAAAGACCCGAACGACGAGAAGGACGTAGTGCTCGAAATTCGCGGCGGCGTGGGCGGCGATGAAGCCTCGCTGTTCGCTTACGAAGTCTTCCGTATGTATACGCGGTACGCCGAGGCGCAGCGCTGGAAGGTGGAAGTAACGTCGTCGAGCGAATCCTCGGTGGGCGGGCTGAAAGAGGTGCTCGCTCTGATCAGCGGCGATCGCGTCTACTCGCGCCTTAAGTATGAGAGCGGCGTTCACCGAGTGCAGCGGGTCCCGGCCACGGAAACCCAGGGCCGCGTTCACACTTCAACCATCTCGGTTGCGGTGCTGCCGGAAGCGGATGAGGTTGAGATCAAGGTCGAAGATAAGGACATCCGGATCGACACCTTTTGCTCGTCGGGCCCTGGCGGACAATCCGTCAACACTACCTATTCAGCAGTGCGCATTACGCACTTGCCCACAGGCCTGATCGTCTCCTGCCAGGACGAGAAATCGCAGATTAAGAACCGTGCTAAAGCGATGCGCGTGCTCCGCTCCCGGCTCTATGAAATGGAGCTCGAAAAGCAGCAGGCGGCGATCGGCGCGGACCGCAAGGCGATGGTCGGAACCGGTGATCGCAGCGAGAAGATACGGACTTATAACTTTCCGCAGAACCGCCTGACGGACCACCGTATCGGCCTTACTCTGCATCAGCTCGATCTGATCATGGACGGCCGGCTCGACCCCATCGTCGACGCCCTCACCCAGCACTACCAGGCGGAGAAGATGCAAAAGGAAGGCACGGATCTGGGCGAGGCAGCCTGAATCGCCATGCGAGCCTTGCTTCTGTCAATCATCGCGCTCGCAGTCACGGTTCCCGCCGCCGCCGATATTCTCTACACCTGCGATTCCAGCATAGGCATGTCCGCATGCTCTGCGCTCAACAACCTGGTACCCGCGGATTATAAGAGCATCTTCGGCAACTCGGTTTCGGCCAACATCTATATCACCTATGCCAACGTCGGCGTCGGCGCGAGCAGCACGAACTATACCCCGGTCCCGTATTCCACTTATTACACCGCGCTGGCCGCAAATACCAACAACCCGAATGCACTCGCCAGCCTCGGCAGCAGCGGCGACCCTCTTGGGGCACAGAGCGACGGCATGGTCGATATCAGCCCCGCACTGGCAAACTCTCTGGGCATCACAGCCAACGGGGCGAACACGGCCGGGCTGGAGTCCGATGGAATGACGAACTGCACGCTCGGGGCATCGGGTTGCTACAACGGCGTTATTTTCATGACCAGCGCGGGCGGATTCTACTTCCCTTCTACGCTGACGGCCGCGGCCCCGGCCCCGCTTCCTTATCTCATCGATTTCTATTCGGTGGTCGAACATGAGACGGATGAAGTTCTGGGAACTGTCTCCTGTATTGGAGGAACCGGCGGTGCGGCGACTAACCTTTGCGATTCGATGACGACCGACGCCTCGGCAGCCGATTTGTTTCGATACTCCGCTGGGGGCACCCGAACGTTTCTGAACAGCGCCAATGGAACCACGGCTTACTTCTCGACCGATGGCGGCGTGACCGATATCGCCGATTACAACAACTCTCCCTCCGGCGGGGATTACGGCGACTGGCTTACTATTTATCCTTACCTGGTTCAGGATGCCGAGGTTTCGCTGAACACTTCGCTCGATATCTCGACCGACTTCGGCGTCAACGGGAACAACTACCCCCAGCCGGAAGTCGCGGTGCTCAACGCAGTGGGCTTCCACACGGTGGCGCCCGAACCGTCGACGTTCGGGCTGATCGGTGTGGGCCTGATGTCACTGGCTTATTTCGGCGGCCTTCGCCGCCGGTGAGTTTTCTCGATATCCGATCGGCGCTGGCGCAGGGAGCCGAGTTGCTGGCTCGGGCGGGGGTTCTCGAACCGCGACTGAACGCCGAGGTTCTTTTGGCTTTCGCGATGAAATGCGAGCGCGTTTACTTCTTCGCCCATCCGGAACAGGAACTACGGGAGGTCGAGTGGATCCATTACGGCCGCTATCTCGACGAGCGCATCAAAGGCAAACCCACTCAATACATTACGAAGCGGCAGGAGTTTTATGGCCGCGATTTTCGAGTCACTCCGGATGTCCTTATCCCGAGGCCTGAGACCGAACTCCTTGTTGAAACGGTTCAGCGGATTAGCCCGCCGAATCCCCTTATCGTCGATGTGGGAACCGGTTCGGGAGCGATTGCGGTAATCCTCGGGGCCATCGCTACCGACATCTCGCGGGAGGCGCTCCTTGTGGCGAGGGAAAACGGAGCGCACCGATCGGTTCGCGCAGACCTTCTGACCTGCTTCTCGGACAACGTGTTCGATGTGGTGGTGTCGAACCCGCCCTATGTTCCGCTCAAAGACCGGGCCGCCCTGCAGCGCGAAGTGCGGGAACAGGAGCCTCATCTTGCACTGTTCGGGGGCCCGGACGGCCTCGACATTTATCGACGCCTGATCCCGGAAGCCCGACGCGTTCTCAAATCCGGAGGTCTGCTGGCGATGGAAATCGGAATTGACCAGGCGATCCCGGTGCGGGGCATGCTGGAGGGTTGGGCCGAAATCCAGGCTTTGCCCGATCTTGCCGGAATCCTTCGGGTGTTGACGGCACGCAAACCCTGAGGGTCCGCCCCGCCGTCCTCAACCCTCCAGAATCCCCATCAACTTTCCGCGAACCACCTTAGCCGTTCTCTCGTTCGGACAGATCACGAGGATCGTGTCGTCGCCTGCAATCGTCCCTACGACCTCCGGCCATTCCTCATCGTCCAAAGCCACGGCAACGGAACTCGCATGGCCCGGCGCCGTTTTTAGCACGATCTGGTTTTGCGCCTGCCGAACATCCTGCAAAAACTCCGCAGCCAGAGTCGCGAACCGAAGATTCGAGGTTTCCGGCTCCATCTCGCGATATCCCTCGGAAGTCTTCACCAAACCCAGTTCCCGAATATCCCGCGACAAAGTGACCTGCGTCGCATCAAGCCCCTTCTCCTTCAAAGCCCGAGCCAGTTCGTCCTGAGTAAACAAATTTCGGCGCCGAATCAGTTTTAAGATCTGCCCTTGCCGAAAGCTCTTACTCATCGCAAATCATTCAGGCGCAATCGAGCTTCCGACAAAGCCGCGGCAACGTTAGCAGGACCCGTGCCCCCGACAATCTCCCGCGTCTTCATCCCCTCGCGAGGGTCGAGCAGCCGCGCCACATCCGCCGTGAATTCCGGGGCGAATTCCGCCAGTTGCGCCGCCGACCAGTCCGCCGGCTTGCGACCGTTTCGTACGCTCTCAAGCACCAGCCGCCCTACGATCTGATGCGCCGTGTGGAACGCCGTGCCGTTACGCGCCAGGGCTTCGGCCAGATCCGTCGCCACCACCCAACTCTCGTCCGCCGCCTGCTCCGGCACCTTCTCCTTCAGCACCACCGACTCAGCCACCACCCGCGCCATTTCCAGACACCCGTTGGTCTGATCGGCCGCCTCGAAAAGAGGTTCTTTGTCTTCCTGCATGTCGCGGTTATAAGTCAGCGGCAAGCCCTTCATTGTGAACAGTAGGGAATTCAGCGCTCCCAGCACACGCCCCGACTTGCCGCGAATCAGCTCGAGCGAGTCGGGATTCTTTTTCTGCGGCATCAGGCTGGAGCCGCTTGTCACCCCGTCGCCCAGTTCAATCCAGCCAAACTCCTCCGACGAATACAGAATCCAGTCCTCCGCCAGCCGGCTCAGATGAATCATCGTTGTTGACGCCGCATACAGGTAATCCAGAGCGAAATCCCGATCCGCCGATACATCCATACTGTTCCGCGTAACACTCTCGAATCCTAAATCCGAAGCAATCGCCGAGCGGTCGTGAGGGAACCCGGATCCCGCCAACGCGCCCGACCCCAGCGGCATTACATTCGCCCGCCGCCGCGCTTCGCCAAAACGCTCGCAATCCCGCGCGAACATCTCGAAATAAGCCAGCAGATAATGCGGCCAAAGGACCGGCTGCGCGCGCCGCAAATGCGTGTAACCGGGGATCACCGCGTGAGGATACTTCGCGGCCAATGCGAGCAGTTCGCCCATCAGGGCCCTGAGCAGCTCGCGCGACTCGTCGCAGGCCCCGCGCAGCCAAAGCCGGATGTCGAGCGATACCTGCTCATTGCGGCTTCGTCCGGTATGAATCTTCCCCGCTAAAGCGCCCACGCGGTCGCCCAGCTTCCGAATCACGAAGGTATGAATGTCTTCGTCAGTTGCGCCGTCGAAATACCCCGGCGCCGAAGCCTCATCGCGAATCGAGTCGAACGCCTTCTCGATCTCGCCACACTCGGCCGCGGTCAGCACTCCGGCACGCGCCAAAGACCGCGCGAACGCCTTCGACCCTTCCACATCCGCCGCCAGCAGCCGTTTATCGAAGTGCAGAGAATTCGAGAATCGCTCGAATACTTCCGAAGGCCCGGTTTCAAAACGTCCGCCCCAAAGCTTCATGCTTTCACCACTTCCCTGCCCAACAGCATCATCAGCAATGCCTTCTGCGCATGGAGACGGTTCTCCGCCTGATCGAACACTACCGACCGCGCATTCTCCACCACGCTGTCGGTGACCTCCTCGCCTCGCTTCGCCGGGAGACAATGCATGAACACCGCATCCGGCTCGGCCCGGCCGAACAATTCGTCGTCCACCTGATAATCCTGGAATGCGGTCCGCCGCTCCGCGGCCTCGTTCTCCGCGCCCATGCTGGCCCATACATCCGTATACACGGCGTGCGCGCCCTTAACCGCGGCAGCCGGGTCATTGGTCAGGGTAATCTTCGAGCCCGTCTTTCCGGCGATCATGCGAGCATCCGCCACCACTGCCGAACTCGGGTCGTACTTCACCGGGTTCGCCAAAGCAAAATCCATCCCCAGCCGCGCCGCATTCAGCATCAAAGAATGCGCGACGTTATTCCCATCCCCCACGAATGCCATCTTCAGTCCGCGTACCGACCCGAACCGCTCCCGCAAAGTCTGCATGTCGGCCAAAGCCTGGCAGGGATGCCAGGTCTCGCTCAAAGCATTCACCACAGGGACACGCGCAAACCTCGCCAGATCGTCGACGGTCTTCTGCAGAAACGTCCGAGCCACGATCCCGCTTACCCACCGGTCCAGATTGCGAGCGACATCTTTCAAAGGCTCGCGGCTGCCGATCGGCCCGTCGTTCAGAACTGCGAATCCGCCCAGTTGCTGGATCGCGAGCTCAAACGTCATCCTGGTGCGAAGCGAAGGCTTCTCGAACAGAAGGGCGATCGACTGACCGGCCAGCACCGAACGGTAATCCTCCGGTCTCTTCTTTACCGCGGTGGCCAGATCGAGCAAAGCAATCTGCTCCTCCGGGCTAATATCGAGATCTTTCGTAAAGTCGCTGTGAGCGATCTTCGGTATCATGTGAATTTTTATTCAGTCCCATGAATATTTAACCACATGATTCCGCTTCGGACCCACTTCGCCCGGAAGTTGCAAAGTGCGCCCTGCTTTCAAATCGTTTCACGGTTCACGTGCGGTTTCCGACGAATCGGAAATAACGCGAAATTCTCAATAAAAATGGGCACAAAAGCGAATAATTCGGTTTAGACTGATCTCGTCGGAAGGCTTTCGAATTCAGCCTGCCCGACCAAAAAGGAGAACGTCGTGAAAACAATTACAGTCCATGTTCCGGAGAAAACAAATCTCGAGCAGGCGCAGAAACTTCTGGCAGGCGTCCTGGGTAAAGTGGGCCATCCCAACTGTGTCTCGGGCTTCAACATCAACTTTCAGAGCGTAGTCGATCCCGCCGAAAGGATCCTCGCGGTCGACAAACAACTCAACGTCATCGAAGTCGGCTAAGGCGCTCTCTCGATGGCTTTCCAGCCTCCGCGGCTCGGTCCCGGCGCAATCTATCTTCGGTCGCTCGACGGTCTCTTCCGTTCGAATGCCGATCTGATTCCCGTCGCCGAGATTGAGCCGCAGACCTTATCCACGAAACCAACGGCTCCCGGCTCGGTACCGCGCAGCAGCCCCGCCGAGAGGCGCATGCTCGCGTCGTACCCGCAACGGTTTCTCACCCACGGAGTCGGCTATCCGATAGGCGGCCTCGTCTGCGACCACCACCTCCACATTGAAGAGTTCCGCAAATGGAACGAAGAGCTATCGTGTCCCTGGACCAGCGAACATCTCAGCATTCTCCACATTGAGGGAGCAAACGGCCCGGCAACGTGCGGCTTCCTCATGCCGCCGCTGCAAACCGACGCTCAGGTCGAACTCGCAGCCGGCAATATTAAAAACCGTGCAGCCGCGCTCCAAAAACCTTTCGCTTTCGAAACCGGAGTGAATTACTTCGCCCCGCGCGCCTTTGAAATGCACGACGGCGATTTTTTCGCCGCCATTGCCGAGGCGGCCGACAGCGG
>Ga0302319_10021612_pt1 | contig 11591 bp, 7 predicted proteins | sample Bog_T0_2_FD_203319 | JGI IMG/M metagenome (GOLD analysis project Ga0302319, IMG submission 203319) | Peat permafrost microbial communities from Stordalen Mire near Abisko, Sweden - Bog_T0_2 | ecosystem: Environmental > Terrestrial > Soil > Wetlands > Peat | place: Sweden: Abisko, Stordalen Mire...
GGCCGGCCTCGGCGATGGCCCTTTCATCGAGCGGTGCGATGCGGCGGCCATCAAAATCGTTGCCGCCACCGACGATGCGGCGAAAGTCGCCGATGCAGTCGGCCAGCCGTGGCGGCCAGTCGCACAGCGGCGGCAAGGCCAGGGTCGATGGCGCACCGATGCGCAGTACCGCCACCGGCGCCAGCCCGACGCCCTGCACCAGGGCATTGGTGAAATGCGTGGTGCCGATGACGATGGCGCTGACCCGCCCGCCAGCCAGCGCCGGAAGCAGCCCGGCCAGCGCGGCCTTGATGCCGCTGCCTACGTCGCTGGTGGTCGCCACCTTGATGCCGGCGACAATATTGGTCCCGTCGACCAGCACGGCATCGGTATTAGTACCGCCGACATCGATCCCGATCTTCATGCTATCCTTTTCAACTGTCCCGCCCCGGCGGCCGGGACGGGATGCCATGGTGGGTCAGAACTTGGCCGTGACGGTGGCGCCGAAGGTCAGCGGCTCATTATCCATGCGTCCGGCGATGCCCGGCCCGAAGGTGTTCGGGTTGAACACCGTCGGCACCCGCGTATCGGTCAGATTTTTGCCCCACACCGACAGGGAATAGTTGCCCCGCTCGATCGTTGCATGAGCATTGAAGAAGCTGACCGCATGATAGGAATAATCATTTGCCGGGTCGTAATAGATCGGCCCCTTGTATTGCCAGTCGATGCGGACCAGACCGATAAAGTCGTTGCCGATCGGACGGGTATATTCGATGGCCAAGTCCGACGTATACAAATTGGCATCCGGCGAATATTTATTCTGGTCATTGATTCCGTCGTTGGAGCCGATATTCGAATCGGCAACGCCAAGCCCGCCGGACAGGGTCAATCCAGCCATCGGCTTGTAATTCAATTCGATTTCGCCGCCATTGATGGTCACCGACCGCAGCGACACGATATCGCGCGCCGGCGGCGAAATGTTGATCAGGAAATATTGCTCGTTGCGATAATCGGTGTGGAAAACCGAGGCGTTGAAGGTCACGCGGTGGTCGAGGAACTGGCTCTTGAAGCCCCCCTCGTAATTGAGCGCGGTTTCCTTGGGATAGAGGCGCTTGACCACGCCGGGAAAGTTCAGCGTATCGGCATAGGCGTTGAAGCCGCCGCTGCGGAAGCCCTTGCCGACCGTGACATAGCCCAAAATGTCGTCGGTAAACTGCCGTGACAGGGTGGCGGATGGCTGCGGCGCACTGAAGCTGTGGGTAATGCCGGTGCCTGGCGTGTTGCGGGCATTGTCATAGCGATTGTCGACGTCGAAGCGATAGGCCGCGGTCAGCTTGAACGCCAGTGGCAGGTCGATGCTGCCCTGGGCATAACCGGCATAGGCCAGACTCTTGGCGTCCTCATTACTGTAGTCGAGCGTCAGGCCGGACAGCGGCCCGCCCGCTTCGCCATAGACATTAAGAAAATTGACGGTATCACGGTACTGGTAGAAGCCGCCGACCATCCATTGGTAGAAACGGTCGGCCGGCGAGGCGAAGCGGACGTCCTCATTGACGGCGCTGACCGTGATGTTGTTCTCCTGCACCGCGACCGGCGCCGGAGTCCAGTCGGCGTCACCCCAGAATCCCGACGCCGAACGGGCATATTGCGACACAGAGGTGAAGGTGCCGAACGGGGTTTCCTGGTCGAGTTTGGCAACATAGGAATCGATGGAACGGTGATCGCGGGTGTCGAGATTGCGGTTCGGCTGATAGGCCTTGAAATTGGTGATGCCGCCGTCGGGAACCATTTCAATGTAGGACCCGCCATCATCGCCCTGGGTATGCGACCAGGTCAGTTCGACGGTCGTGCTCTCGGTTGGCTTGAACAACAATTCGGCGCGGCCGGCCTTCTCGCGGATCCAGTCGGCCGGCTTGCCGAGCCCATGATCCTGAATCAGGCCGCCGAAATTATGGTCCTCGATCGTCACTTTGCCGTAGAGCATGCCCGGTACGATCGCCCCCGAACCGCTGGCGATCGCCTGCAGCAGGTCGCCATTACCGCCGGTGACGCTGACCTTGGCATGATAATCGTCGGTCGGCTGCTGGGTGTTGACCAGGATGGCACCGGCAATGGCGCCGCGGCCATAAAGCGCGCCCTGCGGCCCGCGCAGCACCTCAATGTCGGAAATATCGATCAGATCCTGATTGATGAAATCGAGGCCGGGCGCCTGCGCACCGTCGATAATGAAGGCGGCCGGCGCTTCACCGCCCTGCGCCGTCGGAATGCCGCGCAAGGCGATATAGGGAATACCGGCACGGTAATAATTGTCGAAGGTCAGGTTCGGCACCAGCTTGGCGACATCGGTGAAATTCTTGACGTCGGCATTGTCGAGCGCTTCGGACGACAGCACGAACACCGAAGCCGGCGCCTTCTGCAGCGGCTGATCGACGCGCAGCGCCTTGACAATGATTTCTTCGAGGCCACCGCCGCTGGCCGGCGTTGTCGGCGACGCAGTTTGTGCGCTTACGGCTGGCGCAACGGCAAGCCCCGCCAAACCGGTCGTCAAGGCGAGGACGCTGGACGCTCTGCGCCAACGGCCGAAACGTTTAACGTTTGACAAGGGCCCCTCCTGAGGTTCGCTCTTATACCATCGTGATAGACTGCCGATGGCGCGCAAGGCGCGCCATCGGCACGGAAGGTAGTTGCAGGGCGGCGAGAGGTAGCGGCAGCCCAAGCTATTTGGGTGGATCGGCGGCCGGTGCCAGCTGCAGGACGCGGGTCGGCAAAGCCAGCTTGAGGCCGGCGGCGGCGAAGGCGTCCTTGATACGCCGATTGAAGGCACGGGCAATCACGGCCTGACGGGCCGGCGGGGTCTTGATGCGGCCCGACAGCACGATCGCCCAATCCCCCAGACGCTCGACCCCGAACAGTTCCAGCGGCGCCAGAATATCGGCGGCCAGCGCGGGGTCGGCCTGCATCTCGGCGCCCACCTGAAGGATGGTGGCCAACGCCAGTTCGACATCGGACTCATAGGAAAGATTGAGCTCGAAACTGTGATAGCCGAAATCGCGGCTCAGATTGATCACCGTGCCGACCGCGCTGAACGGCATGGTGTGCAAGGCGCCGGCGCTATCGCGCAGGCGCAGCGTACGGATGCTCATCCCTTCGACGATACCGGCGTGGTCGCCGATCTTCACCGAATCGCCCACCGCGATGGTGTTTTCGAACAGCATGAAGGCGCCGGTGATGACGTCTTGCACCAGCTTCTGCGCGCCGAAGCCGATCGCGACGCCGACCACCCCGGCGCCAGCCAGCAAAGGCGCAATATTGACGCCAAACTCGCCGAGCACCACCAGCGCCAGCAGCGCGCCAAATGCAATCATCGCGATGTTGCGCAGCAGGGGAAGCAGAGTCAGCACCCGCGGGCTGCGGGCGACCGGCTGGCCGTCACCGTCGCGTTTGTCGAGATAGCGGTCGATCGCCAGATTGACCAGTAGCAGGGCCAGATCGGCGATGCCGATCGCGGCGGCCAGCAGCAGCAGTTTCTTTTCCACCTGCAACAGCGGTACCGCCAGAAATGCGGCACCGACAGCCTGTAGCAGCAGCAACAGCGCGATCAGCGCGCAGATGACGTAGCACAGCAGGCGGAAGGCACCGCGCAGCCAGGGGATGCCGTCGTCGGCAAACCGTCGCGCCAGGCCGCGTTCGATCACTCTGCCCGCCAGCAGCACGACAACAGTCCAGCACAGCGCCGCCGCCCCCCACATCCAGGGCGTCATGGTGCCGGCCAGCCATTTGCCGAGTTCGGTCGTTTCATCACCTTGTCCGGCGAACAGGGGGGCCGCCGAAAGGACGAGCAGCAGTGTGACCAAGATCTGGATGTGGCGCGGCATAAGCTTTCCTGACTCGAATTACTGGACTGCCGAGCCTACCCAAGGAAGCGACCACCGGCCAGCGACTTCAGACTCTGGACTTTTTCGGCCTTTTGCCCATCATGGGCGGCAGAGCATCTTGTTCCATCGACTCAAGGTCAGCCATGCGCCGATTTGCCCTCGCACTCCTGCTCGCAGCCTTGGGCGCCGCCCGGCTCCATGCCGAGGAAGGCATGTGGACCTTCGACCATTTCCCCACAGAAGCGGTCGCCAAGGCTTACGGCTTCACCGCCGACCAGCGCTGGCTCGATCACACCAGGCTTTCGGCGGTGCGGCTGGCGGGCGGCTGTTCCGGCAGTTTCGTCTCGGCGCAAGGGCTGGTGCAGACCAACCATCATTGCGCCCATTCCTGCATCGAGCAGCTTTCTACCGCCAGCCAGGATTTCGTCGCCACCGGCTTTCTGGCCAAACGCGCTGAGGACGAAATCAAATGTCCGGCCATCGAAATCAACCAACTGATCGGCATCAGCGACGTGACGGACCGCATCAGGCAGGCGACCGCCGGCAAGGACGACGCCGATTTCGCCCATGCGCTGAAGGCGGAAAAGGCCGCCATCGCCAAACAATGTTCCGGCGACGATCCCGCTTTGCGCTGCGACGTGGTGGAACTCTATCAGGGCGGTCTCTATGACCTTTACAAATATCGGCGGTTTCAGGACGTGCGGCTGGTGTTCGCGCCGGAAATGGCGATCGCCTTTTTCGGCGGCGATCCCGACAATTTCGAGTTTCCCCGCTATGATCTCGATGTATCCTATCTGCGGGTCTATCAGGACGACAAGCCGCTCGACACTGCCGCCAACTTCTTTCCCTATGCCAAGGGCGCCTTGCAGGAAGGTGAATTGACCTTCACGGTCGGCCATCCCGGCCGTACCGACCGGCAGGACACGGTGGCGGAACTGACCTATCAGCGCGATGTGGCGATCCCGCGATTCCTGGTCTATGGCTCGGAGCTGCGCGGTCTGCTGACCGAATTCGCCGCCGGGAACGCCGAACAGGCGCGCATCAGCAACGATCTGCTGTTCGGCTTCGAAAACAGCCTGAAAGCGCGCAAGGGCCAGTTCCGCGCCCTGGTCGACAGCCCGATCATTGTCCAGCACGCCAAGACCGAGGCGACGCTGCAGCGCAAGGTGGCGGCTGATCCCGCTCTCAAGCCATCCGTCGGCGGCGCCTGGACCCAGATCGCCCGGGTGATGCAGGACTTCGCCCCGAAAAGCGATCGCTACGCCTTTCTCGAAGCCGGGTACGGCTTCCGTTCCGAGCTTTTTTCGATCGCCCGTGGACTGGTGCGCCATGCCGCGGAAAAAGGCAAACCGGAAGCCGACCGCCTGGCCGAATATACCGACGCCAATTTCCCGGCCTTGAAGCAGCGGCTCTTGTCACCGGCGCCGATCTATCCGGCGCTCGAAAAGGCGACGCTGACCTTCTCCCTGACCAAGCTGCGCGAGGCATTGGGGCCTGATGACGCCTTCGTCAAGAAAGTCTTCGGCGTGCGGTCGCCGCGACAAGTGGCGGATCAGCTGGTGGATGGCTGCGGGCTTGCCGATCTCGACAAGCGCAAGACGCTGATCGATGCCGACCCGACGGTGCTGGCCACTGATCCCGATCCGATGCTCGCTTTGGTGCGGCTGATCGACCCCGATCTGCGCGCCCTGCGCAAAGACTATGAAGACCATGTCGATGCGCCGCTGCAGAAGGCGCATGCGGCGATCAGCAAGGCGCGCTTCAAGCTCGAAGGCACCTCGGTCTATCCCGACGCCACCTTCACGCTGCGCATTTCCTATGGTTCGGTGAAGGGTTACGATCAGGCAGGCGGTCCGGTCGCCCCCCTCACGCATTTCGCCGGCGCCTTCGAGCGCGCCACCGGCGCGCCGCCCTTCGCGCTGCCGGCGAGCTGGCTGGCGGCAAAAGACTCGCTTGATCTCGAGACGCCGCTTGACGTCGCCACCAGCAACGACATCATCGGCGGCAATTCGGGGTCGCCGCTGATTACCGCCAAAGGCGAGGTGGTCGGATTGATCTTCGACGGCAATATCCAGTCGCTGGGCGGCGATTACGGCTATGATGGCGCCAGCAACCGCGCCGTGTCGGTCACCACCGCAGCCTTGCGCGAGGCGCTCGACAAGATCTACCACGCCGATCGGATCGTCGCCGAGCTCGGGCGGTAATCGACAAAAGCACGCCATTAGTCGCCGTCCGGCTCCTCGAGCAGCAAACGGGCGGCGCTGGACTCGATCGCATCGACCGAGCGCAGCTTGCGGTCGATGACACGTTTTCTGACGGAAATATCCTCGATCGAATTGGTGGCTTCGACCAGCTTCTTCTGCACCTTGTCGAGCACCTCGCCATATTTGCCGAACTCGGTCTTGACGGCTGCCAAAATCTGCCACACTTCGCTGGAACGCTTCTGAATTGCCAGGCTGCGAAACCCCATTTGCAGGCTGTTGAGCAGCGCTCCCAAGGTGGTGGGGCCGCATAGATTGATGCGAAAATCGCGCTGCAACTGGTCGGCCAGGCCGGGCCGGCGCAGCAATTCGGCGTAGAGTCCCTCGGTCGGCAAAAACAGAATGGCGAAATCGGTGGTCTGCGGCGGATTGATGTATTTCTGGGCGATGTCGCGGGCGAATTTCCTGACCTGGCCTTCCAGCGCGCGGCTGGCCGTTTCCACCGCCTCGGCATCGGCACGGTCGGCGGCGTCGAGCAGCCGCTCGTAATCCTCGCGCGGAAATTTGGCGTCGATCGGCAACCACACTTCGGCATCCTCGTCGCCGCGGCCCGGCATGCGAATGACATATTCGACGCGATCGCCCGATCCCGGCCGACAGGCGGCATTGGCGAGATATTGCTCCGGCGTCAGCATCTGTTCGAGCAGATTGCCGAGCTGCACTTCACCCCACAGGCCACGCGTTTTGACGTTGCTCAGAACCTTTTTGAGATCGCCGACTCCAAGTGCCAGGGTCTGCATTTCGCCCAGCCCCTTATGCACCATCTCGAGCCGCTCCGAGACCAGCTTGAACGACTCGCCCAGGCGCTTTTCCAGAGTCCCCTGCAATTTCTCGTCGACTGTCTGACGCATCTGCTCAAGGCGGGCGCCATTGTCCTCCTGCAATTTGGCCAGCCGCATCTCGACCGTCTGGCCCAGCCGCGCCATCTGCGCCGACAGCCCGTCAAGCGTGCTTTTTTGCAGCTCGGCCAGGGTCTTGAGCGTGGTGGCGACCTCGTCGCGCAGGCCGCGCGCGGCGCCGGCCGCCTCCTCGCGGGCGGCAGCCAGATCCTCCTTCAGGCGGCGCTCCTGCCGCTCGCCGGCATCGCGATCGCCACCTTGACGCAGGAACAGCGCCAGGCTGGCCGCCAGCTGCAGCAGCACAGCGGCAGCAATGACCTGCAGCAGGATTTCACTCACCCGATGTTCTCCTTTTGATCCATCTCAGCATTACGCCCTGGATGGCGTGGCGGTCAATCCCATGCTAGGACCACGCCATGAATTACCGCCACGCCTACCACGCCGGCAATTTCGCCGATGTCCATAAGCACGCCACTCTGACCCTGCTGCTGGCGCATCTGCGCGCCAAGGACAGCGCCTTTCACGTGCTCGACTGCCACGCCGGTGTCGGCCTCTATGATTTGCAGGCGCCCGAGCCCGGCAAGACCGGCGAATTCAGGGATGGCGTCGCCCGGCTCTGGGATGTCGCGCCGCCCGATCCCGCGCTGGCGGATTATCTTGCCGCGGTCGCCGCCATCAACCCGGAGGGGCCTCCGCGTTTTTATCCCGGCTCGCCCTGGCTCATCCGCCAAGCGCTGCGCCCGGATGACCGGCTTACCTGCGTCGAGCTTCACCCTGACGATGCCGCCCGCCTGCGCGCGCACTTCGGCGGCGACCGGCAGGTCAGTGTGCGGCAAGAGGATGCCTATCGGGCATTGAAAGCGCTGCTCCCGCCCCGGCAACGGCGCGGCCTGGTGCTGCTCGACCCCCCCTATGAAGCTGCCGAAGAGGCGCAACGGCTGATCTCGGGCCTGACAGAGGCGCTTAGGCGTTGGCCGACCGGGATTTATGCCGTCTGGTACCCGATCAAGGCGGTCGCCGAAGCGGCGCGATTCACCGCCGAACTGGCCCAATGCGGGCGGCCATGCCTGACCAGCGAGCTGATGCAGGGCAGCGGTGAGGACGTGACACGACTCAATGGCAGCGGCCTGGCGCTGATCAATCCGCCCTGGCGGCTGGATCGGCAGTTGACGCCTCTGTTGCCGCTGCTGCATGACCGGCTCGGCTGTCGCGGTAAAACAAGTGTGCGGTGGCTGGCCCGCGAATAAGCACCAGCGTGCTCCAGCCCTGCAGCCGAAGGCGGGCATAAAGCGACAGACCCTGACGGCGATGCGCCGCCAACACCGCCGCCTCCTGCCGCCGCAACAGACCGGACAGCACGGCGATGCCGTCCGCCGCCAGATGTGCCGCCAGGGCGGCGGCCTGCACTTGCAAAGGACCGGCGAGAATATTGGCGACGATCAGGTCGAACGGCCGCCGCCCTGTGATGGCGGGATGGCGATAGCCCGCGCTGACCTCCACGCGCAACCTTGCCGCCACGCCATTGCGCGCGGCGTTGCGGCGCGCCACCCGCACGGCGATGTCATCGATGTCGGCGGCCAGCACCGTAACCGCGGCCACTTTGGCGAGCGCCATGGCCAGGATACCCGAACCGCAGCCGAGATCGAGCGGGCGCCGCGGATGACGGCGGCGCAGCAGGCCGTCGATCGCCAGCAGGCAGCCGCGCGTGCTGGCGTGCTCGCCAGAGCCGAAGGCGGCGCCGGCGTCGATCTCGAGCGCCACCCGACCGGGCGGCGGCCGGCCCCGGAAATGCGATCCATGCACGAAAAAGCGCCCGGCGGCGATCGGCGGGAAGTCGCGCAGATTGTCCTCTACCCAATCGGTGTCGGGCAGGCGTTCGATCGACAGCGTCGGCATTGGCCACCCCAGCGCGGCCATCGCCTGGGCCAGCGCGGTTTCAAGGCCGGTCCGCTCGGGCGGCGAGTTGGAAAATCCTTCGACGCACCAGACGCTGTCGGCCGCGCTGTCGGAGGCATCTTCATCTTCAAGAAACCAGGAACAGCCTGCCGTATAGGGCGCCATCGCCAGCACGCAGGAGTCGACCGCCGGCAGCTTCACCACCAGCCTGACCCGCCACACGGCGGGGTGAAGGGGTGCGACCGCCACGCTCAGGCCTCGGTCAGAAAGCTGTCGATGACTTTTTTGTCGCCGGCCTTGTCGAAGGAGACATCGAGCTTGTTGCCGTCGACCGCCACCACGCGGCCATAGCCGAATTTCTGGTGGAACACCCGGGTCCCGGGACGAAAGCCGCCTTCCGGCCCCACCGGCGCGGCGCTGACCAGCTGTTCACGCGCCGGAGCGCGGCGGACGGTGGTCTGCCAGTCGGGCGCCCAGGCGGCCGCCTGGTCGGCGACCCCGCCGAACATGCCGCGCTCGGCCAGACGCTCGACGGTTTGCTCGGGCAGTTCGGCGGTAAAGCGCGAAGGCAGGCAGACCTGCCACTGGTTATAGATGCGCCGGTTGGCGGCATAGGAGACCGCGACTCGGAGTCGCGCCCGCGTCAGTCCGACATAGGCCAGGCGCCGTTCCTCCTCGAGTCCCTTGGCGCCAGCCTCGGCGATGGCGCGGGCATGCGGGAAGATGCCCTCTTCCCAGCCCGGCAGAAATACCAGGTCGAACTCGAGTCCCTTGGCGCCGTGCAGGGTCATGATCGCCAGCCGGTCGATCGTCTGCTTGTCGTCATTTTCCATCACCAGGCTGACATGCTCGAGGAAGCCGGGCAGGCTGTCGAAATCATCGAGCGCCGCGACCAGTTCCTTTAGGTTTTCCAAGCGACCCTGGGCGTCGGGCGAGATCTCCTTCTGCCACATGCCGGTATAGCCGGACTCGTCCAGGATAATGCCAGCCAACTCGGCATGATGCATGTGCGCCAGCAGCCCGCGCCAACGGTCGAAATCATCAAGCAGGCGGGTGAGCGCGCGTTTCGCCTTGGCAGTCATTTCGTCGGTCTCTGTGAGGCGGCGTGCCGCCTCGACCAGCGTCAGCGCCTGGGCGCGAGCCAGCCGATGCATTGTCTGCAGGGTTTGTTCTCCCAAGCCGCGTTTGGGCAGATTGACGATGCGTTCGAAGGCGAGGTCGTCGGCCGGCTGCACCACCGCCCGGAAATAGGCGATCGCATCCCGGATCTCCTGGCGCTCATAGAAGCGCAGCCCACCGACCACCTTGTAAGGCACGGCGGTGGTGACCAGACGTTCCTCGAACGCGCGAGTCTGAAAACCGGCGCGCACCAGGATGGCTATCTGCGACAGGGGCACGCCTGAGCGCTGCGCCGCTTCGACTTCTTCGACCACCCATCGCGCCTCATCCTCGCCGTCCCAAAGGCCGCGCACCATGATCAAGGCACCGGCCTCGGCGTCCCGGCGACCGGGTCGCAGGGTCTTGCCGAGGCGGCCGCTATTGTGACTGATCAAGCCTGCGGCGGCGGCGAGAATAGTGGGGGTCGAGCGGTAATTGGCTTCCAGCCGGACGATGCGGGCGCCGGGGAAATCACGCTCGAAACGCAGGATGTTCTCCACTTCGGCGCCCCGCCAGCTATAGATCGACTGGTCGTCGTCACCGACGCAGCAGATGTTGCGATGGGTTTGCGCCAACAGCCGCAACCAAAGATATTGAGCGACATTGGTATCTTGATATTCGTCGACCAGGATGTAGCGGAACTGGTTTTGCAAATCGGCCAACAGCTGACGATGCGCGGGATCCTGCATCAGGGTCAGGCAATGCAGCAGCAGATCGCCGAAATCGCAGGCGTTCAAGGTCTTGAGTCGCTGCTGATAGGCGGCATAGAGTTCGACCGTCCTGCCATTCGCGAAATCGCTCGTACCGCTCTGGTCCACCTGCAGCGGAGTCTGGCCGCGATCCTTCCAGCGCTGAATCACCGCCATCACCGCTTGCGGCGCCCAGCGTTTGGCATCAATGAAGAGGGCCTCCATCACCTGCTTCAACAGACGCAGCTGATCGTCGCTATCGAGGATGGTGAAGTTGCTTTCGAGACCGAGCAGGCTGGCATGGCGGCGCAGCAGGCGGGCGCCCAAGGCATGAAAGGTGCCGAGCCAGACCTGTTCCGCAGCGCCGCCGACCAGCAAGGCGACCCGCTCGCGCATTTCACGTGCCGCCTTGTTGGTGAAGGTCACCGCCAGAATATTCCAGGGCCGCGCCTTGCCGGTCAGCAGGATATGCGCCAACCGGGTCGTCAGCACGCGGGTTTTGCCGGTCCCGGCGCCGGACAGTACCAGTACAGGACCTTCGGTGGCTTCGACCGCAGTCAATTGCTCCGCATTGAGGCCCGCCAGCCAGGGCGTCACCGGCGGGTCGGAGGGCGCATCAGAGTCCGGCTCGTCCTCCAGCCCGAAGGAATCGGTCACGGGGCGAGTCCGGGATGGTCGTCGGTGACGACTCGATTGCGCCCTTCCGCCTTGGCCAGGTAAACCGCCTCATCGGCGCGATTGACCAGCTGGGCGGCACTTTCGCCGGGACGATAGAACGCCACCCCGATCGACAGGGTGACCTGGCCGAAGATTTCACCGGTGCGGCGGTTGCGGACCGTCTTGCCGGCTACCTGCAGGCGTAGCCGATCGGCGATCTGGCTGGCACGCGGCAAG